>Ga0182011_10004750_pt1 | contig 10831 bp, 8 predicted proteins | sample 711E1DmetaG_FD_120481 | JGI IMG/M metagenome (GOLD analysis project Ga0182011, IMG submission 120481) | Permafrost microbial communities from Stordalen Mire, Sweden - 711E1D metaG | ecosystem: Environmental > Terrestrial > Soil > Wetlands > Permafrost | place: Sweden: Stordalen | collected...
GATAATTTCCCTTTAATATGATTGAGGGTGTCCTGAAATTGATTATCCAGTTGGTGCGGCAGTTGTACTGCCGCACCTATGCTCGATTCATCCAGGGGCGACAGTACAACTGTCGCCCCAACAATGCAAATCAATTGGTTGGCAGTTTAACGATCCTTGCCGGAATTTCCTATGGAGAAATTTTAACTTGGGTGTTGTGCATCGATTAGGAGGCCACACTGATGCCGCTAATGGCCTAAAAACCATTCCAGAAAACTGCCGTGACTAGATTTATCGATGAATTTACAGTTAAATAGTCCTTGAATTTTGGCAGTCTCTTGAATTTAGGAATGATTCTTCCGCGGGGGAAAAAACAAGCATCAGGAAAATACTTATGTTCAAGGATATTTAATCACATACAATAGCCGTTCAACCCTAAATTAATCAGCTAAGTTGCGAACTTTTAATGACCATAAAACCACTATTAAACGTACATAATACCGATTCGCGTTGAAGCCAAAATGAAATTCATCTCAATACGTTCGGAAAATGGAATGTTTAAAACAGGAGGAATAAGTCGTTGTGTATCCGCTTCCCATGAGAGGGGGGCAAGAAGAGTACACTATATATGGGGTGAGCAAGTGATGCCTATTGATTTTTAACAGATTAATCTGTTAAAATTCGGGCATCCGAGTATACTAACGGTTGAGGGAGTAAATACTGTCGGCAAAAGACGGCCGACAGAATGCACTGAAAAGAGTCCCAACCGGCGTAGGATATGCCGGTGTGCTGCGGGGACTCCAAAAAAAGGAGCTAGGGCATTATGCACACAAATTACCTTAACCCCGCCATTCGACAACTACGAGATCAACAAGTCCGTTTCGCGCCCCGCGAGAAAAAAATCGAGCAGGTCGCTCAGGCCGAAAAACTCCTGGGCGAGCTCGATCCCAAACGAACCTACACCTACGAGTATGTTTGCTACCGGATCACGAGTTTTCGACCGGATTCCTATCCCGATCTGAAGCTCAGCGGCAGGGAAGCCGACCACGACCTGCGGCTTTTCGTGGAAGACGTTTCCGACGCCGCCAATGTGGCGGCCGATTCCATGAGCGAACCGGTTCTAACGGTGGAGCGCCTGGCCCAGGAATTCAACGTCTCGACGAAGACGATTTCCCGCTGGCGTCGCCACGGGCTGATCAGCCGGCGTTTTGTCATGGATGGGCGCAAGCGGGTAGGGTTCTTGCAGAGTTCGGTGGATCGCTTTGTCGAGCAAAACCAGGAGCGAGTCCGCCGCGGCTCGCAGTTCAGCCAGTTGACCGAAGAGGAGCGGTCGATGATTGTCGAACGTGCCCGCCGGCTGGCCCGGGCCGGCGCCTGCCCGGCCGACGTCACCAAACGCCTGGCCGAGAAAATGAACCGCAGCGCCGAAACCATCCGCTACACGCTGAAACAATTCGACCGCGACCATCCCGATCTGGCCGTATTCCCGGAAAATCACGGCCCCTTGGGCATGGATACGAAACGGAAGATCTTCCAGCAATATCACCGCGGCGAATCGGTCGATGAATTGGCCAAGCGATTCTGCCGCACCCGGACCAGCATATACCGCATCATCGCCGAGATGAGGGCCAGGCGGATCATGGATCTGCCTTTGGACTATATCCCCAACCCGGTCTATATTCGGGTGAAATCGCAAAAAGTCGAGCAGCGGATTTTGGGAGCCATGCCGCCCGCCGATCAGGCGGCGAAAAAACCCCGCTTGCCCAGCGGTTTGCCCCCGTATTTGGCGAGTTTGTACGAAGTGCCTCTACTAAGCCGCCGGCAAGAGGCCCACCTCTTCCGCAAAATGAACTACCTCAAGTTTAAATCCAGTAAAATGCGGGCGAAACTCGATGCGGAACATCCAAAAAGCATCTTGATGGAACACATCGAACGCACCTACGACGAGGCCGTGTCAACCAAGAACCAAATTGTCCGGGCGAACTTGCGCCTGGTGGTGTCGATTGCCAAGCGGCACGTCGGCCCCGTGGAAAACTTCTTCGAGCTTGTAAGCGACGGCAATATGTCGCTGATGCGGGCCGTGGAAAAGTTCGATTTCGCCCGGGGCAACAAATTCAGCACTTACGCCAGTTGGGCGATCATGAAGAACTTCGCCCGCACCATTCCCAACGAACACCGCTATCACGACCGTTTCCGCAGCAGCCAGTCGGAGATGTTCGCCACCGCCGAGGATGAGCGCACCGACCAGGTCGAGATCGAATCGAGCCAGTTGCAGCGGGAAGGCCAGATCGAAAAGATCCTTGCGTGTCTCGACGACCGCGAGCAAAAAATCATCACGCGCCGCTTCGGCCTGAAACGCGGCGAAGAACCGCTGACGCTTAAACAGGTAGGCGTCGAATTGGGCGTCACCAAGGAACGAATCCGCCAGATCGAAGCCCGAGCCCTGAGCAAGTTGCGAAAAGCGGTCGAGGAGGAAAAAATCGAATTCCCAGGCTAGGGAAAATTAACCGGGGACCGGCACAATTTAATTGTAGCGTCCGCCGTTCCCTAATCGCCAAGACAAACGAGTTGGTTGAAGCACGCCCGGCCGGCTGGCATTCGCGGTTCACGGATCCCGCGAATCGCAGTCCGCCGGGCAGTTTTTTTTGACGATCCACGCTCGATTCTCAGCACAAAGCGATTGGCGGCGACACGCCCCCCTCTCCCCAAAGGCGCGATGCGGATTAGAATTACCCTTTAATACGTAATCCGTCGGGGCAAAATGAGAATAACCGTGAAGGATGGCCATGAGACTTCTTGCCTTGAGCCATGTTTTATTGCTGGGCCTGGCGATCCTGGGATGCAGCGGGGAGGAACCGGGCCTTAATCCGAGCGTTACTCCGGAAGGCGGCAAATCAGGGGCAAGTTCCGCACAGACCGATCAGGCCGATAAAACAAAATCCCAGGCCAAACCGCCGTCATCCGGCCATGCCGATCTCAAGACGCGGCAAGTCGTACAAATGGAATTGATGGGCCAAGAAGATACTAAGGCGAATCTGGGTTATGGAAATTGCCAATGGCTGGAACCCCTCGACGCTCCCAAGGAAAAACTCATCCAGGAGCCGGTCTACAAATCCAATAAGCCCATCTATTACGCCGCCCATTACGGCGACGCCAAGGATAATATTTACACCTTTGTTCTCGACGAGAGCGGCGGACCGGGCAAAGGCTACGACTTGTTTTACATAGATCTGAACAACGATAATCGCCTGGACGCAAAGAATGAAAGCTTCAAAATCGGCGTCAGTTCCCCCTCGGACGGTGTTCGCAAAAACCTTTCCGAGTCTGTTCGCATACGTCTGATGGTAACCGCCGGAGGCGTTACCGCGCCGTACTATGTCAGCCTAAGCGCCTTCAAATATAAAGACGACAAGCGTCCCATCGAAAATATCCACGCGAATCTGCGCAACAGTTCGTATTACGGCGGCGAAGCGGTATTTCAGGGCAAGACGCGGAAAATCGCCATTGCCGACCTCAACAGCAACGGTTTGTTTAACGACGTGGAACAAGGCTTGTTTCACGGTGATCGGTTTTTCATCGATCTTGGCGACGACGATAAACCGCAAAACGAAAAATCTTCGATGGAGTCCTTCCCATACGGAGGATATACGAGAATCGCCGGGAACTGGTATACGATAATCGCTTCGCCCGACGGCTCCCAGGTTAAAATTTCTCCAGCCAAGCCGCCTTTGGGGAAGGTCGTGGCCCAGCCCCGCATAGCCAAGGCCCAATTGCTCTCCAAGGATCAAGAGTTGAACCTGGAATTCGTGAAAAACATCGATAGCGGAGTGGTTGGCACATATAAGATCCAGAATGTGTTATTGCTGGCCGAGAATGAGTCGTCCGAGCGGGGCGGGCTAAGCGGAGTTTTTGCCGACAACGCCCCGCAGTTGACTATTCGGCTGGATCAGACCACCGCCTTGTTGGCCGGAGGACCGCTTGAAGTTCAAGTTCAATACGTGCCCAAAGATGCCGATGGCACTATTGAATTCAGCATCAATATTACCGGCATAGGCGGTGAAAAATACACTTGGAGACAAAAAACCCCTGCGACGCCAAAGGCCGGATTTGAAATCGTCGATGAATCGGGCAAGCAAATAGCTTCCGAAACCTTCGAATTCGGATGAGGCAGTTCTTGCCCGCGCTCGTGGCGAGCGCCCTCCGACCTCAGCGGTACGTTCCGCTTGATTCCCAAAATCGATATGAGCGGCTACGAACACAAGATTGTCGAGAGAACGATTCGCTTCAAAAACGGCCTGCTGGTGGAAGAAGAAAAAAAACAGGCATTCGGACGTGAACATTGAGGGGTGCGAAACCGCAAACGGTTTCTTGGATTTATTCAGCACTCGTCATTCAGCATTTCATCACTTTTTGAATCTCGAATGTATATAAATCGACTGATCGCGTGAGGCCGGCATTTATATAGTTACTGTGGGTGGTAAGAATGATTTTGTTACTTCTTAATTATAGGGAATAAAAGCAAAATACTATACTTATGGGTGGTTTTGGGCAAATATTTTAGATTTGGGCTATGCGGCATGCTTTTTTTCCGCATCAGCCGCCTTGCGTGGTTTTGGAGGTTGGTTATATTAAGAGGTTCGCGTGCAAAGACTCGACCGGCTAGCGTAGCTCAATCGGTAGAGCAGTTGATTTGTAATCAACAGGTTGTGGGTTCAAGTCCCTCCGCTAGCTCGTATCGGAAACCCCTGCGAAATCGCCTGAAAAAAGCGGTTGTTTTGGGCGTGAAGTTTATTGGCGCTGAATTGTATAACGTCCGGGCGGTAAAACGATTTACTGTGAAAATCGGCCTCCCGTTGCTCAAGCCTGAGGACATATGTTTTCTGAGGGTCGATTGCAGTTCAGAAAACGATAGAGAATCAAGCGAATTAAGGAGGGGGGTTTCCCGAGCGGTCAAAGGGGTCAGACTGTAAATCTGATGGCAATGCCTTCGAAGGTTCAAATCCTTCACCCCCCATTTCCACACCACTTAACCAGGATTTTTTAACAATCAGAAATAATGTCGTGAACGTGCAAAAATTTTTTGGAAGATGCGGCCTCGCGTTGATCGGCCTCGCGACATTGGATTTCTGAGGCTCCATTATTGCGGGTGTAGCTCAACGGTAGAGCCATAGCCTTCCAAGCTATTCACGAGGGTTCGACTCCCTTCACCCGCTTTGCGGGCAAAACAAAAAAGTCGGTCGAACCGGCGAAAACCGGGGATGAAAAGGCGGGGGTGGAAAAAATGACAACCGGCGGCGAATAATTAGTTTAGCCGCGAGCCGGCGGCAAGTGAGTATTGCACTACCAAACACGAGTACGGCGGCAAAATAAAAAATAGGAGAATAAACGCCCGAGTGCGGGGATTTCATCGCACCGGAAACTATGGGGGCTCGAACAACCACGCGTGCTGCTGTAGCTCAGTCGGTAGAGCGCGTCCTTGGTAAGGACGAGGTCAAGGGTCCGAATCCCCTCAGCAGCTTTTTGTCGGCCGATGTAAAACCGAGAGTAGCGGAATTCGCATCGACCGGGTTATTGTATTTAAACTACCCGCTTGATCCAACGCAGGGAGAAAGACAAAGACATGGCCAAGGAACTATTTACTCGCACCAAGCCCCACGTCAATGTCGGCACCATCGGCCACATTGACCACGGCAAAACCACGTTGACCGGCGCAATTTTGGCCGTCCAAGCGGCCAAAGGCCTGGCCAAGACCAAGTCATACGCCGATATCGCCAAGGGCGGTACGGTCCGCGACGCCACCAAGACCGTGACCATTGCGGTCGCGCACGTGGAGTACGAAACCGAGAAGCGCCATTACGCCCACATCGACTGTCCGGGCCATGCCGACTTCATCAAAAACATGATCACCGGCGCCGCGCAAATGGACGGGGCGATTTTGGTCGTATCCGCGGCCGACGGTCCCATGCCGCAAACCCGCGAACACGTGCTCTTGGCCCGGCAGGTGAACGTGCCCGCCTTGGTCGTGTTTCTCAACAAGATCGATCTGGTCGACGATCCCGAGTTGCTCGAGCTGGTCGAGCTGGAATTGCGGGAATTGTTGACTCACCACGGATTTCCCGGCGACGAGATTCCCATCATTCGCGGGGATTCGCTTACGGCGTACAACAAGCCCAGCGATCCGTCCTCCATCAAGTGCATCGGCGAATTGATGGACGCCATCGACACCTACATCCCGCAGCCGACCCGCGAGAAGGACAAACCCTTCATGATGGCGGTGGAAGACGTGTTCTCGATCGAAGGCCGCGGAACCGTGGCTACCGGCCGTATCGAGCGCGGCACGATCAAGATTCAGGAGGAAGTCGAAATCGTCGGTTTCAGCCCCGACTCGCGGAAAACCGTATGCACGGGCGTGGAGATGTTCAACAAGACGATGGACCAAGGCGAAGCCGGCGACAACGTCGGTCTTTTGCTTCGCGGTGTCAAGCGCGAAGATATCGAGCGCGGCCAAGTGATTGCGAAGCCCGGCTCGATCACTCCGCACACCGAGTTCGAGGCCGAAGTTTACGTTTTGTCGAAGGATGAAGGCGGGCGTCATACTCCGTTTTTCAGCGGCTACCGGCCCCAGTTCTACTTCCGCACCACGGACGTAACCGGTTCGGCCAACCTGTTGGGCGGCGCCGAAATGTGCATGCCCGGCGATAACGTCAAACTCAAAGTCGATCTGATATCCCCAATCGCCATGGACGCCAACGTGCGGTTCGCTATTCGTGAAGGAGGTCGTACGGTAGGTTCCGGCGTAGTAACCAAAGTGATCAAATAACAAACTAGTAAAACGGCGGACATTCCCCCAACCATGCAGGGGTGTAGCTCAATTGGTAGAGCACTGGTCTCCAAAACCAGCGGTTGGGAGTTCGATCCCCCCCGCCCCTGCCATTTGGAGACAAAAGGGTTCAGGGTACAGGGTTCAGGGTTCAATATTTGAATCTTGAAGTTCTACCCTGAACCCCGAACCCTGAACCGAAAAACCTGAACCCTTGATGTTGAACTAAGAACCCCAAGTCCTGAAACCCGAACCCTGAATCCTGAGCCCTTATATGGGTGCAATTTTCCAAGAATTACTTACCGTCGGCATTTACAAGCGGAGCCAAGGGCGAATCACCCGGCAGGTGACCTTTGCCGCACTGGCGATTGCCATTACCGTGGGCTTTTTCCGCCTTTACCAAACATTAGATGGCAGTATCGGCAATAAGGCTTTTGGCATTTCCTTCTGGCTGCCAGGTTTATTGGGTCTGGTGGGCTGGTGGGTGTGTTACCGGGCGGTAAATTTGCCCGGTTTCGCCGACTTTTTAATCGCCGTGGAAGCCGAAATGAACAAGGTTTCCTGGCCTACCCGCGGCGAACTGTTTCGAGCCTCCATGGTGGTGCTGATTTGCATCATCTTTCTGGCCCTCGTACTTTTCGGCTTCGATATATTCTGGCGGATAATATTCCAATACGTGTTGCACATTTTGTAGCAGCAGGAACGCATACGTGAGCGACGAGACGAACAATCCGATTCCCGAGCAGCCCAACATATCGCAAGACATTGCGTATGCCGCTGGGCCTGATCCCGCCGAACTGGCGGCCGAGGCTGAAGGTATGCGAGTATCGCCTGAACCGGCGGCCACGGCCGAGGAGCCTGTCAATCCTCCGCCCTCACCGGCTGAAGTATCGACCGCGCCGGATGAAGCGGAGATAGCCCAAAGCGAGACGCCATCGCAGCCGGCCGAAACGCCGGGAGCATCGCCTGAAGCCCCGCCCGCGGAAACCCGCAAACCAGCGCCTGCCGTTGCGGAAACCCCCGCGCCGTCAACGCCGGCGCCCAAATCCCAGGAACCAAAGTCCGATAAAATGGAGTGGTATATCCTCAAGGTGCAAAGCAACCGCGAGGAATCCATCCGCGAAGGATTGCTCCGCCGCGTGGCCATCGCCGGGCTGGATAGCTTTTTCGGCGACGTGATCGTCCCCACCGAAAAGGTCACCGAATTCAAGGGCGGGAAAAAACGCGTTATTAAACGGAAGCTATACCCGGGCTATCTGGTCGTGCACATGGAAATCAACGACGACACCTGGTTTTTGGTCCGCGAGACGCCGGGCATCGGCGATTTTACCGGGGCCGCGGGCCGGCCTTCGGTCATGCTGCCCCACGAAGTCCAACGCATCGTGGCCAAGGCCGAGGAAAAGAGTGAAAAGGCCCCAAAACTAAAAATCGGCTTCAACGAGGGCGAACGCGTCAAAATCAAGGAAGGCACCTTCGAAAACTTCGAAGGCGAAGTGGAAAGCATCGACCAGACCAACGGACAAGTGACCGTAATGATCAACATCTTCGGCCGCAGTACCCCCGTTACCCTGGAATATTGGCAAATCGAAACATTATAAGTTTGAAAAGCCGCGACCATTGGTCGCGAAAAAAATATTTTGACAATGGTATAAATCATGGCCAAGCAACTAACAGGTGAAGTTAAATTCCAGGTACCGGGCGGGCAGGCGACGCCGGCTCCTCCGGTGGGCACGTCGCTGGGGCGTTTCGGCATCAACCTGGGCCAATTCGTTCAGCAGTTCAACGAGCGGACAAAAGACGCCGGGGGCATGCCCATCCCCGTGGTCGTAAAAGTATACAACGACAGGACATTCGAGTTTGTCACCAAGAGCCCGCCCGCGGCCGCGCTTTTGAAAAAGGCGGCCGGCATAGCCAAGGGCTCGGGCGTGCCCAACAAGGAGAAAGTCGGCAAGGTGACCATTGCCCAGGTCGATGAAATCTGCCGCACGAAAATTGCCGACTTAAACGCCCGCGATATCGAACACGCCCGCAACATCGTGCTGGGCACGGCCCGCAGCATGGGCCTGGAATTGGAGAAATAAAACGCCCGAACCCAGTTCCAAGAGCTGGGCTGGTCACTTTAGTGACCCAGTTTGAATGAAGGGCTGGTCACTTTAGTGACCCAGTTAGAATATAAAGGTGGAGAGTTTAAAATGCCAAAAACCAAACAACCCAAACGCATGGCGGCGATGTTGGAAAAATCGCCCGGCACGAGAGCCTTGCCGCTGCAAGAAGCCGTGCAGTTGTTAAAGACATACAACACGACAAAATTCGATCAGTCCGTGGAGATCGTCATCCGCTTAGGCATCGATCCCAAGCAGGCCGACCAGGCGGTCCGCGGATCGATCGTGCTTCCCAACGGCATCGGCAAGTCGCTAAAGGTGATTGTATTCGCCAAGGGCGACAAGGTCGACGAAGCCAAGGCGGCCGGCGCCGAAGAAGTCGGCGGCCCTGAACTGGCCGAAAAGATCAAAGGCGGTTGGACGGATTTCGACGTGTGCATCGCCGCCCCGGACATGATGGGCGTGGTCGGTCCCTTGGGCAAGATCTTGGGTCCGCGCGGACTCATGCCCTCCCCGCGCGCCGGAACCGTATCGCCGGACGTGGGCAAAGTAATCAAGGAATATAAAGCCGGCAAAATCGAGTTCCGCAACGATGCGGGCGGAAACATCCATGCCATCGTGGGAAAATTAAGCTTCGATGCCGATAAACTGGCCCAAAACGTCACCGCCTTTATTAATTATGTCGTCAATATGAAACCGGCCGCGGTCAAGGGTCAATACGTCAAAACGATTGGTCTCAGCGCTACGATGAGCCCCGGCGTGCGAATTCAAGCGGCGTAAAGGAGGGCGGGCATTCCTGCCTGCCATATGATATTATGAGTAAGTATGTAAAGAATCTGATTACCGAAAACCTCCGCGAGCGTTTGAAAAACGTCAACGACGCCTTGCTGGTTAACATGGTAGGACTGACAGCCAACGTCAACAACCGCTTGCGCGGCGAATTGGCCGGCAAAAACGTGAATGTGATCGTGGTAAAAAACAGCCTTGCCGCCCGGGCCACCTCGGGCACGCCGTTGGAGCCCATATTCCATGACCTGACCGGGACCTCGGCCATTTGCTGGGGCAGCGAAGATATCGTCAGCCTGGCCAAGGAAATTGCCCGGCTGGTAAAAGACGAAAAAAACAAGCCCTTCGAGGCCCGCGGCGGCGTGATGGACGGCGAACGCATCTCGGCCGATCAGGTCGCGCAAGTCGCCACGTGGCCCAGCCGTTTGGAACAGTTGTCGATTCTTATGGGCCAAATCCTCAGCCCGGGGGCGAACCTGGCCAGTCAATTGGAAAGCGCGGGCGCGGCCTTGGCCAGCCAGATCGAACAAAAAAGCGAGGGAGCGGAAGATGTAAAAGCGGAAGATGTAAAAGCGGAAGATGTAAAAGCGGAAGATGTAAAAGCGGAAGATGTAAAAGCGGAGAGTTAAACAAGTTTAGCCGCGACCCGAAGGGGAGCGGGCACGAAACGAAAAGGATCTGGGCTCTAAAAGCCCTCACCCTAGCCCTCTCCCAGAGGGAGAGGGGACTTGGAATGCGACGTAAATTTCGGGTACGTTCCCGGAAAGAAAAATAATAACCAACCAGATTATAGTAACGTGTCGTGGCCGGTTGCCCGCAGCACCGTGTTCGCGACGCCAAGGTGAGAAAGGATCGAGATTGTCATGGCGACAGATACAGCAACCCGCGAGTTTTCCGCATTGACCCAGGAGTTGGGCGAAAAGATCGTGGAATTAAACCTCAAACAAGCCAAGGAACTGAGCGACTATTTGTCCGAGGTCCACGGCATCAAGCCCGCGGCCGGCGGCGCGGTAATGATGGCGGCCCCCGCAGGGGGCGAAGGCGGACCGGCTAAACCCGCGGAAAAAACCGAATTCGACGTAATTTTGGAAAGTTTCGGCGAGAAAAAGATCGGCGTGATCAAGGTCGTGCGCGCGGCAACCGC
>Ga0182011_10004753_pt1 | contig 10828 bp, 12 predicted proteins | sample 711E1DmetaG_FD_120481 | JGI IMG/M metagenome (GOLD analysis project Ga0182011, IMG submission 120481) | Permafrost microbial communities from Stordalen Mire, Sweden - 711E1D metaG | ecosystem: Environmental > Terrestrial > Soil > Wetlands > Permafrost | place: Sweden: Stordalen | collected...
AACAACGACATCGCCTTTCGTGAGTAGCCGTGCTTGTTTCCCTCTTTCCTGATAATATCCTTTGCCGTCGGTGACGAGCAGAATTTGTCCAGCCGGATGTGTATGCCAGTTGTTCCTGCAGCCAGACTCAAATACGACATTCCCTATCGCATAACTTCCCGTTTCATCCTGCGGCACCAACATCTTCAGCCATGCAGTTCCAGTGAAGTAATCGGGGGGCGTCTTTTCACCTTTCGGGAAAATTTCATTTTGATGCTCTAATATGTTCATTTTTTATAATCCTGTTCTTTTTTCCAATTCTTCCGGATAGCGGTCGCCGACTACTTTGATTTTTTCAAGTGCCGACTTTATGTCGCTCAATTCTTTTGAAGTCAATACAACACTTGCCGCTCCGATATTTTCTTCAAGACGATTCAGCTTTGTTGTTCCGGGAATCGGCACGATCCATGGCTTTTGCGCTAACAGCCATGCGAGTGCAATTTGACCGGGCGTTGCATGTTTTTGTTCTGCCACTTTCTTCAGGAGATCCACTAAGACCTGATTTGCTTCAAGCGCCTCGGGAGTAAACCGGGGAACGATATTGCGAAAATCCGACTTGCCAAATTTAGAATCTTTATTAAAACTTCCTGTAAGGAAACCCTTGCCCAAAGGACTAAACGTTACGAACCCGATGCCGAGTTCCTCCAGAGTTGGCACCAATTCTTCTTCGGGGCGTCTCCACCAAAGAGAATATTCGCTTTGAATAGCTGTAAGAGGTTGTACAGCGTGCGCGCGGCGAATGGTCTTCACGCCAGCTTCGGAAAGTCCCCAATGTTTGATTTTACCTTCCCGGATCAAATCTTTTATAGTGCCTGCTACATCTTCAATAGGCACCGCGGTATCTACACGATGCTGATAATATAAGTCTATGAAATCGGTATTCAGGCGTTTCAGCGAACCCTCTATAGATTTTCTGATCTGTTTGGGATTACTGTCCTGCACTTGTTTTCCGTCCTGAATTTTAATACCAAATTTGGTAGCAATCGCTACTTGATCACGGTAAGGTGCCAAGGCTTCACCGAGTAATTCTTCGTTGGTAAACGGTCCATACATTTCAGCAGTATCGAAAAGGGTCACACCGTCTTCAACAGCTTTTTGAATCAAAGAGATCATTTCTTTTTTGCCGGGTATCTCGCCATAAGCGTAACTCATACCCATGCAGCCAAGTCCGAGAGCAGAGACTTCCAATCCATTCTTTCCTAATTTACGTTTTTGCATTTCTTCTCCTTTTATAAAATATCCGCTAAACTTGTGATACTAATATAAAGAAACAACGCTGAGAGGACGTATACAAAAGGCGGGATTACAGATACGTTTTACACATTCCAATTGATAGTCAATCTTGTGCAATTGCGTTTTTTATTGAAAATCGGCAAATGGAGCTTCTATTACTAGGCTGAGTTCGGATGAGTTCGTCCCCCCGCTACGAACCCACGACTTTATATTTCTGAAAACATCGAGCTATTGAATGATGAGAATTATTTTAGACCAATAACATTTCGAACGCTTACCATTTATTCAAATTCACATAACCTCCTATGAGCCGTATATGAGCCCTTGTGTTATTAGATGTCCCGTTTGTCCCCTTTTTGTGATGTCCTGTTCATAATTTGACATTGTTCATAATTTTTGAACAAGGGGTAAGTGTGAACATAGATGTTGAGGATAAAGATAAAAAGGGAATAACGATGGAAACTACGAGAGGAAAATCATCTTCAACTGATCATCCTTCTGTAAATCAGTTGGTAGTCCGTCAAAAACGATCTCGCCCATTTTGAGGGCATAGACGTGATGAGAAATCTTGAGCACATCCCGGACTTTCTGTTCAACGATGAGGATGGTAGTACCCTTTTTTCTATTGATATCTTCAATCAAAGCGAAAGCACTGACAACATTCTTGGTTGAAAGTCCGAGAGAAGGTTCATCGAGTAATAGAACTTTCGGTTCCAGCATTAGTGCACGTGCCAGTGCAAGCTGCTGCTTCTCTCCTCCACTTAGGATTCCTGCAACTTTGTTTATTCTATCTTTAAGGTCAGGAAAGATTTCCATAAGGGCATCTATGCGATGGGAAACTTCAACTTTATCTTTTAAGAGATATCCACCAATTTCAAGATTCTCACGAACAGTCAGTTCAGTAAAAACACGATTTCCCTGGGGCACAAAAGCGATTCCGGTTTGTACTCGCTGTTCAATCGGAACTGTTGTGATTTCTTTTTCTTGAAATACTACTCTCCCATTTGGCGTTGAAACAATTCCCATCAACGCTTTTAACAATGTTGACTTCCCTGCTCCATTTGGTCCAATGAAAGCCACAATGGATTTCTCTTTTATATCCAAGTCAATATTACGGAGAATGATTTTCTTGCTGTAACCTGCTTCAGGAATATGTGCAGAGAGAATTGTCATGAAAGATATGCTTCAAGAATTGCAGGATTACTTTGAATAGCTTGCGGCTGATCTTGCGTAATGATTGCTCCATCATCCATCACTATAACTGTATCTGAGTTTTTGAGAACGAAATCGATATCGTGTTCGATAAGCCAAATTGTTTTCTGCTGCTTGGTGACCAGGTCTTTGAGAATGGCTGTGATCTTATTGATCATCTCTGGTTGAACACCGGAAACGGGTTCATCGAGAAGTAATACCTTCGGTTCTGCTGCGAGACAGCAAGCAATGCTCAATAACTTTTGTTGTCCATATGAAAGGTTCTCTGCAAGTTCATTTTGCTTGTCTGCAAGTCCAACAAAATCGAGTAATGATTTGGAGACCTCTATATGCTTTTTATGTTCTGAAGATTTATCCGAGAATAGAAAAAGTGCATTAAGAACTTTTTCTCCTGATTGGTTCTGTCTGCCGAGAAGAACGTTTTCAAGCACTGTAAGTTTGCGAAAGAGTCTAAGGTTTTGGAATGTCCGCGTAATACCTTGTTGTGCTATTTTCCAAGGGGACAAACCAGTGAGAGTATGTCCACCATACTGAATTGAACCTTGGGTATATGTTAGATAACCTGTCACAAGATTAAAGACCGTCGTCTTTCCTGCGCCGTTTGGACCAATAAGACTTGTGATCTTCCCTGATTGCAGCAATAGGGAAAAGTTGCGAACTGCTTGAACACCATCAAAATTTTTATATAGTCCTTTTATTTCAAGCATCTTGTTAGCTATACTTTATCATTATTGTTTTCGGAAACCGAATTCGCCATAAATACCTTTAGGCCGAAACATCATAAACAGAACAAGCAATCCCCCATAGAGAATTTGTCTCATATTAGCAGCGATAGAACTTGGCATACCGACAAATCGCAACAACTCCGGGATGCTTACCAATAAAACTGCACCAATGATCGATCCACTGAGCCTTCCTGATCCACCTACGATTACTATTGAAAGCATAAATATAGATTCGGGGATTGTAAAACTTGTCGGGTCGATAAATGTAAAGTAATGTGCATACAAAGCACCGGCTATAGCTGAAAGTCCAGCTGCAATGGAAAAACTCAGCACTTTGTATTGATTCACATTCTTGCCGAGGGATTGAGTAAAAAGATCGTCTTCACGGATAGACCGAAGAACATTGCCAAATGGGGACTTGGTCAGTCTATACAGAATCACATATACGATAATCGCAAAGAGTGCAGTCAATATCCAGAAATCGAAATGCGAGGAAAATGTATAACCAAATAATGTTGGTTGCGGGATTCCCGGCAATCCCAATGGGCCGTTTGTGAGTTCCATCCAATTGTTCATTACTTGGAAAAGAATCACTTGGAATCCAAAAGTTGCTATAATAAAGAAATCATCTCGAATACGAAGAGCGGGGAATCCGATAGCTGCACCGATTGCCATTGCAACTACAATACATGCGGGAATAGCAACAAAGAAATTGACTCCGAAATTCAGCGAAAGCAATGCTGCCGTATATGCACCGATACCGTAAAAACCCGCATGGGATAAAGATATCAATCCGGTATAGCCGGATACAAGATTTAATGACATTCCTACAATGATGTAGATGTTGATGAGGATCAATATGTGAAGGATATATTCCATCGAATTAGAGAAGCTGCTTCTGCGGTTTCTTTCCTAAGATTCCGTAGGGTTTAAAGAGCAAAAAGAGAATGAGGATTCCGAAAGCAATGGTATCCTGCCATTTAGAAGGAAGCCAATAAACGCCTAGATTTTGAGCAAGCCCGATAAATAATCCACCGAGTGCTGCTCCGGGGAGACTGTTGATGCCACCTACAATTACGGCGATCACTCCCATCACAAGCGCATTGAAGCCCATGGTCGGTGTCATATCGGTATCGAATGAAATCATAATCGACGCAACGGCTGCAAGAAACGAACCGATCATAAAAGCATAAAGGATATAGCGATCTGAGTTGATACCACTTAAGCGAGCAAGCCCTGCATCGTTTGATAGCGCGCGCAACGATTTTCCGAATTTTGTTTTCATCATCATAAATGCAAGAAGAACCATAAGAATGATACTTGTGATGAAGATAATAATTTGGATATCTGTGACTCTTGCGCCAAAGAGAGGATGTCCTTCGACTACTTCTCCTGTTCGCATCGTTTTCGTATCATCTCCCCAGATCATAGAAATGATGTTTTGCAATACAATGTATAATCCAAGTGATGCAATGAGAAGTGTGAGGTCTGTAGCATTGCGCTTGCGCATTGGGTTATAGACTACAAGCTCACAGAGTGACCCTGTTGCCATAGTAGCGATACATGCAAGTGGAAATGCAATGTTTCGATCTAATCCAAGCTGGACACTAAACAGGTAAGCAAAATAACAACCAAATGTGTAAACGGCACCATGGGCGAAATGGAAAAAACGAGTAGTCTGGTATATTACAGAAAAGCCGAGAGCAATGAGAGAGTAAATGCTACCAGCGATGATTCCGTTAAGAAGAAATTGCATAATATTGACTATTTATCACAAGACCTGTAATTCACTTTTGATAGCATATCAAATAGGAGGTATGCGTATCTCCAACTTTATAGATCATTTCGTTTACTTTTCTTAAACCTTTTGTAATAAAAAAGTGTTCGACTTCTTCCTTTTTCTTTATTATTCGAGTTTTCTTAATCTTTTCTGCAACTTCTGGAAATGAATTTGAAAATAATGGTATGGATAAATCAATATCATCAATAATTAAAAAATATCCATCCTTTTGTAATTTTGGAAATATTATCTCAAAATCATAATAGAAATCAAACCAACATATACCATAAGATATTACAACTAGATTATACTTATCTTTATCCCCAATCCAATGATTTTTATTATCTATATTTATTTTTTTAAATGAAACTTTTGCCTCATCGTTAATTTTTAGTTTTGCTATTTCAAGCATTTTATTTGAAATATCGGTTCCAATGATATGTGCTTTTGGAAAAATATTCATTAAAAGTCTAGTAGTTATTCCAGTTCCACAAGCTAATTCGAGAATATTAGTAATATTACTTAGTCTTTTTGTCGATTCAGAAAAAAAGAATTCTTCTGCTCCAACATGTCCTGTTATCTTCATGTGATTATCATATTTATCTGCTAAATAATCAAATATTTCTTCTCGTTGGTCTTCCATAATTCCTTTATTTCTTGGGGTATTTGGCTATTTCACCATTATAGCTTAAGAACTTTATTTCTTTGTCATCTTCTGATAAATAAATTGCGCTTGGTGCAAGTGGTATTTTTCCTTTCCCATTTTCTGAATTATAGACAAAGAGAGGCATTGCAATACCAGAAAGATTGCCCCACAATCGATTAACTAGTTTTATGGACTCATCAATTGGTACAATAAAGTGAGAAGCACCTAATACCCTATTAGCTTGGTATAAATGATATGGTTTTATTCCAATCTCTATTAATTTATTAAACAACGATTCAAGCGTTTCAACATTATCGTTAATTCCCTTCAGCAGGACAGATTGACTCAATATAAGAATACCTGCTTGTTGTATCTTTTTAATTGCCTCTTGAGACTCACTTGTAATTTCTTCAGGGTGATTTATATGAAGCATGAAATACACAGGTTTTGCTTTTTCAATAATAGAACACAATTCGCTTGTAATTCTATTTGGATTTTGGACTGGCATTCTTGAACAGATCCTTAATACTTTGATATGAGGAAGGTTTTTTATTCCGGAAATGATCTCATCCAAGAATTGATCTTCCAACGTCAATGGATCACCCCCAGTGAGGAGCACTTCCCTAATTCCTTTATTCATCTGAAGATATTCCAAGACAGATAATAATTGATCTTTGCTTATAATATAATCTTTTAATCCTATTTTTCGTTTACGCAAACAAAATCTACAAAACGCCGCACATGAATTTGTTAAATATATTGCTATGCGATTATTGTAACGATGGATTACATTTTTTAACGGCGAATCGTCTTGTTCATTAAGTGGATCTAATAAACCAAAATCATCTTCGAGTTCCCTCACATCAGGCAAGTATTGTTTCATGAAACTTTGTTTATAACTAATTAACGATTCAATATATTTTCCAACTCTAACTCTATAATGATAATCTCTTATAGCAATTTTATCTTGACTGACGTTATTAATCATTATCGATCCATAAATATTTTCATCAAAATATTTTTTATCCTTCATCATAGTTCATCCTCGCCTTTTACAGCAGGTACTAATTTCCCAATATCGTTTAATTTAAAAACAAATGGTGTAACCTCTTTATGTCGTGGTTTTACTAATCCTATTCGTTGTATAAGTTTTTTTATAAACCATTTTACTGCAATCTCATCTTTTGTTGCGTATGCTCTCTCATACTCTCCACCGGTCTCTTTCATAAAGGGGGGTGCATTAATAAAAAGTAATGCAAAATAACCTCCACCTTTTTCGCCAGCGAATATAGATGTAGCATGAGAAATTTCTGGAGAATATTGGTCTCCCCCAATATTATTATCGTAGCAATAGAATCGATACTTATGACAATTCCTTTTAAAGTCATCTGCTGAAATGTGTTTATCTGAGATTAACGATTGGAAAAAAGTGCTAGTATCATCAAGACCTGAATAGAAGGGGGGAACTCGTTTATCCCATGGATTTGGTAATAAATATTTTATTTCAGACAATAATGGATTTATTAATCTTTCAACATGGGCTTTAATCAATTTTTCCCCCATACCCTCACAAGAAAATTCAAAATTCCATGTCGGATTCCAACCGTAATAGATCTTTTTAAATCCGAGCCAATTTTTGGAATACCTTTCATTCTCTGGGTCAAAAGCCTCATATTTTTGTAAGTCTATTCTTATACGCGGACCCTTTCTAATTTTATTATGATTTATTTTAATACTCATAATATCCCCATTAACTATTGAGATAAATAATTATAACAATCATCATTCTGGTTCTTAGGCTTAACAATGGAAGAGTGATTACAATTTGTTAAAAATACATTTGGAAGCTCATCAATATTAAGATTAATAACTTTTCTATCTCTATTACCACAAATCCAAATTATTTTCCAAGATCTCTTTTTACCTTTGATTAGATCAAACCAAAAATTTCGCAATTGATATATTTCATCAGTATTTGCTTTAAAATATCTTGCTTGAGGGTGAATTTTGCTTACACACGTATTCATTTTTACTCCCTTAATTGGAGAAGCATATAATATAATTTTTCGAAGATAAGAAATTACATTGTATCTAATTCGGATATCTTTATTTTCGTTATTTATCGCAATCTGTAAAGACTTTAAAATTATTAGTGTGCCTAAGCTATGTCCAATCAACCATATATCTCTATATCCATTCGCATTCGATTCATATTCTATTTTTGATAAAAAGGTTTCCGCAACAGATTCCACATTAGGTACTTTATCGCCTATTATTGGTATTAACGAAAGCAGACGATACTTCAAAACAGCACTTAATTTAGTTGTATATCCCCATCGTGCTATGTTAAAATTTTTATATTTTGCGTCATTTTTTACCAGTGTTGGAAATTTACCCCACGTTTTATTAATATTGCCCATTAGTCCATGGACAAGTACTATTAAGGATTTATTTTTGGATTGATGTCTATCATATAAAAAATAATTTTCATCCATAAACAAATTCTTAATACTCTATGAATTTTTGATTTTTAACAGTTTTTAAGATGAATTCTTTTTTAATGTCTCCATTTTCATCGAAAGTTGTATTACCCGCTACACCAGGATAATCCTTAATACTATACAATCCTTCTTTTATTTGTTCACGAGACATCCCTTTAATTTTTATAGCCTCAACAATTAACATCAATGCATCGTAACCATTATCTGAAAGTGCGCCAGGAGATATATTATATTTTTTAAAATAATCCGAATAGAATTCTTTTACATACGATTTAGATGTATCGCCCTGTTTTGGATAATCATATATAACGCCATTTGCGCTATTTCCCGCCAAATCAAGAGTCTGTTGATCTTCGAAGGCAGATGGACATAAAAATTGTTTATTGACATTGAGCGATTTAGATTGCTTTAATACCTCTGGAATTTCTTTTGGATAACCAGGTAAAAAGATGCCATCGGGATTAACTGCTTTTATTTTTGTTAGCTGACTCCGGAAATCTGTTGCGCCTTGTTCAAAAGCTTCACTTTCAACTATTTGTCCGCCTATTTCAGTAAACTTTTTTGAGAATACATTTTCGAGTCCCTTTCCATAACCATTATTCACATATATTATTGCAATTTTTTTCATATGTAACTTATACAATGATATTTCAGCTAAATATGATCCTTCCGCGGCATCCGAATGCCAATTTCTAAAAACATAATCGCCTGCATTTGTAATATCAGGATTTGAAGCACCAGGAGATAAAATTACAATTTTATTTCTATTTGCTAGAGGCGCCATTGCTAGAACTGACGAACTTGCCACATCCCCAATTATAGCAATAGGTTTATCGGTTGTGAATATTTTTTGAAAAGCACTTACAGATTTCTCCGGTTTTCCTTCGCTGTCTTCATATAGAAGAACTATTTTACTATCATTTACACCACCCATGGAATTTAACTTATCTTTTGCCAAATCAATACCTCTTTTTACATTTTGTCCCCAAATAGCGGCGCTCCCAGTTAATGGCAATATTGCACCTATTTTTACGACATCTTCATTTCTAGAACAACTGTTAAGTATTGCAATAGTCATAAAAATAATGATAAAGTTTTTCATACTATAGCCCTTTATATCGCATTATTAATAAACCGAATTTTCACAAATTGAATGTTCGTAAAAACTATTTAGCTTGGTAAAATGATGTGCATAACTTAGTAAAGTTTCATATCATTCTCAATATATGAAAAGAGCTGGTTTGACCTATTAAAAAAGAAATCGATGTCCTTCTATTTTGGAAGACTATGGATTGCTCTTAAATTCAGCACTTAATTCAAATATGCAGAAAGAGAGAATTATATTAATCCTTTACAAAGATAAACCCTGTCATATTTTGGATCGAATCGATAGGCACTTCATACAGAGATAGGAGTTTTTGAAATATCCAGTCATTTCTAAATGAATATGCTTTGATGAAATCGAGTTTCTTTACATAGATAATCTTCCAGCAATAGTCCGGGATTGCTACTCTTCCGATAAATCTATCCTCAATTGTCACTGAGCCACACCATACAAGAACGCTGTCGTATTCCTTTGCCAACTTACGTGTGTAATCTTCAAGTTTCTTCCAATTGCCTCTATTCAATGATGGCAACTGCGGTGATACATTTGAATAATAGAAGCTTTCAACCATGGCAGTTGAATCGCAGCCACAATCGTAGGCATCCATATGATGTCCTCGATCGTATCCTGATTTCTTGTAATCCTTATCCAGTTTGGTGAACTCAGGGATCAATGGATCCGGCTTGAACTTGTTTTTTCGTTTGAACCGTTTATCACAATCGAGCATCGATCTGGTCAACCAATATTTGACAACTACCGGAAAGTGCTTCGACTTGCTGAAGGTGGTGGAATAGTACTTATGATAAATGGTAATAGTGTCTATATCTTGGTATTTAACCTGAGCGACCGAATTGAATGAAATACAAAAAGACACCACGATAAAAATTGGTAAGCCAGATAGGAGCGATATTTTAGACATAATCGCTCCTTATAATAACTCAACAACCTTGTAAAATTCATTGTTTTCCTCATTCAATGGTATGTGAACGCGGTTGGGGGCACTTTGGAGTGAAGAATGAAGAATGGAGATTGAAAAAGAAAACAATGATACGAAATAAGATTTAAGAATGTAGAATAAAAGGCCAGCTCTACTTGCGCATATCCAAAAGTCACTCAAGGTTGTCGTATGCTTTTGCATCATCCGGTTTCAGATCGATTGTTTCTATTTTGGCTTTCTCCTTTTATTTAAATCTATAACTCTCGTAAACGCATTCTCTACACTCGGATACTCTCTTTTAAGCGTCTCGTAATCAGATCCTAATGATGAAGAAGAATAGGAATATTCTCCCGATTTCTTATGTCGAAATATTTTATAGGGAACAATTCGTTTAGCTGAATTTATATTCCCTTTTTTATTAATCGTAACAACCATTTATACTCCCTTACGGCTCATATCGGTGACAACGAATCATTAACCGCCCACTCATCTTGGCTTACAGCTTATTCCGAATTGATGTCAGTAGTAGCGCCTGGATATTACCAAAAAGGAATCTCCCGATTATGTATATTCATGAGTCTCTAATTCACTTACATCCACAATCTAAGGAGATTCCCATGTATTACTCAGGTATCGATTTGCATTCTGAT
>Ga0182011_10004754_pt1 | contig 10825 bp, 9 predicted proteins | sample 711E1DmetaG_FD_120481 | JGI IMG/M metagenome (GOLD analysis project Ga0182011, IMG submission 120481) | Permafrost microbial communities from Stordalen Mire, Sweden - 711E1D metaG | ecosystem: Environmental > Terrestrial > Soil > Wetlands > Permafrost | place: Sweden: Stordalen | collected...
CACGAACTTCAGATACCGGTCTCCTGCTTTCATTGGCTCACCTCACGAACCGCGTTGCGGACTTGTTTCTCCTGATAATGGTGCGCGTCATCGCCCTCTTTGCCACTCAAAATCACCGCGCCAGAAAATCGGGGATGGCGGAACTTGCGGTGGGATCCTTTCCCGCCAGGAGCCGGCACAAACCCAGCCTGTCTCAAATCGGCGATCAATTGGTGGATTTTTCGCGGCATGAGGTAACCGCCAACAGATATTCCCCCCGAGCCAAAGGGCGTCAATACTCAAGCCAAGCAAGAGCGCCGTCCCCTTGACCAGAAGTTGACCAAATCATCTGCCTAATCCGCCTTTTTCGCCTTTTCTCCTTCCTGGGAATTAGGCGCGCCACGATTTAAACCAGCGACCCGTCGCCTTTTGGAAATCACTGCACAATCTGCCCAAGCTGCAATGGGGGCGCTTCTCGTTTTACCTCTGAAACTGGCGCGGTGGGCGGGACTCGAACCCGCGACCGACGGTTTAGAAAACCGTTGCTCTATCCGGCTGAGCTACCACCGCTTGAAACCCGTGGCTGACGGGATAAGCTCACCACCTTCCAGCGACAAGGGAAAAGCCCATGCCCGCCCGCTTCGTCAAGGTCACCTGCCCCTCCTGCCGGCAGCGCTTCGAAATCCCGGCGCCGCCGCGGGAAGAACTGCCGGCGGAACTCGACTACGACTGCGAGATCTGCTGCCGCCCCATGGTCATTTCCGTCGAAGATGACCACGGCGAAACCCGGGCGGAGGCGCGCGGGATCAACGAATAACGCCGGCCCGAAATCGCTGTTGTACCCGGGCGGAAACCGCTCTTGACTTGCCTCCCTCGCGTTCTACGTTCGCCCTCCTTTCCCTCTCGGGGTGGTAGCTCAGTTGGTTAGAGCGTCTGCCTGTCACGCAGAAGGCCGCGGGTTCGAGTCCCGTCCATCCCGCCATTTGTAAAAGGCCTGATTCTTCTGAGAATCAGGCCTTCCCTTTTGTCCCATACCTGCTCCGCGACCGGCGGGGGTCGCCTGCGGCCCGGGCGGCGGCACCGCCTGGATCTTGCGCCCATGTCCCTCTCAGGACATCAGCTGAAGCCGAGGACCGGATGCGGCTCGTAGAGTTCCTCAAGGGAGGTGATCTCCTCGGGCGTGAGGCGCAGGGAGAGCGCGGCGACCGCGTCCTTCAGATGGTGCGGCTGGGTGGCCCCGACGATGGGCGCGGTGATGAACGGCTTGCTCAACATCCAGGCCAGCGCGATCTGGGCGCGGGGAAAGCCGCGCCGCTCGGCGACTTGTCCCAGCCGGTCCACCACCTTGCGGTCGCTCTCTTCGGTCCGTGAATACATGCCGTTCCCGAACTGGTCGGTCTGGGAGCGCTTGGTGCTTTCGCCTTTCCAGGGCCGGGTCAGGCGGCCCCGGGCGAGAGGACTCCATGGGATCACGCCAATGCCCTCCGCCCGGCAGAACGCCATCATCTCGCGCTCTTCCTCGCGATAGAGCAAATTGTAGTGGTTCTGCATCGAGACGAAACGCGTCCAGTGGTGGCGATCCGCGAGGTAAAGCGCCTTGGCGAACTGCCAGGCGTACATGGAGGAGGCGCCGAGGTAGCGCACCCGGCCCGACTTCACCGCGTCGTGCAGCGCCTCCAAGGTTTCCTCGATCGGTGTCTCGTAGTCCCAGCGGTGAATCTGGTAGAGGTCCACGTAGTCCATCCCGAGCCGGCGGAGGCTCTCGTCGAGTTCGTGCAGGATGGCCTTGCGGGACAGGCCCCGGCCGTTGGGCTCGTCGCGCATGACGCCGTGCACCTTGGTGGCGACGACCACGGATTCGCGGCGGGTGCTCCGCTTGAGGAAACGCCCGAGCACCTCTTCGCTGGCGCCGCTCGAGTAGACGTTGGCGGTGTCGAAGAAGTTGATCCCTAATTCGAGCGCCTGACGCAGGAAAGGCCGGCTTTCTTCCTCGTTGAGGCTCCACGCGTGGCGCCCCGCCTTGAGTTCGCCGGCGGCGGGCGCGCCATAGGTCATGCAGCCGAGACCGATGCGCGAGACTTTGAGGCCGGACTTGCCAAGATTTACGTAGTCCATGTTTCCCTCGTGTGATTTCGGGTTCCAAGATGAAACCCGCCTTGAGTAAATTGGTTCGAATGCGTCCGATGACAAGGCCCATTGGCAAAAAGGCGGCCCTGGCCCATCGAGCGCCGCGTCCGCTCACAACCGGCCGCCAACCCGGCAACGCGCCCGCGTGGCATCGCTCCAACCGGGTGCCCCGCGAATGGATTGCCCAAGTCGTCCGCCGGCCCGAGCGATATATGTCGAAATTGAGCCGTTTCGCGTTTAGTGTGCCTAAAGCAGACAGGAACCAACATGAAAACAACCAACCCCGTCGTTGCCGCAATGGCTCTGCCCATCGCAAGCGCCACCCAGCCATGAGAGACGACTACCTTAAAAACGCCCTGAAGGTCGTCGAGGATCCGACCATCTTGGTCAACGTGGTCTCGCGCCGGGTGAAACAGCTCCGGCGCGGAAGCCGTCCCCTGGTTGAATCGCTCGAAAAGCTGACGGCCGAAGACACGGCGTTGCGCGAGATTATCGAAGGCAAGATCGGCTATGAACTGGCCACGCCCGAAATGCTGGCGCGTCTGTGATCTGCACCCCGATCGCGCCCGCATCTCTGGTGTCCGTTCCCGCCTCCCGCCCATGAAAAACAATCCTGCTGACGAAACAGCCAACCAGACGCATGCGCGCTCGCTGCTGGCCGACATCGAAGGCGCGTCCGACACCCTCATCCCGCGGCGGGAGACGATTGTGGAATGGCTCAAAGACTATCTGTATCGATCGCACCGGCGGGGTTACGTCGTCGAGCTGGCGGAAACCGACGACTTGGTCGCGCTGGATGCGTTTCTGCGCTCGCAGCAGGTTCCGGCCGCGGTGCCTCCCGCAGCTTGAAACCCGGGCCGCGCAAAGCGGGCCGGCCCATAGCGCAACTCTGCGGCTCCGCCGCGCACCACCCCAAAAAAAGAGCGAAGTGCGGGAAGCACTTCGCTCAAAGATCGCTGGCCGAAGCCGGCGGGGATTGATCAGTAGCGGCTGTTCCCGCGCGCCTGGAAGGCTCCGGGCCGGCGGTTCGGGCTGCTGAAGTTGCGGCCGCCACCGCCGCCATTCTCTTCCCGCGGACGCGCTTCGTTCACGGTCAGCGCGCGACCGTCGAGGTCGACGCCGTTCATCTTTTCCGTGGCGAGCTTGCTCTCCTCGGGCGTGTTGAACGTCACAAAAGCGAAACCGCGCGGGCGACCCGTCTCACGGTCATTGGCGATGTAGACATCAGTGATGCTGCCGAATTGGCCGAAGGCCGTGCGGAGCTTTTCTTCAGTCGTGTCGAACGACATGTTACCGACATACAGTTTGGTACCCATAGTGATGATTTTCGTATACTTCGTCCTCTGCCAGCCTGTTCCCGGGAATCGGGTTTCGAATCATCACCTGAACCAAAAAAAAGCTCACTGAAGATCCACCAACGACTGTCATCTAACGCTATAACGAGCCTTCACCATCGCTGAGGCCGCGCTGAATGCAAGGAGTTTTCTGCCGATCTGGCCAAAATGAACTGGTTGCGGCCGCGGTTTTTCGCCCGCAACTCGTTCTGCCGCAATGGAGAAGCCTTCCCGATCATGCAGACGACGAAACGCGGGCGCGCCTCCACCCCTTCCGGTCCCGGACGACCTCGGATCGCCGATTCAAGGTTCGCGGATGACGAGCGTCTGGTTGATTGCCACCGGCCGCAGTTCCTGCCGTTGCCCGGAAGGCCAATAAACCACCAATTTCCTCAGCCGGGCGTCTTCGCCCAAGCCGAAGTCGAGCACCGACTCCGATTGCGCCATGAATCCCATCGCCGGCGCCATGGTGCGGACCAGCACGCGGCGGGGAGTGTGCACCTCCACGCGCGCGCCACCCGCCTCCCAATGAGTGCGCGTGGCGATCAGCGCCACGCGCAACCACGGTCGCCCGGTGCGCTGGTCGTTGCGCAAGACGACGGCGGGGCCGTTGTTTTGGGCGATGATGATGTCACTATTGCCATCGCCATCGAGATCCGCCACCGCCACGCCCCGGGCTACCGTGAGGTTCGCCCATCCTGCTGCCTCCGCACCGACCGCCACGGCGGGCATCCAGAAGCGTCCGCGATTCCAGAGCAGCTGCGGCACCGCGGCCCAATCGCGGCCCGGTTCCACCTTGCCCACATCGGGTTCGGCGCGGCCGTTGCCGGAGAATAGCTCGAGACGGCCGCCATGGTCGTAATCCAGCAAGCCGAGTCCCAGCTTGGCGCGCAGGCTGAGCACGGATTCATCGTGGTTGTCCTCATCGAGCGCACCCGCGGACAACAAAGCCGCACACCGCTCATCCCCGCCCACCTGGGCCGAAGGCAAAAGGCTGGCTGACGCCAGGCCGGCGGCGGCGCCTTCGATCCGGTTGTCGACCCCGGATGACCACTTGCGGAACGTGCCGTCGCCTTGATTGAGGAAGAGCGCATTGGCGGCCCGCTGGTAGGTGAAAAGCAGATCGAGCCGGCCATCACCGTTGGCATCGATGGGCACGACCGCCAGGGCCTTGGCGACGGGCAATCGCGTCTGCGGATCGACGTTGCGCAAACCAGCGGCGCCCGGCACGAGCGCGAAACGTCCGTTGCCGAGATTGCGGTAGACGGAGGGAAAAGCCCCCACAAATCCGCTCGGCGCGCCGTAGGAGGGACCCATGCGGGCCACGCTGAACGCGGTGGCCAATTCAACTTCACCGGGCCAGCGGGCATAGTTGGCGACGACGAGGTCGAGCCGGCCGTCGCCGTCATAGTCGATCCAGGTGGCACCGGTGCTCCAGGTCTGGCCATCTCCGCCGACGCCCGCCGACGCCGTGACATCGGCGAACGTGCCGTCGCGCTGGTTGTGCAGGAGGCGATTCTCCCCCACCCCGGTGATGTAGATGTCCGGGTAGCCGTCGTTGTCATAATCGCCGACCGCAGCCGACATGCCCTGCATGACAATGCCGAGACCGGCGGCACGGGTGACGTCGGTGAAATGCCCACCCCCGTCATTATGGTACAGGGCGCAGGTGCCCACGGTGGCGCCCGCGGCATCCTCCCAGGGCCAGGGGGATCCGTTGACAAAAAACAAATCCGGGCGGCCGTCGCGGTCGTAGTCGAGTACCACCACCGCGCCGCCGAGCGTCGTCGGCGGATCCTTCAGCCCGCTGCGATGAACAAACTGGACGCCTGAATCCTTGGTGATGTTGGTGAATCGGGCCACCGGGGCCGGCCGGGTGGTGTCGACGGTTGGGAACACCCAGGCAAAGACCACGGCCAGAGTGCTGGCGACGAGCACCAGCGGCACCAGGACCGGCAGCAGCGGCGGCCCCCAACCGTTGCCCGGCTTCGCCCCCGGCCGGCCCGGCTTGGGAGGTCCGGTCAAAGTCCTCGATTCGGGAGCGTCACGAAGCATTGCGGAAACGGGGCAACAGGATTGAACTGGCCTTGGAACGATACCATCACGTAATCAAACCCCTCGGTTCAGTGTAAACCTTTTCCTGCGATGTCCGGTCCGTCCCCCGCTCTGCGACAGGTGCTGAAATGGCTCGGGTTTGCCGCGTTCTGGACGCTGGTGGGACTCGCGTTTGCGGCGCAGTTCTATCTGTCCAGCAACCTGCTCGGACGCTCGATCACGTGGGTGGAGGCGATCACGTATTCGTTGGGCGACTGGTATGTCTGGGCCCTGCTCTCGCTGCCGATCGCGCGGTTTGCGCGGCGGTTTCCACCCGAGGAGGGCCCGGCTTGGCGCACGGCGGCGATCCATCTGGCGGCGGCCCTGGGGTTTTCCCTCGCCTACGTCGTGTTGCGCGCGCTCGTGGGCCAGGCGCACAGCTGGCTGCTGGACGAGCCCGTGACGTTTCCGGAGGTGTTCCGCCCGCTGTGGGTGCGGACCTTCCCCTTCAACCTGCTCATCTACGGGGTGATCATTGCGGTGAGTCACTCCATCGACTATTACCGCAAATATCACGAGCGCACCGTGCATGCGCTCGAGTTGGAGAAGCACCTGGCGGAGGCGCGGCTGCAGGCCCTGCTGCGCCAGCTGAAGCCTCACTTTCTGTTCAACACCCTCAACGGCATTGCCTCGCTCATGCACAGCGATGTCCAGGCCGCCGATCGCATGCTCGTGCGCCTGGCTGAACTCCTGCGCCTGACGATGAGCCACCCGGGGCAGCCGCTCACCCGCCTCCAGGACGAAATCACTTTCATCGAGAAATACCTGGAAATCGAGCGCATCCGCTTTCGCGACCGCCTCTCGGTCACGATCGACGTCGATCCCGCCGCCCTGGAGGCGCAGGTGCCCAGCCTCATCCTTCAGCCACTGGTGGAAAATGCCATCCGGCACGGGGTCGAGCCTTACGCGCGGCCGGGCCGCATCGAACTCGTGGTCCGCTGCGAACCCGGGACGGTCGTCCTGACGGTGCGCGACAACGGGGCGGGCGAACCGGCGGGCGGCTTCAGCCGCGAGGGCATCGGCCTCGGCAACACCCGCGCCCGCCTGCGCGAACTCTATGGCGAACAGCATCGCTTCGAGCTCGCCAACCACCCGGACGGCGGCCTTATCGTGCGCGTGACCCTGCCGGCCGCCTGACCCATGCCCAAAACCCGCGTCCTCATCGTCGATGATGAACCGCTCGCCCGCGAACGGCTGCGGGGTTGGCTGCGCGACGAGCCGTCGGTCGAGATTGTCGGCGAGTGCGGCAGCGGCGCCGAGGCCATCAATGCCTTGCAGAGCATGGCGGTGGATCTGGTGTTCCTCGACATGGAAATGCCCGGCGGCAACGGACTGCAGGTCCTCGCCCAATTGCCGGCCGAAAAGCGGCCCGCCGTTGTTTTCGCCACGGCCCACGAACGGTTCGCCGTGGACGCCTTTGAGGTGCAGGCCGTCGACTATCTGCTGAAACCGTTCGACCGGGAACGGCTGCAAACCGCCCTGCGCCGCGCCGAGGAATTCCTCCGCGCCCGCCGCGCTGGCGCCCTGGAGGAAAAGATCGAGAGCCTTTTGTCCGAGGCCGCCGGCCCGGGCAAAAAACCGGAGCGCCTGGCGGTGAAAGCCGACGGCCGCCTGGTCTTCCTGAAACCGGACGAAATCGTGTGGATCGAGGCGGCCGACAATTACATCATCCTGCACCTCACCGACGGCCGGCTGATGTTGCGGGAAACGCTCGCGGCGATCGAAGAGCGCATCGGTTCGATCAGCTTTGCGCGGGTCAACCGCTCCGCCGTGGTCCATCTTGATCAGATCAAGGAATTGCAGCCCACGTTCCACGGTGACTATGTGGTGGTGCTGCGCGACGGCACCAAGGTTCCGCTCAGCCGCAGCCTGCGCGGGCAGTTCGGTAAGTTCATCGGCGGGAGCTAGGGCTGAATCGACCTGCGGGTGATCATTGTGCCAGGGCGCGCTTGGCCCCGCCCCGACGGCAATTGGCCCCAGAAGTGTTCCCCCTGCCGGGCACCGCTCCCTTAGAGTGGCTGGTCGCGCGATCGTGTCCTCCCTGACGGGTTCTGACCAACCGCCTTCCCCTGCCATGAGACAATCACGTCTTCTCGCATCTACCCTGATCGCCTGCGGGTTGGGCGCCGCGCTCGCCTGGGGAGACAACGCCGTCCTTTACTGGAATCAGCAGATGCTGGATACGACACGCCTCTCCCGCAACCCGCCGCCGATTGCCTCGCACCATATGGCCACCTTCCACGCCGCGATCGGCGACGCCGTGGATGGCATCAGCCGGAAATGGAGGCCGTGGCTGGTGCAGGAAACCGCCCCCGCCGGCGCCGACACCGACGCCGCCATCGCCAGCGCGGCGTACACCGTGCTCAATGCACTGTGGGGTCAGGCCGCCAACCCGCATAATTTCGACGTGGCCTACCAACAGGCCCTCGCGGCCATTCCCGAAGGCCAGGCCAAGGCCGATGGCCTCGCGTGGGGCAAACACGTGGCCGAGCAGATTCTCACGAAGCGCGCGGACTCCGGCTACAATAAGCCGATCCCGGGCCTATACTCGAGCAATGAGCCGGGCCTATGGCGCGAGACGCCGCCGGGCTTCCGCCCGCCCGTGCTTCCTTTCTGGGGTCATGTCACCCCGTTCGTGATGACATCGCCCGACCAGTTCCGCGCCCCACCGCCTCCCGCGTTGGGTTCGAAGCAGTATGCCGAGGAGACCGCCTATGTCGTCAAAGTCGGCGCGCGCGACGGCGCCGGGCGCACCGAATACGAGACGCTGAGCACCGCCTTTTGGTCCGACGACCTCGGGACAGCGACCCCGCCCGGCCACTGGAACGTGATCGCCGAGGATCTCGCCCGCCGGCGCCATCTCTCCGTGCCCGAGTGTGCCCGGCTGTTTGCCCTCCTCAATTTCGCCGAAGCCGACGCCGCCATCTGCTGCTGGGACACCAAGTTCTTCTACCGCACCTGGCGCCCCGAGACCGCCATCCGCGAACTCGACTCGAAGTTGAATCCGAACGCGGTCCCGCGACCCGATTTCATTCCCCTGATGGTCTCGCCAGCGTTTCCCTCCTACACCTCGGGCCACAGCACGTTCTCCGCTGCGGCCTCCCGCCTCCTCGAGCGGTTTTTCGGCACCGATGACATCGAATTCACGGTCACGTCCGACGGATTGCCCGGCGCGGTGCGCTCCTTCAAGAAGCTCTCCGCGGCGCGGGACGAAATCGGCATGAGTCGGATCTGGGCCGGCATTCACTTCATGGCGGACAACCTCGAGGGACAGAAAGCCGGCGTCAAGGTGGCCGACTGGGTCTTCGAGAACGCGCTCCAACCCCTGCCATGACACCCAACGAGGGCCCCAAATTTCCATGGTGTTAGTGCACGACAATCCGTGGGCCGATCAGGCGACCCCATCAGCCGTCCCGAGGATCTGGCGGGCCGGGACGGCGCGTCGCTTCGTCGTCCGCGGCGCCATCGTCCTTTCGCTTATTCTGGCCGTAGCCCCGGCCGTTTCCGCCGCGGCTTCCTCCCCCATCATCGAGCAACGGCCGTTGGCGCCGCGGCATCCCCCAGCCGCGGACGGCAAACGCTTTCACGAGCTGACGCCGGCCGAGACGGGTCTGACGGTCCCCAACGTCTACAATGATCCGCGCATGTGGGGCGACCGGTTCCGCGAGTTCACCCTCGGCGCCGTCGAGACGGGTATCGCCGTGGCCGACTTCGATCGCGACGGTTGGCCCGACATTTTTGTCGTCTCCAAGAATGGTCCCTGCGCGCTCTACCGGCAGACCGCTCCGTTCCAGTTCGTGAACATCGCTGCCGCCGCCGGAGTCGACTGTGCCAATTCCACCGCGCCCAAAATCGGCGCCACCGTGGTGGACATCAACCAGGACGGCTGGCCCGACCTCTACGTCTGCCGCTACGATGCCCCGAACCTGCTGTTCGTCAACAACGGCGACGGCACCTTCACCGAGCGCGCCCACGAGTACGGGCTCGATGTGAAGGATGCCTCCGTCATGGCCACCTTCGCGGACTACGACGGCGACGGCTACCTCGACTGCTACATCGTCACCAATATCCTCGATTTCTCGAAGAGTCCGCTCGGACGCCGCGACTACCTGTTTCACAACAACGGCAACGGCACGTTCACCGACGTCTCGGACAAGGCCGGCATCTGGGGCCTCACCCAAGGCCACACCGCCATCTGGTTCGACGCCAACCAGGACGGCTGGCCCGACCTCTACGTCGCCAACGATTTCGAGACCCCCGACCGCTTCTACCTCAACAAGGGCGACGGCACCTTCGTCGACGTCGTGGACCAGCGCCTGCCCCACGTCACCTACTTTTCGATGAGCGCCGATTCCGGCGACCTCAACAACGACGGCCTGATCGACTTTCTCGTCGCCGACATGCGGGACCGCACCCGCCAGGGCTTCATGGATGGCATGGAGGAGACCGGCCGCGGCCTCTGGGAGATGGAGCGCGTGACCGAGCTCATTCCCCAATACATGTGGAGCGCCGTATATCTCAACACCGGCACCGACCACTACCAGGAAGCCGCGCACCTCACCGGCATGGATGCCACCGGCTGGACCTGGTCCACGCGGATCGCCGACCTCGACAACGACGGCCGCCAGGACGTGTTTTTCGCCACGGGCATGATCCGCAACTTCATCGACCCGGACCTCGTGGACAAACAGAATGTCGCGCCCACGCTCTCCGCGCGGGCGGCGGTCTGGAAGAACGCCCAGCCGCGCCGCGAGCGCACCCTCGCCTACCGCAACCTGGGCGACCTGAAGTTCGAGGATGTGTCCGCCGCCTGGGGTCTCAACCACCTCGGCGTTTCCTTCGGCTGTGCCGTCGTGGATCTCGACCACAGCGGCGTCCTCGACCTCGTCCTCGCCAATCAGGACGGCCCGCCGACCATTTTCCGGAACGACACCGCCACCGGCCACAGCGTCGAGTTTAAGCTCGCCGGCCATCCGCCGAACCGCGACGGCATCGGCGCCGAGCTCCGGGCAGAGACCGCCTCGGGCGTGCAGGTGCGCCAGCTCTACACCGAGCGCGGTGTGGTCGCCAGCGAACTTCCCCTCGTCCACTTCGGCCTCGGCGACGACACCACCATCAAGAAGCTCACTATCCGCTGGCCGCTCGGCGAAGTGCAGGTGCTCCAAAACCTCGCGGCCGACTGCATTTATACCATAGCCGAACCGGAATTCCCGGCCGGTCAGCGACCGCACCGCGCCCCGGCGGTCCTCAAGGCGCCGACCGACCGCTCGCTCTACGTGGAGAATGCCCAC
>Ga0182011_10004755_pt1 | contig 10825 bp, 10 predicted proteins | sample 711E1DmetaG_FD_120481 | JGI IMG/M metagenome (GOLD analysis project Ga0182011, IMG submission 120481) | Permafrost microbial communities from Stordalen Mire, Sweden - 711E1D metaG | ecosystem: Environmental > Terrestrial > Soil > Wetlands > Permafrost | place: Sweden: Stordalen | collected...
CAATGCTGGAATCACGCCCAATCTGAGAGATGCAAATTTGTGGGAAGAGAATCTCGGTGGAGCCAATTTCCATGACACTGATCTTTCAAATTCAAATCTTGAAGAGGCCATATTGTGGGGAACAAAGCTTGAGGGTGCTAATCTTACTGGAGCAAAGCTTGACCGCGCGAACCTTTCGAATACATATCTTTCTGAAACAAAACTCCAAGATGTGACGCTTCGAGGATCGGACCTTAGTTGTACATTCCTTAGCGGAACTAGCCTCCGTGGTATAGACCTTGAAGGCGCTGATCTTTCGAGCGCCAAACTTTGGCGAACGGATCTGTCGCACGCGAATCTAAAGGGAGCCGACCTCGGCAGCGCCTTTCTCGAAGAAGCAATACTGACGGACTCCAATCTATCAAATGCCAATCTTGTTTCTGCAAATCTCGAGAGGGCCGATCTGAAGAGATCAGTATTGAATGAGGCCAACTTATGCTGGGCAAATCTTGAGGCAGCTGATCTCAGAGGGGCTCAAATGTGGGGGACAAATTTTCGTGGCGCCAATCTGGGTTGGGCTAAGCTCCAAGGGTCAATTCTGGAATATGCTTCACTCATTGAGACAAGGCTATATGGAGCGGATTTGACCGATTGCAGAGTTTTCGGCATCTCCGCCTGGGGCATCAAAACCGACAGTGAAACAAGACAAGATAGGCTGCTTATTGCTAGGGATGATGTCAAAATCACCGTCAGTGACCTTGAGATAGCTCAATTCTTATACCTCATTATTAACAACCAGAAGCTAGGCCATTTTATAGATGTTATGAGGACAAAGTCGGTTCTGATACTGGGTTCATTTATGAATCCAGATTCTATAGATCTAATTGACTCTTTGGGCCAAGATCTGTCTGCGAGAGGGCTCGTGCCGATAGTCTTCAACTTCGATACATCTGAGAGCGCTTTCCCAATTCAGACAGTGCATACTCTCGCTTTGCTGTCGAACTTTGTGATCGTTGACTTAAGCGATAGGTCTGGTCAATATCGGGAGCTTGGAATCGTCCCAACAACATACGTACCTTTCATCTTGATTGCGAAACATGGTACGAAGGTGAGTGGCATGCTTTGTGAGCCTCAACCATGGCTCGCAGAAGACTATTTCCCGTATCCGGTCGATCAGCATGAAGCGAAAGAATATTTCCCAAGGCTTGTCGAGGAGTATATCTTACCCCGGGCCGTCGTGATGAATAACGATCTGAGGAAATCGCGAAGGCGAGGGTCCATCCCTGAAGCGCCAGAAAAGTGATTGAAGCTTCGTGACTAGTCTTACAGGAAACTGCATGCCCGAAATCATGATGATAGATGGCAGTTACGTCCGAACAGCAAGTATTGTAATAACTGCTTGTCCCGAACTTTCTGTCGCTAGCTGTTTGGAAGTCACTCCAAGACAACACTAGGCAACAAGGAGAATGTCGAATAGTCCCTCAGGCAGCCGATCTAGTGCACCAGATGTCATCGCAGCTCTGCGAAGATTACGATACCAGCCCTCACGTATGTCACTGTTTGATACCCCCACGGTTTCGGCGACCAGTCTTTCGAGACGATCAATGTCTCCAGGTTTGGTTGCTTGCGCCCTCCTACTCGAAGCTGGAAAATCAGTCTCAGGAAGCATCTTGTCAACGGGAACGCGAGAAAGCATATCGCGGCTCATACAAGCGTTGATCGAAAAGTAACAACCAAGTGTGATCGCTCGTGACCAATCGCCATCATCTCCAGTGAACCAGTGAAGGATGGTTCCTTCATGAGGAATCTCTTCCAACAAATCCAGCACACGTTTCTGGCATCCGGTACTGTGTATAGAAAGCAATACTGGCTCGCGCCTCACAATGCTCAGGATCGTTCGAAAGGTCGAGAGCTGTCTGTCGAAACAGCCAGAGTGCCTATCCAATCCAATCTCACCAATGACCGCGAAATGGTCAATAAGTGCCCGGAAACGCTTCTCATCAAACTCCTCAAGTGCAGCCGGGACTCTTGGATGAACCCCACAAGCCCAGACGATTCTATCGTCATCTCTATGGCTGACTTCTTCAGCTTCGAGTAATGACCTCGTCATCGCAAAGATAAATGCCTCTCCAAGAGCCCGAATCTGGCCCGTGGTAACGTCTGGCGCCACGTGCGCGTGACAATCAAGAGCAGGGAATGTCGTGGTATTCATGGAAGTGGGATAGCCCTGAGTTCTTCAAGTCCACGCGTGCAGATCTCGAAGGCAGCATCGTAATCTAGGTCGTCTGTATATGGCCCATTTGCCATCACGGCGATCTCGTCGATTCCTTTGCTAAGACTATAACGAACTGCGTTAACATCATCGGCTCGATTGCGGTGCAACTTCTCAAGTGCATCACCCGTAAGGTAATCCGAGAGGTATAGCGTGTCGTCTTGGAGTCCAGCGGCTATGAAAGCACCACGACGGACAAGGCACGGAATACACAGACCACAGTGATGGTTCGTGTTCCCCCCGGGATACCAACGCCCATCGAGCTTGCTGCAGGATAACGTGTTCGCCGCGCCACTTGGGAACGAAGCGGGAGAAACCGCTACCGCCGCAGATAGAAGCGCTCCCTTAGTCATATGAATGTGCGGATCTCTTAGCTCAATCGAGATTCCAAGAGCTTGCGTTAACTCGTTGACTGTCTGTAGTGTTGCCGGATGCGTTGATCTGGTCGACAATGCCCCGCCTCGGTCCGCGCCGAGTGGTAGATTCAAACTCGTATAACCATTCTCGGGAATCTCAACGCGGCTGGCGCCTCTGGCATCCGCCATCGCGATGGCAAGCGCGATGAATAGGAGAGTCCTGCTCCTGGTTGAAGCCTCTTTCTTCTGCTCAGCCTCGGTCAAACTAACCTGATGATACTCCGCCATTAACTCCATCTCATCGGTCAGATAACTCCAGCTGACATCTTGCGAATGTTTGACTATCGGATTATCCCAATGACCACAGTAGAGACGACGACTCTCATCGCTGCAAGCCAGCACTGCAGCACAGAAGGAATCAAGTCCTCCACTGAGAAGGCTAACGACATCGATCGGTGAAACACCCTCTGGCTCTATATCCGTCCGGTTGGTCTCCTCGCCGATCACCTCAAGATTCCACGTGTCACCACTGAGCCAGAATAGAAGGTCTGCCAAGGTGTCTAGCGGACCGTCCCATGGAACAACGTCGGTTAGGTGTATGGTCAGGTCTATCGTACGTGAAAAGGATGTTGGCCGCCGTGTCAATCGGTCTGCCATATAAGCCCCGGCAGCAATTCTGACCATGTCGACTGTTGCATTGCCGGGAGCACCAAGCTTCATGAGCCACGGATCTACCGTCGAGCGGACAGTCCCCGAATTCCCACCCGAACGCGGCCAGACGAGTGCATGCGCACCAGGTACCTGGCTGCCTTCACCCTCCACAAGCAGTTCAAAATGTGTCATCTTGCCTCCCGGCCAGCTCGTAAAACTCGAATGGTGTCTCGAGTCAACTTCATGGCGGTCTCTTTGAACCATTCAATTGATAGATTCCCATCATGTGGGAAGTCAATTAGCCGCATACGGGACTCAAGAAAATCCCACAGACGTCTCTCCTCGCGGCTGGCGCCTGACGAATCGAGTGTTCCAGCATTGATGTTTCGTTGTATCTCGACCAAACAAAGCTCGAAAACATAACGGGCCGAGAACTGCCGCAACGCATCAACCGGTTCGGGCCGAGCTCCGTCAAGGATGACTGCCTTAAGAGTCTCTGCCGCCGCCCGCCTCAATGCGGCGTCATCAGGGTGACCGCCTTGGCCAACTATCGCATCAAGTAGACGAGCACACTGCATTCGAGGACTAAGTGCCCGTAAGGAAGCCAGATCAAGCCCTAGCTCTGCGAGTCCAGCAGCGTCGCCGCGCAGAAATGCGTAGGCGCCTCCTATGGCTGCTCCGCCGCGGGCAGCTCCCCGCACGACGGTCCGTTTTGAGCCCGAACCTCTGCGGCCGGGAGCACTTGTGGTGCCTCTTACGACACCGCCCGCGCCTCCTTCTCCACCAGATCTGGGTTGCCTGCGCGGCCGTTGGGGCAAGAGGTCAGCTATCGAGACGTGATGGTCGGGCATGATGGTACGGTCAAGCAATGGATCTTCTTCAACCAGCGCGTCTGCTATTTCTTGCCAAATGACTGCAGCAACATCGTCATCACCAAGGTCAGGGAGCGGCTCTCTATCAGCGCCGGCTCCACCTCCTCCCATCTCATCGATAGCATCACGACTTCGATCCCAGCTTTGCTTGTTGCTCCCACCATATGAGGATGTTGTTCCCATTAGCTGGCTCCCTCTTCGAAGAATTGTCTGGCTGCCTCACGAGCTCCAGCGTCCGCCGCCGGATCATCAACAAGCCTTTTCGCCAACGCCACTAAAGGTGGAACTTCAGACCCTCCGAGGTCCAGGGCCGAAGCAGGAGTAATTCTCGAATAACAACGGCTTTCAATACCAGATGCAATCTCCTCTGCTAGAACAGGACTCGCCTTTGAAATGTCAACAAGGGAACGAATTGTGTCTGTCACATCCTCGACCTCTCGACAGTGGTCGAGGATGCTCGACACCAGGAGACGCTGTTCCTCGGCAGGTCTCTTCGCCAGTTCCGTCATGGCCGTGTCCCTGACAGCCCGGGACTCTCCTAGAATTCGGGCCAACAGCTCCATCAGCTCCTCGCCCATGAGGCCCGCCAATGCTACTGTCGCGATCGACGCCGCAAGTGTGATATATGGCCCGAGTTCCTCCTCTGCAAGCAGGGGTTGGCTGGCGGCCCAGCCTTTGGATTCTTCGCTCATGTCGTTGGGCGGCTCACCGGTTCCTTCCTGAGCCCATGCCTCCCATTTAGTGAGCAGTTGCCGGCGATCTGATTCGGGAGTTCCAGCAAGTCGTTCAAAATCAGAGCGGTACCTGTCTTCCAACAGGAGAAGTTTTGCTATTACAGCTGGTGAAAGTCTGATGCCCCGGGCCTCCGCTATCTGTCGCCGAACGCTAAAGGCATTGAGGAAGCGCTTGATTTCTCGAGGATTGGTGACTCTATCTGCCCCCAGACCCTGTGCCAGTTGGCTGGCGAGACGGAGCGTATCATCAGAGGGTCGGTACTCAAGTCCGCTCAGCTCATCGAGCACTGGCAGGAGACACTGCTTTCGACGCTCCACACAATGACTAACCAGTGCAGCGAATTGGTCGTCGTTACATTCATTGTGGGCAAGAAGCAGAGCAACATAGGCCTCGGCTTCGTGAAGTGCTAGCCTTGGGAGGGACACTGGGAGCTGAACGATCTTATCGAGATACCTTCCCGCAAAACGCTCGCTCCTCGCGGAGGAGCCGAGGCTTGCCGCGATCGCATCTCGGACCATCTCCTGATCAGCGGCAATGACGAATACCATCTTTTCAACCGAGAGGAACAGCTTTATGGCTTCAAGTGCCGCCATGACTGCATTTGGAAGGCATCGGTCAAGATCATCAACCAGGACGACGACCCGCTCGACGTTGGGCAGGCCACTCACAAGTTTACCGAAGGCCTCGCGGAATCCGGCCATTGTCTCCGGCTCCTGCTTCGGTTTGGGTGTGAAAGCATCAACGAGCTCGTCAATTTTCCATTGCATCGTCAGAGCACCCTTCGCGAGGGCGAGAGTGACTCTGGACCAGCTGATTCTCTTCAGGAGATCGGCGATCTGGTCTGTAATACCTTTGTCCTCTTCGAAACGGGTTTCGAGCTCACCGATGATTTGCGCAATGAGAGTGCCACAGACGTCTGCTTCGTTGTCGTATTCCCACGGATTCGTTGTGACTACGATGTATCTCTCGTCGGTTAGTTCTGCAGCGAGAAGTTTCAGTACGGTCGACTTGCCACCACCCCAGGGCCCGTGAATGCCGATTGTCAGCGGATCAAGTTTGGGCATCCCGACAGCGACAATCACTGGTGCAACGACAGCATCAAACCCGAGCAGGTCAACAACCGCTGGATTATCGTCCCAAAGCGGTATCCCTTGAATTCCCGGCGTCTGAAGCTCATCAACCATCGATCTCCTCCCCAATTTCGGCCAGTCTGTGGGCTACGAGGCACGGTTACCTCGTTCGCGTGAGATCCTGTTAAATTTGTGAAATGCTGCCAACAAGAATTATATCACCCGATAACGACACTCAAATGAACGCCAAGTCATTGCTTATGCGGCTGTAACAGAGATTTTGGGGGGTGGCGGCGCAACTCCCATCGAACCTAATGCGGCAACTCTTGGGGATATTTGGATGGTCCGACCTTCAACGCTGGACCGCCGTTGCGTAAACGTATCAGACGGCCCGAGGCGAAGCAAGCTCGTGCTAGGGGGAAGACTTCTTCACAGTTGGCTTCCTACCCCTGGACTTTCCTGCAGCCTTCTTCTTGTTCTTACTGCCGGGTGGCCGGCCCGGCTTCCTCTTGGTTGGAGCGGCGCGTGCCCAGGCTTCGAGCTTCTCGACTCGCGCTTCGAGAGTCTTGATGTCTTTCTTGGTTGCGACTCCGAGCGAATCCAGCGTCCTCTGGACGGCCTTTTCCATCGCACTGGCGATCGCTTCGGCGGCTTTGTGGTCTGGTTTTGCCGGCATATCATTTTCCCGTGTTCTTTGTTGGCTCCAGGATAAAGGCAAGCAAAAGGTTAGTCCAGCTTAGTCATGTTTGGGGGCCAGAACTGGAGAAGTGGCAACCGAACGGCAAGGTTCTCTACTGCTGCACCGGGTAGGTGGCATGAATCGTGTAGAGCATCTCCGGTTCCTGGCACGCGACCTGGACCAAGAGAGTCTTGTCGTTGAATGCCATTCCCTGGTTGCTCCCGCTAACCTTGAGCGTGTAGTCCAATTCATACTTGTCCAGGACCCTTTCCGAGGCCACCCGGTAACTCGTTATGCCCGGCACCCATGTGAATGCTCCCGAGTTGTACTTCTGCATGAAGTTCTGGTGATCCATGGTTGTGAGATCGTTGATCCATTGGTTGAACGTCGCCTCGGCCAAGCTCTTCTCCTCTGGCGTCATCTCTGCCGGCGCAGTGATACCGGCGGGTGACGTGTACATCTTCTGGCCAGGTGCGGTCGTCTTCGAACCCGTGGTGTGAAATGCGGTGGCAAGAGAAACGATAATCAGGATCGCGCAGACGGCGCCGATCGGCAGCCCCAGCGTGACAAACAGGTTCCTGGCCCTTTTGGGATTTCCGGTTGGTTCAGAGACCGGAGTGCTTGTGGCCATGCCGCAACGGTCGCAGTACTTCGCCTCTCGCGGCAGTCCTCTTCCACAGTATACGCAGAACTTGCTGCTTTCCTCTGTCACCACTGCGCTAACCCCTTCATCTTGGTCGCTAACAACCAGTGCTAGAAGTACTTGGCGGCAACGACTCCCGCCGCTGCGGCGAGGACCGAGAAGACCAGAAAGAGCCATAGGCCGATGCCCACGGTGTTTGTTACGGTCATCCCGTACGAACTCCCGGTGAGCGCACCCAGCTTGGTGTACCCCTCGATGATGTTGATGAGCGAAACGACGAATCCAAGCATGCCGATCACCGCGATCGGTATCCCGATCTTCTTGACAGGTGCAAGGAGCATCAGGCCGAGCAGCAAGAGTAGGGCTCCGAAGGCTATCGGCCACAGGCCGGTGAAGAAGAACACGATCCCCGAACTATCCGTTTTCACCCAGCGAATCCAGGCCGACCCCGAGGAGAACATCCTGTTGCTCAGGTCGTTTGATGTGACCTGGTTGAATGAACTCTGTTCTGGCAGGTAACCAAGGCCGGCGACTTCGGTCTCCGTATAACGGGAAACGCTTCTAGTGCCGTCCCCCTGAGAGCCGTTGAAGGGATTTCCCTGTTGGAGTTGCTGGAAGAACTGGTCGATCTCGTCCGACTTCAACTTCTTGCCCATCATGTTAATGGTCAGGACGTCCTTGAGCTGCGAGTTGGCGGCGATGTTCACTCCCGAGATCTCGAAGGAGGCCCCTATCTGTTCGGGAGCGCTGATGTTGAAGCCTGAGGCACCCCCTCCGACATTGAGGTTCATGGTCCCGGAGCTCGAATACCAGTTAAGAAACGCGGACAGGATCAGAAAGAACCCGATGATGACAACCCCAAATCCCAGAAGCGCCTTTCCCCAGAAAGGAGAAACGTCGGACTCCCTCACAGGTGTCGCAATCCGAGGCCAGCCCGAACACTGGAGTCGTAGTGGTGAGGGAACCCGCGGGGGCTCTGAAACGGGGGCTTGCGCGCCGCAGTTGGTACAGAACCGTTTCTCGTTACCGATCTCACTGCCGCATCTTGAACAGAACATCTCTCCCCCCTTGGTCAGAATGCCAAGGTCTTACCAGTTATCGAAGTCAGACACCGTCTCTTCACTTGTATTGCCAGACTCTCGTAGTCGCTTCACTACTCACTGTCGTCGCGGCCGCGTACAAAACCCCAGTTCTTGAATCTCCTGCGAGCAGAACATGGTCGGGGTTGCCGAGGCCCGCCATGTTCGACCATTTCCCGTCCACGTATTTGAAGACACCCGAACCCTCCTCCCCTGCATAGAGGGTGTTCTTGCTCGAATCCAGGTAGAGGGACTGGGTGACAGTCGAGTCCAAGCCCACGTTGGTCCAAGAAGGAGCAGCCCCCGGGTTGTCGCAGCGCCATGCCCCGTGATTGTCGGTTCCGACGTACAGAGCCCCGCTCGCCTGGTCGCTTACGAGAGCGTTCACGTAATATCGAATAGCGCTCGGGTTGTTGTTGTTGTTGTCTTCGTTAAGCGGCCCGTTGAGGCTCGACCATGCGCCGTTCTTGTAGGCCCAGACCCCAGGAGCAGTGCCCTCCGGTGAGCCTCCGTAGAGAATGCCGTTGGCATCGCAGGTGAGCGCCAGGAGTCCCTGACCCCCACGGGTGTAGGTCCAGTTGTTGTTCCGGTACTGCCAGATCCCGGCTCCCCCATCGGCGTAGAGAACTCTGTCCTTGGCGTCATAGGCCAAGGCGGCAGAGCCCCCGGCGATGAAGTTCATGTTGCTCCAGCGACCACCCCAATGCTTCCAGACGCCCGAACCGTCCGTTCCCGCATAAAGAACATCGTGGCCCGAGTCATAAGCAAGGGATTCGACCTTGGCGCCGCTTACCTGCCCGCCCACGCCCGACCACTTCTCGTTCTTGTATTCCCAGACGCCCGCGCCATCGGTTCCCGCGTAGAGGATGCTATGGACCGAGTCACGGGCGAGACAGAGAACGTTCACGTTCGCCTGCCCCAGTCCCAAAGCAGGAAGGAGGCTCCACTTTGCCCCGCTGCTGCTCAGCCCAAAGATCAGGCCGAGAACGAGGGTGATGATTGCGACAAGCGCGCAGGCAGACACGACTATTCTTTTCTTCGAGAAGAAGCGGGCCCTGCTTGGAGCTACATGAGTCCTTACGGCGGAAGCCACGTGGTTCGGAGCTTTCGGCGCCCCGCAGCCGGGACAGAATTTGAAGTGATCGGCATATTCACGGGAACATCTGTGGCACTTCATTCGAGGCTCCCATCACATTCGAATTCCTCTGGCTGCCTCAACACTGCCCCGTTATCTTGGCCGCCGCTTGCATCGGAGTCGAGGACACGCTGCGACCCACTTTCAATCATCTGGAGGACCCCAAGATCTTCTAAGACCTCCCCTTCCTCCTCGGGAGTCACCTGGAGAAGTTGGCGCATTTCCTCGATGGGGTATATCTGAGCGGGAGTAACATCAAGTGCCGAACAGATTCTCTCGAGTTCATCGTCGGTCGGAAGCAGTCTCCCGTTTACGATCTGGCTGACGGCCGATCTGCTAATCCCAGTCAGTTCGGAGAGCTTTCGGCCGCTCACGCGCCTATTCTTCATGATGAGAACGAGTGTGTTCGAAGCTCGCATCTTTCCAATCCCCGTAAGACTTCTCTCACTATTTCGGCATGATATGACCATATCGTTAGGACTGTCAAACGATATTTAGTATTTGTTTGAAATCTCTTACAAACCGGTAGCTCTGCTGGCTTACAATCGGGCCATGGAGATTGGGGAGCAGCTTAGAAAGATCCGGGAAGCCAGGAATCTTTCCATCGGGGGACTCGCCAGGAAGTCGGGAGTCTCCAAAACCACCATTTACCAATGGGAGAAGGGGAAGCACAAACCCGCCTTCACGCAGCTGAACGCGGTCCTGGAGGCCTTGAACGTTACCTACGAACAGCTCTGGCAGGACGTGAACCTCGTGCTTGCCTATGAAGCGTTCAAGAAGGAACGGACCGATTCGAGGGATATCGAAGCGGTCTTGAGAGCGGACCCGGATCTCACGCCCGCGGAGATCGACGTCATCATGCGGATCGTGCTCAGCAAAGAGCGGGAGGCCGAGGGTAAGAGCTAGAGAGATTCCTCGTGAAGTCGCTTGGTGGTCGGTTTTCAGCGTCCCATCCCGAACATTTCTTCTACTTCTGAATACTTGAGTTCCTTGCGCTTCAATAACTCCGATGTCAACAATTCAACTTCTGGCCAGTGGTGCAAAAGGAGTTTCTTCGTTGCCGCATCCGCCGTGAAGACAGACCCGTCTCCCTCCTCCTTGCGCCAGATGCAGCAGCCGGCAGCGATGTTATAGGCAAGACGTGTTTCATCATTCCAAAAATCCTCACCGCCGAGATGCCCCGCGATTTGTTCTGCAACACTTCCGGAAAGGCAAAGCAGGATCTTCTGGGCCGCCCATTTTTTCTGTTGCGGAGTGTAGAAGGATGAACCACCAACGGCCTCTTCGATTGCCTTCGGTATAGGAAACAGTGCAAGCCGGCCCAAATATGAATCGCCGGCTGTGATGGTCACGA
>Ga0182011_10004756_pt1 | contig 10823 bp, 9 predicted proteins | sample 711E1DmetaG_FD_120481 | JGI IMG/M metagenome (GOLD analysis project Ga0182011, IMG submission 120481) | Permafrost microbial communities from Stordalen Mire, Sweden - 711E1D metaG | ecosystem: Environmental > Terrestrial > Soil > Wetlands > Permafrost | place: Sweden: Stordalen | collected...
CAGCGTAGGCTTATTCTTCTGGGTCATGGCTTGTCCTCCTTGGTGTTCGTTTGCCAAAACTTCCCAAGGAACTACCATGACCCTCTCTTTTGCTGAAGATCTAGGACACTACCCTCTGGAGGGCGGAGCTGCAGCGACGCCACAAACCGGCGGTCTCGCGGAGCTCGACCCTGGGAAGGCCTGACCACGGCTCTGGAGGGCGGAGCTGCAGCGACGCCACAAACCGGCGGTCTCGCAGAGCTCGACCCTAGGAAGGCCTGACCACGGCTCTGGAGGGCGGAGCTGCAGCGACGCCACAAACCGGCGGTCTCGCTGGAGCTCGACCCTCCACGGAAAAGGCAAAAATCCGGGCGGCAAAGTCTTTGCGACCTTGACCGTCCGGAAAAGGATAGGCGCACCCCGGGTCCCTTCCGGGGCGCGCCTTAATCAGGCAACTCGAGGAGGTATACTTTCCACTAACCCATCAAATCGCACTTACATCTGCCAGCACGTAATGGCCACTTGGGGCGTCCCACCGCCAGTACCACCCAGGCTTCCACCACCCGCCGCCGTGCCCGGATAGCTGTACGTATACGACAGGAGACCGTACGCGCCGTTGAACGAGCAGTTGCCTCCCACGAGAAGGGCTCCGACCAGCGAACCCGACCCATTCCAGCTCGTGTCGCTCTTGCTGTACACCAGCCCCTGGACGGTGTGCGATCCGTTCACCTGGACCGTGCTGTCACGGCTCACGACCGCAGGCAGGTCGCCCACTCTCGTCTGGGTGAAGCCGCCGTTGAACTGGATTGCGCCTGTGGCAATGATGCACCCGCTGTAAGTCAACGTACCATTCTGCGTGAACGTGCCGTTGACCCACTTAATCCCGCCCGGAATCGTTCCCCAGTTGGTGCTGCCATTGACCATCAGGTTTGAGTACACTTGCCCATTGGCCACCGCGATGGTGTAATATGCCGTGAGGTCCGGCGTCGGGAACGAGACCACCGGCACATTCGTGATGACCTGTGTCGTGATGGTCTTCGTGCCGTTGATCGTGATCTTCGGCGCGACCAGGCTGCCGTTGATCGTGATCGTTCCGTTGCCGCTGAATCCCTGCGAGGAATCCGAACAGCTCACATGCACGTTGCTGCCCGCGCTGCCCCATGTCATCGTCCCGTTGACCGAGATGTAGCTGTTGACCTGCAGGTAATCGTAGTTGATCCCCGCACCGTTCATCGTCAGGTACCCGTTGATCAACACGCTGTAGGCCCACGGGCTCGTCGGCGGCGTGGTCCCACTCCCACTTCCGCTGCTGCTCGTGTTCGAGGCCACGTTCGCGACGTCGATCTTCACTGTGGCCGTCTTGCTTCCGTAGGTCGCCGTGCAGGAAATTCCTGCCCTGTTGGTGTTCACGGTCGTAACCGTTGCCTGGTACGTCCCGCCGCCGAGGGAGCGCTGCGGGAAGTTTGCCGAATTGCCTTTGGCATTCCAGTTCGCCTTCAGGATGGCGTAGGCTTCGCTGGCACCTGCCTCCGCGAGCGCCTTTGCACCCAGATAGTCATGGGTGCCCTTGACCAGACCGCTTTGATTTTTCGCGAACGTTGTAAGATACAACGTCGTGATCATCACCACGCCGATCAAGGCGAGGACAGTGATCATCGCCGACCCTTTTCGGCGTTTATCACCGCGTTTTGCTGCGTATACCTTCATGGTACACCTCCTACTTGCCTGTGTTTCTGGGTTCGACCTCTGCGGTCAGGGTGGAAATCAGGCAATTAGTCCCACCCCCCAAAGACATGTAATTGTTGTAAATCATCAGATCGATGCCAATGCCCCTGACCATCGGCTGGCCGTCCATCAGCAGCGATACGATCCCGTAATTCGGTCCCGTGGTCATCGTGGCGCCCACTTCGACCAGATCGTTCACCCCCGCCCACGTGACCGTAACGTTGCTCAGCTTGGGCACCGAGCGCAGATCGGTGCTGGCAGACAGCAGCGCCCTGAATTGCACGTAGCGGCCGTTGCCTGGATTGATCGTGGTCGGGGACGCCGTGATGATCGTGATGTTGCTCCACGGCTGCGCATCGGACAGATTGGAGTTCGTCCCGCATCGCACCTGCATCTTGACAGTGCTGTTGGACGGCGTGACGGCACTCCAGGATATCTGGTTGTAAACCGGGGCGGTCTGGTGCGTGTCCACGATCTGGGACGCGAACGTCGCGTTGGTGTCGGCCAGCGTATGCAGATCATAAAGCGCAAAGAGCAGGTTGGTGGTGATGACGTTCGTGGTAAGCGAGCTCCAGGCGGGCTGCTGCGTTTGTGTGACTGTGACTGTCTTGCTCGGACCTCCAAGGATCACGTAGCTACCCGGTGCATTCGTGTGGTATTCGGTCCACGTCGTGGCACCGCAACTGAGGTTATTGCTGACCAGGAACGACAGGAGGTAAGTCTTGGTCTTGTCTATCCAGAAGTTCGTGATCGCCGGCAATTGCGCCTTCGCCGAGCCGTTCGCAGCGATCAAGCAACCCGGACTTCCGTTGAAAGTGAGCTGGACGACGGTGCTGGCCGAATCCATCGTGTAGTTGCTCATGCTGCTTGCCTCGGCCAGGAACGCGGCCTGGATCCCCAGGGGCTGCGAAAAAGCCGAATAGAAGCACACGCAGTGAAGGAGGGCGTTGTACTTGATCGCCCCGCCATCGGGCATGGAACTCCCGCGGATCGGAATGCGAACGGCCGCCCCTTGAAGCAAGTTCGAGTAGGTGGTGTTATCGGCGGTTGAGTCAAGCGTCTGCCAGTCCGCCTCCCAGCCGTTGGTCGACGGAGTCGGTATCACCACGTAATGCATCGGCGTCAGCGTCGAATCGAATTCGACCGTTGCATTGCTGCAGACGCTGCCGTCGCCGTTGAAGTTGTTTTCCTCCCACCGGTCGTTGGCCATCGAGAGCGTTACGTAATTGCTGATGACCGCGGCAGGGAACCCGAGATCGTAGTTCCCGGACCACGATCCGCCCGGCATATATTCGCCGGTGGCGGTGGCGCCGAGCGATCCGGCAACCGCCTGTGACTCCGCCTCGCGGGGAACGCCGCACGGAGACATGACAATGGTGTCTATCCCGATCTTGTAGCCGCTGCTGGACGGGTTCTTGCCGATGACCGTGAAGGTGAGGTTATGATTGCCGTTGGTAATCATGACCGACCCGAAGTCGGCGCTATCGCGGCCCAGGGTGGGGGTGTACGCATCGTACTGCGGCCCCGCCGGGGTGATCGACCACGTGAACAGGTTCCTGAAGAGAGGACGCGTCGTGGCCGCGATCGCCTCGAACGGACAGTTCGAGCCGCTGCCGTTGGTGACCACGTAGCCGAGCTGCTGCTGCCGCTGGGCGGCCGTCAGAGTGTTGTCGCGGTTGGTGAACACCGTAAGACGCAGCTCGTTGGGGAGGTTCGTCCAGACGTGGTATATGCACGTCTGGCCCCAGATGATCTTCCCCGCGGAATTCGTCGGCACGAGGCCGGTGACGGGATCGGGGATCGCTATGGGAAAGCTCATGGCCGTGTAGTTGTTGGAATCCGGCGGCCAGAAATATATCTGATCGCGCGTGGAGAGTCGCAAGTCATGGCGGACCTGTTCCATGGCCTCGTGGACGTTTATGTCCAAAGCAGCCTGGAGTGAGACTACGTTCCCGTTGTAATAGAAGTACATCCACGCGTCGAGGGCAGCGCCCATGCAGACAATGAGCAAGACAACGCCCACCATCATCTCGACGAGCGTCCAACCCATCTTCCCTGGATGATTCTTCTTCATGGCGACAGCGTGTAGTTGGCGAAAATGTCGGACATCTGTTCCTGTTGCCCGGAATAATTGCCGGTGGTCATATCGTGAATCTCCACCGTGACCGTGATCTGGGTGTTGGTCACGGTCGCATCCACGGCGGTCGTGACGTAATTCGTATTCACGGCGGTCGTTCGCCGGAATTGCGCATTGGGATCCGGCACTCCGTTTTCGTTGACGATCATCTGGTTCTCCGCAAGCTCCCAGAGACTGTTGTAAGAAAGCGTCCGCGCCCTCTCCAGGCGGTTGTCGCAAAGACTGGTCGCCACATATTGGTTGCGAGAGCTTCGGACGAGCATGCACGATTGCCGGATCACGAGAAACGCACCTCCGAAAACCAGGAAGATAATCGACATCGCGAACACCACTTCCAGTATCGTGAAAGCGCTTCGGGATGCATTCTTTTCGCCCGCGCAGCTCATCGCGGTTCCTCCAGAACCCGATTGATCTCCAAAATGTGGTTTCACGTACATCTATTAAGCAGTTTCTGTGCCTCTACCCCCCCGGGGAATCAGGGGAAGAGCATACCCCCATCCGTGGTATGAATTCCGAATAAAAAGCCTGTAAATAACGCTATCCATGACTCATTCCTTCATCCTTTTTTGCAAATCTGCAAAACACTTTTCCCTTATTAGACGATCAGGGTAACAACTGGGAAATCCGACCGACGCCCATGCAAAAACAGTACCCTGGGGCACAACAGAAGTAAATTTTCATCCCCCTCGTTTTTCGCTGGGCGCCGGCCAGTTCTTTTTTTCCTGAACATCCCCGAACTTTTGCCCTAGACTAAAGCCTTGGCAGGATGAAACAATGCATCAGCGAAAAATGAAGACTCTTCGCCCGATCCGATGCGCCCTGTTCTGGATTTTCCTGGTATGCCCAACCTTCATCGCGTTCGCGAAACCGCCGCCGCGCACCATTGCGCCCGAGCCCGATGAGGGTGAAGCAACCCCTCCACCGCCTCCGGAAGCAACGCAGAATACCCCGACCATGGAGCAGCCGGCGGAGATGACGCCCGCGGCAGCAATGCCCGCGGCAACAACGCCAACGGCAGCCGCTCAACGCGAAGAGCCGGCCGCCACCGGAACCAACAAGGTCCTGCGCGACCCCTTCTGGCCGGTGGGCTTTATACCCAGGGTCTCGGCCCCTGCACAGGCGGGACATCATTACAGCAATACCAACTCGATGGCACCTGTTGTCGTCGTTAATGAGCCGCCGAAATGGGATGAAGCCACGAAGCTGCTCAGCGTCCAGGGCATCATGAAGACCGGGTCCCGAGGCTACGTGGCTGTCGTCAACGGCCAGGTCGTCAGCGCAGGCGACGTCGTACATGCGGTCTGCAGCGGACGGAAGTACAGCTGGACCATCGGCTCGGTCAACGAAAAGGGCGTGAAGTTCAATCATCTCGACGTGGAGTAGCGCAGGCAGGGATGCCTCGGGCCTGCGGCCCGCGCCACATCCCCAGGCACGGCGCGAAAGGATTCGCGCCCTCCACGTGTCGGTATTTGGAGGGCCGCAATCCCTTGCGGCCGGATCGAGCCGCGAGAGTGCGCAAGGACAGCAAAGGCGTCACACCCACCCCGGCCTTGTAGGCACCGTATTCGGTCTTTTCCGCCAGTTCTGGAGTGCGGCGGCTTGACGCCGCTTTCCACGTCGTCAGGAGGGGACACGACCGATTGACCGCATGCTCCTTTACATCGTCTCGTCGAACCCGGCACCTACATGGTGCTCCGGCACGATCACCGGCGGTCATAGCGGCGTCAAGCCGCCGCACTCCAAGAGAAGAATTCAAACACGAGTAGCCGCCACGCTCAGTGCGCGAAGCACTTGCCCAGCATCCAGACGATCGCGTGGTTGGCCGCCAGGCTGTACAGCGCCGCAAAGACGTCGTCGATGACCACCCCGATTCCCCCGGTGAGTTTCTGCAGCCCGCGCGCCGGCGGCGGCTTGACAATGTCGAAGAACCGATTGGTCAGGAACGCGATGACCAGGACCAGCGGCGTCGGCGAAAGGCCGATCAGCGAGATGGGAAACGTGAGGAATTCGTCCGCCACGATCCGGCCATCGTCCTTTTTCTGAAAGTATTTCTCCGCGACATCGCAGACCGGTATCGCCAACAGCACGAGCACCACGGACGCGGCGACCTGCCCGACCGTACCGAGCCGCGAGTTGATGCACCACGCGAGCGCCACACCCCAGAGCGATCCCACCGTGCCCGAGGCGATGGGGCTGTATCCGGCGCCAAAGCCGGTGGCGATGAGAACCATAGATCTGCGGAAAGCGCTCATGCCCTATCCTCCATGACCCATCTTGAACTTGGCTTCCATCGTGACTCCGTCCGACAGCAGCCAGATCCGGCATTGATCCAGCGGGGCCAGCGAGTCGATCCACGCCTTGGCTTCGTTCAGTTCCTGGCGGGTGTGGAGCGTTTTCTGCGGATCCTCGATCAGGAGTTTCAGCGAGTAGGTGGCAACGGCCATCCGAAGCGTCTTCGCCCCGCGCTCCAGGTCGACCCAGCAGTAGCACGGCGCCTTCTCTTCCTCCATGCCTTCCTGCCACCCGGGCCGGGGAACCTCCGCACCCGACTTCTTCGCGTCGTCATACCGGCCGACCAGCTTCTGAAGGCTCTGTAGATTGCTCGCGAGCAGCAGCCAGCCGCCGCAGACCGCGTAGGCGGGTTTCTCATCCAGGCTCAGGCTCATGGAGTAGGAATTACCGGCCGTGCCGTCGACGACAAACACCCGGCTCGCGCCAACCGGGACCTCGCGGGGGATGACGCCCCACTGGTAGTGGGCGTTGAGACGGTCGAGCGCTTCCTTCATCCAGGCCGTCGCGGCGTCCGCGTCCTTCACCGGCATTCCGGCGATAACGGTCGGGACGCGAAGTCCCTTGAACCGCCCGCTGTAGTCGTCGCCGAACAGGGAGAACATGATCGAGGCCGGCTTCTGTTCGCGGATCAGTTCGCCAAACAGGCGGGCCCACGCCGGACTCGTGTGAGCGTCGAGCGCCGGAAGGACCATCGAGGACTCGGCGATGCACACCCCGAGCGGCAGGTCGCCGAGAATCCGGTCGAGTTCGCCGTACTTGAGCTTCGGCGCAACGGACTGGACCAGGGGTAACGGACTCGCCCCGCACACCTGCCCCTCCAGCGACTTCTCCATGAGCTTTGAAAACTCATAGGCCAAAACCAGAGGCTTCAGCGTTGCCCGGCCCCACAGCTCCGACGCATTCACCCAGCCGCGGTCGGGAGCAACCGGGTCCCGGCACCACGGCCCCGACGACGGGAAGCCCCGTCCCCGCGCCACGGACGGAGCGAGTCCGTCGTACGCATCCAGGACCTCCGCGATGGCCGATTCGTGTTTCGCCAGGCATCCCACCAGCATGCCCTCGACAAAGGAGACGACGAGTTTCTGATCGGGGTCCAGGAACGGCGTGGCGACCACCCAGTACGGGCGGCCCCGATACGTCCGGCCCTCCTTGAAGCCCGGGATGAGATGCAGGCCCAGGCTCCATCGCATGCGCTGGCTTCCGCCGCCGAGCCAGCTCGCGAAGACCCAGCCCGGCTCCCGGTATTCGCCCAAGCTCGGAACAAAAGCAAGGACCACATGCTCCGCCGCCAGCCGATTGAACCATTGCCGCGATTCAGGATTCTCGGCGAGCTGATCGAGGTCCGCCGGTTTGACGCCCAGCGAGGCGAAGAGGCTCCGTGCGAAAGGATTCTTCGAGAAGAAATCCCACCTCGCGGCGAGATGCCGGTGTTCGGTGACAAAGGCCGCGTCCGCGGGAATGGCGCTCAGCAACCGCTCCGGCTGATACGGCACGTTCAGCGCCCACCACGCCGTGAGACCCACGCAGAAAATGAGCACGAGCCAGAAGAGAGGAGAGCGGCGGTCCGTCATACCTGGAGGCTCCCGACGAGCTGGTCCACTCGATCCATCCGATGGCGCGCCAGGTAGTCCCGGATGCCGTCGATGACGCGAATCGCCGTTGAAGGATCCGTGAAGTTCGCGGTGCCGACCGCGACGGCGCTGGCGCCCGCGATGATGAACTCGAGCGCGTCGTCTGCGCAGGTGATCCCGCCGATCCCGACGATCGGAATCTTCACCGCGTGCGCCGCATCCCAAACCTGCTTCACGGCGATCGGACGGATGGCCGGCCCGCTCAACCCGCCGGTCACATTGCCCAGCTTCGGGCGGCGTTCCTCGACATCGATCGCCATCGCCGGAATGGAGTTGACGAGCGAAATCGCGTCGGCACCGCACTCCTCCGCCGCTTTCGCAAAGTCCTTGATGTGAGCAAGATCCGGGGCCAGCTTTGGAATGAGCGGCAGCCGGGTTTTCCGGCGGACCGCCTCGATCACCCGGCGGAACATCTTCAAATCGCTGCTGAACATGCAGCTTCCTTCCTTGATGTTCGGGCAGGAAACATTGATCTCCAGCCCGGCGACCCCCTCCACCCCGCTCAACCGCTCGGCGACGGTTTCATACTCTTCGATGGTGCGGCCCCAGATGTTCACAATCACGGGCACGTGGTGTTTGCGAAGGAAGGGAAGGTACTCATCGATGAACCCCTGCGCGCCCGGATTCTGGAGCCCGATGGCGTTGATGAGTCCGCTGGCGACTTCCACCGTTCGCGGCGGCGGATTGCCGCGCGTCGGCTCGGGCGATATCCCTTTCACCACGATGGCGCCGAGTTGGGTGAGGTCGACGAGGTCGGCATATTCCGGGCCGTAGCCGAACGTGCCGGACGCCACCATCACCGGATTCTTCATCCGGATTCCGCCGAGGTTCACCGACAGGTCGCCTTCCGATTTCACATTCCAGATCTCCAACTACGAGTCCCACAGGATGTCGCGGCACTCGAATACCGGACCCTCGCGGCAGACGCGTTTCCAGTTCCAAGTCCCGTCGGGCTGTTTGATCTTCTGCACGCAGGTCAGGCAGGCGCCGACCCCGCAGCCCATGTTGCGGTCCATGGACAGCCACGCCGTCCATCCGCCGGCAATGGCACGCTGGCCGACCGCCTGCAGCATGCCGTTCGGGCCGCACGCAAACAGCTCGGGCACATGGTCGCCCAATCCCGTTTTCAACCGGGCATCGAGGACATCGGTGACCAGGCCCTTCGCCCCGAGGCTCCCGTCCTCGGTGGCGATATGAACGGACCAGCCCAACGCCTTGAATTCGTCCACGCACAGAATGTCTTCAGCCGAACGGCCGCCAAAGAACGCCTCGCCCTTCGCCGTCTGGCTGCGGGCCACCATGTACAGAGCGGCCATGCCGTAACCGCCGGCAACGATCAGGGGCATGCGCCCCGGCCCGGCCTGCGGGAAGCCGCGACCCAGCGGGCCGATCAGGCTCACGCTTTCTCCCGCTTCAAGCCCGGTCAGCACCTGCGTTCCGTGGCCGACGGGTTTGTAGAGGACGAAGAGCCGCGGCCCGTCGGTCCGGTAAACGCTGAATGGGCGGCGGAGAACGGAGGTGTCGAGATGCGGAATCTTCATGTGGACAAACTGGCCCGGCTGAACCTGCGGCGCAATGCCCGGCGCGTCCATCGCCAGGAGGAAATACCCCCCTTGGATCTCGCTGTGTTCCACGACTTTGGCTTCTTCCATCCGCATGAATGTTCCTCGTCCCTGCCGCACCGAGCAGCAAAGTGTGCGCAGTTTGCCTTCCATCGTCAAACACGAAGAACGGCGCGCGCCGGCCGGGACGGCAAACTTCACCGCCTTCGACAGCTTTTTCTCTCGACCCCCGCGCCGCGAATCCTAGAATTGTTTTGAGGCTCTCGTTGCGCCTCCAGAGAGGAAACGGCCATGGAACCATATGATCAACAACCTCCTCCGCTGACGGACCCGAACCAGCCCTCGATGATCGACGATGACGGAGACAGCAAGAAAAAAATGCTGCTGATGGTTGTCCTGCTGTTGCTTGTGGGTGCCGCGGCGACCGTTGTCGCAATCAAGTACATGCACGGCGGCAAGAAGGCTCTCGCCAAACTCACCGCCAGCCCCACACTCGCCGTCGGCGATCCCCGCGACAAAGTCATCGAGATTCTCGGCAAGCCGATGGGCGACACCCGGCGGGACCGCGAAGAGATGTTGCTGTACAGCAGCGGGCGCGTCTACCTGACCGACGGCAAGGTTTCGTCTCTCGAAATCGGCGCGATCGACAGGGGTCACATCACCTCCGAGAGCAAGCAGATCATCCTGAAGAGCGGCGGACAGATCCAGGTTCAGACCGGGAAGGATAAGTAGCTCTCGCCGACTACTGCACGAAGTGCTCGTAGCCCGAGGCCTTGAACTCGACCTCGCGACCGTCGTCGTCCCTCAGCGTCAGTTCGCCCCCGCGGTCCGTCATCTCGCCGATGCGCGTGCACGGCAGTTGAAATCGTTGCTTCCACGCCATGTCGAAGGGCTCGCCCTTCGCGGCCGGCACGGTGAAGAGCAGCTCGAAATCCTCGCCATCCAGCAGCGCGCGGTCGAACGGCGACCGGGCATCGCACGACTTGAAAGCCTCCTTCGATATCGGGATCCGGCTCCGGTGAACGCGGGCGCCCACCCCGCTCATTTCCATGACGTGGCGAAGGTCCGTGGCCAAGCCGTCGGTGACGTCGATCATGGCCGTCGGCCAATGGTTCCTTCTCAGCCAGAGACCTTCCTCCAGCCGCGGCTCAAAGTTCAGATGCTTGCCGTGAATGCTGCCGCCCAGGCTGCCGGTGACGTAAATCAGATCGCTCGACGCCGCGCCCGACCGCAGGACAGCAGATCCCCTCGGCAGTTGGCCGACGGCAAACACATGCAGTTCCAGCAACGCGCCGCCCGACATGTCTCCACCCACGACGGCCAGGCCGTATTTTCCGGCGAGACGGGACGCGCCCGCATACACTTCTTCAAGCCGAACTATCTTCATGTCCGGCGGCGCCACCAGATCGATGAGCGCCCAACGCGGCTCGCCGCCTGCGGCCGCCAGGTCGCTGAGCACGCGCCCGATGGCCTTGTGACCGATCAGCGCGGGATCGG
>Ga0182011_10004757_pt1 | contig 10823 bp, 12 predicted proteins | sample 711E1DmetaG_FD_120481 | JGI IMG/M metagenome (GOLD analysis project Ga0182011, IMG submission 120481) | Permafrost microbial communities from Stordalen Mire, Sweden - 711E1D metaG | ecosystem: Environmental > Terrestrial > Soil > Wetlands > Permafrost | place: Sweden: Stordalen | collected...
AAGCTCGAGACCGAATTGGACAAACAGCGCCGCTACATCAAATCCGTCGCCGACGCGTTCACCGAGCAGCAATCCCAGCTCCGGCAACTGAAACTCACGGACGACGAGATCTTCAACCGCGCCGTCGCCAACGTCGCCACCAAGGACAAGGTTTCCGAGGCCGAACTGCGCAGCGGGATCGATCTCTTCGTCGCCGCGATCCGGGCTGACCCCAAGGCCGATTTCTTCGACCGGGCGCTGGCGGAATTCGCGCAGAAGAACTTTGCGGCCGCCGCCGACAGCGCCGGCCACGCAGGCAACGCCGCGCGCGACCAATACCTCGCCGCCGACAAGCTTGCCGCCCAGGCGGCCGCGCGCGGAGACGAGGCGCGCACTCACGCCCGGGAGGCCTTCAGTCTCCAAGGCCAGTCGCTCTACGCCGAACGGACGTTCGGCGAAGCTGTCACCGCCTTCGAAGCTGGCATCGAGGCGGCACCGCGCGCCAAGGTACCCCAAAGCTGGGCCGAACTACAGGTCAGCCTCGGCATGGCCTTAAATGAATGGGCCGCGGTTGTCACTGGGTCAGCCATCACTGAACAGCGCGCGAAAGCCGTCGCCGCCTATCGCGCCGCCCTCGAAGTCTACACCCGCGAAGCGCTGCCCCAGGATTGGGCCAGGACCCAGAACAACCTCGCCATCGCCCTCTGGAGCCAAGCCGTCGCATCCGCAGGACCCGACCGCGCCCGGCTCCTCGCCGAGGCCGTCGCCGCCTTTCGCGCCACGCTTGAAGTCTTCACCCGCAAAGCGCTGCCCCAGGACTGGGCCACGACCCAGAACAATCTCGCAGCTGCCCTCTCCAAACAGGCCGCCGCTTCTGCCGGACCCGAGAGCCTCCGGCTCCTTGCCGAGGCCGTCGCCGCCTATCGCGCCGCGCTCGAAGTCTACACCCGCGAAGGAGTGCCCCAAGATTGGGCCATCGCTCAAAACAATCTCGCCAATGCCCTTTGTGACCAGGCCGCCTCCTCCACCGGGTCCGAAAGCGCCCGGCTCCTCGCCGAGGCCGTCGCCGCCTATCGCGCCGCGCTCGGGGTCTACACCCGCGAAGCCTTGCCGGAAGAATGGGCCATGACCCAAAACAATCTCGGAGCTGCCCTCCGCGACCAGGCCGCCGCCTCCGACGGGCCCGACAGCGCCCGGCTCCTCGCCGGGGCCGTCGCCGCCTATCGTGCCGCGCTCGAAGTCCGCACCCGCAAAGCGCTGCCCCAGGATTGGGCCACAACCCAGAGCAATCTCGCGGTGGCCCTCTGCAACCAGGCCGCTGCATCCGGCGGCCCCGAAGGCGCTCCGCTCCTCGCCGAGGCCGTCGCCGCCTATCGCGCCACGCTTGAGGTCTACACCCGCAAAGTGCTGCCCCAGGATTGGGCCAGGACTCAAAACAATCTTGCCAGCGCCCTCTGTAGCCAGGCCGCCACTTCCGCCGAACCCGATGGCGCCCGGCTCCTCGCCGAAGCCGTCGCCGCCTATCGCGCCGCGCTCGAAATCCGGACCCGCGAAGCGTTGCCGCAGGAATGGGCCAAGACCCAGAACAACCTCGCCAATGCCCTTTGTAACCAAGCCGCCGCTTCCGCCGGGCCAGAAACCGCCCGGCTCCTCACCGAGGCTATCGCCGCCAAGCGTGCGGCGCTGGAGATCCTCACCTCCGAAGTCGATCCAGAGTGGTACCGGCAACAACTGGAGTGGATCGCCCAAGCCGAAGCCGTACTCAAAAAACTCTGACGCACTCCCGCGCCGTGCGGCGGCGGCGAAGCTCATTATCGTATGCGCGCAATTCCAGCATGGTGACCAAGCACGGTGACCAGGGTCCGCGCTTTGCGCCGCCGCAGTTCACACCAGGCGTGTCGGAATACCATATGGCTCGATTGGATCCAGTTACCTGCCGGAGTGCGGGGTTCGCGTCATTTCCCCGCGGGCTCTGGCCTGTATTTTTCCAACGCTTTCACATCGACCCATACACGGCCCGCCCCGTCGCCTGATACCGGCTAAAGAAGAGATCTTTGCCGTCCGGCGAGAATGATATCGGGCCCTCTCCTTCGACGGTGTTGAATTCATGCCCGAGGTGCTGGGGGACCGCCCACGAACCGTCTTTCGCGCGAAAACTGATGGACATGTCTGCGCTGCCGAATCCGTCGCTTCGATTGAATCCGGTGAAAATGACATAGGTCCTTTCCTCTGGCGGCCAAGGATCGAGAGGTCCTGATAAAATACGTTATCAGACGTTGACCTGATTTCGGACCTGGGCTGACGAAGCGGGATGGGAAGTGGCGAATTGGCCGTACAGGCGACCCGGAAGCTGAGCGAGGCCCAGTTTTCCGAGCTTTCCTCGGTTCCGCCCGAGGTGGAGTGGTTCGCCAAACTGACCAACGCCAATACGCGGCGCGCCTAGACCCACTTGTAAAGAGGAGTGTGTGGCCGTTGCTTGTGTGGCCCCTGGACTACATTGAAAGTTATCTTGTTTCAGCACCCGCGATTCAGCGGATTTTGGTCGAGGAGCTTGGCGCGGCAAACGTGCTCAGCGTCGAGGGAATGCGGATCTTGATAAGCGAAGTGATGGCGAAAATGCAGAATGCTGCGATAGACCATGTTTCTGCAAAGATTGGTGACATCACTTACCGTTTGGAGAGGAAGCGCTTTGAGCCTACACAGACGAATCCCATGGCCCGCAAGGCAGTCGAGGAGGCGATAGCCAAGGACCACTCAGTTACCTTTTGCCAATGGCTGCCAAATTGGTCGCGAAACCGCTCATCGCAGGCCGAACAGTCGTAAGGAGCTGATACCAACCACACCACCCCGAAATCCAAACCTGTGGCCCCTTCTGTGGTAACCTTCCGCCAGAATCCGCCATTGTCCGCCAGAGTCCGCCTTTCCGGACTTTGCCGACGAATTCCCCGTAAGTAGCTACAAAAAAGGCCCTTGGAGCGTGTCCAAAGGCCTAAAATTGGGTGCAGGGGTTGGATTTGAACCAACGACCTTCAGGTTATGAGCCTAACAAATTACCTATGAACAAATTACGTCATAGGTAAGGGTACGGTATCAGACGGTATCAGACGAGGCTGGACGAGGTCAAAATGGACAGTGTTTGGACAGTGACTATTTCCGTGGTCGGCTCATTTTCTTGATCGATTCGATCGCAAAGGAGTGTTCGATACAAAGCTCGACGTCCGAATCACCGCATTCACTACAAATCGAGCGCATAACGCAGCGAAGTCTTCACCTGCTCAAGCTGTGACGAACTGATCCGACCGAGGCGACGGATCAGCTTTTCGTGGCCTATAGCCATCAAGCCTTGCACGTTCACCCAGGATTCCTTGTCAAGGATTCTCAGCTTCCCGAGACCGACCTCATAGGCCGATCCACGGTTCTGCGTCGTCAGCGGAGCGCAGAGGGCAATCGCTCTCGGACTGTCGGGATCCTCCCGAGAAACAACGATGGCGGGTCGGACTTTCCCCGCCATGCCGAGGTCCACCAGATACAACTCACCGGGTAAAGGATTCATCGCTTGGCTAGCGGCGAGAAATCTTCCTGGTCCAGTTCGTTCCACACCCGCGCGACGTGCTCAATGGGTGGCACGACATCGCGGTCGTCCTCGACCGAAACCGAAAACGGAATGGCTTTGCGGTGCTCAATCTGGGCAAACAGCATGTTCACCGCTTGGGTGGGCGTCACGCCAAGCTGGTCGAGGATCTTCTCGACGCGTGCCTTGCGACGCGGGTCGATGCGGGTGCGAAGAATGGCTGTCGATGACATGACACAAAAGGAGCACAAACATGCTCGTTGTGCAAGACCGATAACCTGCAATGGGACGACGCTATGATCAGCGAACCGGTCGTCCACCCTCCCCTTCTTGTCGCGCGACGGGCGGAAAACATCGCCAATTCCAGTTAAAGCACAGTCGCCCCCGTAATCGGAACGGATTTTGGTCGTGATCGATCCCGGCCAATTCCTATCGTCAGCTCATGGACCACATGCGAGAACCCATCTCTGTGGAAATCGAGCGGTATCTCCGGACCGGCGATGCCGACCCCCTCTATCGTGCGTGGCCTGGCGATATCATCGAGCGCGGGCAGCGCGCCTGCCGGGAGCTCCGCGAAGCACTGGGCAGCGATGTCAAACGCTTGGCGGGCGGGCGCACCCACGCGTCGATGCCGACTGGCGACATGGTCGCGCTCACGCGCCGAAAGGTAACACCCATGGTCAACGGCTTCTTTCCGCGTACAGAAAGGGATGCAGTCCTTGCCGTTCTGGAGCGCTCGGTTCTCTTCGTCACAAGCGACAACATCAATGCCATCATCTTAGAGCATGATTCCATCAGCACAGTATGGACGGTCGCCAATCTTTACCTCGAAAGTCTGGGCGGTCCGCTCTTGGGCGATGAGGCCGAGCCCATCGTCGGCCTGAACGAACACATGACGTCCTATGTCTCGCCGGCCTATTTTCACGAGGACAACCTTTTTGCAGACTTCATCGTGCATGAGGCCGCTCATGTATTCCACAACTGCAAGAGGCGCACGATAGGATTGCCGGAGAAACGGAGGCGCGAATGGCTTCTCGATATCGCCTTCGGGAAGCGCGAGACCTTTGCCTACAGCTGCGAGGCCTATTCGCGGATTCTCGAATGCGCCGATGGCCCAGCCGACCGTCGGCGACTTGCCGATGAATTCGCGGCAAATGTTCGCATTTCAGACGTGCATGCTGACTCTGCTGAGGTTGCGAGCATCGTCAGGGACGCCGCCAGTATGCGGAACGGATGGAGGGTCATTCTCGCGCGCTGTGCGCCTGCTCGTCCGAAGGGACGTGAGACAACGACGTATCACCTGGAGCCGGCAGCTATTCCGCTGCCATCAACATGATTCCTCCGGCGGCCCCGATCGACCGCGTCAAACTCCACGCAGCGATCCGAAGGATGTCCGTGCGGCAATGTGCCCAGTGCTGTCACGGGCCTATCGCGATGGACTAACCGTTGAAGGTCAAGTAGTGGCGAATGTTGCGAGAGCCAGATAGCGACTTTTTGCAGATATCACCGGTTTCGAATACCCGTGATATCTATTGCTTTTACCTATGACGCCATGAAATCGAGCCTTTTATGGCCCATTAGCGTGGGCTATAATGAGAAAAACAAGCTACTTTTCGGTGCGGAAAGTGAAGCTGCAGGCCAACGGACATACCTATTATGCGTTGAAGGTGGACGGCCGGATCAACGGCACTCGGCATCGCCGCTTCTTTTCCGACCGGGAGGCCGCCGAAGCGCTCAAAGCCGTGAAGGAAATCCAGGCGCTCAACGAGGCTAAAGTGGTGCGCACAACCGTGAGCCACCTTTCCGGGGAGCAGCTCCGTGATGCTGAAGCGGCGCTCCAACGTCTCCAGGAGCGCTACTCGCTGGTGCTGGCGGCCGACTGGTTGCTGCGCACATTCCGGGATACTCTCACCCAGAAGAGTTTTGCTGACTCTATTCCGCTCTTCCTCGATGAGCGCCGTCTTCATCTGCGCCGGACCACCTACCGGGATTATAGAACCACGCTCGCGAGTTTTGCGTGTGTCCACGGGAGCAGGAAGCTCTCGGAAATCGGCACTGGCGACATTATAGACTTCTGAAGTCCCGCGGGGTGACCGGCAAGACCTGGAATAATCTTCGGGCCGACCTGAACGCATTTTTCGTGTGGTGCGAAAAGCCGCCCCGAAAATGGATCGTCAACAATCCGGTGAGGGACGTGGAGAAATTCGAGGTTCCCCAGGGAATTCCTGAGATTCTGTCAGCCGAGAAAGTGAAAGCCCTGTTTGCCTTCCTCGAAACCTACCGGGGGAACCCCCGCAAGCCGCTGGAGCCGGGATGCCTGGTGCCCTATTTTGCGTTGGCAACCTTTGCGGGCCTGCGGCCGGCGATTAACGGCGGGGAGATCACGCGCATCGCGAAACTGAAAAACCAAGAGCGGATTATCGATCTCCAGGCCGGCGTCATCCGCATTACCCCAGCGCTGGCGAAAACAAGGGACGTCCGTCAGATCATGATCCAGCCTTGCCTCCGCGCGTGGCTGACGCGGTATCCGATCGCTCGGTTCCCGATTATTCCTCCCAATGCCAGCAATCTGTTGGTGCAGGTGCGGAGGAGATTTGCAATCGGTCACGATGCCTTGAGGCACGAGTTCGTCTCGATGCATGTCGCCAAATTCCGTAGCATGGGGGACACGGCCCTCCAGGCGGGCAATTCGGAGGCGATCATAAAGAAGCATTACCTCAATTTGGTGAGCCCGGAAGAGGCGAATGTGTTTTGGCAGATCATGCCTGGGCATGAATGGCAACAGAGTGCATCAAGCAGCAGAGCTAATGATGATTCGCGTTGTGGGCCGTCCATTGCTGGTGGGTAAACCCTCGCAGAGTCAACTTACGCTGGCCCACGCGGGATAGTTCGCAACCATCGACGTAGCGCCACCACCGACCACACGGCCTCAACCAGTCCGAATGGCCAGGCGCCCTGCAGAAAGCCATAGGCTGACCCCAACACACACGCAGCAGCAAACGCGAGAATGAACCAGGTGGAGCGCTGCTCAAGAGCGTAGCAGACGAGCATTGCGGTGACGGCAAAGAGTCCAAAAACAGTTAACCGGTCCATAGTGGTGCAGAGTCGGACGTTCACTCAGCCGGAGTCAGCCGCCGACAAATGAACGAGGATCACGCACGGCAGCAGCACCATCATGACCAGTCAATCCTTGGGTAGGATTCACCATGCGCGGACTCTCACCGCGAAGCGACCGATTGGCGGCGAATCTAATCGGGGGACCCACTCGGACGTGCCCATCGTTCCTGGGGCGATTCGCCGGGTGAACCGATTGGTCGCCCGATTGGCCTTCCCGGCGAATTAGGCGGCTTTAGGCTGTAAGCCAGGGCCACCTGAGGGGCACTCGTGTTGGGCCAACCAATTCCACAACCTAAGCAGGCGCGCGGATTGCTCTGGAGAGACCGTCTGGTTCGATTGAGCGAGCGATTCGCCAATATAGGCCACAACCTCTGTCCGCACCGTTTTGGAAACGCGCGCGAAGAACGCGGTAAGCAGGTTTCCCGGTTGTTCGAAGTTGAGAAGACCCCGACAGTAAGACAGGACTAGGTGTTGGCCGAGTCGGACCCGGGGATCATGAGGGAGATGCCCAGCCGCCACCGTCCGCGACATTCTGTTGACGGCGACGGAGTACTGCTGGTGAAGGAGCGCGAACGATTTTGATTCGTAAGATGAAAACCGAATGAAGGCTTCCCAGGCAGTCTTCCACTGCTCGTCCCGGCTTTGGACCGGCAGAATCTGTTCGAGATGGTTGCGAAGCCATGCATCTGCCCAATAGGCGAGTCGGGAGAGATTCGCTCCGAGAACGCTCCGGATCGTTAGCGAAGACTCAAGCCTTGGGTCGAGGATGGCCTCAAGGGTCTCACGAACTTCTCGCACATCGTTGAGATCCTGGGCGCCTTGAGATTCTTTGGGAGAAAAGGATCGAATCCAACGGATATAGGAGAACACTGCATGGACCGCCAAGCCTCGGACTGTGTTAAGCGACACAGCAAAGGGATGCATGATACACTGATCCTCGCGGGTCTCGTCGACCAGTGACGGACTTGGATCGTGTGTCAGCACGTCGATCAGCTGCCATACTGACGCGCGCTCGCTCAGCGGCAGAGGCCCCAGCTTATGATTAAGGGCCGCGTCAATCAGCCGTGCGATTTCCAGCCGGCAGGACTGCCAGCGCCGTCCCAGCTGCATTTGGCCGCTGAACTCGTCGCGAATCTCGGTTTCAGCATCGGGTTGTTCGAGGATCCAGCGGGCAAGCGCCCAAAGCGACTGCCAATCCGAAACCCTCTTTCCGTCGAGGCCCTCCAGGAGGCCGCGCATCAGCGCCGTTGAATACAATGGGTCGAGTCCGATGAATTGGCTGGCGTCCTCGAAAAACGGCAAAGGCTGTGATCTCACTTCTTCCTGCAGAATCCCGGCGAGACCTTCGCGTACGGGGCCGTCCCAGTTTGAAGTCTGCGGTTCCCAGGTGCGAAGAAGACCGACCTGCTCCGAAAATGGCATCGCATGGAAAGCCTCCTGAGAAATTGGACTCCGGACGTCGACCTCAACATCGCCCGACCAAGAGCGGGAAGCGGGATTCTCCGGTTCGCTGGACGCAGAGGCCCCTTGGCCATGGTCGGGGCCCAATGCAGGAAGAACCGCATCTTTGATCCAGAAGAGGCGGTTTACGCGCCATCGCGTCATCGTTTCCCGCGCGGCCCGGTCAGCCGCTATCCCGACAACCCGTGCCGAAGCGTCGAGCTTGGGAGAACAGAACTCGTATAGCCTGGAAAGGGTGTTGGGCGTTTTCATGGCGAGAAGGAACGAGGATTGGTTGGATGCGGAAGTGAGTTCTTGCCCGAAGCGCTGGAGGACTGGTCACCGATGAGGCCGAGGACATAAGCGGTGAGCAACGCGATCAACATCACCAGCCCATAAACCCCAATCCGTATCCCATCATCGTTGGAGCCGGGTGAGGTTGACGCTTCCGTGAGAGCGATCTTTCCAGTCTGGGCGGATTCATGTGCCGGGTGGAACCCGGTCCATGTCGAGCGCGGAGTGGCTGCTTGCATACTGGCAGTATAAGCCCGAATCCGTCGCGGACCTGCATCAAATGGCGCGCCGAAACCATTAAAACTGGATTAACGCGTCACGCCATCGAACGGCAGTCCACTGTCCCGTTTGTCTCCTAACTCGTTATCTGGCAGATAGCCGAGCGCGCAGGATCAGGAATAGAGTGGCGAAGCACAGGATCGCACCGAGGCCGAGCAGCAGGCCCGCCAGCACCGGCGTCGATTGAAAGCCCAGCTTCCAACGGGATCGCCGCAGCCGTTCACAATAGCCGGTCACCTGGACGCGTTCCGGCGCGTCCAGGTCCGCCTTGAACGCCGCCATGCTCGGATACCGGTCGCGTGGATTACGTTGCAAGGCATGGAGCACAATTTCCTCGGCCTGCGGCGAAAGCGCGGAGTTCAGAGTCCGCGGCGCGATGGGATCGCCAGTTGTTCTTTGGAAGGCTGATTGCCAGGGGTCTTCATTTTTAAACGGAACCTCTCCCGTCAGCAATTCGTAGAGAATCGCGCCGAGGGCGTAGATGTCGGTGCGTTCGTCGACCGGTCCATTTTTCACCTGTTCTGGCGCCATATACTCAGGAGTGCCGAGGATGGTCGTCAACTTCGCCAGCGGGCTCCGCCTGCGAATGGGGGGCGAAGCGAGCCCAAAATCCATTACGCGCAGCGTACGATCGCAACAGATCATGATGTTCGACGGCTTGAGATCGCGGTGAATGATGCCGCATCCGTGCATATGGCCCACAGCCTCGCAAACAGGACTAATAATCTTGAGCGCATCGTCTTCTGGAAGCGGACGCGCATCGTATCCAAGATAGTCGAGCGTGCAGCCCCGCAGAGATTCCATCGCGATATACACGCGACTCTTTTCACCTGCAGCGGGATAAAACCCCACGAGAGATGGATGGGAAAGTTCGAGACCGATTTCCTCTTCATGGCGAAAGCGCGTGAACGCCGCGGGATCGCTTTCCACTCTCAGCAAGGGCACCTTGAGGACCACTTCGCGTTTTTCGTTCCGAAGATCTTCCGCGCGATAGAGGGTAGCCATGCCGCCACGGCTGAAGATCTCTCGGATCAGGAACCGCCCGTCGACAACCTGGCTCAGTCGGAGTTGAGGTTCCGCAGAGGGTGCAATCGTGCCATAGTATTCAGGTACGCTTTGGCAACAGCCAATGCCCGCCAGGGGCGGCGTGACAGTTGCCTCGTCTCTGGTCGCGGCTGTGCCTCCTCCATTTCTGATCATATCGTGCATTGGCTTAAAGACTCCTCTTTGGCCCAGCGGCGGAAACAGTTAGTACGTGTTTGGACATCGATGACGAATACGCGGCAAGGCGCAGCTGCGACGAGGTTCCGGACTGTCTCTCTGTAGATGAAGCCCACGAGTTGCCTCCAGATCGACGGACGAAAAGTCGGGAAAAGGATCAACTCGACGTTGGTTTCTGTCGCTTCAGCAAGAATCTCTTCATGAGGGACCCCCGTCCTAACTCGAAAAGAAGCCTGGAGCTTGGGGCTCAGATAATGATGCCCGAGGCGCTCCAAATGCCGTTTTGCCCGACGGATTTCTATCTCTGCAAGCTCGCGCTGCGGCGCGAGCTTGCCTTGGTCCAACACATACAAGAGGACGATTTCGCCATCGAACGGCTTCGTGAGGCCGTTGGCCAATTGGAAGATTTCCAGCGGACACTTCGTCAAATCAATCGGCAGCAGCAGCCGATTGGCTTTGATCCCGAAATGCTCACATGAGAGTTTCAGTTTTGGTATGTTCATGCTCAGCAGAAAGCGCCAGACTGTAGCCCACCCGGCCATCTCCCAGGATGAGGCCAGATCCGCCATGCTCCTCCAATTTGCGGCGAAGTTGCGCAATGTAGACGCGAAGCTCGCCGATTTTGCTGGCGGCATCGGTTCCCCAGATGGCGCTGAGCAATCGCGGCCACGGCACGAGTCTGCCCGCATGCCGGGCGAGAATAAAGAAGACTGCCTCCTCAATGGCGGTGAGCGTCAAAGGATGCCCGTCCACCGTCGCCTGGCGAGTTGCCATATCGATTTTCAGGGGGCCACTCACTAGCAATGAAACATCGCTGTTTGGCGTTTCGCAGCGTTGGAGCACGCGCAGCCGCGCAGCCAATTCCTCCGGAGCAAACGGTTTGGCGAGGAAATCGTTCGCGCCGGAATCGAGCGCCCGGACT
>Ga0182011_10004758_pt1 | contig 10822 bp, 11 predicted proteins | sample 711E1DmetaG_FD_120481 | JGI IMG/M metagenome (GOLD analysis project Ga0182011, IMG submission 120481) | Permafrost microbial communities from Stordalen Mire, Sweden - 711E1D metaG | ecosystem: Environmental > Terrestrial > Soil > Wetlands > Permafrost | place: Sweden: Stordalen | collected...
ACCGTGACTTTTGGAAAATCGAAGGTGGGAGTGGGTGTAATGGAGGGCGTGGGGGTGATGGTTGGGGTAAGGGTTTGTGTGGGGGTGGGAGTATCCGTGGGGGTGGAGGTCGCAGTGAAGGTGGCTGTAGGGCTGGGTGTTAGGGTCCAAACGGCTGCCGTGGCAGTTTGAATTGTGGCAGTCTGACTGGCAAGTGCTTCAGGGGAGGGGTCGCAAGCAGATAGAAATATGAAGACAAGCAACAGCAGTAAGAATTTGCGCGGCATGGTTCCTGGGAGTTTGGTACTGCGAAAATTGAATTAATACATAATTATAAATGTATTGAGGCCGTGTTCCTGCATGATTATACGGCGAATTTGCCAATCTCCAGTTGACTCAAAGCACCTTGCAAATCTGTAGGTTTCAAGATGATTGCAACCCCCCGAACCCCTGAACCGATGGAAATTTCAGCAGGCATAAAGACGGACTGGTCTGCAAGGATGCGCATCGGATGAGGCAATCCCAGGGGTGTGACGGCTCCGCGCACAAACCCGGTGTCAGCCAACACTTCCGCCTCGCTGGCCATGGATAGGCGCGAAGTACCCAGAAATGTGCGCAGGTACTTCCATGAAATCTGCCCAGGCCCGGCCATCAGCACCATTATGAATTGCCCCTCGGCGAGCCTGAAGAGAATACTGCGGACTATTTGCGCCGGAGATTGCCCGCGCAGGCGGGCGGCTTCTTCGAACGATTCAGGCGGGGAGGAATGCTCAAAGAGCCGGTAAGGGATTCCAAGCAGGTCAAGCACCCGGGCAGCAGGGTTGGAATTTGTCATAGATGAACTCGAATAACCTGCATAATACTATAGAACTTGGCCAGTGCAGTGCTCATAAGAGTATTCTTAGAGCCAACGATGAATCCGTTGACGCCAAAATGCCATCATGATACATTATTAAGCACAATAAGTGGTTTTCCACCGCTTTAGAAGGTAAATTATGAAAAAGACGCCAATATTTTATAAGTTAAACGGGATTGCCATTGCCGCAACCTTCATCCTGACATCCTGCAATTTAGCCGCAAGCACGCAAGCGCCAGCCAGTGCAACAGCCACACTGGCACCCGTGTCGAGTCCGGTTGCCCCCACTGCAAGCATGCCGCCCACTGCAATTGCAACGGCAACATCCGTTCCTACAGCCACGGCCACTGCCGCTCCGACAGCCACATCTGCTCCAACCGTTACCAGCCAGCTTAACGCTCAATTGGCTCCCTCCGATAATGCCAATTGTCGGAAAGGCCCGGGCACGGGATATTATATAGTTACCTATTTGCAGCAAGGAAATGTTTACAATGTGATCGGCCGGAACAGCCTGAACACCTGGTGGCTGGTCCAAGCGTCGGCGAACGTCACTTGCTGGATAGGCGACGCGGGCGCCACCCAAATGGGACCGGTGAACCAAGCCACCATCGTCCCGGTCCAGCCTCTGCCGGCGACCCCGGCTACATTTGTGGACACTTACACATGTAATACCACATTGCACAATCTGACAGTTGTGTTCAACTGGTCGGCGGTATCATATGTAACAGGTTACAGGCTCTTCCGCAACGGCACCCAGATAACTGACCTTCCACCGACTACAACATCCTTTAGCGATACGAATGCACCGAGGGGAGTGAGCCTAGTGTATGCGTTGGAGGCCCACAATGATTACGGCGCGGCTGCGCAAATTACGGTGTCTGTCCCGTCATGCGATTAGCAAATTCGATTGAAAAATCCCTCCCAGCCGGAGGGATTTTTTTATGGAAGGCCCTGGATTTTCCATTTTCCCTGATAATTCATGAGAGCCTGTAATTTCTAACATCAATTAGATAATTATTGGATATAATGAGTCTGATATTTTAATAAATTAGCAGAACCTTTTCAAAACCAGGGATGGATGAGGGTTGGTTGGACGGCATATCCGCCCACCCACTCCTCCGGCTCCCCATTTGTTCGATATCAGAATACCAACCAACAAGGGAGTTGGAATGGACAAGCAAACTTACCTCGATTTATATTATCAGATGGTGCTGATCCGGCGCCTGGAAGAACGCGGTGCTGAACTTTACCAGGCAGGGAAAATCGGTGGATTCATGCACTTGTATATCGGACAAGAAGCGGTAAGCACCGGGTTGATCGCGGCACGGCAGCCGCAGGACCGGGTCATTACCGCCTACCGGGACCATGGGGTGGCAATCAACTGTGGTATTTCGGTCAACCAGGTGATGGCAGAACTGCTTGGTAAGGCGACCGGCATATCGAAGGGCCGAGGCGGTTCCATGCACATGGCGGACGTAACGAAAAATTTTTGGGGCGGCCATGCCATTGTAGGCGCGCACCTGCCAGTGGCGTCAGGGTTGGCGCTGGGCGACAAATATGCCGGCCGGGATGGCGTAACCATCTGCATGTTCGGCGAAGGAGCCACCAATATCGGCTTCTTTCACGAAGCATTGAACCTGTCAAAGGTCTGGACTTTGCCTGTTTTATGGGTCTGCGAAAATAACCGTTACGGGATGGGAACGGATGTTGCGCGGGCTTCGGCGGTTTCCGAGATCCAGCAGAAAGCCGAAGGGTACGGCATGGCGCATGAACGTGTGAATGGGATGGATGTAATGGCGGTTTACAAGGCGGCCAAAAAGGCCATCGAGGCAGTCCGCAATGGAACCGGGCCACGCATGTTGGAAATCCTGACATACAGGTTCCGCGGCCATTCGATGGGCGACCCGGAACGCTACCGCAAGCAGGAAGAAGTCAAGAAGTGGGAAGAGCATGACCCGATCGGCTTTTTTTGTGATTTTCTGACCGCAAACAACCATGCAACTCTGGAAGAAATAAATGAAATCGATGAGCGTGCCATTGCGGACGTTCAAAAAGCGGTCGAATTTGCCGAAGCCAGCCCGGAACCGGGGATGGAGACGCTCTTTGAGGATGTCTATGCGGAGGAGGTGTAATTATGGCCCGCATTAGCATGCGCGAAGCCATTTCCCAGGCCATGTGGGAGGAAATGGAGCGCGATCCGAATGTCTTTATCCTGGGAGAGGAAGTGGGAGTTTGGGGCGGGTCCTATGCCGTCACCAAAGGTTTTTATGATCACTTTGGCGGCGAGCGCGTACGCGATACCCCCATTGCAGAGGCAGCCATTATCGGCGCGGCAATCGGGTCAGCCATGACTGGACTGCGTCCGATCGCTGAACTGATGACCATAAACTTTGCATTTGCGGCCATGGATCACATTGTCAATGAGGCCGCCAAGCTTCATTATATGTTTGGTGGACAGTTTGTCCTGCCGATGGTCATCCGGGCGGTGACCGGCGGCGGACGTCAATTGGGCGCCACACATTCGCAGACACCGGATGCCATCTTTGCGCATTTCCCTGGACTGAAGGTCGTTTCCCCCGGGACTCCAGAGGATGCCAAGGGTCTTTTAAAAGCCGCCATCCGCTCGAATGATCCGGTGTTGTTCCTGGAGCATGCCACCCTTTACCAGATGCGCGGCGAAGTGCCAGAAGGTGATTATGTCATCCCAATCGGTCACTCCAAAGTCCAGCGCCCCGGCAAGGATGTCACAATCATCACGTATTCCAAAGGGTTGGAGATTTCCATGAAGGCCGCGGATGAGTTGGCAAAAGACGGCGTGGAAGCTGAAATCGTGGATTTGCGCTCTCTGCGCCCGCTCGATATGGATGCGGTAATCGAGTCGATCAAGAAGACCAACCGGGCGGTGGTGGTGGAGGAAGGCTGGAAATCGTTCGGAGTTGGTGCGGAAGTCTCCGCCCGCATTTATGAGCAGGCCTTCGATTATGTGGATGCCCCGGTTCGGCGGGTGGCCCAGAAGGAAGTGCCATTGCCGTATAACCGGACGCTCGAGCAATCTGCCCTGCCTCAGGTGGAGGATGTGATAGCAGCGGTCAAGGAGGTGCTGTAATGGCTGATACCATTAATATGCCCAAACTGGGCTTTGACATGGCCGAGGGCACACTGGTCCGTTGGGTGAAGAAGGTCGGTGAGAACATCAGCAAGGGAGATGTGCTGGCCGAGATCGAAACCGACAAGGCTACCGTGGAAGTGGAGTCGCCGGCCAGCGGCGTGGTGCGTAAATTGCTGGTAGACGAAGGGGCGGTGGTGCCGGTCAGTTCGCCGATCGCGATTGTGGGAACGGCGGAAGAAGCGATTCAGGAACCAGCTAATAAGGTAGCAGGCAATAATGAAGAAGATAAGAGTAGCGCAAAGGGAATAGGGGATAAGGGAAATGGGGCTTCAGTCAGCGAGCGCCCATCAGGTGCAGGGGAACAGCAACCTGCAATCCGCGATCCGCAATCCACAATCCTCAGGGCTTCGCCACTGGCGAAGAAAATTGCCCGGGAACGCAACCTGGATTTGAGCCACATCCAGGGCACAGGACCAGGCGGGCGGATCGTGAGAAGGGATATTGAAGGCGGGATGCGAGGTCAGCCGGAAACTGCCGGCGGGAAGGCACAGGAATCTTTTTCATATCCGCCATCTGGAGTGGATGAAACAGTCAATCTGAGTAAATTACGGCAGGCGATCGCCCGGCGCATGGCCGAATCCAAAGCCAGTATTCCGCATTTCTATGTGAGCCATGAATATAAAATGGATGCACTGATGGAGATGCGGTCGCAGTACAACCAGATCGTAGCGGAGAACGAAAAACTCTCGGTCAACGATTTCATCGTCAAGGCGGTGGGGCTGACGTTACGACAATTCCCCAACTTGAATGCTTCCCTGAACGGCAATACCGTCCTGCGGCACGGGCAGGCCAACATCGGGATCGCGGTTTCCGTGGAAGGCGGCTTGCTGACGATCGTGTGCAGGGAGGCGGACCAGAAGCCGCTACGCCAGATATCCGCCGAAGTCAAAGCAATGGCGGCACGTGTGCGTGAGGGCAAAGTCAAGCTGGAGGATATCGAAGGCTCGACCTTCTCCATCTCCAACATGGGAATGTATGAAGTAGAGAATTTTTCCGCCATTATCAACCCGCCAGAAGCGGCGATCCTGGCGGTTGGCTCGGCGCGTCAAGTGCCTGTGGTGGAGGGAGGAGCGCTCAAAATCGGCTGGCGGATGAAAGCCACCATTTCGGTCGACCACCGCGTCAGCGATGGGGTGGAGGCAGCCAAGTTCATGCAGGCGTTGGCGGTTTCCCTGGAAGAGCCGCTGCGATTGATAATATGAAAAGAAGAGCCAATCGCCTTGCCGGCGACGGGCTCTTTTAATTAATAATCTAACAATTAGTCTTCCAACCAGGCTTTCAAAATTGCGCGCACCGACCGGTTCATTTCTTTTGAGAACTTCGCATTGAATTTACGCATATAGATGAGCTGACCAACATTACGGGCGCTCATGATCTCATCACGGCCTCGGAAGGTCCGTGAATTTTCTTCCAAGAACATCTCATTAAAATCATCTTTTGATAATCTTTTGTACGTATTTTGGAACAGAATAAATTCTTCCTGGAAACGCGAGGTTTGTTTCCGGTTGATTTGCTGTGGAGTGGGGTAGCCGAAGCAAACCAGGCTGATAGGGAAAACATATTTCGGCAGTTCGAACAGGTCACGGTGAATCTCATAATTCTCCATGATGTCGCCAATATAACAAGAGCCCAGACCAAACGATTCGGCCGTGATGACGGCGGTTTGAGCGGCGATGATGGCATCGCAGCAAGCCAGGAACAGGTCGCCTTCCTCAGGCTTTCGCATGGGAGTTTTCGATGAGTTGGGAAGTTGTGCCACACCTGAAGAAATGAAGTAGTCAAACCAGCGCTGGTAATCGGCCAGGAATAGCCAGACCAGGGGTGCGCGGGCAATGAAAGGCTGGTTGTCACAGGTTCTGACCAATTTATTCTTGAGCGATTGATCGGTGACTTCTATGATCGAATAAAGCATCAGGTTCCCGGCAGTGGGAGCACGCAAGGTGGCGCGCAGGAGCTCAGCCCGCACTTCAGGTGCAATCGGTTTCTTAAGATAGGCGCGGATAGATTTTCGTTTGAGGATGGTGTCGATGACCTGGTTCATTATAAGCAGCCTCCCAGACAGTGCCCGTCGCCCCGGGTCAGCGAAGGTCCCGCCCGCCGTTGACATCCACGGTCGCTCCGGTCATAAAGCTATTCATTGGACTGGCCAGGAAGACAATCACCTGGGCAATTTCCTCCGGGGTGGCGTAGCGCTGGAGGAGCATCTTGTTTTTTGCATAATCCTGATTGAGTGCGGCGATGGTATCCAAGCCCATGGGGGTCAGGGTGAGACCGGGCGTGACACAATTCACGCGGACGCGCGGAGCCAATGCACGGGCGGCGCTCTTGGCAAGGTTGACCAGCCCGGCTTTAGCGGCGGCATAGTGGGCCTGGTGGGAAACGCCGGTCTGGGCCGAGACGCTGGAAACCAGAACGACAGAGCTGCGGTCGCGGAACAGGGGCGTGCATGCCTGCAAAACGTAGAATGCACCATTCAGGTTGACAGCCAGGACACGCTGCCACTCGGCGGGTGTGATCTCTGCAAAGGCATGGTGCAGACTCAAACCGGCGCACAGCACCAAGGCATCCAATCCACGAATCTCGGGCGAAAGGGCATGGATGGCCAAATTAACGTCGTCCGGATCGCTGACATCCATTCGACACAGCCAGGCTTTTCGCCCGTTTGCCTGAACTTGTGCGGCGGTCTGCCCGGCGCCTACCGAATTATTTGCAAAGGAAACAACCACATCCGAGCCTTCGGCGGAAAAGATCTGGGCGGCGGATGCACCGATACCGCTGGATGCGCCGGTAATGAAGACGATTTTATCTTTTAGACCTAGGTCCATAATGTTTTTGCTTCCACAAGAATTGATATGTTAATTATTAATATGCAAGGTTGTTTGAAATTCCTGGAAGAAAAAAGATAATTATTCGCATCCCAAGTTCACTAATCAGTAGAATATTTTCGTAAAGTTCTGAGGATGGATAAATCTGGGGAAGTATAGCATGAGTCAGGGAAACCCGAATTTCATGACCGGCTCGATCGTTTGGCTAACAATAAGGAACAATTCCCGGAGGAAGGAAGATGAAAATGAAAAGGGTTAGAAAAAAATTAGGGTGGCAGATGAAAAAGGTTGAACTTGTAGATTTGGTTGCGCGGCTGTGAGAATGACAGTTCGGTAGAGGTTATTGGTGAGAAACCGGGGATGCGGGCCTACCCAGAGCAGGAAGGAAGGTAATGGTCAGCGCCAGCTTTGTTCAATGAGAGAGATGCATGAATGTCTGTCAATCGAGCCGGATGAATCCCTATATTTTTATCAATTGGATTGGTATAATCCAATATGTCAGATTGTTGGGAAGTAAATTATTCATCGGATCCATGAATTAATACCAGATCTCAAGAAATTGCCGTAATGGGAAGGAAATCCCAGGAACAGCTTACATCTCTGTTCCTGGCAGAGCAAACGCCATTGAGTCTTTTTTTTTATCGAGAGGAGCCGATATGAATCGCAATAAATTTCATCAATTGACGACCTGGTTGGGTGTTGCAGTTTTGTTAACTGCCATCCTGGCATGTAATTTAACCAGCGCGACGCCCGGGGTTACGCCCAACAGTGCAGACACCAATGCACCGGTAAATACCTCCACCGAACCACCGGCTGCGACGGTTGCGGTTATCCAGCCGACCGCCACCTTGGAAAATACTGCGACCGCCACGAGCACTCCGATTGTGCATGCGCTGACTCCAGGGGAGCCGCCTACCACATTCATCAGCGCAGTTTCGGACAGCAATTCGTCCACGACTGCGTCTGCACACCGGGCGAACGGCGGAGAAAATTTCAATATCAACCTGTTCGAGCGCCCATTTACCAGCACCAGCATGGATTACTTACCGGACCTGGATATTATCGGGGCGAGATTGACGCGTGATACCACCTGGGTATACCTCAACATCGCCCTGGAAGGACAAAATCCCGCCGGCGGGTTGCTGGGCGATTATGGAGCCGAATTTGACCTGAACCTGGATGGCCGCGGCGATTTGCTGCTGATGGCCAAGAAACCGGGCGCTACTTGGTCAACGGATGGGGTGCGTGTCTGGACCCCCAGCAAAAATGATGTCGGTGGCGCCCGCCCGATCCTGTCCGACCCGCCGTCAAACACGAGTGGATACGATACATTGGTGTTTGACCAGGGCGTCGGTAGCGATCCGGATGCGGCCTGGGCGCGTGTTTCGCCGACCGACCCGAACAGCGTTCAGCTGGCGATAAAAAACACGCTGATCAAGAATGCCGGAACCTTCATGTGGGGCGCGTGGGCAATGGATGACAGTATGCTGCATCCCGACTGGTTCGATTACAACGACCATTTCACCCTGGCCCAGGCCGGTTCACCGCTGATCGAAGATACGCAGAATTACCCGCTCAAGGCCCTGGCGGAATTGGATAATACCTGCCGCTGGGTAGTCGGATTCACACCGACCGGCAATGAGCCGGGGATTTGTCCCGTTCCTGCCACGCCGACTCCGGTGCCCTCACCGACTCCGGTGCCCTCACCGACTCCGATCAAGCCCGGCTCCATTTCAGGCACGGTCTACAATAATGGAATAAATGGAGGGTTGACATATAATGCGTCAATTTCCAAGCCAAAATCCGGCATTGTCGTGACTGTCAAATCGGGTAGTTGCGGAGGCGGAGGGGGCGTGGTAGGTACCGCGACAACAAATGGAAGCGGATACTACTCGTTTATACTAAACGCGGGCACCTATTGCGTTTCATTCGCTGCGCCGACTGGTACCCAGACCGGCCCCAAGACCGTAAATGTCTCAAACGGCAGCGCCGTGAACAATATTAATTTCTTTTATTATGTGAAACTCACTTAGTTAAAATCTCGATTTCCTAAAAGAGTTTGTAATTAAGAATTTCTTAATGACCAGGCCAGACACAATTTGTCTGGCCTGGCTTTTTGGCAAGATTTCCCGTTGATTTCTAACATCCTTCTTATTGACGCCCAACTCATGGGCATGGTATCATTATTCCGATATGATTAGCACTCTAATGGCGAGAGTGCTAAAATATGGAGATTTTAGGTTATATAGAAACCATGAATGATCTGACCGAACGCCAACGCATCCTACTGACCCTGGTGGTGCGTGATTACATCGAGACTGCCGAGCCGGTCGGTTCCAAGACAATTGTCGAACGCTACAAACTCGACATGAGTACGGCCACCGTGCGCAACGAGATGGCCACGCTGACCGAAATGGGTTACCTGCGCCAGCCGCACACTTCGGCGGGACGCGTCCCAACCGAGGAAGGATACCGCTATTTCGTCACGCACGTGGTCTACCAGGCAGACCTGCCCGGAAGCGCGCGCGATACCATCTCGCACCAGTTCTATCAAGCCCGCCAGGATGTGGAACAATGGATGCCCCTGGCGGCCTCAATCCTGGCGTACCATTCGCGGGCGGCTTCCATAGTCACTGCTCCGCATTCTGAGCGTTCTTATTACAAACATGTTGAATTGATTGCCACACAGGGCCGGCAGGTATTGATGGTGCTGGTGATGACCGGCGGGGAGGTCAGCCAGCAAATATTGACGCTGGCCGAGCCGGTGCGGCAGGAACTCCTTTCCCAGGCGGCTGACAAGCTGAATCTGGTCTGCCTGGGCAAGACCACCGAGGAAATCGCCTCGATACCAGCGCGGACGGACAGTCTCGAGAAAGACATCCTGACGCTGGTGCTGCAGGATATGAACCAAAGCGAACAACGCGTTTCAGGCGAAATCTATCTGGATGGTCTGACCAATGTTCTGGCTGAGCCGGAATTTCTGGAATCCACGGATGCCCGCAGGGCAGTGCACCTATTCGAGGAGCGCTCGCTGCTGCAGGACCTGCTGGCGCGAACCACCAATAATGCCACGATTGGCGGCGTGCAAGTGCTGATTGGGGGTGAGGGCAAATGGGAGGATCTGAAAGAATGCTCGGTGGTCCTGGCGCGCTATGGCATTCCCGGCCTGGTGACAGGCACGCTGGGAGTCTTTGGCCCCATGCGCATGCCGTATGGCCGCACCATTCCGACAGTCCGATTTATGGCCGATTTGTTGAGCGGCCTGGTATCTGAAACAATGGTAGGAGAAGAAAATGAGCAGTAGGAAAATACACAATGACGGAGCCGAGGGAAAACAGACACCGGAAAGCAACCCGGAGCAAATGGCCGATCCGACTCTTGAAAAGGTTGCCCAGGCTTCCAGTGAGTCCGGCATGATTGACGAACTTAAAAGTCAATTGGCCGAGGCCCAGTCACAGGCTGCCGAATACAAGGACGGCTGGCAGCGTTCCGTGGCTGAGTTCCAGAACCTCCGGCGGCGGGTGGAGGCTGACAAGGCCGAAATGTACCAGACGGCGGTAGGCAGCATCATTAAACGCTATCTGCCCATCCTGGATGACATGGAGCGGGCCATGCAGGCGCGGCCGGCAGGCCTGGCCTGGGCGGAAGGGGTAGAGTTAATTTGCCGAAAATTGCAGTCCATTCTGGAAGCTGAAGGTCTTAAGCGGATCGAGGCCGAGGGGCAGAAATTCGACCCGAACTTCCACGAAGCCATCGGGCAGGAACCTGCGGAGGGTGTGGAGAGCGGCACAATAATTGGGATTGTCAGGAATGGCTACATGCTGGGTGAGCGCGTCATCCGCCCGGCGATGGTGCGGGTGGCACAATAAGAAAATAGATCCAAACCCAAAGGCCGCCAAGGCGAACCACAGAAAACAAAAGAATTTAGTAAAACAGTAAGAAAAAATTCATTGGAGAAATCTTGCATGTCTAAAATCATTGGAATTGACCTGG
>Ga0182011_10004759_pt1 | contig 10821 bp, 13 predicted proteins | sample 711E1DmetaG_FD_120481 | JGI IMG/M metagenome (GOLD analysis project Ga0182011, IMG submission 120481) | Permafrost microbial communities from Stordalen Mire, Sweden - 711E1D metaG | ecosystem: Environmental > Terrestrial > Soil > Wetlands > Permafrost | place: Sweden: Stordalen | collected...
AGCTTTCATACGATAGGGATAAAAATAGTCCGCCCTGTTGCCGTTGTCAAGCTCGATTGGAATTCCACTCCATGGATCTTCATCCTCCTTAGTTCCCTCCTGAATATAGAGGACTTGACCGTCCCACTCCCGCATATGCAGAGTGTCGCGAATGTAGAGGAACTTTTCTTGTCTTGCGCACCATCTTTGAAGGCCTGTTATTTAAGCGCTCTCCACACCTTGATGAGCTGAAGATCGAAGACCTCCGGCAAGTGATCGCGCGCAAGCCACCCCGCACTGGAAGTTACTGCGTGGTCGCGCTCTCGCGTGTTTTGGCCAGCATGGGCACTGTCCCCGAAGCGATGGAGATCAAGCGTCCGGTCAAGGATAAAAAACTGTTGCCTGCGCTGACCATCGGTGTGCCCGCCGAGTGGTGCCGGCTCAGCCGCCTCTGGTACGACCAAGCAACGTACTCGCTTAAGAACAGGAACAAGAGCTATTACTTCCTGCTCAACGTAGGCAGATGGCTCGGCAAGATTCATCCAGACATCACCTCGCCCGCTGATTGGAACCGGGCCCTGGCTGCGGAAGCCGTCTCTATCGTTTGTCAGTGGCATGGAGGCGATTGGTGCAGCATCGATCCGGTTCATGTGAAGAGCCGCGGACAGATTCTTGCACCGAGCACACGCGCTGGCCGTATCTCGATTCTCCGGGTGTTCTTCCGCGACCTCCAGGAGTGGGAGTTGATCCCGCGACGATTCGATCCGATGCGCAGCATGGTCACACCCAAGAGCTTGCTTGCGCTTATTGGACCGAACCCACGAGCCATCGCAGACGATATCTGGGCCAAGCTCATCTGGGCAGGCCTTAATCTGACTGTCGATGATCTTCCGAAAAAGGGCGATCTCCACCGTATCCCATTTCCAGTAACCGCCTACCCGATTGAGATGACCAGGGCACTCGTTATCACCTGGCTCTTTGCTGGCCTTCGCAACAACGAGATCGTGCGTTTGCGCCTTGGCTGCATTCGTTGGCAGAAGGATGATGTCACTGTACCGGGCACAGGCGAGACTCTGCCAGCTGACGCTGTTTGTCTGCTCGACGTTCCGGTCAACAAGACCTCCACCGCCTTCACCAAGCCTGTAGATCGCATTGTTGGCGAGGCCATCGCCGCGTGGGAAAAGGTCCGTCCACAGGGTGCAAAACTCCCAGACCCGAAGACTGGCGAACTGGTCGATTTTCTCTTCCTCTTCCGCCTTACAAGGGTCGGAATGACCTATCTGAACAAAACGCTCATCCCGGCTCTCTGTAAGAAGGCCGGTGTTCCTCTTGCCGATGTGCGCGGCAACATCACCAGTCATCGCGCACGGTCAACCATCGCATCGCAACTGTTCAACGCCCGCGAGCCGATGACGCTCTTTGAGTTGCAGCAGTGGCTGGGCCACGCAACCCCAACCGCCACGCAGCACTACGCGAAGATCACACCATTAAAGATAGCCAAGTCCTACGCGGATGCAGGGTATTTTGCCCGCAACCTTCGTGCCATCGAAGTGCTCGTGGACCAGGAAGTGATTCGCGATGGACGCGCAGCCAACGAACCGTGGAAGTTTTATGATCTTGGCCACGGCTACTGTACCTACGACTTCTTTGAACAGTGCCAGCACCGCATGGCCTGCGCCAAGTGCGATTTCTACCTGCCGAAACAGTCTACGGCAGCGCTGTTGTTGGAGGGCAAAGAGCACCTCTTGCGGCTGCTTCAGGAAATCCCGCTCGGCGAAGCGGAACAGGCCGCAGTCGAAGACGGCCTCACGGCTTATCAAAACTTGCTGTCGAAATTGGCAGATATCCCCACTCCTGCAGGGCCAACACCGCGTCAGATCGGCGCCGGGGTCGTCCAGATCACATCTGTCAGGCAGACATCGATGCCAGTTCCACAACACAATCACTCCACTTCAGGGTAACCGGGGCTGAATCAGGTTCATCTCTGGAAACTCGATTCCCCTATGGTTGCCACGATCCTCCACCATGCTATTCATCCGAGTCCAATAGGTCTGAATTTCAGGCGGCACATGTTCTGGGACATCGTGATTTATCCAACTGAAGACCTCGATTACTATTGTTTTGCCATCCTCTTCGCCCTGCAACAGAAGGTAAGGTTCAGCCGTAACGAGGTTCTTCTCGCGTAAGGCCGCCCGATATTTCGGCATGAGCCGCAGAAACGCGTCGACCTGGTCTGCTTTCACGCGGAACGTCGCGAGGACTGTCTCAGGTGTATCTCGCCCTTTGTCCTGTGCAAGAAGGCCTGGCTGCGCTGCAGCGATTAGCAAACCCACGGTCAGCATAATGATGCGTGAGGTCTTTGCCATCATTTGTTTTCCTCCATGGATTGCGTTCTAGTCATCTCACACATCAGGGCTAGCGTATTGCCGTCGGGGTCCTTCAGAAAAGAAATCCACAGGTCGTAACTCTTCATTCTGGCCACCATGTGTGGTTCTTGTACGATGGATACGCCTCTACTAATGAGCGCTGCGTGTACAGCGTGGATGTCAGGAACGCGAAAATAGAGAATCGTGCCATCGTTGGAGGTTGGTTTCTCCGATGCACCGATCATCAGACGGATAGTTCCGCACTGAAAAAAGACCATAGTCCCGGCTTCGAACAAAAATTGCATGCCGAGGATGTTCTGATAGAAGTTCTTTGCCTGGGCAATGTCGCGGACCGTTAATGCGACCTGCCCGATATCACGCAAGTTAACAGATTGCTGGACCTCTTCCGTCGCTGTATTCATCAGGCCTCCTCAAATAGTTAGCACAGCTAACTATTTAGCATATATACTGGACGTGGAATGTCAACAGAAATTTCCCAGTCTTCGCGTAAAGTTGCCGAGCAACTGCACTCTGCCGCCATCCACCTGCTCCGCAAACTCCGCAAGGAGGATGAGACGGGTGGGCTCAATTCGTCACGGTTGTCAGCCCTTTCAGTTATCGTGTTCGGAGGTCCCATCACGCTCCGCAATCTCGCCGCAGCTGAGCAGGTTCGCCCTCCAACAATTACGCGTATCGTGAACGCGCTGGAACAGCAGCTTCTAGTGACTAGAACGAAGAATGAGCAAGACGGACGAAGCGTATTCATTTCAGCAACGACCGCAGGGAAAAAGCTGCTTCTGGAGGGACGAAATCGACGGATTCACTCTCTGGCTCGTCAGGTCGATGCGCTGACAAGCACCGAAAAATCCGATCTCCAGAATGCTATTCGGATCCTACGCAATGTTCTAGATTCGATGTGACGCGGGGCCTTCCTTTCACTTCACTCAAAGGAGGCCAGTTTTCGCCTCAGGCAGTTGGCGCGACGGCGAAACGACAGCGGAAAGACTTGCAATTTGCCCAGATTCCACATAATGCACCGACCCCGGCTGCTATAACGTGAAACTCGCGGCACACGTAACAAAGACCGTTGCCGCCAAGCCCGAACTTGTGCAGATCAGCACCGCATACGGTACGCAGAAAGAAGGCAGCCCCGTATTGCCGCGCAACAAGTACACCGCCATCCGCGACGATAAGCCGAAGTCGAACGACGAGGCCAAGCGCCCCGAATTCAAGGTGTGCAAGTTCACCACCGACGCTATCGTCACCGAAGGCAGCGACATCGGCACAATCCATAAGGTGTGCAAGAATCCCGATTGCCCCATCCATCACCCGAAGAAGGTGAACGGCGCGGGCGCGAACGATGCTGCATTCAAAGCCGAGCAGGAAAAGCGGCGCAGGGAGGAAGCCATCGCCAATGCAACCGGCCTGCGCGTTCTCTCTGCGATTGGCGCGGCGGTCCCGGTACGGCTGATGAAACGCGACCTGCTGTTTGTTTCCGAGCGCATGGTCAACCTGCTGGACGAGAACCGCGCCGCGATCCTTGCCAAGCAGCACGGCATCAAGAAGACCAAGGAGAACGACGCCATCGGCAAGCTGTTCACGGCTTTTCTTCGCCGCGCCGACGAGGGCACGTTGGGCCGTGCCGTGGTCGAGGCCGTCGTATTGCTCACCGCCTCGCGCGGCAACGCCTCGCACGTCCTGCGCGATGCCGCCGAGTTTTACAAGGTGGACGTGGCCGCAATCACGGCCACGGTCAAGCAGGAATTCGCCGCCAAGGAGAAAGCGAAAGCAGCGAAGACGGTCATGCCCAAGCCACCCGTCAAAGCACCGACAAAGACCGCGAAGAGAGCGGCGGCAGCGTAGGAATTCACCCCATCGAGATGTTCTATGCGGAGCCAGCCAGACCGGCTCCGCATTCTTGTGTCTGCCCGTCCTTCCCACCCTCTTGCGTGGCATCTGCATTGTGCAGATGCGTCATGCTGTTCCCACCCGACGGGCAGCGTCACTGCCGCAGCAGTGGAGTCGCGCACCGTGTTTCTGCCCTTTTGGAAGGAGCTGTACAGGAGGAATACTTTGGTCTCGCGTTCGATAGAGCCCGCCGTTGCCATCGCGGTACAACACGACGGTAAATGCGCTAACTTTGTCCAGGCGTTGAACCAAGTCCTCACGCGCGAGTTTCACCTGATGTTACCCACTGAAGAAAAGTAGGTTAGAAAATTGGAAGCCCGATGTCGTCAACTTGATCGGTAAATGAAATGTAATATGACTGTTTTCGCTTGTCGAGTATCCGCTAAGTACGAACCAATGGCAGGAAGATGTCGTCGACGAACTCCGCAATGACGGCATTGGGAACGGGTTTTAAAGTCATCAGGACCTCGTGCCGCAACAAATCAACAAGCAACGACGCAATCCGAGGCGTCAGCTTGCTTCGATCAATCTCACCACGATCTGCTCCTCGTGCAAGCACAACATCGAACAGGCTGTGATCGCCCTGAAGCAAATTATTTCTCAGATCGGCCATGCTGGTGTTCGTCTCCGAGAAATATTCACTCATTTGCAAAGAGAAGAAGACTGCGATCAGCGCGCGATCTTTTGAGAATCGTTGCAGCAAAGCAATCAGATCACCGCGCACATTTCCTGTGTTGGGGATATTTACAGGATGTTTATGCATGATATGCCGTATCGCTGCGATTGCGAGATCGGCGCAATTAGGCCAGCGACGATACAGCACGGGGCGGCTTGTGTGCGCGCGCGCTGCTACAGCCTCGATTGTGAAGCTTGCGTAACCGCCGTCGAGCAATTCGCTCCATGCTGCATCTAGCACTGCATCTTCAAGCACCTTGCCGCGCCGCCGTTCGACTATGTGGTCCTTCATTTCACCTCACCTAGATACACAATTGTACTCTATTGACACTTCCTGGCGTCTATGGTTAGATACAGCAATGTACCTAACGGAAGCAACACTCGCAAAAGCGCCGAATGAAGCCTTGGGGCAAAGCCGTGATCGGAATACTGCGGAACTTGCCATCGATGGCCGACTAAGCTGCGACGAACCAACGGCCAGGCACACACCTGCATGGGCGTTAGGACTTCGTTTTTTTGTTGCTGGTCACAGAACATCCATTTGTAAACCGCCGGAGCTAAGTATGAAAACCATGGTTGCTATAGCCTCGTTCGCAGCACTATTTTTGTTTGTCGGTTCTTCCAATGCTCTCTCCCAGGACACGGCTGTGGAGCAAACCTCGCAGGCGGGCTCATCACAAACCACTGCCCCCAGCGTTCCTGTGCAGAAGCATCCGAAGCCGGAGAACCTGCCTGAAGCACCGCAAGCCATTCCTGCGAACTCGGGTGGGCTACTATTTCCATTCAATGCGGACCCACTCTACCCACAGACCTTCCACGATAAGTTCATGACCTATGCCGTTGGAACTGTTGGACCGCGCGCCTTGTTTTTGCCTGCGATTCCGGCAGCTCTCCGCATGGCCAAGCCATTGACAAACTATCCGCCCGAATGGCGGCAAGGATTCCAAGCCTTCGGTAGAAATTACGGAGATCAATTGTCTACCAAAACCGCATTCCAGACTGCGCGCTTCGCAGCAGGTGCCGCCTTGCGTGAAGACCTCCGCTACCATCGATCCAATTGCACAAACTACTTTGCAAGAACGGGCCACGCTCTTGTGTTCACGTTTTTTGATAAGTCTGATGATGGCCATACTCATCTTGCTCTCGCGAACTTTGCCGGCGTCGCTGCCGGCGGCTATGTTGGTATGTCCTACCTTCCCCAAGGGTTCAATGACATCACCCATGCCGACCAACGCGTTGCCATCCGACTCTCGGGGATAAGCGTGCGCAACATCGGCGCGGAGTTTGCCCCCGACTTGGCCCATTTTGCTATGAGGCACCATCTACCGCACCTGAATCCTCCGATTCCCGAGTGGTGGACCAAGCAATAGATTCTAAAGGTCGCGTCAAGGCCAGGCATCGTGCATAAGGCTGGTTTGAACTGCAAGCTAGCCCAGTATCGGCGGAACAATTCGTCGTACCGTGACGTCTCCGCAATACGAGCCGAAGGGTTGCGGTCTTGAGTTCACCGTTACTCTCTTCTATTCGAAGAAAACGGAGCGGCTATGGAGATTACAAGTCCGTACTACTGTCCAATTATTGAGAAGAGGATCCTTATGTCAGAAAGCAACGAACAACGGGACGAAGCTCATGCTCTGGATTGAAGACGATGTTCCTGTGGTAGCAGCTACACTGAACCTAGGTCTCACGTCCGTGGCCGTTGGTGGTGGAAGATATCCATGAGACACTACGACGGAAGCATCACCCCGGCGATGTCCGGATGCGGGGAACCCACAGACTCTCTGAATGATCGCGATGGGACCACGAACTCTGCGCAAGACGCCGCATTAATGGTGTTTTTTCGCACAATGTGTAATCCACCAAGGAGAGCAATGACCGATATCTGTTTGCCGATGCCAACCGGCGAAGAGGCGCGAGCCGCTTTCGGAATCGATTTCAATCCCGACAACACGCTCAATGGGGCAATTGCGCTGGCAGCGGCGGGTGATCTCGCAGGCCCAGCTATTGCGCTCATGAGGGCGATCTTCGCCTGCTCTGCTGCCAACGCGAGGTTGCGGGAAGCAATGATATTGCGAACCGCCGTCCGTTTGAACTGTGTTTATGCTGTGCATGCCTCCACTCGTATAGCGCTCAATAGTGGGCTTTCAAAATCTGAGGTCGAGGCGCTCACTGCTGACAGCCCAGTCGCCGGAATAGATGCGGAGATCGTATTGATCGCGCAGATGGCGGACGACATCGCGGACCGCGCCACCCTTGCAGAGGGCTTGTTAGAAGCGGCCATTGAGCGCTGGGGTGTCGATAACACGCGGAAACTGATTCTGATGCTGAGCTGGTTCAATCTCGTGAACCGCTATGAAAGCGCATGCCGCGTTCCAAGTGACTCCGACGAGAAGCTGGCACGATCATCCGGACCAACCTAGAATGCCTTGCCCCGCGCTACTGAAGGTGCATGCCGCCAATGAAACGCACTCCATGCGGCCATACAACCATTTCAATCCAGCAACGGCAATTCGGGAAATGGCTCTAAGCCAAATTAACGGATTTTGGCAGTCTCCTTGCCACTGCCGGGGGAACCGCCGTCGAGCAACTCGCTCCACGCAACATCCAGCACTGCATCTTCAAGCGCCTTGCCGAGTCGCCGCTCAACTCTATGATCCTCTATCTCGTTTTACTTTAGATACATAAATGGACCCTATTGACATTGGCCAGAATCTCTGTTTAGATACATTTATGTACCTAACGAGAGCGACAATCGCAATAGCTCAGGGAACTGCAAAACCTGCCATCGACGACCGACCGGAGCGGGACAAACTTGCCGCCAGGCACACACCTGCATGGGCGTTGGGACTTCTTCTATTCGTGGGAATGCCCATGCTTGCACACGGGCAGGAAGGGGGAAATGCGATGCCTGCTTCAATGGCGACCCAGCTTCCATTGTCAAGCCGTTCTCAGGTGGGCGTTATAGCCCAACAAGCATCGCAACCAGTGGGTGCGTCAAGCGTCAATGTCATCACACCGTCTCTTCAGATTCAGGCACCCTATTCGGGGAGCGTAAGAGATTCCACGGCCTCGGATGAAATTCGTCTCTCATTGCCGGAAGCTATCCGCCGAGGGCTACAGTTCAACCTTGGAGAGGTGAATGCATCTTTTGCTGTACGCCAGGCGCGCGCGCAACGTAGCTCCGCTCTTAGCCAACTGCTACCGCATATAAGCAGCAGTATAAGTGAAACCGGAGCGAAGCTGAGCATGCAGACAGAGGGGATGAGTGCCAGTACTTTAGGCAGTTTGGGTGCATCAATACCGGCCACAGTCGGGCCGTTTCACTACTATTCACTGCAAGGCAATGTATCAGCGAATGCCCTGGATTTAACAAGCCTATACAACTATCGCAGCGCGAGCATGAATGCCAATGCGTCTGCGTTCACAGCACGTGACGCGCGAGAGGTGGTTATCTTCGCCGTTGCTGGCAGCTATATGCAGATTCTCCGCGCACAGGCCCAGGTGTTCGCACAGACTGATCAGGTTCGATACGCGCAAGCTCTATACGATCAAGCGCGGGCGCAATCAGAGGCGGGCACGAAGGCGGAAATCGATGCCCTGCGAATCCTCGTGCAACTGCAAACGGAACAGCAGCGGCTGAGGTCCGAAGAGAGCGATCTGAAGAAACAGTCCTTCGCTTTTGCGCGGCTGATCGGACTTTCCGTGAATGCGCGGATCACCTTTACAAGCATCCTCAATGAGGATGCTACAGCACAGCTCGGCGTGGAACAGGCGGTTCAACAGGCACTGGCTCGGCGGCAAGATCTACAAGCACAGGAAGCACAGGTCCGTGCCGCCGAAGCCACAGTAAAGGCAGCCCATGCGGAGCATATGCCGACCGCATCCATTAAGGGCTACTACGGCTTGCAAGGAATCAATCCAGACCAAGGGCGCAGTGTGTTTTCAGCCACGGCGAACATAAGCGTTCCAGTATTTGAAGGTGGCCGTATTCGCGCCGACGTGGAGCAGGCCAAAGCCGTGCTCGATCAACGCCGCGCCGAGTTGGATGATCAGCGCGGCGCAGTAGAACTACAAGTTCGGAGCGCCTGCGATGACCTTGACGTTGCCACTACGCAGGTACAGGTAGCAAAAAGTAATCGCGAACTGGCACTCAAAATCCTCAAACAATCCCAGGACCGCTTTACTTCCGGCGCGACCGATTCTGTCGAGGTCATTCAGTCGCAGCAAACCCTTGGCGCAGCCCTGGACGACTATGTCTCCGCGCTCTATGCAGCGAATCTTGCTCGTATCAGTCTGGCTCGCGCCATGGGCGATGCGGAACAACAGATCCCGGCACTTCTAAAGGACAAGTGACATGACCGACCAGAAACAGCAGGCGACCCCAGACAATGAAAATCCGACTTCCGGTATGGATGCTACAGACAGGTCGGCCGAACAGATGGACTCCGACGGAAAGCGAACTCTGCGCTTTTCGATCATCGGCATTGCCATTGCGGTTCTCCTTGCTACCGGCATTCTGTTATATCTGCATTCACGGGGATATGAAGAGACCGACGACGCTCAGGTCGATGCACATCTTGCTCCTATCGCTTCGCGGGTCGATGGGACCGTTCGTGCTGTCTATGTGGAAGACAATACCTACGTAAAAGCCGGGCAACCACTCGCCGATCTCGATGCCGCAGACAGCCAGGTTGCACTGCAACGGGCGCAAGCAAAGTATGACCAGGCTGTAGGCCAGCAGCAAGCGCAGAATCCGAATGTTCCGGCGACGCAGGTTAACAATGCAACGAACATGGATACGCAGACTTTCGAGGTGCAGAACGCGAGAGCAGCACTCGCATCCGCAGAGCACGATGCGGACAATGCTGCGGCCATGCTAAGCCAATCTGAGGCCAATAATGCACGAGCGCAGGCGGACTACCAACGTTACAAAGCCTTGTACGAAAAGCGCGAGGTCTCGCGCGCAGATTATGACAATTACGCCGCAATCGCGGCGGCTCAAGCGGCAGCCGTTGAAGGCTACCGGTCCTTGCTCGCGTCTGCAAGAAATACAATCGATCAGCGTAAGGCGCTCGTCGCTGAGCAGAAAAGTAAATTATCGCAGTACCAGCGCAATGCGCCACGGCTGCTGGCAATTCAACAATCCAACAATCTTTCCCAGGCGGCCAACGCCGAAGCATTGAGGGCCGATCTTGCGCAAGCGCATCTCAATCTGCAATATGTTCACATTACCGCGCCAGTCTCGGGTTACACCACACAGAGGAGCGTAGAGGTAGAAAGCCGCATCAGCGCAGGTCAACAGCTCTTAATGATCGCGCAAACGGACGACCTTTGGGTGACAGCCAATTTCAAGGAAACTCAGCTTGCACACATGCGCGTCGGCCAGTCCGTTTCGATCCATGTCGATGCACTGAAACGCACTTTCAGCGGGACAGTGGAGAGTATGCCCACCATTACTGGAAGTCGTTCCAGCGTCCTGCCTCCCCAAAATGCGACTGGGAACTATGTAAAAGTTGTCCAGCGCTTGCCCATGCGAATTCGCTTCAACAAAGGCCAGCAAGGACTTGAACAGTTATGTCCTGGAATGTCCGTCGAACCGACCGTACATCTCAATTAGTGCTGCCTGCGAGGCAGAAAGGATGAGTCGATGAACGGCAAGACGCCAGCGACACAACATGTTTACAACCCTTGGCTGATCGCAATTACGGTGACGCTCGCGACGTTTATGCAGGTGCTCGATAGTTCTATCGCGAACATCGCCCTCCCACATATCGCCGGTTCAGTCGGAGCGAGCACACAAGAGAGCACATGGGTTCTAACGAGCTACCTCGTATCCAGTGCTATTATTCTTCCTCTCAGCGGGTGGCTAACCACCGTCATGGGACGTAAGCGG
>Ga0182011_10004760_pt1 | contig 10820 bp, 11 predicted proteins | sample 711E1DmetaG_FD_120481 | JGI IMG/M metagenome (GOLD analysis project Ga0182011, IMG submission 120481) | Permafrost microbial communities from Stordalen Mire, Sweden - 711E1D metaG | ecosystem: Environmental > Terrestrial > Soil > Wetlands > Permafrost | place: Sweden: Stordalen | collected...
AAAGGAGGAACAAATGGAAAGCGAGACCCTGTTTAAAGAGGAGGAAGAGCCTCCTGGTCATTTGACCGGTCTTGTTAATGCTAAAAATAATGTAAGTGACTTTTTGTTATTCAAAGAAGAATTTTCCCATTACCCGATTAAACAAAAGTCAGATAGCGTTTTATTTCCTTTTAAAGATTCAGCCCGCTCCCGTATCTTCCGCACCCGGCATTATCCTGAAATTACCCGACTGGAATGGTTTGATTGGCATTGGCAATTGCGTAACGCCATCAGGGAGGTTGACACCCTTTCCGAAATAATTAATCTTTCGGACAATGAACGTCAGGCAATGATGCATCATTCCGGAGCACTGCCCGTTTCCATAACTCCTTATTATGCCAGCCTGCTTAATCCCGATGACCCTTCGGATCCTTTGCGCCGCTGTGTTGTTCCCGTTGTGGATGAATGCCTGCATACCGAAGGCGAAGAAGAAGATCCTCTCTGTGAGGATGTGGACTCTCCGGTGCAGGGTATTATTCATCGCTATCCTGACCGAGTGCTGTTTCTGGTAACCGACAGTTGTTCTACGTATTGCCGCTATTGCACCCGCTCCCGCATTATTGAACAGAGTAATCATCATTTGATAAGCTTAGAAAAATGGAACAAGGCCATAGAATATATCGCAGGCAATAAACATATCAGAGACGTTTTGCTTTCCGGTGGTGACCCTTTAACCCTTTCCGATGAAAAGCTGGAATGGCTGTTAATGCGCTTGCACAAGATTCCTCATATTGAACTTATCCGCATCGGAACAAAAGTTCCAGTTGTCTTACCTCAGAGAATAACGCCGGCTCTAACGGCCATGCTGAAAAAGTACCATCCCCTGTGGATGAGTATTCATATAACCCATCCCAAAGAACTGACTCCGGAAATGAGCGCCGCCTGTATCCGGCTGGCCGACGCCGGCATTCCGTTAGGAAGTCAAACCGTCCTGCTTGCCGATATTAATGATGATGTTGCCACCATGACCAGACTGGTGCATGGCCAACTGCAAATCAGAGTTCGTCCTTATTATTTATATCAGTGTGATCCCATTCCCGGCTCTTCTCATTTCCGGACGCCGATAAGCAAGGGCATTGAAATTATTCAAGGCATGCGCGGACATACCACCGGCTACGCCGTGCCTACTTATGTTGTTGACGCTCCCGGCGGCGGCGGTAAAATTCCTTTGCTTCCCGAATACGCCATCGGATGGGAAAACGGCGACTTGCTGCTGCGCAATTACGAAGGCAATACTTTCCGCTACCCCGACAACCACGCAAAATCGAAGGACATACATTAAACCGGCGGGATTTTATTGCAGGGGGCAGGTAATTTTATTTTGAGTCGCGCGGGCAAAAAACTGAAAATCGGCATCACCTATGATTTACGCGATGATTACCTGAAAGAAGGATTCGGGTTTGAAGAAACAGCCGAATTCGATCTTCCCGATACTATAGAATCCATTGAAAAAGTAATTTTAGACAACGGCTATCAGGCTGACCGGATCGGCAATATCAAAGCACTGGCCCGCCGGCTTGTCTCGGGAAATAGTTGGGGGCTGGTTTTTAACATTGCCGAAGGCATGTATGGTTTCGGCCGTGAGGCGCAGGTTCCCGCACTTCTTGAAGCTTACAACATCCCCTATACTTTTTCCGATCCCCTGGGTCACGCTGTTTCCCTCCACAAGGGCATTACCAAGCAAATTCTCCGCGATCTGGGAATACCAACGCCCGATTTTGCCATAGTAAAAAGCCTACAGGAGATTGATAAGGTTAAACTTCCGTTTCCTGTATTTGCCAAACCTGTGGCTGAAGGAACGGGCAAGGGCATAACTGCGCTTTCCAAAATTACCAATCGTCAGAACCTCCAAAAGGTTTGCAAACATCTTTTAAAGACTTTTCAGCAACCGGTGCTGATTGAAACATATCTTCTGGGACGCGAATTTACCGTGGGCATTTTAGGAACAGGAAATGATGCCCGGGCTTTGGGAGTAATGGAAGTAATTCTCAAACCCGACGCGGAAAAAAACGCTTATTCTTACGAAAACAAAGAGCACTATGAAAAGCTCGTTGAGTATGTGCTGGTCAACGATGATGAAGCCCAAAAAGCCATGGAAATTTCTCTTATGGCCTGGCGCGGCTTGGATTTAAAAGACGCCGGGCGTATTGATCTGCGCTCTAATGCCTATGGCGTTCCGCACTTCATGGAAGTCAATTCATTGGCCGGACTGAATCCTGTCCGTTCGGACTTACCAATATTATGCTCTAAAATAGGAATGAGTTATCATAAGCTAATTAGCGCCATAATTAAATCGGCTTTAAAGCGCGCGAAGAAATAATCATTCTTAAAGGCCGGTGAAATACTCTTCATGAAAAAAATAGTAATTTTACACAGCGATATTTCGCCCGATGCCAGCCAGGATGAGCTTGATTGCATCCAGCAGGCCGAAGCCATCGCCCAAGCCCTGCGTACACTTCATTACGAACCAATCCTTTTGCCTTTTGAGCTAAACTTGAATAACACCATAACCATGCTGCAATCATTAAAACCGACAACTGTTTTCAATATTGTGGAAACTCTGGACTCCAGGGGCAGCTTGATTTATTTTGCTCCCGCCCTTCTTGATACTCTGCAGATTCCTTATACCGGCTGCGGCACGCACGCAGTGTTTCAAACATCCAATAAACCTCTGGCCAAGAAAATTATGAGCTATGCCGGTATTGCCACTCCCGACTGGCTGGATCAGGAAGGATTTTGCTACCAGACAGATGCCGCTGATTTATATTTAATTAAATCTTCCTGGGAACACGCCTCTATCGGCCTCGACGAAAACTCTCTGATCAGTGAAACAGACAAAGCTAACATCTTAAAAGAAATGAGTCACCGCGAAGAAAAACTCGGCGGCTCATGCTATGCCGAAGCCTATATTGATGGCCGTGAATTCAATGTCGCTCTTATATCCAACGAGGATAAAGTTGAAGTATTGCCTATCGCGGAAATGTTATTTAAAGATTATGCTCCGGACAAACTGAAAATAGTCGATTATAAAGCAAAGTGGGATGCTCATTCCTTTGAGTACAACAACACAATACGACAATTTGATTTTCCCGAAAAAGATGCTAATCTAATATCATTCTTGCGAGAAATTTCACTACACTGCTGGAATATTTTCTCTTTGCGGGGATACGCGCGTGTTGATTTTCGTGTTGATGTAAACGGCAAACCATGGGTATTGGAGGTCAACACAAACCCCTGTTTGTCGCCTGATGCCGGTTTTGCCGCAGCGCTCCAGCAAGCGAAAATAAAGTACCACGATGCTATCGGTTTGATAATCGATAACGCGCTGAAATCACGGGTATGAACCCAAAAGCAAGCTACGGGGGGGTATCGCACCCTCCGCTTCGCGGGATTGTTCAACTTGCCAATTCCGCTTCGCTTCCGGAATTGGAGTTTCACAATAACTTTAAGGAGAGTTTAATATCTTGTTAAAAACCATTGTATTGCTTTTCTTTTCCAACATATTCATGACGTTCGCGTGGTACGGTCATTTGAAAAACTTCAACAGCAAACCTTTGGCGTTTGTGATATTATTCAGTTGGGGCATTGCTTTTTTTGAATACGCTTTACAAGTACCGGCCAATAGAATCGGTTTTCAGTATTATAGCCTGGGTCAACTCAAGATTATTCAGGAAGTTATTACGATGATTGTTTTCGCCGGTTTTGCTACTCTGTACATGAAACAACCGCTAAAAATTGATTTCCTTTGGGCAGGACTTTGTCTTATCGGCGCGGTTTACTTTATGTTTCGCGACGTACTGCCGCAAAGTTGATTACTTTTATGAAAAATTTTTCTTATCGTCAGCAAATACAGCATTCGGATATAGGCGCAATTGCCCGTATTGTAAAATCCAGCGGTTTCTTTTCCGCCGAAGAAATAGACATCGCGCTGGAACTGGCGGAAGAAAAACTCACACAACCTCACGACAGCTCTTACCAGTTTTTATTTGCCGAAGATGGGGAAAAAGTTGTCGGATACACTTGCTTCGGCCTTATCCCGGCGACTTCCGGCAGCTATGATCTCTACTGGATTGCCATTCATGAGCAATCAAGAGGCGCCGGGCTGGGCAAGGACTTGATGAAGAAAACAGAAAAAATCATTTACGAACTGGGCGGCAAACGAATTTATGTGGAAACATCTTCCCGCCATCAATATCAACCAACCCACGGTTTTTATGAAAGCTGCGGTTATCACAAAGAATCTATCTTAAAGGATTTTTATATGGAAGGCGACAGCAAAATTATATACGTAAAAACGCTTTAATAACTTGCAGTAAGACCTTAAAGCCGGAATATCATGTCTTAAACATCTTGCATTTTTTCTCAAAATTCGCTAGAGCACTTCCAGATTTTTTATTCTTTTTTTATAAAATATATAAGGAAAGCAAGGAGGATTTTTTAATGCGCCTTTTTCCTAAAGAAGAAAATTTTTTTGAACTTTTTGAAGAGCTGGCCGACAAAATTGAAGAAGGCGGCAAGTTCTTTCTGGAAATGACCCAAAATCGCGATTATTCTGAAGCGAAAGTTGCCAGGCTCAAAGAACTCGAGCATGAAGCGGATGGCATTACCCACAAAACTTACGAAACCATGCACAAGACCTTCCTTACGCCGATAGATCGCGAAGATATCTACGCGCTGGTCAACAAGATGGACAGCATCATGGACGTTATTGAAGCCACCGGCATCCGCATTCACATGTATAAGGTTAAAAAACCGGATGATGAAATCATTAAGCAGGCGCAAATTCTTAATGACGCCATTAAAAAGATGAAAGAGATTATTCATGGCCTGCGCAACATGAAAAATTCCAAGATGATTCTAGATGGCTGCGTAGAAATAAACACCCTGGAAAATGCCGGCGATGTTGTTTTAAGAACTATCATCACAGAGCTTTTTATAAAAGAAAAAGACGCCATCGAACTTCTTAAATGGAAAGAAATATTTGAACGGATTGAAGAAGCAATTGATGTTTGTGAAGATGTATCCAACATTGTGGAAGGGATTGTCCTGAAACATGCTTGATTCAATGGCTTTTGTCATTTTTCTTGTTCTTGTCGCACTTGTTTTTGATTTCATCAATGGTTTTCATGACTCTTCGAATTCCATTTCCACTATTGTTTCCACTCGTGTTCTTTCTCCCAAATATGCAGTACTCTGGGCGGCATTTTTTAATTTTGTCGCCGCCTTTTTTATCGGCACAGCGGTAGCGCATACTATCGGCAGAGGCATCATTCATATTGAAATTGTCGATAATTTGGTTATTCTTTCCGCTCTCAGCGGAGCCATTGTCTGGAATCTTACAACATGGTATTTCGGATTGCCCAGCAGTTCATCGCATGCCTTGATTGGCGGACTTATCGGCGCGGGCATTGCCAAAGCAGGCACCAGCACGCTAGTTTGGTCAGGGATAATAAAGACTACTGCCTTCATTGTTCTTTCACCGGCCATAGGCATGTTTTTAGGCTATTTTATTATGATACTTTCGCTCAATTTAAACCGCCATTCCAATATGGCTCGCTCTGATAAGCTTTATCGAAAATTACAATTTGTTTCTTCGGCGATTTATTCACTGGGCCACGGCATGAATGACGCGCAGAAAACGATCGGAATAATTGCGATAGTCCTTTACAGCAAGGGACTGATTAACTCCAGTTTCAACATTCCCTATTGGATTATTATCATGTGCTACACTACTATCGCCTTGGGAACTATGTTCGGCGGTTGGCGAATAGTTAAAACTATGGGCACTAAAATTACAAAACTACGTCCCATTGGCGGATTCAGCGCCGAAGCCGGGGCCGCCTGCGCCATTATTGGCGCATCCGTTTTTGGAATCCCTGTCAGCACGACCCACACCATAACCGGCGCTATCGTCGGCGTCGGCGCCACCAAAAGACTTTCCGCCGTGCGCTGGGGCGTTGCCGGAAATATCATCTGGGCATGGATTTTAACCATTCCCATTTCAGCTATTATCTCCTCCATCACCTATCTTTCTTTTAAACATTTTCTTTTTTGATCTTCCATCTTCACCTGTTAGTTCTCAACGTAGAAAATAATATTGATAAATTTCCAGTTTTGCCGTAAATTTACACTTCAGTTACATCTGTTCAATAATATAAAGAAATTTTTTTATGCAGGAGAAATTCATGTCCCCCAAGTCATTGCCTTTCACTAAAAATCAAATTGAAAAAATCATTAAAAAATATCCGACGCCTTTTCACCTCTATGATGAAAAAGCCATCCGGGAAAACGCACGCGCTTTTAAAAACGCCTTTAACTGGAATGAAGGCTTTAAAGAATTCTTTGCCGTTAAAGCCGCTCCCAATCCCTATCTGGTGAAAATCCTGCACAAGAAAGGCTTCGGCGCCGATTGCAGTTCGCTTGCCGAACTGATTATGGCGCAAAAAACAGGCATAACCGGCGAAGAAATCATGTTTTCTTCCAACGACACGCCCGTGGATGAATTTCTGCTGGCCAAAAAATTAAAGGCAATCATCAATCTGGATGATATCAGCCATATAGACTATCTGACGAAATATGCCGGAATGCCCTCTTTGATTTGCTTTCGTTACAATCCCGGCCGTTTGAAAAAAGGAAATCATATTATCGGCCATCCCGAAGAAGCAAAATACGGCTTCACGCGGGAACAGCTTTTTGAAGGTTATAAAATCTGCAAAGAAAAAGGCGTTAAACGGTTCGGCATTCATACCATGGTAGCCTCCAACGAACTCGATCCCTACTATTTTGTGGAAACTGCCGAAATACTTTTTAAACTGATAGCGGAAATCTCTCAAAAGCTGAAAATTAAATTTGAATTTGTAAATATAGGCGGTGGAATAGGCATTCCCTATCGGCCGGAACAAAAACGCATAGACTTGAATATAATGAGCCGCGGTATCAGAAAAAAATTCGACGAAATCATCGTTGCTAATGGTCTTGCCCCGCTAAAACTTTTTACGGAATGCGGCCGGTATATCACCGGCCCTTATGGTTATCTGGTTTCCCGCGTTCTGCATATTAAAGACACTTATAAAAAATTCGCAGGTCTCGATGCCTGCATGGCCAATCTTATGCGTCCCGCGCTTTATGGCGCGTATCATCACATCACGGTTATGGGCAAAGAAAAGAAACTTCATAATTTTGTCTATGACATAACCGGCTCACTTTGCGAAAACAACGATAAATTCGCCATTGACCGCAAACTGCCTAAACTGGAATCCGGTGATATTATCGTAATCCATGATGCCGGCGCGCATGGTTTTGCTATGGGCTTCAATTATAACGGCAAGCTCCGTTCGGCGGAATTACTGCTAAGAGAAAACGGCGAAGTCGTCCAAATCCGCCGCGCGGAAACAGTTAAAGACTACTTCTCTACTTTAGACTTCAACGGTTTGATCAGCTTCAAGGTGTAATTACAAGGATGAAGCTATTTTAAATACTTTTTCCTGTAGTCATTAAATCGTAAACTTTGGAAAAAGGCAGAACTTCTTTATAAGTTTTTCAAGAAGCAAATGGGTATGGGGAATAGAGCCTTTTATCACGGATGTGTCTTGGGAAGAAATTATGAAATTTAGGTCTCCGATAAAAGTTTACATTGTGGTGTTACTAATATCAATTGTTATTTTCTTTTTTATTTCATCTTCACAGGACAAAGGCGAAAATTGGAAAAAAATTATTCCCGTGAATAGTTAGAGGCCATGTCTGATGCTAACTTCAAGAAATTTGTTGATAATCACCCCAATATATCGGGGATTGGATATATTGAAGCAAAAGGTAAAAAACTAGAAAGACAAATTGAAAATCCTTCAAATATTGAAAGGCTGTTTACTATAAAGTCTGTTGAAAAAATAATATTAGTTCTCGCCGTATTTGGCGCTTTTATTGTTGTGTATTCCTTTATTAGTCGTCTAATAAATTTTCTTAAGGGATATAATCATAAAAAAGATGCTCCTAAAATAAACAATTTTTCTAATCGGCAATTCAAAGAAAATCAAAGCCCGGAAAAAAGATATATGAGCCTTTTTGATTTGAAGGGCAATGTTTCAGAAGATGAGATCAAAAAGAAATACCGTGAATTAATGTCTCAGTACCATCCGGATAAAGTTCAACACCTGGGCAGGGAATTCCAGCAAATGGCGGAAGAAAAAACAAAAGAAATTCAAAAAGCATACGATTATTTCAGGCAGGATTACAACATAACCAACTAAAAATATCGACAAGACTTCTTGCTATATTCTGATTAGTTATGATAAACATTTTCCAGTAGCAATCTTGTGGAAAAAACATTTTTAAATTTAAATTTTATCTTAAAGCTGAAATATAATTCGTGAATACAAAAACAAATCGCGCCATAGGCGTATTCGATTCCGGCATCGGTGGCCTGACGGTCGTCCGATCGCTTATGGAACGCCTGCCTTTTGAAAACATCATTTATTTCGGTGATACAGCGCGCGTGCCCTACGGCATCAAATCGGTGGAAACCATCAATCGCTACGCGGCGCAAATCACCGAATTTCTAATTAAGAAAGATGTAAAACTATTGATAGTCGCCTGCAACACCATGGCGGCGGTTGCCTATCAGACAATTGCCGATTTATCCTCCGTTCCGGTGCTGGAAGTCATTGACGCCAGCGCTCGCATCGCGACTAAAAACACCCGTACAAAAGCAGTCGGCGTGATTGGAACACCGGCGACAATCAACAGCAATGCATACGCTCGTGCCATTCACCTTTTGGACAAAGACGTAAAAGTTTTTTCGCAGGCCTGCCCTCTTTTCGTGCCTCTGGTGGAAGAAGGATGGTTCGATCATCCGGCAACAAGACTTATCGCGCAGGAATATTTAAAACCGGTTATTGCCGAACAAATTGATACGCTGGTTCTGGGCTGCACCCATTATCCTCTTTTAAAACCATTGTTGCAGAATATTATGGGAAAATCGGTAAGCCTGGTTGATTCGGCGGAAGCCATGGCCGATATCGCCGCTGATTTGATTGATAAACAAAAAATCGGAAACAAAAAAGATTGGCCGCCGGAGTATACTTTTTATGTCAGCGATTTACCATACCGCTTTCAAACAATCGGCGAACGTTTTCTGGGAAGAACGCTGGGGCGCGTGGAATTGATAAGTCTTTAGGAAAATTTTATGAAAATTCTTCTTGCCGGCTACAATTTGGATTATGACCTTATCCGCACACTGAAAGAAAAAAGCGGAATCCAACAGGATTTAACGCCCGAAACAATCTCTGCGGCCTATGCGCGCATCAGCCGCAGCCCGAAGCCGGTCAATGAATTGCGTGAAATCGCCCGTGACGAAGTGGAAAAAGCGCGTCAATCCAACCGCAACATTGTTTTTGAAATGGGACACAGTTCTGTTGCCGAACATGCCGTATTTAATATTGATGTTATCTGCGTATCGCGTCTGCTCGTTGAAGAAATTGAAAAGTTCCGTCTGTGTTCTTTTACAGAAAAATCACAACGCTATGTCCTTTTTAATAAAGATTTTGTCATACCCGAAGAAATCAAACAGGCGAATCTAGCCAATTTGTTCACCTCAACCGTCGAAACACAAAACGAATATTACCACGCACTCTACGAGAAACTAAGGCCATACATCTTTGACAAACATAAAGCACTGGCGGAGGACCCGGCCAACAAATCGCTTCTGGAAGGCTGGGCAAAAGAAGACGCCCGTTACGCGATATCACTGGCAACTCAAACTCAACTGGGTATGACCATTAACGCACGTAATCTGGAACTGATGTTGAGACGTCTGGCTGCTCTTCCTTTGGCTGAAGCACAGGAATACAGCGAAAAATTGTACGTGGCGACAAAAGAAATCGCGCCTTCGCTTATCCGTTACACTCAGGCCACGGATTACGACAAATTCACCAGACAAAATTTACGACGCCAGGCTGACGTTTTATTACAAAAAAACGCTGCCCGTTCAAAAAAATTAGCTGCCGCGCAATTGACATTTTTTACTCCCGCTGCCGATAACCGGATGGCCGCCGCTTTGCTGTTTTCTTCATCCGACACAAATTATGCTCAATGTTTAAAGCTTGCGGGTAAAATGACTCCTCGAGGCAAAAGATCCCTGTTCAAAACAGCTTTTGCCAATTTACAGGTGCATGACGCCGTATTGCGGGAGTTGGAAAATGTTGATCTGCAATTTGAACTAATATTAAGCTCCAGTTGCTTCGCCCAGTTAAAAAGACACCGCATGTCCACGATAATCGCCCAGGAATATGATCCGAAGCTCAATGTAACAGTGCCACCTTCCATTAAAGCCATCGGCCAGCAAAAAGATTTTCTGGATATTATGCGTCAAACACAAAATGCCTACGAGCAAATAAAAGAAAAAGCGCCTCTGGCCGCCGCTTATGTTTTGACCAACGCGCATCGCAAAAGAGTCCTGATGAAATTCAACGCCCGCGAAATGTATCATCTGGCGCGTTTGCGCGCCGACGCGCACGCCCAGTGGGACATCCGCGACCTTACGGAGGCAATGCTCAAGCAGGCCAAAAAAGTCATGCCCCTGACGCTAATGATGGCCTGCGGCAAGGATGATTTTCCCGGATTCTTTAAAAAAACTTTTCCCTGCGAATAAGTATTCCTTTGCGCTGATTATGAAAATAGCCTCAAATAAAACACAACTTTACATTCTTCTGGTTACTACCCTCAGTTCTTTTCTAACGCCGTTTATGGGCTCCTCCGTCAATGTCGCCCTACCCGCCATAGCAAAA
>Ga0182011_10004762_pt1 | contig 10816 bp, 4 predicted proteins | sample 711E1DmetaG_FD_120481 | JGI IMG/M metagenome (GOLD analysis project Ga0182011, IMG submission 120481) | Permafrost microbial communities from Stordalen Mire, Sweden - 711E1D metaG | ecosystem: Environmental > Terrestrial > Soil > Wetlands > Permafrost | place: Sweden: Stordalen | collected...
AACCCCTACTATTGGTTCATGAACGTCTGGTTCCGCCGGGTGCGCCTGGTGACCGTGGCCGAACTGTTCGAGGAACGTCTCAGCAGTCACAATCTTTCGAAAATCTACGCGCTCTATCAGGTCTCCTATGTGTGCATGTTCATCGGCTGGGGCAACCTCGTGGGCTACAATGTCACGGCTTCGCTTTTGCCCAAACCCGAGCCGGCCTGGACGGCGGAGGAACAGCGGCAAGTCGTCCAATACCGGGAGTACCGCGCCTTGCAGCGAACGGCCCAGACCCGCGCGCTCACGACGGAGCAACAAACCCAGCTCGTCCAGCTCAATGATCTGTACGTGCGCCACGAGCTGCATTCCTATATTTCCTACCTCAAGCCGTGGATGTTCTACCTCGGCTTTACCCTGGTCGTCGGCTTCTACCTGTGGATGGGCGGCATGACGGGCACCGCCCGCAACGAGATTTTCCAGGGCGTCCTCATTGTCACCTTCTCCATTCTCCTGATTCCATTCGGCTTTCACGCCCTCGGCGGGGCGGGGGTGTTGCGAGAACGGGTGCCCCATGCGATGATGGAGCTGATCGGCGCCCCCGGAACCGAGTCGGTGAGCTGGTACTCGCTGTTAGCCATCACGCTCGTGAGCATCGTCCAGATCAACGGCATCCAGGGCAACATGGGGGTGAGTGGCTCGGCCCGGAACGAGTATGCGGCGCGCTTCGGCGCCGTCTCGGGAACTTACGCCAAGCGGCTCATGATCATCATGTGGGCCTTTGTGGGTCTAATCGGGTGCGGCCTCTATTTTGGCGACCAGCGGCTGGCGGAGCCCGACATGCTGTGGGGCCGGCTGTCACGGCAGTTGTTGGCGCCGGGTCTGTTCGGGCTGATGCTTGCCGGCCTGCTGGCGGCGATGATGTCGAACATCGGCACCAATGCCATGGCCTCCTCCGCACTTTTCGTGCGCAACGTCTACACTTATATCGCCCCCAACCGCACCGAAAAGCAGGGCGTCAAGGTCGGCCGGCTCACAATTGTCGTGGTGCTGCTGGCGGGCATGCTCGTCGCCCTGACGATGAACGACGTCGTGAGCTTCATCCGCGTGATGCTGACCATCAATGCGCCGTGGGGGGCCGCGATCGTGCTCATGTTCTTCTGGCGGAAGCTGACCCGGGCGGCCGTCTGGTGGTGCATCGGCCTCTCGGCCGTGGTCTTTGTTGTGCTGCCGTTCACGGTTCAGTTTTCCCGCTCCCTGAGCACCAACCCGGCGCTGATCGCGTTCACCCAGCCCGCCAAGGTCCAACCGGTGCCGATGTATTTTGACCGCGTGGTGCACCAGAATCCCTTCGATCTCTCCAGCCCGCTGGTCGGCGGCGGGCGCTTCAACCTGGAAGCTTGGGTGCTGAGCAAGGCCGGCTTGAACCTCGGCCACATGACGGGCCGCGACCTTCAGGCGGTGCAATTCTTCTTCGCGGCGATCTTCCCCTTCATCGTGCTGGTCGGGGCGAGCCTTCTGACCCGGGCGCCGGCGCGCGAGCAGATCGACTGGTTCTTCGGCAAAATGAAGACGCCGGTCGGCGCCACCCCCGAGTTGGAGGTGGCCGCCATGGAGGCGACCCGGCGCGACCCGAACCGTTTCAACCACACAAAACTCTTCCCGCAATCTTCGTGGGAATGGACCAAATGGGACAAGACCGACACGATTGGCTTCGTCATTTGCCTGGGCGTCTCGAGCGGCATCATCGGGATCTTCTGGTTCCTGCTGCGGCTGGTCTCCTGAGCTTGATTCAATCCTGGCGGGCCGGCCGCGCGTCAGCGACCGGGATCCCGCCGGGTCCGTCTGTCAACCGGCCCCTGGCCGCAACCCCGCTGATACAATGATCCGCAAAGCTGTCTTGATGAGTGTGAATCCCGGACAGGAAAAGGAATATGCCCGCCGCCATCAGCCGATCTGGGCTGAACTCGCCGCCGTGCTCAAAGCGCATGGCGTTCACAATTACTCCATCTATCTCGATCCGGCCACGCACCGGCTCTTCGGCTACGTGGAGGTCGAAGATGAGGCGCGCTGGAATGCGATTGCACAGACCGAGGTCTGCAAACGGTGGTGGAAGCATATGTGCGACATCATGCCAAGCCACCCGGACAACAGTCCCGTCTCCCAGGATCTCGTCGAGGTGTTCCATCTGGATTGACCACCCAAATCGGACGGGTTGGGCCGCCGGCGACTGATCCTTCCCGCGCTCCGATTCTCCGCGAACAAAACGGTGAAATGCGTTATCCTTAACGCGCTTTGAGCGCCCATGTGGACAAGTCGCTCCACCCAACTGCAAGATTTCGCCTGAGTCCGTTCTGGAACCCCTTGCGTCAATCATCCCCATGAAATCCGCCGATCTCTCCCGTCGTGAATTTGTCCGGAACACTGCAATCGCCACCGCCGCGCTGAAGCTGCCGTCGGTCCTGCGCGCCGCGGCGGAATCAGCCGGCCCCGGACCAATCCCGACGCCCGCGGCAGCCTTCGCCGCCACCGGCGAGGTGGAACTGCGCTGGCTCGACGGCCGGGCTCCCACCGTGTCGACAGGGGCGTCCTGGGGCGTGCCCTGGCCGCAGGGCAAGCACCCGAAGAGCTCGACGTTCGCCCTGCGCACGGCTGCCGGCGAATCCGTCCCTGTGCAGAGCTGGCCGCTGGCGTTCTGGCCGGACGGCTCGCTCAAATGGACCGCCCATGCCATCCCGGCGGAGGCCGGCAGGGCGGATACGCTGGTGCTCGCCCCTGGCACCCCGGCGGTGCCGGCCAAACCGGTGCGGGTGAGCGAGACGGCTGATGCCATCGACATCGACACCGGGGTCATCCGCTGCACCGTGGCGAAAAAAGGCGCGGCGCTGATCGCTTCGATCACGCGCGACGGGCGGGAGATCGTGCGCGACGGCCGGCTGGTGTGCCTGCGGCAGGACAGTCCGTCGCCGGATTCCGACGGCGTTGTGCATCAGGAGACATTCACCGGATTGATCGAAAGGGTGACCGTCGAACAGGCCGGTCCGGTCCGGGTCGTGGTGAAGATTGAGGGGAGGCACGCGAATGCGGCGCGGGCTGCAAGTCCTGAACCGGTCAAACGGACCTGGCTCCCGTTCATTCTTCGGCTGTACTTTCACGCTGGCGGCGACGCAGTGCGAATGATGCATACCATCGTCTACGACGGCGACGAGAACCGGGATTTCATTCGCGGGCTCGGCGTGCGTTTCGCCTTGCCGCTGCACGACCAGCTGCACGACCGCCATGTTCGCTTCGTGGGCGAGGATCAGGGTCTGTTTGCCGAGGCCGTGCGGGGTCTCACCGGGCTGCGCCGTGATCCGGGCGCGGCGGTCAAGAACGCGCAACTCGCGGGTCTGGCGACGCCTCCGCTTGATCAGTTCCCGGCGGCGGTCAGGACCCGGCTGCATTTGATCCCGGCGTTTGGTGACTGGACGCTGTTCCAGCCGACGGCTGATTCGTTCGAAATCCGCAAGCGCACGAAAGACGGATTGACGTGGCTTCACTCCGCCTATGGCCGCCGGGCCGCGGGCGTGGGCTACGCCGGCGGTCCATCGGGCGGCACGGCCTTTGGCGTCCGCAATTTCTGGCAGGGCCATCCCGCGCAGCTCGACATCCGTGGCGCGGCTGGTGATGCGGCCGAGGTCACGCTCTGGGTCTGGGCGCCGGATGCCGCGCCGATGGATTTGCGTTTTTATCACGACGGGATGGGAGAGACTACCTACGCAGAGCAGACCGAGGGCCTCGAAATCACCTATGAAGATTACGAGCCGGGCTTTGAGAAGCCATACGGGGTCGCCCGCACCAGCGAGCTGATGCTCTGGGCGCTGCCCGCCACGCCGTCCCGCGAGCGCCTGCTCGAACTCGGTGGAGCGGTGAACCTGCCACCGATCGTCGCCTGCACGCCACCGTACCTCCACAGCATCGGGCTCTTCGGCCGCCTCTGGAGCCTGCCGGACCGCTCGACGCCGGCCCGGGCGCAAATCGAGGACCAGCTCGGCTGGTACTTTGACTACTACCACCGGCAGGTGGAACAGCGCCACTGGTATGGCTTCTGGAATTTCGGCGACGTCATGCACACCTATGACCCTGACCGCCACATGTGGCGTTACGACGTCGGGGGCTTCGCGTGGGACAACTCCGAGCTGTCGACCGATCTCTGGCTTTGGTATTATTTCCTGCGCACAGGTCGGGCCGACGTTTTCCGGTTCGCCGAGGCGATGACCCGCCACACCGGCGAGGTCGACGTCCACCATATCGGACGGTTCGCGCCGCTCGGCTCCCGCCATAATGTGATCCACTGGGGTTGCAGCGCGAAACAACTGCGCATCAGCACGGCGGCCAACCGGCGCTTCTACTACTATCTCACGGGCGACGAGCGGGTGGGGGATCTTCTGCGCGAGCAAGTCACCGCTGACCGCGCGCTCGTCACGATCCAGCCCGGCCGCAAGCTGGGTCGCGGCGCACCGGCGGCGCCCGATCGCCGCGCCACTTCGGCCCGGATCGGCTTCGGCACGGACTGGGGCGCGTTGTCCGCCGCGTGGCTCACCGAGTGGGAACGCACCGGCGACCCGGGAATCCGCGACAAGCTGTTCAACAGCATGCGCACGATCGCGGCCCAGCCCTATGGTTTTTTCTCGAACAGTCCCGCGATGGATCTGCAGACCGGAAAGTTTGAGCTCACGACCAGCACCCGGGCCGAGGCCTCGCATTTGAGCGCTGTCTTCGGACAGGCGGAAATGTGCGCGGAGCTCATCGGGCTCGTCAATATGCCGGAGTTCGAGCAGGCGTGGCTGCAATACTGTGAGCTCTTCAACGGTACCGCCGAGGAGCAGCAGGCCGCCCTCGGGCACGCGCTCGGCCGCCTCAACCTCCAGCAGGGTCATTCCCGCCTCACCGCATTCGCGGCCATGCGCCGACACGACGCCCGGCTCGCCGCGCGGGCCTGGACCGAATTCTTCGGAGGAGAGGGCGGCATGGCCCGTCGCCCGACACTGGAGACAAAGCGCGTTGAGGGCCCCGCGGTGCTCAATCCGGTTGATGAGGCCGCCTGGGTCTCGACCAACTCCACGGCTCAGTGGGGCCTGGCCGCCATCCAGAATCTCGCCCTCGTGCCGGAGGCGTTGCCGGCCTGAACTTGGGTGAATGCGTCCGGATTTGCAGAGCGGGGTCGCCTTGGCTCGCCGCAGCCCTGTGCGTGGCTGCGGCCGGGGCGGCGGATTTGTCGAACGGACCAAGGCGGCCGGACTCCGCCTCAGGTGAGCCTCCCGGCCAGGAATGGCCACCCGGGGCCGTCACGGTGCGGCACGGATGGCGCCGGCAGTCACGTATCGTATAGGGCGCAGAGCTCGGTGACGGCCCGGCGGTGCGCGCAGGTTCTGCGGTGGGCGACCGCGGTCTTGCCCGCGCGCGATTTGATGCAAAGATAGCTTTTAACCCGCCGGTGCGATGAACTCACCCCTGATTCGTTTTCCCTCGCGTCTCCTGTCGGTGCTGGCCGCCGGACTGCTCCTCCCCGCGCCGAGCTGGGCGGCTGCGCCCACCGAAACGCAAGTCCAATATCTCTCCGGCTCGGGCAAGGACGACGCAGTGCCGTGGGAGTTCTTCTGCACCGGCGGACGCAACAGCGGCGTCTGGACCAAGATACCCGTTCCCTCCTGCTGGGAGTTGCAGGGCTTCGGCACCTACGACTACGGCGTATGGCACCGCGCCGATGGCAACAATCCGCATCCGCCCCCGCTGCCGGACGAACAGGGCCGCTATCGCCGCGAATTCACCGCGCCCGCCGAATGGTCGGGCCGGGTGGTGCGGCTGGTATTCGAAGGCGTCATGACTGATGCCGAGGTCCGGGTCAACGGGCAGCCGGCGGGGCCCGTCCACCAGGGCGCATTCTACCGCTTCAGCTACGACATCACCCCGCTGCTCAAACCCGGCGCATCGAATTTGCTCGAGGTAACGGTCAGCAAGGTGTCGGCCAACGAGACCGTCAACCGCGCCGAACGGCTGGGCGACTATTGGAACTTCGGCGGGATTTTCCGGCCGGTCTGGCTGGAAGCACTTCCGGCGCAGTTCATTGACCGGACCGCCATCGATGCGCGCGCGGACGGTCAATTTCTTGCCGAGGTCTTTCTCGGGGGCGCGCTGAAGGACCCAGTGAAAGTCGTCGGGCAGGTCGAAGATGCGACCGGGTCGCCGGTTGGAGAGCAGTTCTCGACCGATCTGCCAGCCGGGGCGACGAAGGCCACCGTTCGAACCCGAATTGCCGGAGTCAATCCATGGACCGCCGAGACGCCGCATCTCTATCGCGTCAAGTTCGAGCTCCAGGGGGCGGGCGGCGGGCGGCACGCGGTGACCACGCGGTTCGGCTTTCGCACTTCTGAGGTGCGGCCGCGCGACGGGCTCTACCTCAACGGGCAGAAGATCATCCTCAAGGGCGCGAACCGCCACAGCTTCTGGCCGGACTCGGGCCGGACGCTCAGCCGGCAGGTCTGCTACGACGATGCCCGGCTGATGAAGGAGATGAACATGAACGCCGTGCGGATGTCGCACTATCCGCCCGATCAGGATTTTCTCGAGGCTTGCGACGAACTCGGACTCTACGTGCTGGACGAACTGGCCGGCTGGCACGGATTCTACGACCAGCCGACGGGAGCGCGGCTGGTCGGCGAGATGGTCCGGCGGGACGTGAACCACCCGAGCATTCTGTTCTGGGACAACGGCAATGAAGGCGGTTGGAACACCGCGAACGATGGCGAGTTCGCGAAGTGGGATCCGCAGCAACGCTCCGTGCTGCATCCGTGGGAGACGTTCAGCCACGTTAACACGACGCACTACAAGGACTATGCCCGGGCCGTGCAGCTGTGCGCGGGGCCGGAGATTTACCTGCCGACCGAATTCAACCACGGGCTCTATGACGGCGGGGCGGGCGCCGGGCTGTGGGACCGCTGGGAACTAATGCGGAAGAGCCCGCTTTGCGCGGGTGGTTTTATCTGGGCCCTGCTCGATGAAGGCGTCGTGCGCGCGGATGAAAACGGTCGCATTGACTGCGCCGGCAACCTCGCGCCCGACGGCATCGTCGGCCCGCACCGGGAAAAGGAGGGCAGCTTCAACACGATTCGCGAACTCTGGTCGCCGGTGGCGATTTCGGCGGGGATAACGGGCCCGGCGTTGCCTGCCGGGTGGGACGGTGCGCTTGCCGTCGAAAACCGCTACGATTTCACGAATCTCGACCGGTGCACGTTTGAGTGGTCGCTCGCACGATTCGCCGGGTCGGGAGACACGAAGGCCGGGCACGAGGTCATCGCGAACGGAAAAACCACCGGGCCACCCGTCGGACCGCACGCAGCCGGCGAGGTTAAGCTCCGACTCCCTGGCTCATGGCGCAATGCCGACGCACTGCTCGTCACCGTCCGGGATCCGGCGGGACATGAATTGTGGACGTGGTCATGGCCGCTGCCGGAGAATCCGGCCGAGATCGTCCGCAGGAGTCAACCGGAGGCCACGGCCAGGGTTCACGACGACGGCGGCGACCTCGTGGTTACCGCCGGTCCGACTGAGTTGCGATTCAGCCGGGCGAGCGGCCGCCTCGACGCAGTCCGGCACCTGGGCCGCAGGATCTCCGTTGGCAACGGCCCGCGGTTCCTCGCCTATCGAAGCAAGGGCCGGGACTTCGAAGATATGGCGCCGCCCGGCAGTCTGGCCGGCCTGACCGCGCGAATTGACGACGGAGACAACGCGATCGTGGAGGCGAATTACTCTGGTCCGCTTAGCCAGGTCCTCTGGCGGATATCCCCGGACGGTCAGGCGCAGCTTGACTACACCTACAGCTTCGACGGCACCGTCGATTTGCTCGGTGTCCAGTTTGACTATCCCGAGAAGGCACTGAAAGGCATCCGCTGGCTCGGGTGGGGACCCTACCGTGTCTGGCAGAATCGGCTGCAGGGCACCCGGCTGGACGTCTGGTCCAACGCCTACAACGACACCACGCCGGGAGAGAGTTGGGTCTATCCCGAGTTCAAGGGCTATTTCCGAGGTTGGCGGTGGGCGGAATTTGAGACCACAAACGAAGGTTCAATTACTGTCACGAACGGAACCGGTGCGGGCTTCTTGGGCGTCTACACGCCAAATGACGGCAAGGTCGGCCCGGTCCTGCATCTGCCGGCGACGGGCCTAGCGTTTCTGGAGGTCATTCCCCCGATCGGAAGCAAGTTTACCCTCGCCAGCGTGATGGGGCCAGAGTCGCAGTCGCGGCAGGTCAACGGCGTGCACCGCGGCACAGTTCTTTTCAGGTTCGGAATACCCCAAACCGGCAACTTGTGACAACCGCCAGGAACTGAAATCTGTTCCCAGGGATTTGTTCCAATGCCCTCCGATGCTCTTTCCATCCGGTCTCTGGCCCGAAGTCTGGGGCTATCGCGCACCACGGTTTCGGACGCATTGCGCGGCGCTCCCGGGGTGAGCGCGGCCACGGTGCTGCGCGTGCGCACCGCCGCTGCCAAGACTGGGTACCGCCTCAACCCGCTGGAGAGCGCGGTCATGTCGCAATTGCGCCGGACGCGGGGGACGCAACGGTTCGGCATCCTGGCCGCGGTGGACCTCGACGAATCGGACCGGCCGCCTACCGCCTTGCAGTTTCATCAGGCATTGATTGAGGGCGCGCGGCGGCGCGCGGGGGAATTCGGCTTTGACCTCCAGGTTTTCCTTGTCGGGCGGCACGGTGTCACCGTGCCGCGTCTCGATGTCATCCTGCAGGCGCGCGGCATTCAGGGTGTGCTGTTGCTGCCGGCGTGGCATGAGCCGGATTTTTCCAGGCTCGACTGGTCGCGCTTTGTGGGCGTCTACACCGATTATGTCATCCAGCATCCGGCGCTCCATTCCGTGTGCGCCGATCACTATCGCGCGCTGATCGGATTGCTCGGGCGCCTGCAGCAACTGGGGTACCGGCGGCCGGGGCTGTTCGTGCAGCAGCACTCAGATGAGCGCCTGCACTATCGCTGGGTGGGGGCCCTGAACGGCTATCAACGCGCCCATCCCGAGATGGCGCGGGTGCCGGCCCTGGTCTTCGAGAAGTTCGAGCCGGCGCGATTCACGGCCTGGTTTCGCCGCCACCGCCCCGATGTGGTGCTGGGGCACATCCCCGAGGCCATTGACCTGATGCAGGCGGCGGGCGCGCGGGTTCCGGAGACGCATGGATTTGTCTGTCTCAATGTGCTGCCGGAGGGACGCAAATGCGCCGGCCTCGACCTGCAACCGCGGTTGTTGGGCGAACGCGGCGTCGAATTACTGATTGCTCAGCTGCAGCGCAATGAACGCGGCATCCCCGATTTCCCCTTGAACACCATGGTGCCGGCGCGCTGGGTGGATGGCCCGACGCTGCGCGCCTTGGCCGGGCCGGGCAGGTGAGCAGCCGGTGGAAAGCACCGGCGAAGTGAATCGGCTGCCGCGGGGAACTCGGAGAGCAGACCTGCCGGAAGGTCAAAAAAACGCCGGCCGGCGCGAAGGCCGGCCGGCGACACTATGAACCCTGACAACGACACCAATAAGCCGTCTAGAACTTATAGGTGAAGGAGCCCCGGAGGCAGCGCGGGTCGCCGACCACGATCGCGGTGCGACTGCCACCGGCCGAAATGTAATACTTGTCGAACAGGTTGCTGATCTGGAAGCGGGCGGTCCAGGTGGCCGCGTGGTAGCTGAAGCCCAGATTGTAGAGCGTGCGGCCTTCGTATTTGTAGGTCGCCTGCTGCGGCACGAAGATGCCGCCGGGCAGCGGCTTGGTGGTGGTGTAGCCGGAGGCGCTTTCGCCCACCATGTCGCTCTTGTAGTCGACGCCGACGTTGAAGCCGAAGCCGTTGAGCGAGCCCTCGGTGAAGCGGTAGTCGAGATAGACCGCCCCGAGGTGATCGGGGACGGCGCGGATGCGGACCCCGAGGGGCGTGCGATATTTGAAGTCCGAGTAGTTGCCGATGAGGGTGAGGTTCTTGTTCAGCGCGTAGCTGCCCTCCATTTCCCAGCCTTTCGACACGACGTCCATGTAGACCGTGCTCTGGACCAAGTTGGCCGCCGCCTGGTTGCCCTGCGACACGAGGGTATAATACTCGCTGTTGGGCACCCCTTGGTTGGTCAGGGAGATGTCGAAATGGGAGAGGGAAAAGTTCAGGGTGTCCTTGAGGAAGGCGCCTTTCACCCCAAACTCTTTCTGGTGGCCGTTGGGGTACGCGAACGGCGGGTTGGCGTACTCGGAAATGCCGGGGTTGCCCGCCGAGAGGGTGCCGGGCATCGTGGCGCCGGTGCTGTTGAAGCTGTAGAACAGCGAGACTTCCGGGATCGGCTTCACGATGAGGCCATAGCTCTTGGCGACCGAGTTGATGCTGTTGGTCGGAGCGGTGATGACCTGGGTCGTGCCGTCAGGATTGGTCACCGTCTTCGTGGCGATCGGTTGAACCCCGGAGGTGTCCGTGCGGGTCATCTGTCCGAAGTACTGCGACACGCCGCCGGAAAGCTCCACGTAATCCTTAAGGATGCTGACGTTCTCGAAGGCATACAGCTGAAACTCTTCCAACTTAGCGGTCTTGTTCTGGCCGTTGTTGGGGGGCGACGGCTCGGGGAAAACGTAGGGCGTCCAGGTCATCGCCCCGAGGTTGGTGTTCGCTACGTCGGGTCCCTGCGATTGGGCGACGTAGCTCTTCCATCGCACCCTGGAAAGGTTGCCGGCGAGCCCGGCGACCGTGGTGGACTTGTAGAAATTGCCGTCAAACTTGGCCGCATAGTCGTTGCGCAGATGCCCTTCGGTATACCAGAGGTG
>Ga0182011_10004763_pt1 | contig 10815 bp, 14 predicted proteins | sample 711E1DmetaG_FD_120481 | JGI IMG/M metagenome (GOLD analysis project Ga0182011, IMG submission 120481) | Permafrost microbial communities from Stordalen Mire, Sweden - 711E1D metaG | ecosystem: Environmental > Terrestrial > Soil > Wetlands > Permafrost | place: Sweden: Stordalen | collected...
ACTTCTTTTTTAACTCCCGCCTTAATCCTTTCCGCGACTCTTAATATTATTCTCTTCGAAATAATTTTTTCAGGAGCGGTCAGTCCGATCATAAGAACTTCGAAATCTTTCTTTTTCTTTTCTATTTCTTTGTCCTTTTTAACATTGTTAATTCTCCACATTGCCACCTCAATCGCACGAATCAGACGTCTCGGATTCTTTTTATCAGACGAGTTCATTTGTCCGGCTTTAAGAGAGTCCATTTGCGCAAGTTTCTCAAATAGCTCCTCCGGGGACTTTCCCTCGAAATTTTTTCTCAATTGATTATTTTTAGGGACAGAAGCTGTTGCTATACCATCTATTACGCCCTTTATATAAAGCCCTGTACCACCTACCAAAATCGGAGTTCTTCCTCTTTTAATAATATCAGCAATTATCCGCTCGGCGAATTTAATATACTGGAAAACACTAAATTCATGTCTTGGGTCGGCCAGATCATAGCCCCAAATTTTCGCGCCATTAACTTCATAGTAGCCATATTTTTGAAACCATGGCAATTTTATTTTTGATCCCTTTGGTAGATCCTTACCGGTTCCTATATCCATTCCTTTATAAACCTGGCGCGAATCGGCTGAAACGAGTTCTCCGTTAAATTTTTTGGCCAGGTTAATCGCCAAAGTAGTTTTCCCCGTAGATGTCGGGCCACAAACAACAAGTAATTTACCAGGGCTTTGACTGACCAAGCTTTGCTTATTCATACATTTTTTAGCTGCTTGCACTACTATACTTTGTCAGGGCGTAATTCCAAAATCTGAAAGCGATAAAGAGAGCAACAGCTCCGACCAAAAATCCGACCAATATCCCGCCGATGCCAACAAGCCCCATCATGGCTTTCGCAGGAAGAGAAATCATGATACCGACCGGCACCAAGTAAGTTAGAAATGCCTGTAACGGTTGCTTATAAATTTCTATCGGAAGTCTACCCAAACTTGTCAGGTCTCTATAAATCATAACCGTGTGATCTACTTCAAGTGTAACTATAGCAAAAGCAAGAACTATTATATGAAATGCCGTAGCAATCAAAAATCCGTTTGCCAAAAGTAGCAAATAGTACAAGGCGCTTAGAACAGATGGATGAAGGAGGGCTCCGAAATAAATTGTTAAAAAAATGAGGGGGGGGATTGTAATTAAATCGACCACATCTGCTCCACCCATCAAAACTCTAAAAAGTGCACTTATCGGTTTAACCAGAACCAAATCAAAATCTCCGTTAATTATCATTGGACGGAAACTGTAGACCTCCCTGAATAAAAATTGCGTAATCACATCAATTAAATTAAACGTCAAAAAGAAAAATATAATTTGATTACTCGTATAACCGGCCAAGGTACTATTTCCCAAAAGGAGAAAATAGAGAAAACCGAAAAAGAAAACAAATCTCAGAACTTTTCCAACCAAAAATACCGAAAGAGCAAGTTTTTGGCCAATGACCACAGTGAAAGAGTTCCTGCTCATCATCCACCAGATTTTTAAATACTTTTTGAATTTTTTAACCATTATTATCTTCCGATTGCCTGGTAAACCTTAAGTCCTTTTTGCCAAACAAAATTTAAAGCAAGCCACAAAACTCCGGTCCAGGCAATGGCAATCATAAGTCCTCCGAGAAGTGCACTCCCCCCGATATTCCCCAGATATACCTCGACGGGAAAATAAATCAAATAAGGGAAAGGGGTTGCCATAACAATTGATTGAAGATTAATTGGCAAAATATTTATCGGAAAAAGCGAACCCGATAATGCCTCAATTATTACAACTGTAACTAAAAAATGAGACCCCCATCCGATTTCAGGTGCCCAAAAAGGAATAGAGCTGATTAAAAAAAGCAGAAAAAAGTAAATAAAGATTGCCAGTATAATGCTTACTGAAAACGCAAGAAGAGCAACAATGCTTCCCTGAAAGAAAAAGGGAGGCTTTAAAATTATGAAAAGTACAGCAAACTCAACTGCTGCAAATATCAAGTTTAGTACTTTACTGGAAATATCTCTGGTAAACCAGTATTTAAAATAACTCAAAGGTTTAAGTAGATAGTTTGATAAATCTCCCTGAGCAACATCACTTGAAACATCCATGGCCCGGGCAGAAAGGACTAATGCCCTGACTATCATAATCCCAAAAACATAGGTAATAATTTTTGTCCTGTCATAACCAAAAATTTGTGTTGTGGGACTGGCAAAAACCGTGCTCCAAAGAAAATAAGTTAGAAGAATTTGAAAAACATTTCGAACTCTCCAGAGTATAAAATTTAAACGGTAGGCAAATTCCTGTTCAAAGGAAATTTTAAAAATACTCCAATATTTTTGCATTTCATTTTTTAAGCCCACTCTTAAATACTTTTCTAATAACATCCTCTATGGGAATTTCTTCTATGGTTAAGTCATCAACCGGAAAATTTTGGAGAAGTTCGGATGCGGCTACGGCTGTCGCCGCACGCGGAACCGATAGAATAACTTGCGGAAAAGCAAGTTTTTTAACTTTGCCAATTTTTTCAATATCCGCAATCCCGTTTTCATTGGAAAGAGTCGCCTTTATAATTTTTTCTTTGGCAAACTTTGCAACCAAGTCTTCCAATGCGCCGTCAAAAAGAATACGCCCTTCATTGATGACAATCACACGTCTTGCCAAGTTAACAAGGTCATCCATATTGTGAGAGGTAAGAAGAATTGTAGCCTCATATTTTCGATTATAATCGTAAATAAAATCCCGCATTTTTTGTTGCGCAACTAAATCAAGCCCGATTGTTGGCTCATCCAAAAACAACACTTTTGGTTTATGAAGTAGAGCCGCCACAAGTTCCATTCTCATCCTTTGTCCCAAAGAAAGTTTGCGTACGGGTGTCTTCAAAAGTTTTTCAACTTCCAGAAGTTCAACAAGTTCCCGGAGATTTTCTTCATAAACGCGGGTTGGAATTTCATAGATCGCACGGTTGAGTTCAAAAGTTTCAATTGCCGGAAGATCCCACCAAAGTTGGTTCTTTTGGCCCATAACTAAAGAGATCTGTTTTAAAAATTCCGGTTTCCTTGTCCAGGGATCATGTTCCAACACTTCCACAAATCCACTCGTCGGGAAAAGTAGCCCTGATAGGGTTTTTAAAGTTGTGGTTTTGCCGGCTCCGTTTGGACCGATAAAACCAACAAGCTCACCCGGTTGAATCGAAAATGAGACACCTCTTAAGGCATGTACCTGTTTTTTCTGGGGAGAGAAAAAGGATTTGAAAGCACCGGTTAACCCCGGTTCTTTTTGTGCTACCTCAAAATTTTTGACTAAATTATCGACAATAATGGCCCTGTTCATATCCCAAGTATAACATTAGCTAAAGAGTAAAATATTAAACTTGTTATCGCTTATTTCGTAACTTGTCTTTTGAGTTTCTTACCTGGGGTAAAACGGGGAGACCAATGATCTTTAATTGTGACCATCTTATCAGTCTTGGGGATTTTAACAGTTTTTCCATCCATTCTAATCCTCCTGAAAGTTCCAAAACCGGAAAGGACAACTTTTTCTCCCTTAGCCAAAACCCTGCCAATCTCGTCTAGAAAAACTTCTACCGCCTCCTCCGCGGCTTTTTTTGTTAAGTGCGCTTTTCTCGAAACTTGATCAACTATTTCGGCTTTTGTCATCCTAAGCATGGAGCTTAGAGCAATATTAAAAAAAAGTCAAGTTCTCGCCATTATTCCCAAAATCAGAATCCGTAAGATGACAGAGAAGTGCTTCCGATTCGAATACGCGGAAGAGCAAATCTTTGTTTTTTGCAAAGAATACTTCCTGACCCTTCTATAAAAGCAGCTTTATATCCCAAGGAGGCCAGATATTTTTCCGACTGGGGAGTGTCAAGTCCATAAGGGTAAGCAAAAACCTTCGGAAAATTCAAACTATGATCGGATAGTTGAGTATCGGCAGTGGAAATCTCATACTCCATTGCTGAATTTGAAACTCCTACATTTTTGTGAGACCAAGTATGGTTTGCAAATAAAATTGATCCATTCATTGAAGAAATTTGATCCCAAGTCAAATAATCCGGATTATTTACAAGTCCGGTCGGCACAAACATTGTCGCTTTATAACTCAAACTTTGCAAAATCGGATAAGCATCCGTATAAAAATCTTCATAGCCGTCATCAAAAGTCAGGAGAACACTTTTGGGCGGAATCGTTGTTCCATTATCAAAGAATTCAACAAGATTGTTCATACCGGTAACGTTATAACCTTTATCTTTAAGATACTGCATTTGTTTTTGGAAAAAATCCGTGTAGGTTGTGAGCCCCGTTTGTTTATCGGCTTTTGCAGCCGTCTCAGTTTGGACGTGGTGATACATCAGAACCGGCAAACGGACACAGGGGCCATAAAGAGTATTCATTTCGGCGAATGTTAAAGGTTTTGGTGTCGGAGCTGGAGTCGGAGTCGGGGTTGGATTATTTACAATCGCCACGAATTTATCAGGAGATGTTTTTTTGATATCGGACGATTGGGAAAAAAGCCGGGTGGCATAAACAAAAATCACAACAAAAACCAAAATGGCCAAGAAGCCTGCTAAAAGGAAATTATTTTGCAGAAGTGGTTTCTGTCGCGCGGACTTCGCGGATGACAGAAACTTTAATTTGTCCCGCATATTCCGCTTCTTTCTCAAGTTTTCTGGCAATATCATGGGCAAGTACTGTTAGTTTATCATCATCTACTTCATCCGGGTTAACAATTACGCGGACGTCGCGCCCCGCCTGAAAGGCAAAGACCTGATCCACTCCGGGAAAACCACTGGCCACTTCTTCGATTTTACTCATTCTCTTGATATAACCTTCGTGCGGTTCATATCTGGCGCCGGGTCGTGAACCCGAAATTGCATCCGCCATCCAAACAATTACACTTTCGTTGCTTGAAAACGGCCTGTCTTCGTGATGCTCGGCTACACAAGCAATAACTTCTTTGGGCATTCCGTATTTTTTAAGAAGATTTACCCCAAGTTCTATATGGTTCCCCTCTTCATCGGTAACAATTTTTCCGACATCATGCAGTAAACACCCGAGACGTACAACGTCGGCATTTGCCCCAATTTCTTCCGCGATGGCAACACCCATTTTTGTTTCCTCAATTGTGTGGATTCCGAGATTTTGTCCGTAAGAAGTTCTAAATCTAAAACGTCCGATTATTCTCATCAGTTCAACCGGCAAATTAAATACTCCGCATTCGTGGCAGATTTTTTTGCCTTCCTCGAGAAGTACGTCTTCCATTTGGCCTCTTACCTGTCTTATTACTTCCTCGATCCTTGAAGGCTGAATTCTGGCGTCTCTAATTAATATCTCAAGGGCGCGTTTTGCAATTTCACGCCTGATGGAATCAAAGGAAGAAAGCCTGATTTCGTTAGTTTCGTCAATTTCAATTTCAACTCCGGCTTCTTTCTCAAAAGTACGGATATTACGCCCTCCCGCGCCGATTATTCTGCCTTTGACGTCTTCATTGGGAACCGTGACCGAAGAAACCGTGTACTCGGCCACATAGCCTGTGGCGCCATGCTTCATAGCATCCAAAAGAACTTCCCGGCCGCGTTCGCCGGCCTCTTCCTTTATTTTTTCCTCTGCAGCCCTGATTTTCTTGGCAATTTCTCCCGTCAGATCCTGTTGGACCTCGTCCAGAAGGGCCTTTCTGGCCTCATCAGGCGTCATTTTAGCCACTTTAGCCAATTTTTCGATATATTCGTCTCTTGCTATCATATAGATTGCACGCCCTTGCGGGCTTGAAGCCAAAGAGGTCAGACCTCTTAAATAAGGTCTACGGCGAAAGAAGCTGAAATTTGTGCTCTTTTAACCATTTTCTTTGACTCTGAAGCGTATTGTACTATTTTTGGAGCTTACTTTCAATTGGAATTCCTGAAAGTTGCGACTCTAGCCTATGCTCCTGAGTAACTTCCAATGCTCTTGCTACTCTCTCACGAGCTTCTGTTACCATTTCCATAGTCGGGACTAGATTTATTCTTCGTATCAATTTTCGTTCAAGTTCTTTCATTTTATAAACGTCAGATATTAGACGATACTATTTTTGTATATTAGATTTGATAACAGCCGCAACTATTATGGCCGCCACCAATGTTCTAACTTCTTTTGAAGGTTCTGTACGAAAAAATTCTTCTAAATCTCGTCTTTCCTTTGGACTTAAACTTGTAGGCCGATTATTTTCCGTGGTCTCACATGATAATCTTCTGTCATTTTCCATTGCGCATATTATACACCAACAGATTTTCGTTACTTAGTTTCTTCGATATTAATATTACCTGGACTAACTACTTTACTGATCACGTCCCACCCAAACCCTTTTCCTGCCAGGTACTGAGACATTTTCTGTCGCGCCTCGCGGGGTTCCAAACCTTTCCACTTATACATTTTCTTTTCCAGAAGTTCCCTTGCCATTTTTTCTTCATCTACAACTTCTTCCCCCAAAACTTCGTCGATTATTTCTTTTCCGATCCCCTTAATTCTTAATTCCTGAATTAAAATTCTTTTTGGTTTAGGTTTGAAGTTGGCCCGCTGATCAATCCACCACTTTGCAAATTTGGCATCATCAATCAGTTCAAAATGCCTGAGTTTTTCGAAAAGCCCATCGTGCATACTCTCGTGAACTTTTTTCCTTTTGAAATAATCGCGGATTTCTTTCTCGCTCCGGGGCCGGACCATCGCAAATCTTAAGAGCTTGTCCCATGTTTTTTGGAATTCGGCTTTTTTAACAATTTCCTCAATTTCGGCATCCGTCAGTTCCTGGTCAACTTTCAAATGAAGTAGAACAAAATTATCAAGGTCAATTCCGAATCCGAATTCATCATCCAAGTAAACATTTACTCTATTTTTGTTTTTCTGTTGCTTGATTCCCGTAATTACCGGCATTTCTTGACATTATAAGCACCACTCCTTACAATCGCCAGTATGTTGGATGAAAGAGTGCATAATTATCCGGAAGGGTATTGTATGGGTCCGTTTTGCCCTCAAACCAAACTCATCCAAATCAGCGCTTCATTAGTGGGAATTGAACTTACTGCAGAAGACTTCTGTACTCAAATAATGAGCGATCCTAATTATGGCGGACCATATCATGGCCTAGAAAGCGCAACCCTTAGACCGGCGGCTTCCTGTTCGAAAGTCAACCAAGATCTCTTGAAACAACTTGAGCTAGTTAAGGAGAAAATTTCATTAACACCAGACGAGGTTATAAACCAGGAATTAAATGAGGTAGAGGATTTTGACGCTAAAAAGGCCGTTATCGACAAATATACGTCGGAGAGGGAGCGTTATTCAAAACAACAAGAAATACTTATCAGATGGAGAAAGGTCATTTTTGAAACCTCCGTTGGCACCACAGAAGACGAGAAAAACCCTCATTTCAGACAGTTCAAATCAGCAGATGAACTGTCCATAGACGAGATCATGCACAAGGTGGAACAGTACAAAGCAGCCTTACTCAAAATAGTGGGACACGAAGAAAATACCGGCTGGTTACACGGAGTAGTAAGTAATTGCCCCCAAGCTCCAAAGCATGACACCTACATCGCACCACCGTATCTTTAAAAATTACTCTTCTTTTTCCTCTTCTCCAATTTCTTTGGGAAGCTTTTTACCTGAAGCAACCATGTCGCGGATTTTTTTATCAATTTCGTCGGCAATTTTGGGATTATCCTTCAAATATAATTTTGCCGCTTCTTTACCTTGAGCGATTGGTTTACCTTCGTAATTAAAGAATGATCCACTCTTCCCAATAAGTCCCAGCTCAAGTCCAACGTCCAAAATCCCTCCGGTTTTACTGATTCCCTCCGTTTCCATAATATCGAATTCGGCAACCCTTAAAGGAGGCGCGCATTTATTTTTAACGATTCTGGCACGGTGACGGGAACCGATTACTTTTTCACCGTCTTTAAGAACTTCAATTCTTCTTAGGTCGATGCGGACGGAAGAATAGAACTTAAGGGCAAGGCCGCCGGGAGTTGTTTCGGGATTCCCAAACATAACTCCGATTTTTTGCCTAAGTTGATTCGTAAAAATTAAAACAGTTTTGGATTTGGAAATGGCACCTGTCAATTTCCTAAGAGCCTGGCTCATTAAACGGGCCTGCATTCCCATGACAGCATCCCCCATTTCTCCTTCAAGTTCGGCACGCGGTACAAGGGCTGCAACAGAGTCAACTACAACTACATCAATTGCTCCCGAACGGATCAAAGTTTCGGTTATTTCCAAAGCCTGTTCGCCGGTGTCCGGTTGGGACATAAGAAGGTTATCAAGGTCGACCCCAAGAATTTCTGCGCGGGTTGGATCGAGAGCATGCTCGGCATCCACGAAGGCACATTGTCCGCCTTTCTTTTGTGCCTCAGCGATCACCGACAAGGCTAATGTGGTCTTACCAGAGGCCTCAGGACCGAAGATTTCAGTGATACGGCCTCTTGGAAGTCCCCCAACTCCCAAGGCCAGATCAACCGCTATGGAGCCTGTGGGAATAACGTCAATTGTATATTTCTGGCCCTCTCCGCCCAAACGCATAATGCTTCCCTTACCATATTGCTTTTCAATCTGGTCCATTGCTAAACGGATTGCAGCAAGTTTTTGCGAGCTTCCTTCTTGCTTAACCGGAGCTTCCGTTTCGGGTTTAATCTTCTTTGCCATGTGTTAACTTTTTACACTGCATTGTAGTAAAATTCAAGAGGTAAACTACTGTCCTGAGTGAAATCGAAGGATGATTAAATATAAATTTTGTCCGCAGTGTAAAACAAAACTTGATTTGACAGGAGAATATCCTTACTGCTCAAACTGCGATCTGACAATTTATCTTAATTCAAAACCTACCGCTTCGATTCTTTTGATAGATGGGGATAAAGTTCTTTTAGGAAAAAGGGCGATTAATCCATTCAAAGATGAATACGACATTATTGGAGGGTTTTTAAAAAACGGAGAAGATCCTGTAACGGGAGTTTTGAGGGAAGCGAAAGAAGAAACAGGTCTTACGGTGAAAATTACGAACTTATTAGGAATCTATATGGACATCTATGGTAAGGGAGGAGATTACACTTTAAATATTTATTACATTGGGAAAATTATTAGTGGAGAAATGAAAGCCTCAGACGACGTTGCCGAACTTGAATGGTTTGAAATTGAAGATCTTCCCAAACCCGCCTTCAAAAACCAGGAAGAGGTTTTTAAAGATTTACAAAAGTGGTACCGGAAGAATAAATAGCTCCAATCTGGTAAAATACGCATAATCGGGGTGTAGTTCACCGGTAGAATGGGCGCATGGGGTGCGTCCGAACTGAGTTCAATTCTCAGCACCCCGACCAGTGGTCGGATTACTAAATCGTAAACTCACGATTCATTGTTTCCTGTGTTACTTTTTGTGATTCCTCTATTCTTTTGACTTTTTCGTTAATTTGTCTTGCCCGCCTTGCCATTAGCATGTCTAATAGTTTAGATTTGACAGCATCGATAATATTTGTTGGGCCAGCTTCATGATCGGTATCACTTCCACTCACCCGTTCAGCTCTCATAGTGAAATGATAACACGGATAACTCAAACGTCAAATTTCTATACCACCTTACAAATAAACGACAGGACTTTCTACTCCTGCTTTACCGCGAGCGGCGCCTTATAAGCATTGGAAATGATTGGAAAATGAGGCTCTAATTATAATGCCTGAGTAAAATGTCTGGTTGATTTAGTTGCCAGGACATTGAAGGACTTTTGCTGCTATCCTCCAATGAATTTAATAACGCTATCGACAAAAAATTCAAATTATCTCTGAACATTTTTGTTGCTTCAGTGGGATCCTCAGTTAAATAGCGATATAAATGACCAACAGATAGTGGCAGAAATATCATATCTGCACCTGCATTGAGTTCTAAATAATGCACAAAACCGTTCTTCTTTCGTTTTAGCTTAAATATAAATGTACCAAAACTCTGTAAATCACTTTCTTTGGTGGTCAACTGACATGGAGGTGGTTTAAATAAGGAGAATAAGCCATTAGCGGCATCTTTTTCTTGTTGCGATAATGTATTAAAAACTTTTGCATAAATGATACCCATAAAGTCATCATAATTAACATCCTTGGATTGATTAAATAAACTTTTATACGCTTCAACTACTACACTCCGTTGTCTGTTGTCGCATATATAACAGTAAAAGGCTAGATAGTGAAGAAAGGTTGCCATACGCACGAAGTCATCCGCACCATCCATGATTTTTTGTTCCTGAGCACCAAATTGCTTATTATTGTATTTGTCTCCTGGTGTACTGTACTGAACACGACATACCCACGGATAAAAAGTAAAAACAACTTTAGCATCAGGAGTCTTTGGTGTGAATACCCTCGTTAGAGGTCTAAAAAGAGGTCCAATTAGGACTCCGAACACAGACATATTGTCTAAATACTATTCCCATACTTGCGGCTAGTCAATAAAAAAGTGGGTGTGGAACCTTATAAATATAATACTCGTCTAAACTAACCTTTTTTCTTTTAACCAACTCCAATATTCCCGGTAAATCTCGCTATTTTTATTTTTTATCCTTTCGGTCTTAACAAAGGTTATTAGGTTTGGTAGTCTCATTAACTCTGATTGCAACTCCAAATCATCAGAGTTTAGCTTTTTACGTCTTTTTAAACGGCAAATATACTCAAAGTAATCACATATTTTAGATATATCACTCGCCGTTGGTGGATTAGATACATTAGAACGAATATCAAAGTAAAGCCTATTAATACTGTCTTTAAAAGTATCACGTATAACTCTATAGGAAAAATAGGCTGAGATTGCTGCG
>Ga0182011_10004764_pt1 | contig 10813 bp, 5 predicted proteins | sample 711E1DmetaG_FD_120481 | JGI IMG/M metagenome (GOLD analysis project Ga0182011, IMG submission 120481) | Permafrost microbial communities from Stordalen Mire, Sweden - 711E1D metaG | ecosystem: Environmental > Terrestrial > Soil > Wetlands > Permafrost | place: Sweden: Stordalen | collected...
ACGGTAGAAAGCCAACCCTTGGTAATGAGAGCTTTCGCAGCAGTTAGTTGAGCCACTGTGGGGGCAACAGCTGCAGCCAGGACTTTGGGATCCGGCAACATTTTTAATACGTCTGCAGGAATTACATTGCGGGTCTGCATATCGGCCTGTGAAACCACCGAAGCGCCGCCTTTGATCCAGGCGATTTGTCCGGCGTCAGAATGGATGATTTCCATCCAGACTTTGGCGCAATTGGGATGCGGTGCGTAGGCGCTGATTGCCTGAACGTAGGCGCCACCAATGCTCGGAGATGGGTAATCGATCTCAACCGACGGGTTCCCGGCAAGGGATTGCTGGTCACCCAGGGCATTGTAGTTCCAGGCCAATTCAATCGGCGTAGCACCTTGTGCAAGAGTACCTACCTTGGCGATCACTGGAACAAAGTTTCCGGCATCATTCAATTTCTTGAAGAAATCGAGACCGGGCTGGGCATTATCCAAAGAACCACCATTCGCCAAAGCGGCGGCATAGACTGCCATGATGGCTTGGTTGGAGGATTGCGGATCGCCGGCCAATGCAACCTGACCCTTGTACGCGGGCAGGAGCAAGTCAGACCAGTTCTTCGGAGGATTCTGGACAACGGCGGTATTGGTCTCGATCACCATGATACCGAAGTAGCCAATTGACCACAATCCAGTTGAATCAGCAGTGGGAATGCCCAAGGTCGTCGCAGGAAGCCTGCTGGCATATGTGCCTACATATGGCATATAATCGCCGGCAGCCACGCCCTGCGCGCCATACGCATAGCCGACATCCACGATATCGGGAGCCTGAGGGCCTTTGTTGCCCTTATTGGCTACGATCGCGGCGAGTTCGTCAGCGGAACCTGCATTGGGATCAAGCGAGTTGAGCTGGACACCGGTGGTGGCCTCGAAGTCGGCAAAGATCTCGCCATAGTTGGCCCAGTTGGGCGGAGTGGCGATGATGGTCAGCATGCCTTCTGTTTTGCAGGCGGCCAACAGGTCGGCTGGTACACTGGAGACAACGGTACCCTTATAACCCTGAGCCACACCCGTACCATCAAATGAGTAATTAATTGTGGGAGCAGCTACCGGGGCGGCAGTCGCGGGGGCCATCGTCGCAGGGGCGGCAGTGGCTGGTGCCATTGTCGCAGGGGCGGCAGTGGCTGGAACCGGGGCTTGCGTGGCTGGCGCGGGAGCCATAGTGGCGGTGGCAGTAGTGCCGCAGGCAGTTAACACAAAGGCCGCGATAACAAGCAACGCGACCAAATTAAAGACGTACTTCTTTGTTTGCATATTCTCTTACTCTCCTAATCAAAACTTCTTAGATATGGTTGATATGAGATGACGAGATGGATAGGTATGTTTATTTACTTTTGGTCGGTGCACCTCCAGTATTCAGGATAGGTTGAATTGTAGCATCCTCACAAGCTAAAGTCAATTGTCAGACAGGTGGTTGCTTGAATCGCATGCAAAAGCCATATCATTAACCAAATCAAGACTAACCTTATTAAATTGCAATGGCCAGCCAGGGGATGATTTCCTCCATCTCTTGACGGAGATGAGATCACCGGTTAGGAAGCATGCACCAAAATTAACTTCGATAAAATTAACACCTGGGAAAGAGCAGGTTTGTTTTAGTAAGAAGCGCAAACCTGCTCCTTCGGCGTTTAAACATTCTCGCAAGGCCGGCTATTATTCCACCGGGATTTGCTGGTAAACCTTTTCGATCTGAATACCCTGGCGCCGGCGATAGGCACTGAAGCCGAAATAAATTGCGACGGCGACGAGATAGTTGATAAACATGAAGACCATCGAGCTGACATTCGACCAGCCGATCCCGTACGAGGCTGCGCCAGACGCTGTTGTCGGATCCCAGAACCATACCACCAGCAGCCAGTCCAGGAAGCCCATGAAGATCAGGCCGGCCAGCGTGACGAGCGGCATGGCCTTGCTAACTAAGGTTCCCTTGATGACCTGGTACAGGATCCACAGCAGGATGAAAGCGTTAAAAATGGTTAACAGCCCCAGCACGATTACTACAAACCAGGTCAGCCCATTGGCGCCTAACGCTCCCAATCCGCCTAAGATCGCCCAGGCATATTTGAGCGAGATATAGATCAGGTAGACTGCGAAGACGGCATACAGGACCGTCACAATCCAGCCCAGCCATGCCGGTACCTTGTACTTGGAGATCGGCGAGCCGTCAAAAACATCCTTTGCCCTCCACGGCATGACAATCCCGGCGATGGTGGAGCCCAGGAAGGTGATGGCGATCACGACTGTAGCGTCCAACGCCAAGGTCTGGAAGTTAAGGATTTTGAAGGCGTACAGGTAGGAAATGACGGCCGAAGGAATAACCATAAGCAGTAATGCATTGATGGGCGTTTTTGTGCGCGGCTCGATCCTGGAGACCCACTCCGGCAGCATGCGGTCGATAGCCGCGGCAAAAATCACGCGGGTTGAGCTCAAGAAGAGCGTTCCGGACCAGCCGAACCACCACAAACTCATCAGGAGCACAATGATGAACATAAGCGCCGGGCTCTTGACCATGAAGGCCGCAAACAGGACGGGGTAGGGGAAGATCGGCAGAGGGGATGCTTGGTCAACCCCAAAGTGCCAGAACGCGCCGTTGGCCATATTGTAAAAGTTCCAACCTATAGTCTTGCCAATCAAGAGGAAGAATATCACTGCTCCAATCGTGGTCACAACGATTGCCCACAGCATGCCCGAGAGGTTGCGTTTGTAATCCGTGGCACCGCGCACCTCACCATACAGGGTGGAACCCCAGTTGGGCCACAGGTTGAAGAAGGTCAGCATCGGGACCAATAAGATGCTAACTCCAAAAGCTAAAGGCCAGAGCGAACCTGCAACGGTACCTGCAGATGCGCCAGCTTTGAGGATAGCATTATATGTGTCCCCGGGTTGTGCACCAAAACGGGGTGCCAGGGCGTTGAAATTGGCGATGAAGCTGGCATTGTTCCCGAACAGGAGCAGCAGGAAAACAATCGCCAGGCCGGCCAGGCCGCCCCAGAAGCAGAATTTCTGGATACGGGCATAGGTTTTCATGCCTACGGCAATGTAGATGAACACGATGATGCACACGGACAACATGCCGACGAATTGGCCGGTTGCACTGGTCGTGAACCATAAGGCGGCATCTTTAAGCCCGGCAATCGCCAGCAGAGGTGTGTAAACTTCATAGGTCAGCATCTGACCGTAGAGCGGGGTCCACAGCCAAAGGATGAACCACCAGCCGGTGACCGTCAAAACAAACCCGATGGTGCGATTGAGGATGCGGCTTTGCCAGACGTAGTCGCCGCCTGCGCGTGGCATGGCGGAAATCAGGCTGGCGTACACGATCACCTCAAAAACGGTAAAGATGGCTCCCACCACCACCCCCGTTATCAAACTGCCCCCGAGGTAATAGCAATAGGAGAAGATAAACAGACCGAGGGTTATCAGGTTGATCGAGAAAGTGGCATAAATGAACGCATCGAAAACTGACCAGGCTCTAACCAGGCCGCTTGCCTTGCGAACGAACAAAGAAACGTCACTCATCAGAATCTCCTCTCATAAATTTCTTTTGTCTCCTGTAATCATTCACGGAGACCATCCAAAAGAAAAGGTTTCGGACCGAAGCATCTGCAAATCTCCAAGATTAAACCATCTCCAATAGGCTGCTCCTTTCCAGGCAACTGCAAGTGTGGCACCTTAGCCGGTGGTCAACAGGTAATTGCCAACTTTTTGCGGTTTAAGCTCAATCACTGCACCGTTCAACATGCCTTGTTCGTACATGCTGCCGGGATTGATGCATAATGTCTTCTTATATTTGCGCGTGCCCTTGCCTTCATGGATGTGCCCGTGCAATCCCAGCAAGGGCTGATATTTGTCGATCACGGTCATCACTGCACGGCTGCCAACCGGGATCATGGAACGACCGGCGTAAGTGGGGCGCAGGTCTTTGGAAAGCTCGGGAGCCTCATCCAGGCCGCTGCCATAAGGAGGCGCATGCAGGCTAAAGATTGCCTGGGAGGGGTTCTTCACCTTACCTATGACTGCTTCCAGGCGTGCCAACAATGCTTCGTCCGGTTCCTCGCGGTGGGTATGCCAGGGAGTCGGGTTGGACCAGCCTGAGCTAGCCATCTCGTGGTGTTCGTCAAGCTCGATGACCTGGCCTTCCACACTACGAACGCATTTGGATGCTGAAATCACGGCATCGATCTCAAAGATATCGTCATTACCGGGACACACGTAACAGCGTATACCTGTTCCGGTCAGCTTTGCGTCCGCATACTCCATCCAGTGTTGCATGGTTTTAATAACCTGTTCGAGGAAGAGCGCATCCATTTTTTCCGGTGAATTCACAAGCGCCTGCACTTCGTCCGGATCAGTCACATACGGGTAATAACCGCGATTTTGGATGGTTGAAACCATCTTGTCCACCTGCTCTTTTCCATGCAGGATACTTTCCTGTTCAAGCAAGGTGACCTTGAAATCGTCATTGCCCTGTGCGATGATGGGAATGATGGCCTTTCCGGTCATATCTCCGCCCAGGATCAGTGTATCTGCATCATAAAACTTGCTGGCGGCCAGGAATTTCTTCCAACAAATCTCGGAGCCGTGCACGTCGGTTGCAAAAAATATTTTCATCAGGTAATCCTCTCCATGATCATTACTAAGAATATTTATGAATCAGCACTTCTGAGAAATCCCTGCGTGATCTAATTTTCAGGAATCCCGGGTACCAGGTCTTTGAAGCGGGAATGCAACCGCGCCTCCGCCTCAGCAGGAATCAGGTCCGTTCCGGCATGAGCCAGGATCTCATTGACACGCAGCATGGCGTGCGCATGCGTATCGGGCGAGCCTTTCTTCTCCCAAACTTCGCGGGCCTCCCGATCCGCCAGCCGGGGCAGCAGGGCTTCACTTTTCATGCGCTTAAGTGAGTGCGGACTCATCATGAAAGATCCGCCCGGTTTTATTTGTGCGATAACCTGCAATGCCAAATCTTCATCTGTGAATGTGATTCCACGCATCAGGCGTTTGAGCATCTGGGCGATTTCGTCATCGATCACCGCCTTGGCAAAGTCGAATACTTTTAGAGCATCCAATAAGCCGCCCATATTCAGCATGTCCACGCCAGCCAGTACTCCAGCTACGCTTGACATACCGGTTTCGTAGCCCGACTGGGCATCGTTGACTTTGGAATTAGATAAACCTATGTAGCCGCCGCACGGTACGTTATAAAAGCGCGCCATTTGGGCGAAGGCCATATGCAGCATGCCGCATTCGATACCACCCGAGGCATATGCTCCCGTGCGCATGTCGGCAACAGTTGGCAGGGTGGCATAAATGGTGGGAGTGCCCTCGCGTACCATTTGCATCAACACCGAGATGGCTAGGAATTCGGCATTACCCTGAACCAGGGTCCCGGCCATGGACATCGGTGAAGTCAAACCGGCGTTCGGTACGATGCTCGGGTAGACTGGCAGCCCAGCCTCACAGAAGAAAATAACCGCCTCGGTGGATAGTTGATCCATGGTCAAGGGTGATACAACCGGACAGTAGTGGTGTGTAACGAACGGACGCTGGTAGTAGGCCTCTTCACTGCCCGCCAAAGTATAGAGCAATTGCATGACCGCAGCGGCATCGTCCATATCCTTGGTGGTGCTGCGGATGGGCTTAAGGCAGTGCTTCAGGGAAGGGTAGAGCCGGGCCAGGGTGAATTGTCCCGGCAGTGCATCCTCCGCAAGCGTGGAGATCGAGAAGATGTCATAAGCAGGCAGTTCCTGAATGAGTTGGGCGATATGGGCAATATCATCCGACAGGGCCCGCCTTGGGTGACCCGTAATGGGATCGATGATATCCGGCGCAGAACTGCCTGTAACCAAAACCGGTCCATCTTTTGGAAGCGTTCGGTCGTATTTTGGGTCGCGGCCATAGAAGGTAAAAGTGGCAGGCAGCATGGCACGGAAATTTTCAATCACGGACGCCGGGAAAGTGACAATCTGTGTTTCGGCGTTCACCTTGCAGCTGTGCTGCTGGAATATCGTGCGGGCCTTTTCATTCCTCACCAACAAACCAACGTTCTGAAGGATCTCCAGCGAGGCGGTGTGGGTCCGTTCGACCTGTTCCTGCGTAAGAAGGGTGGCGAAATTTACCAAAGGGTGCTCCTATTGCCCCGGCTGGTCAGCAGTCACTGGATGGTCCACCAGAAGCTGTGCTGCCAGGGTCTTAATCTCATTGATTGGAAACATTTGCAGTCCAGGTCGAGTCACCTTGAGCGATGCAGCGGCTGTAGCGAAGCAGGCCGATTCTTGCAGGCTCCAACCTTTCAAGTACCCATAGATAAAACCAGCTGAGAAAGTAGCCCCGGCTCCACAACCATCCACGGCGTGCACGGAAGGAGCACGGACGCGTACCGCCTCAGTTGCATTCGCTGCCAGGCAGCCTTCCCCTGCCATGGTGATCAGGGCAATCTGAACTCCAGTTCTCAACAATTTTTGGGCCACTTCCAGGGGAGGCACCTCGCCCAGTTGGGCGGCATCAGTTACCGCCTGGCAAATCATTGCCCGGCCGGCATAGCGGTTCAACAGGGCAGGGTCGGCGTGTCCATGCTCGAAATTGAGGAAGACAGGCACATGCAAACGTTTGGCTTGATCCATCGCTCGAAGGATATGGTCGCCGTCGTACCAATCGACATACAATATACCCGCACCTTCCAGCGGGTCAAGATTGGCTGTGTCCAGAGTGTTTAATACCTGCGGCGCACGCTCCCAAAAATATGTACGCGCACCCGTTTCGTCCGATACATCCACTTCCCAGGGAGTTTTGATTTCACTGGAATGGCGCACCTCCCCCTGAACTCCCCAGGCTTCCAATTGTTGTGCCAGTAGATGGCCGCGCGGGTCATCCCCGACCGCAGTGCCGATCATGGCAGTTGGTAGCTCCCACTGGCGCAGCAGGCAGGCGATGATGGCGGCATCATCAAAGACGAATTCACTAACCTCTTTAACCAGTGCGCCGGTATTATGATCGGGTAACTGCCCGACTACCATAATGGCAACCGGGGTAAGCATTCCAAAACCAACGTAGACGGGGCGATTGTTTTTCATTTTGATAATGCCGATTTCATTTCTTGTAAATACCAGCGCAGGAAGCGCTCAAGGTTGTATTCCTTGTACGTGGAAAGTGGGCCAGGGGTATATGCATGGGAGTTCACTCCGCGCTGCTGGTTGGCGCAGATGGCCCAATCCTGCTGCGCAGTCAGCAGCCAGAAAGGCAGGAGTTTCTCCAGATCATAATCCCGGCCTGCCTCGGCCTCTCCAGACACCAGCCAGGTCATGTGAATACTGGTATGGGCCAAACCGTGAGGCGTGAGGCGGACGGCTACACTATGGTCACAGCTGGCATGAATCCAGAAATTTGGCATGCTGCGCACGCGCAGTGTTCCGACTTCAGGATCGGTATAATCTCCCATCAAGGGGGCCACCTGGTTGCCGTCCATTGTTTCGCTAACGTAGCCCTCCACCAGGGGTGTCCGGTTGGCAGCATACCAGATACCATGTTCGGGATCCGGAAACTCGGTCATCCCGGTTTCGGTGCGCAAGGACATCCCCTGGGCCGCCAGTTTTGCTTCCAAGCGGTCGGTAACCGCTTTTATCCTTTCAGCTACGCGCGGGATGGTATCGTCAGCATTATAGTGATCGAAGTTCGCTTTGATATATTGTGGATGTCTCACATTGCAATGGAAGCATTCCCGGTTGTTTTCCCAGACCAACTTCCAATTGGAGTCGACCTCAAAATCCATGATCTTGGCCACCCTGGCGCGTGCCATGCCCTGCGGCCTGGCAACCGGGGCTATTGCCTGATAGGCCGGGTTAAAGTCCACCGGCTCATGGGCGAGGCTGATGAAGATTAACCCTTCGACCTCGCGGGCATGGGCGGAGTGCATGCCAAGTTTGGATTTATCCAAATCTGGCTGCATGCCACGTTGCAGCAACAGGCTGCCGTTGCGATCGTAGGTCCACTGGTGGTACGGGCATATAAAACGCTTGATGTTACCTACAGGTTCCTGGCAGATAACCGAGCCGCGATGCCGGCAAAGGTTGTATAGCGCCTGCACTTGCCCGTCGTCGCCGCGCATAACAATGATCGAATCCCCATCAATCTCATAAAGGAAGTAATCACCCGGATTCGGGATCTGGCAGGAGTGACCGGCGAAGAGCCAGCCTTGCCGCCAGATGAAATCCATCTCGAGCTGATAAAGCAGTTCGTCATGGTAAAACCTGGGCGGCAGGCCGTACCCGGGCTGGCGTGAATCCAAAAGATTCTCGATTTCCAATAATTCGTTGGTTTTCAAGGGCAACATTTTTGATGACCCTTTCCGACTGGTAATTGATGGATAAACTATATTAAACGCGCAGGTGCTCACCTGTGGGGTCGTACAGAACCGTGGAAGTGACCTCACCCTGCCGGCGCCCTTCGATCAAATCCATTTCGAGACGCGTGCCGGCTCTTGCCAATTCTATTGGCAGGTAGGCGTACAGGATGTTCTTTTCAAGAGAGTATCCATAGCCTCCGCTGCGGACGCGCGCAACCACTTTCCCGTCGTGATAAACGGCTTCCCCACCGTAGATCTGGGTAAACCCATCCCCGTCTAGAACCAGGGTGCATAGCTTGCGGGTCAATCCGGCCTGTTTTTGCTCTACCAGCGCCTGTTTGCCGATGAAATCATTTTTTCCAAGGTCAACGCAAAAGCCCAATCCGGCCTCATAGGGAGTTTCCAGTTGGGTTACATCGGCAGTATAGTATCGATATCCTTTTTCCAGGCGCAGCGAATCGAGCACTTTATACCCGCCCACCTCGAGATCAAACTCCCTGCCTGCATTCAAAAGCTGGTCCCATACCAACGTTGCCCGTTCGGAAGGGATGTACAGCTCCCAACCGAGCTCGCCCACATAACTGACCCGTTGGGCCCAAATCTCTACTCCGTTAACCAGAATTGTCCTGGCGTGAAGGTAAGGCAGGGTCTCATTCGAGACATCTGCACTGGTGATTTTTTGCAATACTGCGCGTGCCTTCGGACCCCATAATGCCAGGCAGGCAAAGTCGGTGGTGATATCCCGGATCGTAACAGGTCCATCCTGGGGCTGTTGGTGCATTCTGAGCCAGGCCAGGTCGTTGCCGATAAAAGCGGAGCCTGTTATTACCCAGAAACGATCCTCAGCCAGACGTGAAATTGTCAGGTCGGCCTCCACTCCGCCGCGTGAGTTGAGGAACTGGGTATAGGTGGCGTTGCCGGCCGGTTTGTCGACGTTGCCGTCGGCCACGCGCTGCAGCAGCGCCAAAGCGCCAGGCCCGGTCACTTCGATTTTACCGAAGGAAGTCAAGTCGAATAAGGAGACGCGCTCGCGCGTCGCCCTATGTTCTTGTCCTACACGCTCAAAATATGGCGGGCGATTCCAACCCCACTGGCGCTGGTCAGTACCGGCCCGCCGCCAAGGCTTGCCAGGATCGAAGAAATTGACCCGTTCCCAGCCGAATTTTTCCCCGAAGACCGCGCCCAATTCCTGGAGCCGGTAGTGCACCGGGCTTACCCGGTGCGGACGCGCCCACTCATTCTCATCGTTGGGGAAGCGCAGCCGGTAATAATATTTAACGCCCTCACGGGTTCTTTCGGCGGCATATTCCGGATTAGCATAATAATTACCAAAACGCGTGGCTTTATAGGCATAGACATCCAACGAGGGTTCACCCTCGACGATCCATTCCGCCATGAGTTTACCGATACCACCTGCGCCGCCATAACCATTGAGCGACATACCAGCCGCGATCCACATGCCGCGAACTTCAGCCATCGGCCCAAGCATGGGTTGGCAGTCCGGGGTGTATGCACCAGGATGGCATACCAGTGTGATGATGCCAGCCTGCTCAAGGAATGGAATCCGGCGAATGGCCCCTTCCAGTAACTGCTCGAAACGATCATAGTCGGCAGGCAGGGTCGTGCCGCCATGCTCCCAAGGCACGCCGTCAATCCAACGTGCCAGCGGATTCGGTTCGTATCCACCAATAACCAGACCGCCAGCCTCCTGGCGCATATACACCAGGTTGTCGGGGTCGCGCAGGCACGGGGTGGTGGAGGGGAATTCATGGCTGCTGACAGCCTTCAAAGCTATGTGCTGGTGGTCCACCGGCGTAGTCGGCATGGACAGACCGGCCATCGCCGCCACCCGGGGTGCCCACAGGCCGGCCGCGTTAACGACAATCTCGGTCCGGATGGCACCCTTGTTGGTTAGGACGCGTTGGATCTCTCCCTTGGAAGAGAGTTCGATGCCGGTCACGCGCACATTGGTATTGACCTCCACGCCCATCTCGCGTGCAAAGCGCGCCATGCTGGTGGTAGTTAGATAAGGATCCAGCTGGCCATCCCGCGGCAGGTAAATGGCGCCATACAGGTGTTCCTTGCTTAATTGCGGCATGATGCGCAACGCTTCGTCTGGTGAAATAACCTCCACATCCATACCGATGGCTTTTGCGCGGCTGACACTGCGTTGAAGCTCTTTGAGCTGGTCCTCTGTTGAAGCCACGCGCAGGCTGCCGACATGATCGAATAGTCCCAGCCCGCTGTAAAGCTCGATGCTGTATTTCCGGAATTGCATGAGGGTCTGGGAAGTGGCGAACTGCGTGACCAGCCCGGCCGCGTGGGAAGATTCTCCACTTGCTATTTCCCCTTTTTCAACCAGCACAACATCCGTCCAACCCAGCTTGGCCAGATGGTAGGCAGTGTTAGCTCCGACGATACCACCCCCGAT
>Ga0182011_10004766_pt1 | contig 10811 bp, 10 predicted proteins | sample 711E1DmetaG_FD_120481 | JGI IMG/M metagenome (GOLD analysis project Ga0182011, IMG submission 120481) | Permafrost microbial communities from Stordalen Mire, Sweden - 711E1D metaG | ecosystem: Environmental > Terrestrial > Soil > Wetlands > Permafrost | place: Sweden: Stordalen | collected...
AAATACAGCTTGCGGTCTCCAGGATCCGCATAAATGTGATGCGCAGCCTCAAGACCCACAACCTCATCTCGTGAATCGTAACCCAGCATCCTGATGCCGGCTTCATTCATATCCAGGATGACACCATCGGCATCGGTGAGATAGACCATTGCCGGTGAATGTTCAAAAATATGCCGGTAACGTTGTTCAGAAATACTGATAGATTTCTTACTCTTCGCTTTCTTATTCTGAAGTTTTGCCATATCGCTCTCTTACACAATATTCGTGAGGTTATCTACATTAATTTCTCTTGTCAGCTATAAGCCATGTTGCCAGTTTACCCTATCGCACACCTCGGATGTGGGGATATCGTCAGAGGGAGATCCGTTCTTCGCGAATGGCACATTTCGTCTTCCCGCTCTTCCATATGAAGGGGTACTCGCCTGTTGGATACGGGAAATATAAACCTGCGTAGAGATTATCGGTCTGTTTTGAAAGATGCGGATTTTGGAATCGTCTCAAATCGCCTTCCAGAGGGTGAAGGCCCCCAGAACACCCAGCAGGATCAGCATAAAGGTCCGATAGGTCTCCTCCTGAATCCTGCCGTAGAAGAAATGGCCCACATAAGTACCGATCATCAAGGGGGCAAGTGAAATAAGAAAATACTTCAGAACCATGTCGGTCATCAATCCACTGAAGGCCTGGAAAAAGATCACGATGATCCCGGAAGCGAAAAAGTAACCCTGCAGGGTGACCTTGATCTGGTCCTTGTTCCAGGGTTGCAGCGAGGTGTAAACGATCACCGGCGGCCCTGAGGCGCTGAATGCCCCGCCCAGACAGCCGGCCAGAAAACCGAAAAGATAGGCCCAGTATTTTTTCATCGTCTTCCGGTGCGGTTTAATGACCAGACCGTAAAAGGAATAGGCCATCAGCATGACGCCGAGGGTGATGAGAAGGTAAGAGGCCTTCAGATGCTTCAGGAGCAGGACACCGACAGGAACCCCGAAGACGGTCCCGACCAGGAGCGGAAGGATCTTCCGCCATTCCAGGTGATTCCAGAGGGAAAACAGCAGATAGACGGTAAGGACCACGCCGGAAAGGGACATGAGGGGAATGGCGATTTTGATATCCAGAAAAAGGGCCAAAACCGGCAGGGAGAAAAGAACGGACCCGAAGCCGGAGAATCCCTGAATCAGGCCGGCGATGAGGGCCACAAAGCAGAGGTAGAGGTAAATGATGGTCTCCATGCTATCCGGATGAACCTTCCTTCTGGGTGTGCTCAATGGCCAGATCAATCTGCTTTAAAAAGAAATCGACGTCATTTTTTGCCGCCTCGCCATCCTGCGGGGAGATCCGGTCCTTGTTTTCGTCGCAAAACTGCATGACCAGTTGTTCAAACTCGTGCTGGGCAAACAGGGCCTCGCCGGTCAGAAAGCTGGCCATGTTATTTTTCAGAATCAGCACGATTGTCTTCATATCCCAGAGGGATTGCAGCTTCTTCTTCATCTCACCTCACGAAAATATCATCAGGGTTTCAGCAAAAAGGGTTGAACGTGATCCGGTTGCGGTTGATCAAGGAATCGAAACGAACCTTTCCGGTCTGACCCACCCCTTCCATCTGCTCCAGGTTGAGCAGCCCTTGCAGATCGGTGTCGATATCGGCCAGCGCCCGGCGTCCATCGGGCAAACGGCCGATGACGGTCCCCCGTTCCGGCCGGCCGTCCGGAGCATGACGAATCATATACGCCTCGACCGTCAAAATGCCTTCTACCCGCTCAACCGGCTCAGGCAGGGCTTCCGCATCAATGGCCTGCTGGATGGCGGCATCCTCCCGGTCTTCCCAGGGATGATCGGGCGGCTCGGCGCCATAGACCCCGATGGCGTGTTTCGAATTGTACCAGCCGTTGGCCGTCACCAGGGCCTTCAAGCGGCGATCCCGGCGGATGCGCTCTATGACGGAGGCAATGGCATGCAGGGTATAGTTGTTGCCCGGCCCGCCGAAACAGGCCAGTCCGCCGGTGACAGTCAAATCCCGCGGATCGTCTTCGGGAATTCCGATGGCCCGCCGGGAAATTTCCACGGCGGAGGGGAAACAACTGTACAGATCAAAGACCCCGATATCGCTCAGGGCAAGACCGGCCTGTTTCAGGCAGAGCCCTGTTGCTTCCGTGATTGCCGGCGAGTCGTCAAGGCGGGGACGACGGCTCACATGCCAGATGTTGTTCAGCTCGGCGCCTCCCATGGGATAGACCCACCGCGAACGGTCTATACCCAGCGACTGTGCATCCGCTTCACTGGTCATGATCACGGCGGCCGACTGATCCACATTGATGTTGGCCATCATCTGCATAGTATAGGGATAGACGACATAGCGGTTCCGGTCCGTGGGTCGCGTGAGTTCCTCAGCACTCAACGCTTTCCGGCTCCAGGCATGGGGATTTTGCGCCGCAATCCGTGACATCTGCTCACAGCGGGATCCCATATAGCGGCGATGCGCCTCCGGTGTCCGGCCGGAAAGGGTCCGCAGGGACATTTCAAAGAAGGGATACATGAACTGGGGCATGAAGAGATCATAGGCCGCTTCGACATCATGGTTGGGTTCGGGATATTCCTCACCATCCGCCCGGAGTCTTTTCGCTTCATGGTCGCAGCCCAGGTGCAACAGGGTGTCAAAGTTCACCGGCAGAGCGGCTTCCCGGACCTGTCGAGAGGTTATATTATCCGACCAGTCCAGCGTGACCTTCCCCTTGGCTGCCCTGACCATCGCATAGACGGCTTCGGCCCCGGCAATGAGGACTGTCCGGCGTCTGCCCGCCGCGATATCCCGGGAAAACTGATTCACGAGCATCTGGGGGGTATTGCCGCCGATCAGCGTATAGATGGCCTCCAGCGGACGAATCCCCAGTGCATGACTGAGCATCCCCGGAGTATCTTCATCGTCACGGGAAAAGCTGTTGACGACACAGACCGTATCGATTGAGGCAGGCAGGCCATCCACCCCTGCGTCAGCAAGAGCGTGACGGCCTGCCCCGATCATGAGGCCGAGCGGATCGACAACGGGATGGGCATCTTTCCGCTGGGTGTACTGGGCAGCACCCACAAGGATCGGAACCGGTTTTGCTTTCATGGCGCTGCATATAAACGAAACCGATGGCTTTGTCAAATGCTCCTGTGACCCTTACTGGGCGAGCAGCCCGCCATCGTTGACGACGACATGGCCCGTCATGTAGGCGGATGCGTCCGAGGCCAGAAAGACGGCGAGGCCCTTCATATCATCCATGTCTCCCACCCGTTTGAGGGGAATGGAGTTGATGACCATGTCATGGGCCGCCTTGAATTCAGGCTTCTCGATATAGGCCATCATGTCGGTCCGGAAGAAACCGGGGGCAATGGCGTTGACGCGGATCTTGTAAGGGGCCAGTTTGACCGCCAGGTTCATGGTCAGCAGATTGATCGCCGCCTTGGTGGAATTGTAAGGCACGGCCGGATGGGCCAATTCGTCCGACCCCCGGAACGCCATGACCGACGAGATGTTGATGATATTCCCGCCGCCCTGCTTTTTCATGATGTTGGCGACTTTCTGGGTAAGAATCCAGACGCCGCGCACATTGACGTTAAAGAGCTGGTCCCATTTTTCCAGGGGAAATTCGAGGGTTGGCGCCCCCCAGGTCGCCCCGGCGTTGTTGACCAGAATGTCGATGCGGCCGAATTTATCCATGGCCGCCTTGACCATGCTGTCAATATCCTCGGCCTTGGATACGTCACAGGCAACAGGAAAAACCTTCACACCGGACTCCTTTTCAATCTCCAGGGCGGCCGCCTCCAGGTTCTTCATCTTCCGCGAGGTCAGAATCAGGTCCGCACCCGCTTCTGCGAGGCCGGTGGCGATGAATTTCCCGATGCCACGGCCCCCGCCGGTGACCAGAGCAACCTTCCCGTTGAGTTTAAACAGATCCTGCAATTTCATGGTAACCTCCTGATGTTTCATTGATTCAACCCCATGTCCCACAAACAGGGACGGATCGTGAAGGATTCTCTTCTCCCGCCGGAAACCCGGACCGCAAGCCGGAAGGGCGCCTTCCTGTTCCGGTGGTCCCGATTCGGATATTCTGAAATCCCGCATCTGTCAAGGATATTCATGCGATCAGCAACTATCTCTTGACCGCCCCGCTGATTCCATGCTAACGAGGTCTCCGTAATCTATTTCCTACCTTGATACATCCCGACAGATCAAAGAGCACTCAGGAGGGTGAGGCGATGGAGATGATGGTCAGAAATGAGGAGAAAGCAGCCATAATCGCAGTGACCGGGCGGATGGATGCCGTCTCGGCGCCCCAGTTCGATAAGAGACTGGAAACCCTGATAGCGGAAGGGGCCACGCGCATCATCGTCAACTTCCAAAACCTTGAATATATCAGCAGCGCCGGACTGCAAATCGTCCTGGCCAACGCAAAAAAACTTGAATTTATCGACGGAGAACTCCTGTTGACCAATCTTTCAGGGGCAGTTAAAGAAGTTTTTGAAATTTCCGGATTCGACACGATATTTCAAATATTTGATGACCCGGATGCCGCCCTGGCTTCCCTTTGATGCTCACTGTTCAAGCCTATGTTGACGATTACATTACCCGCCAGTCTATCCAATCTGGGCCAGTTCATTGTCCCCGTCTCGAACTGGCTCAAATCTCAAGGCCTGTCCCGGCAGAAAATCGTTAGAATCGAGCTGGCCCTCGAAGAGGCACTCGTAAACATCAGCCGTTATGCCTATCCGCAGGGACGGGGCGATATCGAAGTGCGATGTCAGCTCCTGGAGGAGAACCGCTACCTCATTGAGATTATCGATTCGGGCATTTTCTTCGATGTCTGTGCCCTGCCGACACCGGAATTGAAAGCCTGTGTTGCCGAACGGGAAGTCGGCGGACTGGGTGTTTATCTCATGCGAAAGATGGCGGATGAAATAACCTACAGGCGGGAGAAAGATAAAAACATCCTGCGTCTCATTTTTCAGGCAACGCCCGACCGGAATGCCGGTGCGACCCCTTTCAATCCCGGGCAAAGAGGAATTCAGAGGTAAGGCCATGGCTGCCGGAGAAGCAAAACCGAAAGTGAGAGTCGAGCGGTACCTGAGGGCTTCCGTCCTGAACGACGTGGTCGAGCTTGAAAAACGGGTCTGGAAGCGTAAGGGATACCGCGAGGTCAACGCGCCCATGCTCTACTTCGAACTGGCCTACCTCACCAATGGTCTGGTGCTGACCGCATTTGATGACGGCGTTTACACACCGGAAGAGCGGGCCGTCATGGCCAGGGAAGATCCCTGGTATGAGGGGGATCACCCCATCGGTTTTCTCGTCTGCTTTGCCGACTTTGATCATAACGGCTCTTTCTGGTATGGCGCGAGGATGGGGGTGGATCAACGTTATCAGGATAAAAACATCGGTGAAGTGCTTGTCAGTCATCTTTACGACTCTGCCAAGGAAAGGCACATCCCCAGAATCCGCTGGACCTATGACCCCCTCCAGTCCCGAAACGGTTACATCTACCTCCGCAGGATGGGGGCCCTGGTCAAGGAAATCGGATTCAATTATTACAGCGCCGTTTTCACCAATGACCAGTTCAACCGGGGCATATCCACGGACCGGTTTGTGGTGGAATGGGATATCGGCTCCGCGCGCGTGACCGAGCGAATGGAAGAAGGCAAGATTCCGGATTTTGATGAGTCGCTGATGACCCCGGACAACATCGTCAATGAGATCGGGCTGGATGAAGAGGGGTTGGAACGGCATGGCGAAAAATGGCTTTTCAGATTGCGGAAGTCGCCCCTGTTTATCGAGATTCCCTACGCCCAGGACCGCCTGCTGCATGCTGACCGTACCAAGGCCCAGGCGCTTCGGGACAAGTGCCGGGGCCTTTTTATGCATTATCTCGCCCGAGGATACGTGGTGAATGATTTTATCCTCCGCAAGTTGCCTGACGGCCGGAGAAGGGCTTATTACCGGCTGGATCAGGACGTTCAATCGCAGACCCTGAACCTTTGAAAAGACAGGATGAAAACGAATAACTGATGGATCGAAAAACAAACCCGCGATTCAGAATCAGAACCAAAATTCTGCTCGTCTTTCTGGGCCTCTCCATTTTTCCGCTGCTGATCTTCGGGTATGTTTCATTCCGTGATATCCGGCAGGTCAGCAACTATGTCCTAACCAGCAGCACGTCCGTGGGCAACAGCGCCGCCAACGACAGCGCCAAGGCCCTGGAAGCCCTCGGCGCCGAGATTCTGCGCCAGAAGGCGATTGATGTGGCGCTGCAATGTAAAATTTTCATCAACGCCCATCCCGGCCTGTCCACACCGGACCTTCAGGCCAGTCCCGAATTTCAGAGAATCGCCGTTCAACTGGTCGGCGAAACCGGCTATACCATCATCTATGAAAAACGGACCGGGATCATGCGGTTTCACGTCAATCCCCTTCTCATCAATTTCGACATGCACAACTGGAAAGAAAAACTGCCCGATTTCTGGGCGCTCTTTGAGCGGTCTCTAAACGGCACACCGGTCGGCGGCTATTATGACTGGCAGGACCCTGACCGTAAAATCCGCAAAAAGTTCATGTATATCGCACCGGTTGAAGGAACGCGGTTCATGGTGGCTGCCACCACCTATATCGATGAGTTTTCCAAACCGGCCAATCTGACCAAAAATCAGATTGCCGAATCCACGCGGAAGATCAATGAACAGATGAACGAGAGCATCAGCGGCATCCGCAACACCTTCGTGGCTCTTCTGATGGCCATGATCTTCGTGGTGGCCTGTATCTCCTATTTTCTCTCCCAGATGATCACGGACCCCATTGTCGCCCTGATCCGCGGCGTCAAGGCCCTGGGGCGGGGGGATATGGAATACCAGGTCGAGGTCAAAACAGGCGATGAACTCGAATCACTGGCCCACTCCTTCAACAAAATGACTGCGGATTTGAAGGTGCACGTGGAAGAGCTTCAGTGCACCACAGCGGAAAAAGAAGGCCTTCTCAAGGAACTGGAGATTGCCCGCGGTATTCAGCTACGGCTCCTGCCCCAGGTGGCGCCAATAATTGACGGAATGGATCTTGCGGCCCATAACGAACCGGCCCGGGAGGTAGGCGGCGATTTTTATGATTTCATTCCGGTCATGGAAGACAACCTGGGTCTGGTGATTGCCGATGTCTCCGGCAAAGGCATGCCCGCCGCCATGTTCATGGGATTATCCCGAACGATAATCCGGGCCAGTGCCACAGGAGATCCGGCGGCAGCCAACGCCATTAAACAGGCGAACGAACTCATCTGCCGGGATTCGACCTCCGGCATGTTCGTGACCCTCTTTTACGCCGTCCTCAACACCCGCTGGAAACGCCTGCAATACGTAAATGCCGGTCATAACCCGCCGCTACTTTTCCGGAAAGGGTCCGAGGACGTGATCCAGCTGAAAGCAAAAGGAATCGCCCTGGGAGTGGCTCATGATATCGACCTGCAGGAAGCGAGCATCGATCTGATCTCCGGGGATATCCTGGTCCTGTACACGGACGGCATCACGGAAGCCATCAATGATCAGGAGGAGGCCTTTGGCCTGGAAAGACTCATCCGCATCATCCGTTCCCATGGGGAACTGTCGGCAAAAAATCTGATCGACAAGATTCAGGGGGAGGTGATGTCCTTCGCCGGCAACCAGCCCCAATTCGACGATATTACGCTGATGGTGCTGAAAGTTACCTGACCCGTCCCCAACGGCTATAGGGTAATCCGGTCGATCTTCTTCAGGACCCGGCCCGGCAGAACACCCGTATGCTCCTCTTCACGAATCACGATCTGCCCATTGACGATGACATATTCGATCCCCCGGCCGAACTGATGGGGATCGGTCCAGTTGGCGAGATCGATGATGTTATCGAGGTCGAAGACAACGATATCGGCAAAGAATCCTTTCCTGATCTGTCCCCTGCCCCATAATCCGAATTTTCTGGCGGTCAGCGACGTCATTTTTTCGATGGCAATGCCCGGCGGCATGAGGTTTTCGTCGCGGACATACCGTCCCAGCATCCGGGGAAAGGTCCCGTAGGAACGGGGATGCGGCTTGTCCCGCCCCAGCGCTCCATAGGGCGCCAGCGCCCATCCATCGGAACCGATCACCACCAGGGGATGGGCGATAATGCGTTTGAAATTGTCTTCGCTGAGAGAAAAATTGATCATCCAGACCTGGTCTTCCTCAGCGATCAGCAGATCACGGATCAACGCGTAGGGCTCCTTGCCGGACTCCAGCGCGGCCTGATGGATGCTCTTTCCCACTAAGAGCTGGTTTTCCTGCGTCAGCACCGAGGAAATGAACACTTTGTCCCAGGAACCGACCTTCTCCTCCTGAATTTTGACAAACTCCCGGATTTTTCCATCCAGAGCGGGATCTTTCAATCTTGTGAGGTATTCATCCGTGGAGCCCTGCTGAACCCAGCGGGGAATAAAGGTATTCAGAAGGGTCGATGTGGCTGTGTAGGGATAACGGTCGGCCAGGATTTCCATCCCCTGGGAGTTGACCTCCGATATCCTCGACAGGACGGAATGGAGTTTAGACCAATTCCGCGGGTAGGCCAGCTTGAGGTGAGAAATCTGCAGACTCACATTGGCCTCCTGGGCGATCAGGATCGCCTCTTCAACGGCTTCGACGAGACAATCCCCTTCATTCCGCATGTGCGTGGCATAGATGCCTCGGTAGGCCGCCACCTCCCGGCAGAGCTCAATAATCTCTTCCGTCCGGGCAAAGCACCCCGGGGTATAAATAAGCCCCGTGGATAATCCCATGGCACCGGCTTCCATACACTCCCGGATCAACCGCTTCATGGCTTCCATCTCCCGATCCGAGGGAGGTCGATCCTCATGACCAAAGACAGCGCTCCGGACACTGCCATGGCCGACCAGGGTGGCATAATTCAGGGCAATACCGCGTTCCTCCAGACGGCGGAAAAATCCGCCGATGTCCTTCCAGTCGATATCCACCCCATATTTTTCCTCCGTGTACTTCTTCTTTTCCTCGAAATTGGCATCACTGAGCGGAAACATGGTAAAACCACAATTCCCGGAAATTTCTGTGGTAACCCCCTGCCGGATTTTACTCTCCGCCTTGGGGTTGACCAGCAACTCAATATCCGTGTGGCTGTGAGGGTCGATAAATCCCGGAGAAACGGACAGACCGGAAGCTTCGATGACGGTTTTCGCCCGGTCCCTGTCCAGAGGACTTCCGATCTGATAAATTTTATCGTCCTTGATGGCAACATCCAGCAGCTGTCCCGGGTTTCCCCGTCCGTCATAAACAGTTCCGCCCGCAATCAGGATGTCAACGTCTTTATTCATGGGACCTCCCCTGTCTACCGAATCACCGCCCAGGCCATGGCATAAAAAATCGCCGGCAGTAAATTGCCTACCCGGATCTGTTTCAAATCAAGAAGATTGATGCCGATGGCCAGGATCAAAACACCACCGGTCGCCGTAACGGCGTCCAGGACAGCGGGACTCTTGAGGAATAGAAGCTGCGAGGCCAAGAGGGTAATCGCCCCCTGCACGACAAGAACGGATAAGGCGGAAAAGGCAACGCCCACGCCGAGCGATGAAGCCAGAGCCACGGAAGCCACCCCGTCGAGAAGGGCTTTTACATAAAGGGTATGGGGATCCCCCGCCGTCCCGTCCTGGATCGACCCCACGATCATCATCGCACCGGTCAAATAAAGGAGGGAAGAGGAAACAAACCCCTGGACGAAAGTGGATGAATCGGACCGGAAGCGCGCCTTGAGCCTTTCTGCCATTCGTTCCAGCCACTTTTCGATATCGATCAGCTCGCCGGTGACAGCGCCGATGAGCAGGCAACTGATCACCACCACAATCTCTTTACCCGTGAGCGCCATTTGCAGGCCGATCAGAATGACAGACAGCCCGAGGGCCTGCATGACAATGGTTTTGAGCCTTGCGGAAATGTGCTTTCCTACAGAAATGCCAAGGAGGCTACCGGCAAGAATGGCGCCGCTGTTGACAAGGGTTCCCGTCATAGATGATTGCCTTAAACATTTTTTCGGCGGCATTCTATTCAGATGCATAGCCGATTGCAATTATTTTATTACGTTATTACGGTCGGCCAAGTGATAAAAAAATTTTGCCAAAAACAGGTCTCTGGCCTCTACTTTTTCCTGTCGTCATGGATGTACGATAAAGTCAGGATTGAAAGCAAGAATTTATATTTCCCGCTTTATCTTCTTCCCCTGTGAAGCGAAAACCGCCAGAGAATTAAGGATTCAGATCAGGGCAACGGACACGGTGAAAATTTATCCCCTCATGCTGAAATTCTGATTTTGATCAGGATGGTTTTCGCTCTCTGAGGGCCTCTTCTTCAAAATTGCCGACGAGCGAGGCCTTATCTTGTGTAAAATACATGGGATAGTGTTTCCGGAAGGTGGCCATGATCATCTCATAGGGCAGGTCAGCAAAAAAGCCATGATCATGGACGTATTCCATATGCCGGTTCCCCTTCCGATCGAATTCATGGAAAATCGCATCATGGATGCCATCGAAATCAAGGGGTTTGACACCGAACCGTTCGCAGAGTGACAGGTTGAAGGTGGGCGTGGCTTTCACCCACCGGTTGTCCAGGAACATCTCCGTATATCCGTGATAGATGAAGAGATCCGTCTTCATGATCTGTTTCAACCGCTCGGTTGTCAGATGATTGCGGACCGTGGCGAACCGCAGGCGGCTGGGAATACCCAGGGCTCGCGCGGCGGCGGCGAGAAGCAGCGCCTTTTCTACACAATAACCCGATTTTTTGCC
>Ga0182011_10004767_pt1 | contig 10809 bp, 11 predicted proteins | sample 711E1DmetaG_FD_120481 | JGI IMG/M metagenome (GOLD analysis project Ga0182011, IMG submission 120481) | Permafrost microbial communities from Stordalen Mire, Sweden - 711E1D metaG | ecosystem: Environmental > Terrestrial > Soil > Wetlands > Permafrost | place: Sweden: Stordalen | collected...
ATATCGGGGCATATAAAGCCCCGACGCTGAGGAACCTCGCGTTCACTGCGCCGTATATGCATGACGGAAGATTTACTACGATTGATCAGGTTATTGATTTCTATAGTTCAGGATTGGTATGGTCGGCATCGATCAGTCCGCTCATGCATCACATCGCCGCAGGCGGCGTCAGGCTTACACCTTCGCAAAAGGCCGATCTCAAAGCATTCTTATTAAGCCTTACAGATAGTACTTTTGTGGTAAACCCGGCATTTTCGAAACCGGAAAAAATGCCGGATGAGTGATCCTTATAAGCAAACGGTATGGTTATCTTCCCAAATGCAAAAATAAACCTGGGACTGAATGTCCTGAAGAAACGCACGGACGGGTATCATGATCTTGAATCGGTCCTCGTTCCGATTGCCCTGCATGATATTCTCGAGATCGTTCCATCCGGAGACGGAGAGGAGACACTGGAAACCACGGGGTTAAAAGTGCCTTGTCTGCCGGAGGAAAATTTATGTCTCGGTGTTTTCCATCTGCTGGCAAAAGATTTCAATATCCCGGCGGTCAGGATCCATTTGCATAAGGTGGTCCCCATGGGAGCAGGGCTGGGAGGCGGGTCTTCCGATGGTGCCGGAACTATAAAAATCCTGAACGAAATTTATTCCCTTGGGTTGCCGGCATCACAAATGAAAGATTATGCCCGGGAAACCGGGAGTGATTGTGCCTTCTTTATTGACAATGAAACTGCATTTGCAACCGGGAAAGGCGAACTTCTGGAGCCCATTGATGTCAATCTTACCGGTCATCGTATCCTTATTGTGATTCCCCCGATTCACATCAGTACTGCTGAGGCATACCGGAGCGTCATTCCTGCCAAACCGGCGATGCGGATTCCGTCAATCCTGAAGATGCCGATCGAGGATTGGAAAGATGTCCTTTGCAATGATTTTGAGACCTCCGTTTTTCAGTTCCATCCGGATATCAGGAAGATTAAGGAACAACTTTATTCTGCAGGGGCCGTCTATGCTTCCATGAGCGGCAGCGGCGCAGCAGTTTACGGAATATTCAGGGATGAATTCCCGGTAACAACACTTTTCAGTGGATGCATTACCTGGGAAGGTAAACTATAAAAAAAACCCCGCGGATGCAGGGTTTCAGGCTAAAAGTAAAATGAATCGCAGTCAACTATAAAAGTTTGACGTCCACGGCATTCAAACCTTTTTTACCTTCTTTGAGTTCAAAGGTGACTTCATCATTTTCACGGATCTCGTCAATGAGACCTGATACATGTACAAAGTATTCTTTTTCTGACTCATTGTCTTTAATGAACCCGTATCCTTTGGATTCATTAAAAAATTTAACTTTACCTTCTCTCATACTTAAAAAATATAAAAATTAAAATTGTCGCAAAAATAAATCAAATTCCGAAATCTCCGGCAAATTTCTTGTTCCACGAAAAAAATTACAGGTCTTTTCTCCAGGTATTTAGCAGTAGTTCAGATGAATTTGAAGATCAACGTACTTTCAGGATCACCCCTATGTTGGCATAGGTTACATTGTACCCAAGTTCCCCGTTCAGTCCGATAATCTTGTTAAAGAAGTAAGATGCCCCGACGAAAACTCCAAAGTACGGGTAGACGGCTGAATAACCACGCGGAACATAAAGGTCGCGATAATAGTGCGTATAATGATAGATTGAGAATCCGATTCCCAGCGGCAGGCCCCCGTAGGTATCAAGCCCGGGAACTTTCCATCCGTAATGGTAAGCGCTGCGGGCCCCGAACATAATATTGACCCAGGATGCCTTGTAATTTTCGAAGTATTTATAGGAAAAAAACGATAATCCGAATTCCCCGCCCAGGGAAAGCACACCCGGACCAAGCTGGAATGTACCGTTCTCGGCGAACAGTTTAATTCCGGGGCCGAATCCCACCCCGTTACTGAAAATGTGGGTGCCTGGGCCAATGCCGACGCTCGCCACCCAGCTACCCTGATCCATCGGATCGACGGGCGCCGAACTTTGTGAAAAGGCATGATATGTGACAAGAAGGGAAAGTACAAGAACTGATCCCGCAACGATTGATTTTGCTTTCATATCAGAATAGTTTTATCGGTTGTTATATTATTTAACGGTTAAAATACCATTTATTACATTTTATTGAAGAAATTGAACAAGAAAAGGCCATTGTCTTATTTCCTGTCAGAACCCGGCCGCTCCCTGACGTTCTTTGTACTCTTACCTTCCAGGTATGTTTTGAACACCTCCGGTTTCTGTGCAGTTGACATTTCAAATTTTACATTGACGGTCACGCTGTCTATCGTTTCATAAGACAGGCGGTACCTTGGAGACTTCTGGATTGCATCGGAGGTCAGAACAATGGCCTTGTCCTGGAATGAAGCGGTGTAGTTAATGGCATGGCCTTCATTGTCAAAATAGATGGCCTTAACCGGATTCCCCGATGCATCCGGATATATAATCATCATGTCCCTATGGAACACAGCAGGTTTCCCGGCTTCCCCCTGGATACGGGTGCGGTTGTTCCGGACCAGGATATACCCATCCATGTCCTTCCTGAAATTGAAGGAACCATTGGTTGCTCCGGGTTTGCCATTATCCTGTCCCCTCCAGTCGCCCATAAGGTTTTGCCATTTACTCCAGTCTACCGGACTTGCAGGAGCCACAGTTGCCGGCGTAGTGCCTGCCTTCGTGTTGTTGTTTATACTTTGACCTGTATTTTGCTGGGCGCTGGCCCCGCAAATAATGACCATCAAAACGATCGTACTAATAATTTTCAGGTGTTGCATGACTTTTATTTTTAAGATGGGTTGATTCTATGAGAGAAACTTCAGATAAGGGTTCCATATTGCTTGTTACGCATGGTCATCCGGATAAAATGGTTCAGACGTCTTTGAAATTCCTCGGGGCGTTTCCTCGCACCATCGATGAAACTGATCCGGATACGTTTATAAACTTTACGGTGCTGTCGATCCACCCGAAACAGAGCGCTTCCTCAACAGCGTCATTATAAGGAAACCGGGGTTTTCCGCTTTGCCTGCGATTAAATATCAGCCAGATCTCCGGTTCCTTTTTATGGTTCTTTGAAAGCCACTTTCGCCATTCCTTACGGTCAGTAACTTCTAATGTCTTCCCAATTTCCATCCCAGATCTTTTTCTGCATTCATCAATCCGGAATGCAAATGTAATTACAAACCCAATAAATCAAAATACGTTTTTCCTGGATTCAGATTTTGTGTAGTTAAATTAAATAGGTCTAAATAAAATTTATTTACTAATTTGATTCCATTCCGCGCAAAGGCAACATATCTTTGCATATATATATTTACATTTAATAGTAAGGAGGTCACCATGAAAAGTAAACAAACGATATACTCAGGAGTTGTGATAGTATTTTTATCCGTTCTGATATTCACCACAGGATGTACAAAAAAAAGCAGCACCACAAACTCTTCCGGCACGCAGTTCAACCAGGTCAATCTTGTTGCAGATGTTGGCTCTTTTGCGGGGGCCAGGATCGATACAAACCTGATCAATGCCTGGGGTATTGCAATTGGTCCGTCGGGAAAAATATGGATCTCATCAACCGGCAAAGGGCTTACAACAATTTATGATGGTACCGGTGCTACCGTCATCGCACCCATTAAAATTCCGGCATTGGGAAACCGCACCTCAAACGGTCCGACCGGAGCGGTCCTCAACAATACTACAGATTTCATCATTCCGGCTGACAACACCCAAAGCAAATTCATCTACGTAAACCTGGATGGTACAATTTCTGCCTGGAGTTCCGGTTCTTCTGCAAAGACCGTTGCGAACCGGTCAACCACGGGAGCCTCTTATACCGGGGCTACCCTGGCTAAGGTAGGTTCCACGAACTATCTGTATGCTGCCAATTTCGGAGGAGGGAAGATTGATGTTTTTGCATCCGATTTTACCTATAATGTTAATTTTTCCTTCATCGATCCCAATCTGCCACAAGGTTTTGCACCGTATAACATTGCAAATATCGGAGGCGATCTTTACGTAATGTATGCCCCGACCAGCTATAACGCTGTCGGGAATGGTTTTGTAAGCGTGTTCAGCCCGGATGGTACCTTTATCAAACGGTTTGCCACTAACGGTACACTGAACTTCCCCTGGGGTATTACCATAGCTCCGGCCGGTTTCGGTCTCGGTCTGAACATGCTACTTGTCGGGAATTTCGGGGATGGGACGATCAGCATTTTCGACATGAACGGGAATTCCAAAGGACAGTTGCAGTCGAATGGAAATACGCTTTCTATCGACGGGTTATGGTCGCTTACGCCCGCACCGTCGACAGCCACCACGCTTGATCAGACCGTAATATATTTTAGTGCAGGTCCGAATTCCGGTGCGCATGGACTCTTCGGCTATCTGAAGCTGGCATCAACCTCCACAGGTACCGGGTATTGATAATCAATCAAAGGGCTGAATAATAAAAATGTTCAGCCCTTTCCCTTATATAAAACCGGACCAAAAAGTTACGGATCTTTCAGTGGCATCTGAATTACAATATTAACGGGAATTAGTATAGTCTAAATAGCATACATAGTAGTCTGACAATCACCTTTGTCGTGCAGCCTCATTCCGGAGTGCTGCCAATATTCGAAATATGCCCTTATTTCCGGAGTTATTCTTACTAACAGTTTCAAAAATCATCATTATGAAAAAGTACATCGTAATATTGCTTATTCCGTTTCTCTTTGCCTGCGGCCGTGAGGCCAAGGAAAGAGCGGCGTTACTGCAGGCCAGGACTGACAGCCTGATGAATCAGACAGCACAAAAGGATGTGGCTATCAATGATTTCATGAAATCGGTTAACGACATCCAGGGAATGCTTGATTCGATAAAAACGAAAGAGAACATCATCAGCCAGAGTACCCAGAGGACAGGCGAGATGAAGCTTTCGGTAAAAAACCAGATCAAATCCGACATCGCCTCCATTTATGATCTCATGCTGAAGGACAAAAACCAGCTCCTGGCATTGTCAGGCAGATTAAAAAATTCAGGTCTGAAACTGGCAGAATTCCAGAAGCTCGTGGATCACCTTCAAAGGGATGTTGCAGAAAAGGATTCCATGCTTGCAGTCTTAAACGGCAGATTGGCAAAAATGGATATCGTGATCGCAGCCGCAAACCAGAAGATTGACACCCTGAACAATGTAGTGCAGAACCAGGGTCAGCAGATCAACAGCCAGACGCAGGTCATCGGTGAACAAACCACCGCACTGAACACGGCCTATTATATCCTGGGAACCACCAGCGATCTTAAAAAGGAAAAGATCATCAAAGGCGGGAAACTCCTGCCGGATTTCAACAGATCGCTCTTCACCAAAGTGGATATCAGGAATACAAAAGAAATTCCGATAGAGACCAAAAAAGTAAAATTGCTTTCAAACCACCCGACCTCATCCTTCCGGCTGAACATGGACGGGAAAAAGGTGAAATCACTGGAAGTGACCAACGACAAGGCCTTCTGGAGCAATACAAAATACCTGGTCGTCGTGACCGATTAATGGAAGTGAACAAAAGTTCATGAAAGTAAAACATTGTGAACCAGAACCGGGCCGGGAATCTCCCGGCCTTTTTATTGGATGATCTTTTGATAAGCCACAACATCAAGTATTTTATTGAATTTTTCCCCGACCTGCTTGTAATGGGCACACTTCTCATACCCGCATTTCTCAAATAATTTTATACTGGGTGCATTATCTCCAGAAATTATTCCGATCAGAACAAAAATACCCTGTTCCCTTGCCACATCTCCAAGGTGATTCAATGCATCTATCCCTATGCCCTGCCCGGTAAATCCGGGTTTTAAGTACAACGAAACCTCGGCTGTTCTGTCGTAAGCCTGCCGCTTTTTATACCGGGATAAGTAACAAAACCCGCAAAAGTTGTCATTTGCCCTGATGAGAAAGGATTTGTATTTTTTATGATCGACCGGAATAAATTCCTTGAGTTCTGCAATGGATATTTTTTCGGTATAATAAGTTGCAGTTGAATTCAGGATGTAATGGTCATAAACCTCTTTAATAGATTCGAAATCAGATTCTTTAATTTCTCTATACTCGATTTTCATATTCAATTCGTTTTAAAGTCTTAAACCTCATTCAAAAAAGATGGACCCTTGCATTCATCTTTTCGAAGGTGGGTTCCCTTTTGTGGGTGGCGGTGGCGATCCGGCGGTTCGCTTAAACCCAGGCGGTCAAGGATATTGTCCAGGAGATCGTGGGATAATTTGTTCATTGGGATCAATTTCTTTCAAGGTAACTCGGATGATCTTGGGTTTGCCGGCTCGTTATGGTGCAACCGGTAGTATTGGATCGGGATCTGAAAATCCTTTGGAGAGTATGTTATGCCAATGGCTGCATTATCACACCTCACAAGTTTAGTTATTAAATTTCGGTTCCTGGCTCAGATGATATTGTCGTACTTGCAATATATCCTTTATCCTTACCGGCTTGATGGAAAATACTTGTCAGCACTTTACCGGGTACAAAAATAAACGGATTTACTCCAATTATTTCTATCTCTGCCCTGAACTTTTCCATTTATTAAGTAATAATGTTATCCTTTTACGGTGCTACTCTCTGACCCCTACGATTTGCAAATGTGCTGTTAGTGGCTGCCTTTGCTTTCAGCAGGCTCCCATAGTTCAATCTTGTTACCTTCTGTGTCCATAATATGTACAAATTTTCCGAAGTCGTAAGTCACAATACTGTCAAGTATAGTTACTCCGTTTTCTTTGAGCTTTTTTACAAGTCCTTTAATATTCTGAACCTGGTAGTTAATCATAAAATCCTTTTTGGATGGGGAAAAATATTCATCTCCTTTTTCGAAAGGTTTCCACTGAAGAGAAGTTATCTCGTCGGGTTTGTTAACCTTTCTGGATTCAAAACTCGAAGAACCCCAATCATTTATTTCGATCCCTAGATTTTTAGTGTACCATTCTTTCGTTTCCTTCAGATGGTCTGAATAAAAGAAAATGCCGCCAATTCCGGTTACCTTAGGGGTTGTGTCTTTAGTTGAAGCTGGGTTTGTCGCTTCGTTTTTTTGTTTGTCCATTTCACTTGTGCTTTTGTTTATTTTACTTGCCGAATTGCAACTTATCAAGATTATTGCAATTGAAATTGTGAGTATCAGTCTATTCATTTTGTCTTTCTGTTTTTTAATCTTGTGGCGCCTGTTAGGCTGCAGTCAATTATTCTTTTATCTTCCAGAATTGTTCAGGATTATTTGTAATATAGGTTTTATGAGTTACTCCGGTCGTTTCATTCCTGGTCTCTTTAACAATTGGCTCTTGATTGATACCATCTAAAGGCAATAACTGAACAGATTCAATTGTTTTATTTTTCTCCGCTGTTTCTGAATTGTATGTTGAATTAATTACAGTTTCCAACCGGTATAAGTTTTTGGTCATATAGTAATCCAAATAATGAGCTTTTAATTCAGAGCGCTGTCTGTTCCAGTTTGCTTCAGGATTGAGGATTAATGTTTGTCCATTTATTAAACGATTTCTTACCTCCCGTATGCCCAGGAGTTCTCCATTTTCATTCATTACATAGGCGTTAAAAGTCGGGTCAATCCAGATCCACTTTTTCAGCTGCGTTGAATAGACCTCATCGATTACATGACAGTCGTCGAATTCCAGTGGCTTAGGCATACATGTAATCATCCTTGAAGTAAATCCCATAGATAAATAGCATTCATTGAGAATCGTTGCCAGCATTCTGCAATTAACACCCCTTTTTTCTGTTTTACATACTTTTATTAAATCTAACGCATTTTTTTGCAGTGGATTATCGCTCACCCCATCGTGCCGGATGCTGTTATGAATCCAATGCATAACATTAAGCAGTTGTGAAATTTCATTCCCTCCTCCGGCAATTGAATCCAGTTTCAATTCATTTCTGATCTTCTTAAGATTTCTGTTGCTGCTATTTAAATAGGTGAAATCAGGAATGTCCCTTAATTGTTTTTCATCGTAAAGTTTACCTTTTTTCAAAGTTGTTAAATAGGGTTCCTGATATCTGATCTGGGTATATGCCGTATCTTTTTTTAGTAAAATTCTAAAGTTGAACACTGTGTTTTCTTCTATTTTCACTGCGATGGAATCCTCATCCGTACAGAAAGATATGGTTTCTCCAAGTTTATCGGTGTAATAAATATCAAGTTTTTGCTCAGGCATAATTCTCCACCATGACTTTGAATCGTACACTGATTCGCCATTGCATTTAATATCTGCTTTGTTAGACCTGGCTTTAATTATGGGCAAAGTTTGCTGTGCTACCGAAGTGTTGAATAGGAATACTAATAAGAGAAAAAATTTGTTTCTTAAGGATAAATCTATTTTCATGTTTCGAATAGATAAAGTTATAGTCTTGTCATTGTTTGCAGCTATCTTACTTGTACCTGCAATCCACCCTCACCTTTTTTTATCCCTGGGGATGCAAACCGGCGATAATGCGTAGCGTGATATTTTTAACAATTTCATAAAGTAATCCGGAGTTTTAATGAGAAATAATTTGCTTCTGTCTATTGTAAACCTGTTACATTAACTTCTCTTCAGTTATCCGATTAGTAAAGTTAAAAATAATCCCAATATCATATAAAATAGAAATTATACTATTTTACGGCAAGAAGATCTGTGAAAAAAACACCTTCAGATATAGGGGGGGAAAGTCGAAAAAGATTTCATCCGGGAGTTTGGGAATGTCTCTCCGCAGGGTCTTTTGGGCATCATTAGCGTATAGCTTAACTGAAAACTATCTTCCCAGCAGCACAAAACCTGCCCACAAACAGGGCAGGGAGGTTCCGGGATCGGCGATCATTTTCAGCTTGGCGTCACGCAGGGCTGCGCTGTAACTTTTTCCTGAAAGGAAGCCCTGGTAAAAGCTTATCATGAACCGCCGGGTGATACGGTCGGGGATGTTCCAGAGGGTATACAGGATATTGGATGCTCCCGCCACATAAAACCCGCGGGTCAGGGCCAGAACTCCTTCAGACTTTGTCACTTTCCCTTTCCCGGTGCCACAGGCGCTCAGCACAACCAGGGAGGCTTTCAGCTGAAGGGAGGTTAATTCAGCAAGATGCAGAAGACCATTGTTCCTTCCCATGCTGTCGGAGTCCTGAGAATAGTCAGAGAAGATCAGCGCAGAATTTTCGGGCTCGGCTTCATCGATGAGGCTATGGGTGGCAATGTGGATATGGGTGGCCATGGGCGAGTGTTCTCGGAAATTTTTCTCGGTTGCCATTGAATCGAGGAAGGCAGTTGAAACGGGGATGGTTTTGCCGAATAATCCTGCAATAGAATTTATCTCAAGCAGGGATTCAGGCAAGGGAAGGTAACTGCTGCGGTTATTTTCAGGAGTCAGAAAACCCGGCGCAAAGCCCGCGAAACAATAATCCCCGGGATTTACTGCCGGATGAATGGTATCGTGAAGCCACGTGGCTGCGGAATAGTGATAGGTGATCCCGAAATCGTTCAGGAGGTAGTGAGGATGGAGAATGGAGGATAGAGGATGGAGGGTGGAGGTCTGAGGTCGGAGGTCGGATGATCCAGGATTATCCCGGACAAGTGCTTCAAAAGGAAGCAGGGCAAGTTCTTCGTCGGGAATGATGATGAGATGACGGATATCCTTCAGGTTGTTTTCAATGGGTTGCAGGAGCAGATCGTATACCCTTCCGGCTGCGGTTTGAAAATGTTCGGTTTCAGCGCCTTTCAGGAGCCTGATGAATTCTTTTATTGCGGTTCCGGAGGAAGGAGAAAGGAGCACCCTTTTTATGAAGAAACCGTCAGTCCTGAGCAGGAAAATAAAAAGCAGGGAATCGGAATGAAAGTACTCGATCAGGGCTTCATCCTTCATTAGTTTATTTCTTACCTCCGCGACGGTTACTCTTTTTGCATTCCTGGCGTATTCATTGAACACCTTGTACTTTTTATCAATCTGTTGATCCATTATACCCATTCTGAGCTTCAGATCTGTGATCCTGCTTAAAAGACCGGTACTTTCATCCCGGCCGGAAAATGACCCGGGATTGAGAATTATGTCCGAAGCATAAACAATTTCACTTCGCACCTCTTTCCGGGCATCCACCAGGGAATCCGGTACCCCTGCAAGTGCCAGGGCCCTGGATTCTTCCAGATTTTCAAGCAATATCCTGTTGCGGCTGGCATCGGCTATAGTAAAAAGCTCTGTAGCATTACCGGGATCACTCAGTGAATCGTAAAGGAGGCCGGATTCCAGCAATCCCACCAGGATCGGTTTGTTCGATTCATGAAACAGCATGCGGGAGAGTTCCTGTCCGAGCTCCCGGTTGATGCTGTCGCAGAGGTTCAGCGCAGATTGAAAATCCAAAAAGGATCTTTTCAGTAAAGCATCATCGTTCCCAAGTTTCTTTGCAAGTTTTAAAAGCACTGCTCCCCTGTGCTCATAGATTTCCGAGAGGACAATAACGTCAGGTTCGGATAGCCTGCCCGGTTCCTGCAAGATCCCGGCATGCGGAATGGCGATTAAGGAACTGTTTGCCTTGTTGAATGAGGAAATAGCTTCTTCCCAGTCATTGCCCTTCGACTGAACGTCCCCCATCACGAGATAGATCCCTGCCAATTGACGATCCGGTGGTTTTCCTGAACTATCGAACTGATTGATGACTTCCCTTAATAATGTAACTGCCGAATCTTTCCTGTTGAGCGCTGAATAACATTCCGCCATCCCTTCAACAGCTGTGATCCGGAGATTTCCCGGGGCGGTCGCTGAGCGGGAGGCAATTTCATAAGCA
>Ga0182011_10004768_pt1 | contig 10807 bp, 8 predicted proteins | sample 711E1DmetaG_FD_120481 | JGI IMG/M metagenome (GOLD analysis project Ga0182011, IMG submission 120481) | Permafrost microbial communities from Stordalen Mire, Sweden - 711E1D metaG | ecosystem: Environmental > Terrestrial > Soil > Wetlands > Permafrost | place: Sweden: Stordalen | collected...
TAAAATTCTTCTGATTATGTTTCGACTTTTCAGGCTTTTAAAACCGGGTCTCTCCTTCAGCCTGATCTTACTGCTGATGCTTTCCTGTGAAATGAAGGAAAGCAAACTGAAGATCGCTTTATCCAAATCTTCGCCTAATTACGTGCAATGGCTTAAGAGAGTGAATCCTGATATCCAGATAATCAACCTTTATACCTTGAATAAGAATGTGGCCATAGAAGTGCTTTGCAACTGTGACGGGCTTCTTCTGACCGGAGGAGAAGATGTTTATCCCGGCTGGTACGGTAAGGAAACTGAATCAAGCAGGTGTAGCGATTTGAACCTTCACCGCGACAGTCTTGAAATGGCTGTTGTGAGCAAAGCCATTGAAATGAAAATGCCGGTCTTGGGGATCTGTCGCGGTCATCAGCTGTTAAACGTCTACCTGGGAGGTAAACTGATAATTGACATTCCCACCGACTATGGGCAAAGCGTCACACATATGTGCAGGGATTATCTGCATTGTTTCCATGAGGTTTATGTACAGAGGAACTCAGCTTTATACCATTTTACCGGAATTGATTCAGCTATAGTTACAACAAATCATCATCAGGCAGTTGATATACTGTCCCCGCTTCTCACAGTGAGTGCCCGATCCGCTGACGGTCTTATTGAAGGAATAGAATGGTTAAATCCTGAAGGCAAGAGTTTCCTCATTGGAGTACAATGGCACCCTGAACGGATGGATCAAAGCAATCCATTGTCGGGCAGGCTTGCCGGCAAGTTTATAATGGAATGCGAAACATTTTTAAATTCAAGGAAGCATTTATGAAACTTCACTCCGACCTGCTGCATTATATGACGGTTTTCATAGGTTTTCTCGCTATGCTGAACCCTCTTGGGATCCTGCCAATATTTATAGGAATGGTAGAAGACCTTGATGACAAAACTGCCAGGTGGATGGCATTAAGAGCTTCTTTTTCAGCCTTTCTGATTATAGCATCTTTTTGCGTTTTCGGGCACCTGATCTTCCAGGTTTTCGGCATAACAATACCTGCATTCCAGATCGCGGGCGGTATCATCGTCTTTTTTATCGGCTACCATATGCTTAACGGTGAAGAGTCAAAGATCAGGGTCCAGAAGGAGATGAGCCCCGATCAATTGAAACAGGCTCTTTCAAACATTGCTGTGACACCCCTTGGAATGCCACTTCTGGCAGGGCCAGGCACTATTGCCACTGCAATGAACTTCGTGGGGGCCAATAAATCCCTTACAAATGTCATTGTAGTAATTATCCTGTTCGCCATTATCTGTTTCCTTACATTCTTACTATTCCTCTCGGCAAAAAAGATTGCCGGCCTGCTTGGCGAGGGATTGATCAAAATAATTACCAGGGTGATGGGCCTTATCCTGACTGTGATCGCTATCCAGATGCTGATTATGGGTATTATAGGAGCCGTTAAATTGTATACATCAATAGATGTCTGATTTATAAACTCATTCATTTTTTCAGATGAAAGCTATTAACCTGTCTTTGTTTTTTTGTTTTACAATACTTGTATTCACTGCCTGCAAGCATACGGAAAAGGAATATTATCAATCCGGCGAGATCAAATCAGAGGTCAATAAAAAGAATAGTAAATACGAGGGACAGGCAGTATATTATTATGAAAACGGAAAACCGATGATAACATGCACATACCAAAACAATAAACTCGATGGCATGCTGTTGCGGTATTACGAATCGGGATACCGCAAAGAACTTCAGACATACAAAGAGGGAGTTTTAAATGGGGCAGCCAGAACCTGGGACAGGTATGCACACCTTCTTCAGGAAATGTATTATGTGAACGGTAAGCCGGAAGGGCCCTTTCAGGAATGGTATCCTAACCATATAATAAAGATTGACGGGCATTTTAAAAACGGAATGCACGATGGCATCTGGTTGTATTATGATGAGGTCGGGAAAGTGACCGGGCAGGGAGAATTTGTTGCCGGAAACGGGACCCAGCGGGTTTATTATTCCAACGGACAAACAAAGCAGTTTACCTGTTATAAGAACAATCTCAAGGACGGGGATGAGGTTTTTTATGCAGAAAACGGAAAGATGATTCAGCGGATAACTTACCATAACGGCAATGCCATAAATACTCCTGTTCCCGATAATCCGAAAAAATAGCTCTGTTGCTGAAAAACAATGGTTTTGTTTTGTTGTTCGTGAAAAACACCTTAATTTTACAGCTGTTATTTTATTAACAATTTTGATCTGGCAAGGCTATAAACTTATTAATAATCTAAAACTGAATCACAATGAACTTAGAAAAAATCATGAGCGACCTGGAGAAAAAAAATCCGGGCGAAGTTGAATTCCTGCAGGCTGTGCGTGAAGTACTGGAAAGCATTCAGGATGTTTATAACGAAAATCCTCACTTTGAATCGGCAAATATTATTGAACGGATTATCGAGCCTGACCGTGTTATGATGTTCAAGGTCAGCTGGGTTGACGACAGTGGTAAAGTTCTGGTTAACCGCGGCTACCGTATTCAGTTCAACAATGCAATAGGCCCTTACAAAGGGGGGTTGCGCTTCCATCCCAGCGTAAACCTTAGTATTTTAAAGTTTCTTGGTTTTGAGCAGATCTTCAAGAACAGTCTTACAACACTGCCAATGGGAGGAGCCAAAGGGGGCTCCGATTTTGACCCCAAAGGAAAATCCAATGCCGAAGTTATGAGGTTCTGTCAGGCTTTCATGCTGGAACTCTGGAAGCTTATCGGCCCCGAAACTGATGTTCCTGCCGGCGATATCGGTGTTGGCGGACGCGAGATCGGGTTCCTTTATGGAATGTATAAAAAGCTTGCCCGTGAAAATTCAGGCGTTCTTACAGGAAAAGGTCTGAACTGGGGAGGCAGCCTGATCCGCCCGGAAGCAACCGGTTTCGGAGCCGTTTATTTTGCAAAGGAAATGCTCGCAACCAAAGGTGAATCTTTTAAAGGCAAGACGGTTTGTATCTCAGGGTTTGGGAATGTTGCATGGGGTGCAACTTTGAAATCAACGGAACTGGGCGCAAAAGTGGTCACTGTCTCAGGTCCGGACGGATATATTTATGATCCGGATGGAATCTCCGGAGAAAAGATCGACTACCTGCTTGAGCTCCGTGCATCAAACCAGGATATCGTAAAACCTTATTCATACGAATTCCCGGGTGCACAGTTCCACCAGGGTAAACACCCCTGGGAAGTGAAGTGCGACATCGCTCTCCCCTGTGCCACACAGAATGAACTTGGCAAGGAAGATGCACTTCATCTCGTAAAGAATGGTGTTCAATGTGTTGCCGAAGGTGCAAATATGCCATCCACACCAGAAGCAATCGAAATCTTCCTTGAAAACAAGATCCTTTTTGCTCCGGGTAAGGCTGTAAACGCCGGTGGTGTTGCCACCTCCGGCCTTGAAATGTCACAGAATGCAATGAAGCTCATCTGGCCTCTTAAAGAAGTTGACGAAAGGCTTCACCATATCATGTGCAGCATTCACGAACAGTGTGTAAAAAACGGAAAAGGAAAAGACGGTTATGTAAACTACGTCAAAGGTGCTAACGTGGCCGGCTTCCTCAAAGTGGCAAATGCCATGCTTGACCAGGGCGTTATCTAAAGATCAGTCTCTTACATAAAGGCTGTCAGCGTGAAGCATGACAGCCTTTTTATAAAATGTTCCCCATGGAGTTTTTGAACCCCTTCTTTCTCTATGGCTTCAGCGCACTCTCAATCCCTGTCCTGATCCATCTATTCAACCTGCGTCGCTATAGGAAAGAGTATTTTACAAATGTCCGCTACCTGTCAGATATCCAGCTTGAAACCCGGAAACATTCAAGGCTTAAACAGCTGTTAATCCTGGCAGCAAGACTGCTTGCGGTTTCTTCCATTGTTCTGGCCTTTTCACAGCCCTTTATTCCATCGCCCCTGCAAAGCAGCAGGAACCCGGGATACCAGGCCGTTAGTATCTATATTGACAACTCTTACTCCATGGAGGCAATTGGCACTGAAGGACGGCTTCTTGACCTTGCAAAAAAAAGAGCTTCTGAAATTGTATCCGCATATAAGTCATCCGACATCTTCCAGTTGGTAACCAATGACTTTGAAGGGAAACATATACCATTTTTCAGCCGTGAAGAATTCCTTGGCATGCTCAGGGAAGTAAAAATAACGCATGTTTCAGTCAACCTCCATGAAATCCTTCGCAGGCAGAATGACGTTTTCTCCCGGCAAAAGGAAAGAATTCATACCTTATTTCTTATATCTGATTTTCAAAAAAGCACAGCCGATTTTGAGAACCTCAGGCCTGATTCATCTACACATTACATACTTGTTCCTATTGAGTCAATTAAACAAAACAACCTTTTTATTGACTCAATCTGGTTCACAACTCCGGTTCACAGGCAGGGTCAGGCTGTTAAACTTAAAATCAGAATAAGGAATTGTGGAAGTGACAAACCTGAAAAAATACCGCTTCGCCTGATTCTTAACAACCTTCAGAAATCAGTGACGAGTTTCAGTATCGACCCTGATCAATCGGCCGAAATATCCCTGCCATATACTGAAGATAAAAGCGGATTTCAGCTTGGAAGACTGGATATTACGGATTACCCGATCACCTATGATGATATGTTTTACTTTACCTATAATATTTCCGGTGAAATTAAAGTCCTAAGCATTTACGGCAAGACCCCAAACCCCTGGCTTAAATCATTGTACGCTTCCGATTCAATATTTATTTACCGGACAGATGCGGCAAATCAGGTGGACTATGGTTCATTCAACAAACAAAACCTGATCCTTATTTCCGGGATCGACGAACTGGCATCCGGACTGGCCAATGAACTTAAATTATTCCTTGAAAATGGAGGCTCTGTTTGCATCTTTCCGCCTGAAAATTCTGTTAATCAAACCTTTAATACATTCTTTGCCTCTTTAGGAACCTCTACTCTGGGCAATCCTGATACCGTGAAACAAAGGGTTACTTCCCTTGATGTTGAGAATGAACTATTTATGGATGTATTTGAAAGAAATACATCAGGAAAGATCCGTATGCCCGATAATGTGGACCTGCCTATCGTGATGAAATACTACCCTCTTTCCAACGGATCCGCTAAGCCTGCTTCTGTTCTAATGAGGCTTCAAAACGGGCTTCCGTTTTTAACCAGCACAACTATCGGCAAAGGAAAACTTTATCTATGCGCCACCCCGCTTGATCCCTCATATTCAAATTTTCAACAGCATCTGTTGTTTGTTCCCGTCATGTTCAGAATGGCCTTTTTAAGCGAAATCCAGTCTTCACTTTATTATGTAATAGGCAGAACTGAGCCCTTCAATCTTCCATCCGATTCCATAAGCGACAAGAATATGGTCAAAATTAAAAAGTGGAACAACTCTTTTGAATTCATTCCGGAACTGAGAACATCAGGCCAGCAGATTCAGGCCTTTATTCATGACCAGATCAATGAAGCAGGATGGTACCTGGTTTACCGGGGCAGTAAACAACTTTCCTCACTGGCATTTAATTACGACAGAAAGGAATCCGACGTCAATTGTTTCAACAGTAAAGAGATAGAAACTAATATAAAGAAATATAACTTCCGGAATATCATTCTCCTTAAACCTTCGGGCCTTCCGTTCACAAAGCAGGTTGAACAATTGAACATGGGGTTTCCTCTATGGAAATGGTTTATTATTCTGGCATTATTATTCATAGCAACCGAAATCCTGATCATCCGGATAATCAGGTTATGACATCCAAGAGGAAAAAAAACAGATAAATTTCATTAACAGGTTCTCCGGAATTTCAGTTCTCAGGAAATGAAATAGTGTAAAAAAATTTTACAGTAGTGTAAAAAATTTTTACAGCTATGTCAAAAAATTTTACACTTATTTTATAGTCAGAATTATTATCTTGTTGATTTACTTGCTATTACAATATTGGCACAATATTTGCTCTTGTATAGTCAGTTAATCCAAAGAAATAATCTAAAGAAACAAGCATATGAAACCCTTCAACCTCATCAACCTTTACAACGCAGAAATCAAAAAGTCAAACCTGTCAAACATCCGTGGCGGTACCGATGTAAAATGTTTTTGTGGAAACGGCGCTCCTGCAGTAGCAGTATTTCAGCAGGGCCCGACTAGTGATATTTGCATATGCCCTGACAGCACCAGTTATAACTCAACAAAGAATAAGAGCGGTAACGGTTGATATCCGGCTTCTTTCATTTTACGGCCTGTAAAAAAAGTATATTTGCAGGGTTGCTAAAGTATTTTTACCCTGCAGGAAAGAATTATGAAAGCGGTAATACCTTTTACTACTACATCAGGTCACACTTATTTCTATAGTCCACATAATAAGCAATTTCTTCTTTCTCATCCACTTATAAATTATTTCCTCAGTTTATCAGAAGATGATAACTATTGGGATACTGCTATAAATAAGGACGGCCAAAACCATACTGTTAAAATACCCGGCCATGGAAATGTCGGACGGGTTGAATTTCAATATTACCTGAGAAAATTTCACTTTCTGAAAAGACATGGTTTTTTTAAACCCGTAGTTCGGAAAAACCATGAAGGTATAATCCTCCCAAACCGGATTGAGCAAAATCTTTCCCAAACCAAACAGATTATTTTTGAAACGACCGAGGACTGCAACCTCGATTGCGTTTATTGTACTTACAGCAAGTTCTATTTCAATAAAAACAGGGAGCGGAACAAGATCGGCACCGGGGATGCCCTTATGTTACTGGACCTTATTCTTAGCAAACGTCGTGTCAATCCCGACCAGGAACTGGCCATCAGCTTTTATGGAGGGGAGCCCTTTAAGAATTTCAATTTCATTGAACGCATAGTGAATTATATCAGGGATCACAAAGACAGCCAATTAAAAGTTAAATACTCCCTAACAACCAATGGATTGCTGCTGCGGAAATATATTGGATTCCTCGTTGAAAACGATTTTGAACTGGCTATCAGCCTTGATGGGGATGAATTCGCGAATTCATTCAGGATACTTAAAACAAACAGGAAGCCTTCGTTTGAATTGGTCAGTAGGAATATAGACATGGTTCGAAAAAAATATCCATCCTATTTTGACCGCCGTGTTATCTTCCTTACCGTAAGGCATAGCAGGAATACACTTAAAACAATATACGAGCATTTTTCGTCAAAATACGGCAAGACGCCCATACTCTCAAGCATCACAACAACAGGTGTCGTTAACGAATTCCAAGAAGAGTTTAATGAAACTTTTCTGCAAAGCCAGTTACCTGCCTCTGATAATAACTGTTATGTCCATGAATTGTTTACGAGCCATCCCTTTGTTTCGGAGACTGCGGAACTCTTTGAACGTTATGGGAATTTTATTTTCCGTAAACCCAAACAACTGCTGAACCCCCTTAAAAAACAAAAAGATTCGAGAAAGTACCTGCCTACGGCCACATGCTCCCCCTTCGACCTGAGGCTCTATATGAGTGCCGATGGGGGGATTTATCCCTGCGAACATATCAGCAGGATATTCGAATTGGGTTCAGTAAGGGGATCAAAGGTTGATATTGACAGCAAAAGGATCACAGGAACCTATAACACATATTTCGGTAAGATCAAAAAACTCTGCAGTCAATGTTATCTTTCCGATACCTGCAAGGAATGCATATTCAATACCGGGATTGAGAAAGGCCCCCCTGTTTGTGAGTTTTTTATGAATAAAAATAAATTTACATCATACCTGACTGGTATTTTTAATACCCTGGAAAAAGATCAATTACTGTTTGCACGAATCAGGGATGAAGCATTCCTCGCGAAATAAACATACTCAATTTCTTTACCTGGAACCCTATACCTTCTCTGTAGTGGCCGGGAATGATGTATTGATCTATAATTCGCTTAATCATAAGGTCCTCGAATACACGGAATCTCCATCAATTGCAGAGATCATCAGGAAGACTGAGGATGCAGGAGGGGGATTCCTCGCTGAAATTGATCTCCGATCAAACCATACCGAACTATCTTCCCTATTATCTGATCTGAGAGAGAGTTTCAGCGGGGACGTTGTTTCATTGCCTCCCGATAATAAACCATCTGTTGTAAGACCGAAACCGGTAATTAAAAACTATCCGCCTTCAAAAGATTTTCCTTCATTTTCTGCGGATGACTACCTGCGCAATATTTACTTCTTTCTGAATCAGGACAATAATACGCTGTGTACCGATTACCGGTTTGCTGCAGACCAGTTTTTCTGTCCCGTCTACAATTCGCTTGGATACAAGGAGATGGCCTTTGAAACTGTATTCAATGCATGCTCACCCTATTCAGGCGTCAGCGGTATTGGTATAGACCTGAGTGGTTCAGACCTTACGAAATATTCGGGTGTCAATGAAATGCCCGGGCAGCTCCGGAAGCTTTCTTTACCCTTGACTTTTCATTTACCCCTGCCATGCGATAATCCGGAATTGGTTTGGAAACTTCTAAAGACAGGCAACAGCCGTATTTCATTTTATATAACTTTTCCAGATGGCCCTTCAGCCCTTAAGGAGATCCGCAAAAGCCCGGAATTCATCAAAAAACAAAAGAAAATCGACATCAATTTTCTGATCCAGTCGCTCGAAGAATATCAACTCATCACTGAACTTATTAATGAAGGCGGCCGGGAAAAAACATTCATTTTCCCATACTTTAACGGCCGGAACACAGGCTTCTTCAAAGAGAATGTATTTCTTGCCCGTAACGACATTTTGAATCTGAAGCCAACTCAGCAGCAGATCTATTCAAGAAGCCTGATCAATGAACATCTTTTCGGGAAGATTTTCATTAAACCCAACGGTGAAGCCTATGCCAACCTTAACCACGACACTATCGGGAACATCAGTCACGGAAGCATTTCCGATCTTGTCAGGAATGAATTGTATAATGGCCAAAGCTGGAACCTAACTAGAATAAAAGTAAAACCCTGCGGCGATTGCCTGTACCGGCTTTTTTGTCCTCCAATCGGGAACTACGAACTTTTCATGAAAAGGTTTAACTTTTGTGACGTTTTATAAACCTGAAGTATGATCCGGAATGCCCTGGTAACCTCTTACCGTACTATCGTTAACAACAAAACCTACACCATTATAAACATTGCCGGGCTGGTACTCGGGTTGACAGCGGCTTTTGTTCTGATTGTGTTCGCGATCAATGAAACCAGTTATAACTCCTGCTTTCCGAAAAACAAGCAACTTTACAGGGCAATTTTCACCGATTCGAAGGGAGTTATGCTTCCTAGTGGCTCCAGGTTTGTTAAATCACTGCTTATAAACCATATTCCTGAGTGTAAATCAATAGCCAGAGTCGTGTATGACCAATTTATGCCGGCTAAAATTAAAGTGACCGGGGGCAGCAAGATTTACGAATGCTCAAATTTCATCTGCGCTGATCCGGAAATTTTCGATATGCTTGATATACGCTTTTCCTGGGGTGGCAGCAAGCTTGGAATTGAAAAGCCAAACCGTCTCTTCATCTCGGAAAGCGCCATGAAGAAGTACTTTAATGGTGAATTGAAACTATTCCAAACCATAAGGTTGGTTGTTGGAAAATTTCAATATGACATGACCCTTGCCGGAATCTATAATGAGCTGCCCTGGAACTCCACCTTAAATCCGGATTTTATCGCCGGCCTGCCTTTTTATGAGAAAATGCTGAATGATGCGATGCCCGGCCTCCTCCCACAATTTAATTCCTACGGGGATTTCTCGGTGGAATCACTCTGTGAATTCTCAGAAGGTACTGATGTAAGCGCATTGACGGCAAGACTTCCATTGCTTTTAAATGACAAGGGATGGAAAGAAGCGAATATCACCATTTCCTTCCAGCCTTTCAGGGATATTTACCTTGAATCGGCTAACCTGCAAAATAATTCCCATCTTTCCGGAAATAAGTTATCGGTTTACACCTATTCCTGGCTTGCATTCTTTATTTTGCTGCTTGCCGGGATCAATTACGCGATTCTCAGTACGGCAAGGTCCGCATTGAGATTCAAGGAAATCGGTGTTCGAAAAGTGCTTGGGGCCACAAAAAAGGAATTAAGGATACAGATCCTGATCGAATCTGTACTTCTGACTTTTATGGCTTTCCCATTGGCTTTGTTCCTGCTCGGCCTGATCGATCCGAGGATCACAGGTATGCCTGATTACACAGTGACAATGCATGCCAGCAATATGCTTACTTACATTGTGTTCTTTGCAGGGATCACTTTGATCATCGGCATACTTTCAGGGCTTTATGTTGCAGTTTACCTCGCCGGGCTAAATCCTATCAATGCACTGAAAGCCAGATATTATACCCCCGGTAAATTCAATCTCAGCAAGATTTTCATCGGCTTCCAGCTATTTATTACACTATCACTGCTGATCTGCATGACCACAATTTATACCCAGATCCGTCTATGTTATATCAGCAATCTTTCAATTTCGAGGCAGAATATTATACTGGTTCCTCTTAAAACACCGGATTTTCAAAAATATTCCTCCATGAAATCAAAACTTGGCAGGATTGGCGATATTATCTCATATTCCGGCACATCCCTCTTTTCCCTTCCGTCAAGTTCAATTCATACTGTAAAGGCAATGATTCCCACTTCCAAAGAGCCAATTATGATTGAATGGATAAGCATTGACAAGGATTTTTTTAAAACCCTTGGAATCCCTATTGTCAGAGGCAGGGACTTTGACACTTCAAGCATGAGGCGGAACGAAATCGAATGTATCTTTAATGAGGAAGGTATAAGGGCACTAGGGTATAAAAGACCTGTTGGA
>Ga0182011_10004769_pt1 | contig 10805 bp, 8 predicted proteins | sample 711E1DmetaG_FD_120481 | JGI IMG/M metagenome (GOLD analysis project Ga0182011, IMG submission 120481) | Permafrost microbial communities from Stordalen Mire, Sweden - 711E1D metaG | ecosystem: Environmental > Terrestrial > Soil > Wetlands > Permafrost | place: Sweden: Stordalen | collected...
ATGGAAGACTATTCATGGTTCAAGAGCTATGACCCTGGAGTTCCCCACACACTGGAGCCGTATCCCCAGAAGACACTGCTGGACCTCGTTACTGAAACTGCCACGCAAAAACCGAAGCATCCCATGATCATTTTTATGGGACGATATCTCTCATATGCCGAAATAGAGGCCTACACGGATGCCATGGCGGCTGCACTGGCATCCATGGGCTTTAAGAAAGGTGACCGGATAGCCATCATGCTTCCCAACTGCCCGCAATTTATCATCGCACAATTTGGAGCCTGGAAATTGGGCGGCATCGTTGCAGGCATAAACCCGTTGTATACTGAAAACGAGCTTGTTCATACTCTGAACGAGTGCGGGGCAGAGATAGCGGTCACTCTCACTCCATTCTACAAAGCTCTCAAGGCCATCCAGTCGCGCACAAAAGTGAAGAAGGTAATAGTTACCAGCGTGAAAGATTACCTAAAGCCCATGTTGAAGATCGCTTTCACCCTGCTTAAGGAGAAAAAAGAAGGTCATTATCTCGATAAAGTAGCGGCGGGCGATTTCTGGTTCGTTGACCTGATCAAGAAATACTCCGGTGCCAAACGGCCTGATGTCAAAGTTACTCCTTACGATCCTGCCTGGATACTTTTCAGCGGTGGCACCACGGGTGTTCCAAAGGCTGCGGTTGGCAACCACATGGCAGGGATTTGCACGGGCATGCAAATAACCACATGGTGGAGTGCTCACTTTAATCCCTGGAATGATATTCTCCTTTGCCCGCTTCCATTATTTCATGCTTTCGGCAACGTCGGGGTCCTTTCAGTTGCGATTGTAGGTCATAGCCCTATCTGCCTGATTGCCAATCCCAGGGACAGAAATTATCTTGTTGATTCTATAGAAAAGGTCAAACCGGCATTCATGCAGGCAGTGCCTACACTGTATAATTCCATAATGGAACATCCGAAAGTTAAAGCGGGCAAAGCCAACTTTAAATCGATGAAAGTCGCCATGTCTGGAGCGGCTCCACTTATGGCTGAGACCAAAAGGCGGTTTGAATCGCTCACAGGTTGCAGGATGGCTGAAGGATATGGCTTGACTGAATCAATGATCGCCTGCTGCGTCAGCCCCGGTAACGGTAAATTCAAAGAAGGATCCATCGGATGCCCATTGCCTGATGTCATCGTGAGGATCGCAAATATGGAAACCGGAGAGGGCAGTCTGAAGCCGGGAGAGACAGGTGAACTGGTTATGAAAGCGCCGCAGCTCATGTTGGGTTACTGGAACCGTCCGGAGGAAACCAGGGAGATGCTGCGCGACGGATGGCTGTACACTGGTGATGTAGGGCATATGGATGAGGATGGATACATTTTTATCACTTCACGTAAAAAGGACCTGATCAAGCCGGGAGGCTTCCAGGTATGGCCGCGTGAGGTTGAAGAGGTCATCAGCGCTCACCCGGCGGTGTCCGAGGTTAGCGTCGCTGGAATCCCCGATCCAAAACAAACTGAAGCCGTTAAGGCCTGGGTTGTGCTCAGAGAAGGTTCTCAAGCCACCGCAGAGGAAATCCAGGAATTTTGCCGCAACAAGCTTACAGCTTATAAAATCCCCAAATACGTTGAATTCCGCAAAGAGCTGCCCAAGACTTTAATTGGTAAGGTCCTTCGGAGGGTCCTGCAAGAAGAAGAAGAACAAAACAAACCGAAATAACCCGTATCTAAAATCACGGGCTTATAAACGGGTATATTCATAATTTATCGGGGAAAATCGAATGAAGGACTTCGATGTTATCGTGATAGGTTCAGGCATGGGTGGGCTATCGGCCGCCACCTCTCTTGCGAAGTCCGGCAAGAGCGTGCTGGTCCTGGAGAAACACAATGTGCCAGGAGGCTGCGCCACTTCCTTTTTGAGAGGCCGCTTCGAATTTGAGATTGCTCTCCATGAGCTATCGGGTCTGGGATCGGAAAACAACCAGGGGCCTCTATATCGAATACTTTCCAATTACGGTGTCTACCCTAAAGTAGAGTTCGTGAAAATCAAGGAGCTGTTTCACAGCTATTTCCCCGATTTCGAAATAACTGCTCCGATTGGCCGGGAGAACTTCGAGAGAGCGATTTGCGAGCAATTTCCAAAACACAAGGACTCTATCATGAAGATGTCGGCCATCATCTTCAGCTTCGCAGCCGAATACATAAAGGCACAAAGGATAGGCATGGAAGCTGCCATGGGTAATCCTTCGCAGTTTCCAACCCTGGTTGCATATTATGGCAAAACAGTGGACCAGGTCATGAATCCTATAATATTGGACGAAAAAATACGTGCGGTATTTGGCCAGATGTGGAGCTACCTGTGTGTGCCTCCTTCAAGATGCTCATTCGATATATATGCAATGCTGATGAGCGCCTACATCACATTTGGCCCTGCCCATATTCGAGGCAAATCCCAGGCGCTTTCGCAGGCATTTGTGGATACCATCGAAGGCTATGGGGGAGAAGTCTGGCTGAACAGCGGCGCTAAAAAGATACTGTCAAGGGGCGGGAAGGTAAACGGCGCGGTCACAACCAGTGGCATTGAAGTATTGGCGCCAAACATTGTATGTAACGTCAATCCTTTGACGGTCTGTTATGATTTGATCGGAGCCGAGAACGTGCCCGGGTGGTATTTAAAACGGCTAAACACCTGGACAAGCGGAGCTTCATTCTTCATCGTCTATATGGGGCTTGACCGCCCTTATACCGACCTCGGCGCCAGGGCACACGAGAATTTCATCAACCTGGGCTATGACCTCAACCGTCAATATGAGATGTGTGCGAGATCACTGGCTGAGAGACCCGATGGCATCGCACTCAGCGTTTACAACGTAGCCGATGAGCAGTTCTCTCCTCCAGGGACATCATCCATGGTCATTTGCATGCTCAATTACACTGAACCCTGGATAAAGCTATCGGGTCAGGAATACCTGAAAGCCAAGAATATGGCCGCGGATAGGCTCATAGCAGCCAGCGAAAAAATAATCCCCGGCATAAGGGACAGCATCGAAGTCATGGAGGTAGCCACACCTCTCACGACGGTACGTTACACAGGTAGCCCGGGCGGAAGCGTCGTAGGTTTTGATGAAAACTTTCAGGTGACAGGCCAGAAACGCCTGCCCAGCCGCGGTCCACTGGAAGGCCTTTATTTTGCCAGTGCATGGGTGAACCTGGGCGGCGGATTTGAGGTTTGCATGGAGACAGGACATTACACAGCCCGTGAGGTGCTGCACGACATCACTGCAGGCGGTAAAGACGCAGTCCTCATGAATAAGATAGAAACACAGATAAAAAACGAATCTTCTGCCGCCTTAGAAACGGGCAAGGATACACTGGCGGTAGAAAGGAAGGCAATCCGCAGCCACCATGCAGATCATCTCTCTCTAAGGGTCAAGGACATAATAAAGGAGACAACGAGCGCATGCACCTTCAGGCTGGAGCCAGTTGAAGGGCAGCTTCCGTATTTCCGTGCAGGGCAATATTTGAGCCTCACAGTTAATATTAATGGCATAGTCACTAACAGGCCATACAGTATCTCTTCTGCACCCGGAAAACCCTACTATGATATTACCGTCCGCCGTGCACAGGCGGGCTTCGTCTCACATTTCCTGCTGGACAAAGTGAAAAAAGGCGACATATTAAAGGCCAGCGGGCCTCATGGCAACTTCTATTATGAGCCCGTTTTTGATGCTAAAAACCTGGTCATGCTCGCGGGCGGCAGCGGCATAGCGCCATTTATGTCGATGATAAGGGAAGAGGTTGCAAACCGCACCGGGCTTAATATTCACTTGATTTACGGCAGCCGCATTCCAGACGATATTATTTTTGCCGGAGAGCTTGAAGAGATAGCCGGACGCAATTCCAATATCAAGGTAGATTTCGTAATAAGCGAACCGCCGGAGGGCTGGCAGGGAAAATGCGGTTTCCTTGATGCGAAGGTAATTCAAGACCTGGTGGGTACGATAAAAGACAAAACATTCATGATATGCGGCCCCGGTCAAATGTATGATCTCTGCGACGACGCATTGCGCATCCTTGGACTGCCGTTACGCAGGATACGGCGGGAGGCCTATGGTCCACCTGCTGACATCAGCCGGGAAACCGGCTGGCCGGGTATCAACCCGGCGTCTGTTTTTACCATCAGGGAGGAAAAAACAGGAAAGACCTTCCAGGCCAGGGCATCGGAACCTTTACTGATATCTCTGGAAAAGGCGAGGCTGGTTGTTCCTGCAGTATGCCGCTCAGGAGAATGCACGGCATGCCGTACAAAGCTATTGAAGGGCAAGGTCTTCTCTCCTGAGAGGGTAAAGAAAAGGTGGATAGATGAAAAAGCAAATTACGTGCATCCGTGCATGAGCTATCCACTGGAAGACCTCGTCATTAGAATATAGGTAATGAACTGCCTGCGGTAAAAAGCAGGGGCAGATATTAACATATGCAAGGAGAGGGCTGTGGCACAAAACGAATATGACGTGATCATCATAGGTTCAGGAATAGGCGGAATGGCGGCCGCTGCGCTGCTCGCTAAAAAGGGAGTCAGAACGCTCGTAATCGAAAGCAAGGAGCGCCTGGGTGGCAGGTTTTCTACCATTGACCGGGAAGGATTTAAACTGCCGACAGGAGCTCAGCTCGTGCATGAGCAGGGCTGGATTCCCTGGCTATTGAAAGAAATGGGGTTAAAGGTCGAACTTCGGCCAGTACCCCGCCTGTTCTACCGCATCAGGGGCCAGGAATATGAGATGCCCGCTAAAGGCCGTTTACGCATGCTCCTTGATTTCCTGGATAAGGCTGAAGCGGACAGGGGCAAAATAGCCGGAAACATTGTCAAAGAGGTTGCTGCCAGCATGCTGCTCAACGGTATGGCACAGACCATGGCAAAACCTGATACGGAACGGTCGTTGACATTCCGGGACTGGCTTCTCCAATATACCGACAATGAAGTTGTACACGAAATAATGGACCAGCTTTGTTCAAGTGCAATTATGGCACATTCATGGGAAATACCGGCCTCCGAGTTTTTCTTTTTCATGGGGCGATCGGGAGGCCAGAGAGATTTACTCATAGCGCCGGGAGGCAGCATCAGTATAGTAGAAGCGCTGGCGGGAGCGATAAAGCCGGTGTGCGATATCTGGACCAATTGTGCCGCCCGGCAAATAATGATTACAAAGGGAAAGGCGTCCGGCGTGATAGTAGAGAAAGACGGGAAGACGCAGGAGATACCCTGCCAGTCTGTCATCAGCAATATCGGCCCAACTGCTACTGTCCAGATTGCAGGGAAGGAGAATTTCACTTCTGATTACTTGAAACAGATGCGCATGAAACTGAGACCGAGTCCCTGCGTTCTCATCTTAATTGCCAGCGAAAAACCCCTATGCCTTGAAGGGAAGACCGCCATAATGATAACTATCGGCGCAAGGCGGATGGGAGGAATTGTCCCCCTTACCAATATTTGCCCGGAACTTGCACCACCTGGACAGCAGCTCCTCTACGTGGTCGCGGAACCAAAATCCTGCCTGATGCCAATGGATGAGGAATATGAGAAACAGCAATGCATGCTGGACATAAAGGAACAGTTCCCCGATTTCGAAAAATATGGCCGTATCCTGAAAATGGAACCTCGCAATATCGACCACGAATGGCCAGAGGAACGCACATGGAATGGTTACGATATGCCCATTGAAACTCCAATCAAGAATCTGTTTACCATAGGCGACGCCTGTAAAAATGTCGGCTTGGCTGGTTCGTCGGGAGCAGTTGAGAGCGGATCAAGGGCTGTCAATGCCGTACTCAAAATGCTCAAGAAATAGTGGAATGCGCTGAAAAGGAGAGGCAAATGATTATCGATAAATACCGGTTGGACAATAAAGTAGCCTTAATAACAGGGGGTTCAAGAGGCATCGGCAAGGCCATTGCCTCATGTTATGCCGAGGCGGGGGCGGATGTTGTGATTGCCAGCAGGAAGCAAGAGGAGCTTGATCAGACTGCCCGTGAGATATCGACATTGGGAAGGCGTTGCCTGCCTGTGGCGGCGCACGCCGCAAAAATTGAAGACCTTGACAGGCTGGTAAACACAACGATGAATGAATTCGGGCGCATCGACATACTGGTCTGCAATGCCGCCACTAACCCGCAATCCTGCGATGTAATTGACACGGATGAATGGGCGTGGGATGCAGTCATGAACCTGAACCTGAAGGGATATTTCCTGCTGAGTAAGAAAGTAGCGAAAATAATGATAAAGCAGGGTAGCGGCGTTATTATTTTCACAGGGTCCACCAATGGCTTCAAGCCAAACCGCGGTGTTGGTGTCTATTCTGTGAGTAAGGCCGGCGTGCACTTGCTGGCGGAAGTGCTGGCCTTCGAGCTCGGCAAATATAATATCAGGGTAAATGTGCTGGCGCCTGGGGCCACCAGGACGGCCATGGTCAAACCAGCATTAGAGTACGAGAACGCAAAAGTTGAAAAGGCCATCGCGGAACGCACGGCGCTGGGCCGCATAGCGGAAACGGAGGATTTGAAAGGCGCAGCTTTATTCCTGGCCTCGGACGCCTCAAGCTTCGTTACCGGTCAAATTCTGGCAGTTGATGGCGGAGCTGTAAGTTACATATATTGAATTGGTGGTAAATTCTTATTAACTCTTTTTCCTCAAATTTTCTTGAACGCGAAAAATAACGATCTTTTTCACTAAGGCGAATGGAATAGGTTTATCCAGTGGGAATTGCACGGCACCTTTTGACCCGTTATACGGTGATAATTCTTTCTTAAATTGTTCAATTCCTGAAGGGGTGGGATAAAATCCAATATGATTCTTAAACGCCGCAAAATATACAAGGTTACCATTTAGTTTGAATGCAGGCATTCGATAGCTAATTGTTTCTGTAGCTCCAGGTGCCACCTCTCGTATGGTTTGCTTCATTTTTTCAAGAATACTCTGAATATCCACGGGAAAGGTTTTGATGTATTCATCAATTGTTTTATATTGTGCTTTCACCCTATTAACTCCTACGTCGAATACCCTGGCACATACCTTTTGATGGTTTGTAAAGAGTATATATCAAAATGGAGCGCAAGGGGTACGTGAGTTCTACTTATTGATAACTGCAGAACAGTAAAAGCTTACTTTTCAGTATTCAATAAAGATGCAAGGGTCACATTTAATAACCAAATGGTCATTGGATATGCAACTAATTCATGCAATACTGAGTTAAATAGTAGTAATGGTTCGAAAATAAAATTAGAAGGTTTTTAAGTATGAGTTACATATGTGACGTTTGCGGCCCCAGACTGGACTGCCATTCCATCTTATGCAACAACTGCGAAATAGGAATCGTCTACGAAATAAATACTAAAGATACCGAAGTGCCAGAGCAAACATCGGACGTAAGTACCAGCAAGGACGCCCGAAAACCGCCAATTTCACGCCAAATAGTTTCCTTAAACTAATAACAGGGTATCACCAGTGTTTGTGTGTAATAAAATGGCCTGATGTTAAATCGCTTTGGTGGACCTGAGGGGATTCGAACCCCTGACCTCCTGAATGCAAATCAGGCGCTCTCCCAATTGAGCTACAGGCCCGTGAGACCCTATATTATACCGACTGCAGCCCGGCGTTAACAAGCACCCTATTTGTAGCCCTTGCCGAAGCTCCAGCCCGCGCCAATCTTCTTCCCTATGTTCCAGTAGCTCATATCACCCATGGAGAACAGCAACGGGTCGATTTTGGCCATGTCGGGCATTTCCCCGGCCATATATTTGTCATCGCAATATACCGCAATGATTTCCCCAATGTACGCGTTGTCTACACCCAACTCCAGCTTATGCAAAAGCTTGCATTCCATTGTGAGCGGGCATTCTTCTATCATCGGGGCTTTTTCCAGTTTACCGTAAAAAACCTTGAACACCGCTGACTTATCTATTTTATGGCCGGAGACCAGCCCGCAGTAATCCGTAACTTTCATCATCGAGGTGGACGGGAGATTTACGCTGAATACACCGCCCTCATCAATGCCGGCTGATGTGAAATGCGACTTACCAAGTCCCAGTGCGATCGCCGGCGGGTTCATGTTCACTATACCGGCAAATGCAGCCGTCATAAAATTGACCTTGCCTCCCTTACTGGCGCCCACAAGAACAACCGGCATAGGGAACAAGTACGGCCCTCTTTTTATCTCTTTCTTACTCATCGCTTCTACTCCTACTTTTTCGTTGCCTTAGCTTTGTGACCCATCCATCGTTCGTAATGAACACGTTCAGGCTTAAACCTGTCTTCCTGAGGCAACTTCTCGACTGGGTAGCCGATGGATACAAGTGCAATAGGATTAACCTGAGACGGAATGCCCAGCAGGCGCCTGATCGCATCTATACGCGCCTCGACCGGGTAAATGCCTACCCATACTGCTCCCAGTCCCATCGCATGGGCAGCCAGCAGAATGTTCATAGTTGCAGCGGAGCAATCCAGCACACCCCGCCCCGCATACACTTCCAGTGCAGTATCCTCACAGACCAGTATGGCCAGCGCCGCCTGTTTCAACATATGGGAATGCGGATGAAAAAGTGGTACCTGATTGAGCGTAAAGCGTTCCCTGATGACAATAAATTGCCACGGCTGTTCATTGGCTGCCGAAGGGGCCGCCATCGCTGCCTGCAGCAACTGATTTACTACCTCATCCGATACCGGCTTATCTAAATATTTCCTGACGCTCCTGCGCGTAAGTATTGCTTCCAGGATATCCATCACTTCACCTCTAGCTACAAAGCGTGCTATATTCTTCTTTTTATTTTGGCAACCAGGTTGAGTATAAGGGCTATTATCACTATTACTACCGCGGCTAGAATATACGGCCAGATCAGTTCGTACAACGGTGTAGGAGGTTTCTGCTGATAGCCGGTCAATTGGATTTTTATTTTATTGTCCAGACCTTTGGCAGCGTGAATACTGGCCTCAACTGTTTTACCTTCCTTTTCAACCGTCAATTTGTAATTGCCGTAAAAACCCCTGAATGCAGCGCCGCCGTTATCATTTGTGTAAACGTTACCAAAGCTCCACCAGTCACTGCGTATAAGCTTGAGCAATTTATTATATGCAGGTTTCTTGGTCATGTCGACGCGCAGCAAGCCTGCAGGAGCCCCCTGCCAGGCTCCAAGATCCGAAAAATCCCACCAGGTAATGGCCTGCACAGATGGATGGCTAAAAAGAAGCGTATAGAACTTTTCCACATAATCGGCCTGTGCTGCCTCACCTTCGACAGTAGAAGGCCATTGTGCAGGTACAGCCGTGCCTACTCCCGTATTATAAGCGCCGCTTAATACTGTTACTTCTGTGAAATGAATTGGGACATTGAAATCCTCAAAACGGTCACAGATGTCCCATACCTGGTAAAGCGGCCAGTTACCGCGATGCATGTGCGATTCAATACCAATCGCGTCAAATTTACCCTTCTGCCGCAGTATATTCTGCAGCAAATCGCGGTAATCCTGGTCAGTACGGTAGTCATTTATTATCATTGTGGCCTTTGGACAACCTGAGCTGGCCCACGCCAAGGCATCTGCACAGGCTACGGCGGGAGTCCTAGTATTCAGCCAACTGCCAATCTGGTTATTAACACGTTGCCCGCTGATCGGTTCATCGACAACCGCCCAATAATCTACCAACCCGCAGAAAGCACTGGTTATCCCTTTAATGCGTTTTTCCAGCGAATTTTGCATATCCTGGACTGACGGGGGCGCCCAGGATGGCACCGCACTGGCCGAGATCAGTGGCTGCCCCTCAGTTACTATGCCGCGCTTCCTCGACCAATCCGCCATAGCTCTCAGCGCCTGCTCATTTGTTGTGCCATCTTGTGTCTCATACCGGTCCCAATAAAACGGCAATGTGCCGTAGTTGAAGATAGCCGTATAGGCATTGGCCCAATCCTGATTGACGGCATTGGGGCCGTTTTGCCCCAGAGGTGAAAGGTTGGACCCGAAAAGAAAATCGTGGCTTTGCTGTTCGAAATATATCCTGGCGCCCCTCACAACGGTGCCGTTATCATCGACGACCTGTATGGTGACGTCGCCTTTACGAATCTTCTCAATCCGGTCTTTAGCGCCATTCATAATGAACCATTCGCGTGTGCTGTTCCATGCCTGTGTCAAAGTATTTGTCAAATCGCCCCCGCCCTGCTGACAGGCTACAGAAGGCAATAAAAGCGCTAACGCAATGACCACCAGAACCGCTATATGAAGTCTTCTCTGATTCATATTTTCCCCTGCATATTCATAATTTCGTATATTTTAGCACACGGGCCAAACAGCCAGTTACCGCCGCCATGGCTATTGTCACAAACTTGTGACTTTAATCATTTTATTCATTCCACCGTATTGTTAATATTTGATAAGTTTGAGTATTTTCGTGTCTATCTGTTAACGGAGGATGATATGAGTGGACTTAGCCGCGGTGCCAAAGCCTACCTTCAAGGCAAATTCGGAAACAGGGCCAATTTTAATCAGTCTGAACGCGTATTATACAGCCACGACATTGCGGCCATGCCCGGGCTTCTTAAGCCGCTCGTCGGGAACACGGTGCCCGGTGCGGTGGTGCAACCCGTATCCGAAGATGAACTGGTAGAACTGGTGAAATGGGCCAACCAAAACGGGATCAAGCTTACTCCCCGCGGCAAAGCATCTTCAGGCTACGGTGGTGTGGTACCCATAAAACAGGGCATAGTGGTGGATTTTTACCGTATGAACCGCCTTCTAAGCATAGATAAGACGTCGATGACAGCCAGGGTCCAGGCCGGGATCGTCTGGGAC
>Ga0182011_10004772_pt1 | contig 10801 bp, 7 predicted proteins | sample 711E1DmetaG_FD_120481 | JGI IMG/M metagenome (GOLD analysis project Ga0182011, IMG submission 120481) | Permafrost microbial communities from Stordalen Mire, Sweden - 711E1D metaG | ecosystem: Environmental > Terrestrial > Soil > Wetlands > Permafrost | place: Sweden: Stordalen | collected...
CGACACGGGCGGCGGCACCCACCAGGCCCTCCAACGGAGCCGTGAGGATCCTCGAAAGGGCCCCGGTCAAAAACACGCCGATCAACACGGCGATGAAAGACACCCCGAACGCCCGCCGCCGCATGCGGGAGAGTTTTTCCTCGATGAAGGACGTGTTGAACTCCACCGAGACGATCCCGATCCTCTCCACGGCCGCGCTTTCGGCGCGCGATGTCCGCGGGGGAGGCGCTTCCACGCCGATGAACAGGTCTTCCGCGGACTCCGGCCCGGCGGCCTTTCTCAAGAATACGGGGTGGGAGACGGTCGTCCCGGTCTCCCGTCGGGCGCCGTCCGAGGCCAGGGGGATGTCGGCTTGGTCCGCGATCCGAACAAAGTTCACGTCCGGTTCCTGCATCACGCCCTCGACGATCTGCCGGAGGGCCGAGATGTTCCGCGTCAGGACACCGTACTCCACGTTGAAGGCCAAGTTGGTCACGATGGACCCGTAGCGCGCCTGCGCCTCCCGCTGGAGGACCTCCCGACCGTCCAAGTAGCTCGCGACGGCAAGGACCGTCGCGCTCGACGCGACGACCACCGAAAAAACGATGTCGAGCTTGGCCGCCAGGCTGTGGAAACCTCTCCATTTTGTCATCTCACCACCTCATCGGCCCCGTCGAGGATCTTTTCATCCACGGGAACCCCCAACCGCTCGGCCACAATGAGATTGACGGCGTATCGCGTCCGGCGCGGCCATTGCGGGGGAATGGATGACAACGCCTGCCCGCCAAAATATTGGGCGGCCACATCCGCCGCCACCGCTCCGTTGTCGCCGTAATCGGGATAGACCGCCGCCAGGGCCCCAGCTCTGGCGTAGGAGGGAGAGACGCCGATCAACGGAAGTCCGAGGCGGATGGTCTGGAGGATGATCTGCCCGGAGAATTGAGGAGAATAGAGTTGCGAATCCGGGATCATGAGCAGGCAATCGGCCCGGCCCACCAGGCTGGAAATCGCACGGTCCAGCTCTTGGGGGGTGTCGGCGACCACCTCCACAATCGAACATTCCCCCGTCCGGGTTTCCTTGAGCAAGCGGACGTAATCCGCGTTGCGCGTCGAACTGTGGATGACGCCCACCCGTTTGAAGGACGGAAAATGGGCGCGCAGAAAATCGAGTTGGATGGACGGGGGTGTTTCCATGACCGCGCCGCCCGTGTTGACGCCGAGCGCGGGAGGGTCCATAATCATCGCATACACGAAAGGCAGGGTTTTCTTCTGAAAAACGGCGATCGTGGCCGGCGTCCCCACCGTGAAGACGAGATCCGGCAGGCCGGCTTGAAGCTCCTGCAGGAAGGCGCCCCGTTCCTCCTCGCGGGGAAGGGTCCTGTCTTCAACCGCGAACAAAACGTTCCGGGCTCTGAGCGTGTCCACAAACTCCTTGACGGCAAGGGAGTAATACGGAAGGTCCCCGGAACGCAGGACGATGATCTTCTTGGGCCGCGAGTCCGCCTCCGCGGATCCGTGGAGCGCGGGCAGCGAAGCGTGGAGCGACAACGCGGCCAGCATTCCCCCCATGGATCGGAGAGCGGCTTTCACGGTCCAGCCTCCGCGCCGCGCGACGCTTTTCGTCTTCTTCATTTTAATGGGATGTCCCCTAAGACGGTGGCCGGGGTCCCCACGATCAAAACGAGGTCCGGACGGGCGGCCGCGAACCGAAGCCCCGCGGAATCGGTTCGTCCGATCGCCAGACCCGCGGAAAGCATCGCCGCCCCTCCCAATAGAACGAAGGCGCCCCCCCTCCGGATCCACCGGGCCGTCTTCAGGCCTTTCGTTTGAAACCTCCGCTCGGGATCAACGACCTGAGTTTTTCCGAGAGGTCTTCGGGACGGAAGGGCTTAGGCAGGAAGTCGTCGGCCCCCGCTTCCAAAATTCGGGCACGGGATTCCTCCACGCCGATCCCCGTAACGGCCAGAATTCGCACGCCCTTCAAAGCCGGATCGGCTCGAACGGTGCGGCAAAGATTGAAGCCATCCACCCCGGGAAGGCGCAGGTCCAGCACGACGACCGCCGGCCGGAGGGTGGCGATCGCGTGGCCGGCCTCGAAACCGTCCCCGGCCTCATGGACTTCGGCTTGAGGAAAGTCCGACAAAACGGTGCGCCGCATCAGCCGCCGGATCTCCGGTTCGTCATCCACGAGGAGAATTCGAAGGATCCCGGCCCCCTCAAGCTCCGGAGGAATCGGAATATTGTGCGCCTTCAAGAAGACGACCAAGTCCGTGTCCCACACCCGACGGTGGCCTCCCGCGGTTTTGAAGGAGGGCAATTTGCCCTCCTCGATCCAACGCCCGATGGTGGGTGGCGTCACCTGGCAAATGCGCGCGATGTCATGCGTCCCAAAAGTCCGTTTTTTCATGTGTTTGACTCTCTTTTTACGTTTGTTACTTATTTAATGGTTACCCCTGTCGCGCGGGAATTCAAGGGAAGCCTTCTTCCCCCATCCCCGGCGCCGCAAGATTCCGCAGCGAGATCGCCCGTTGTCACTTGATAACTTCCACCGCGCGGCCGAGGCGCAGGTAAATCGCGACGAATCCGCACCGTTCCCGCAAAGTCCTTTCCACGGCTTCCACGTAGGCCCGCCCTTGTTGCTCGTAGCGCTGCGCATGCAATTCCATCTGATCCAAGGGAACGCGGTCGGTCTTATAGTCGGCCACCCACAACCGGCCCTCGCTTCGGAACAAAAGGTCGATCGCGCCCCGCATGACGCGGCCGCCGGCCTCGCAGAGGAAGGGAATCTCCCGTCCCAGAATTTCGCACTTCGCCAATTTTTGGGCGAAGGGAGACGCCAGGAATTCCTCCAAAACTTTTTCGGACTCCCGCGCCACGGGACTCCAGTACGCCACGGGAAACTGTTGCCGCAGGACTTGATAGGCCCGGGCGATGCGGTCCGTCAACTCGTCCACCTTCGAATAATCCCATTCCTCGAGGACCCGGTGGCAGACCTGCCCGACGAGCGCGGACACCGAGGCCACGAGCGCGTCGGCCGGGGGGTCCGTCGCCGCTTTGTCGCGCTCTTTCAGGTAGCCCGTCGGTGAATCGAAAATCGCCTGGATCGAACGCCGCCCGTATTCTTCCCGCCTCTTCTTCCAAAGAGCGGCGAGACCGCCCGAGTCGGCGATCCGAGGGCGGGAAGAAGCCGAAACCGCTCCCGTCGGAGCTTCCAGCGCCGACGGGTTCACGATGGTGACGGGCACTTTTCCGCCTTCCGCCAGCGAAAGTTCTTTCGCTTCTTCGCCCTCCTTGGGCCAGGCCCCGGCCCGGGCCAAGAGTCCGGCGAAAGACGTCCGGTCCCCCCCTTCCGCGCGGCCCACGAGGATCAACCTCTCCCGAGCCCTCGTCATCGCCACGTAAAGCAGCCTCACCCTCTCCGCCTCTTCCCGGCGGTCTTCCTCCCTCTCGATGAAGAACATGGCCGCGTCCGCCGCGCGGGACGCCGGCAGGCGAAGCCCCGCCCGCCCCTCTTCCCAATCGAGGCGCAGGACGGGCGCCCCCTCGCGTCCCCCCCCCGCCGGAGCGGCGAGGTTGGGGAGAATGACCACCGGGAACTCCAACCCCTTCGCTTTGTGAACGGTCAGGATCCGGACGGCGTCCAGGTGTTCGTCAACGAGAGGGCTCTCCCCCTCCTCGACGGATTCGACGACGGCCCGCGAAGCCTTTCGAATGAACTCTTTCAAGGTGGCGCCCCGGCGTTCCCCCATCTCCGAGGCCAGCCGCCCCAGCTTCATCAAGTTGGAGAGGGTCTGTTCGCCGTGGTAGGCCGCGGCGCATGTCTCCAGCAAGAACGACTCTTGGAGGAGCCCCTCGACGAAATCCCCCAAGGGGTCCTTCCCGACCCGGTCCCGGAACCGGCGAAGGAGGGCGAAGAAAGACTTGATCCGGTAGTACGTGACATCGGTCAAGCGGCTTCCTTTCGAAGGCTCCTGGGTATAGTCGAGCTCGCCGGCGGCGCGGAGGGCGATGATGTCCTTGTCGTCCAAAGCGCCGAGGGGTGAGCGCAGGAGGCCAACGAACGAGACCGTGTCTTGGGGATCGTCCAGGACGCGGAGGAGGTTGACGAAATCGATGACCTCCTGCGTGCCGTAGAAATATCGGTCGCTCTCCACAACGCAGGGGATCCGCGTCTCCTTGAGGGCCTCAAGGTAGATGGGCAGCGCGGTCGTCGTCCGGAAAAGAACCGCGACGTCCTTGAACCGGTAGGGTTTGGCCGGGAGCCCCCCCTTCGCTTCGGCCGGGCCGCAATGAGACGATATCCACGAGGCGATCCAGCGGGCCTCCGCCCTCTGGGCTTCCCGGGCGGGCCGCTCCTCCCCGCCCGTCCCGGTCAGGACGAGTTCGACGGCGGCGCGGTCCAGCGACGGACCGGCCAACTCGCGGCCCGCGTGGAGCGGAAGATGGCCGGGCTGAAGGCCCTTGTCTTCCTTTAAGAGCCCCTGGAAAATCGCGTTGATCGGGCCCAACAGCTCGGGCCGCGAGCGAAAGTTGGTTTGAAGCGGGCACCGGAGGCCCCCCTGAGCCAACACCAGCTCCGTGAAACGGCTGTAGGCCCGGATGTCCGCTCCGCGAAAACGGTAGATGGACTGCTTGGGGTCCCCGACGAGGAAAAGCTTGCCCGGCGCCAGGCGGACCTCCTCCCACTTCGCCGCGGAGCCGGACGCCTCCTCCGCCAAAAAGAGGATGATCTCCCCCTGCATGGGGTCGGTGTCCTGAAATTCATCGACCAGGAGGGCGTCGAAGCGGCTTTTGAGTTCCCGCCGCACGTCGGGGCGGTCCCGGACGAGGGCCCGCGCCTTGATGAGGAGCCCGTCGAAACCGATGTTCCCTTTTCGCGAGTAGGTCTCCCGGAACACGTCGCAGAAGGGACGGACCAGATCCACGGCTTTGGACACCAGCACTTCCGCGTAGGCGGAGGCGCTCCCGGCCAATTCCACCGCCTCCTCATAGACGTCCGCGCCGGGAAGTCCCTCCCACGCCTTCGGCCACTTCCGCTCCCGTTCCTTTTTGAAATCGCCGCGGGCCCGGGGCGGCAGGGATATCGGCGGCCGCGCCACGGCTTCCTGAAGGTCAAAGAGGTGCGAGGCGACGGCCGGGATGGAGTCCAGGATCCGACTGGAGGAACCCGGCTCGGGCTTACCCAAGGGGAGGTGCTGGAAATTCTCGTAGAGGCGGGCCATTCGCTCCTTGACTCGGTCGGAAGGCCCGAAGCGGGCTTCCGCGGCCCTTTCGAGAGCCAGCTCCCGCGCCAGAGCCGTCACGTCCTCCAAGGGGGCCGCGCCCAACACCTCCATCCACTGGGAGGCGCGCGGAGGCTTGGTTCCCAACTCCTCCTCGAGCCACCGGGCCCACTCGTCCTCGAAAAGCTCCTCGAAAACGGTCCCCTCGTCCACCTCCGCTCGAGGGTCCACCCGGGCCTCGAGCGGATAAGCGCGAAGCAGCGTCGAGGCGAACTGGTGAATGGTTCCGATCCGGGCCTGGTCCATCCGGGATAGGGCGGCCTCCGCCGCCTGCCGGACCTGGACGGGGGTCCGCTTGAAGTATTGCTTGACCTCCATGAGCCAGTCCACGGACTGCGATTGACGAGGCTCGGGCAGGCTCCGCCCGTCGATGACGGCCAGGATGTCGTTCAAACGGGAGGACAGGCGGCCCTTGATTTCGCCGGCGGCCTTCTCCGTGAAGGTCATGGCCGCCACTCGGCCGATGTCCAGGCCTTTCCCGTCCTTTCCCCCGGCCAGGAGGAGGAACAAAAGGCGGTCCGTGAGGAGGGTTGTTTTTCCCGTGCCGGCCCCGGCCTCGACCACGACGTTCTGGTCGAGGATCCTCCGGGCGATGTCGCGATACTCCTGATCGAGCATCATTCTTTCTTCTCCGGACCGGACACCTGCGACGGCTGGGCCGGCGGCGGAAGCGCCGCCGCGAAGGCCTCCGCCCGGCGGCGCGTGGCCGGGTGGGCCTTCCGGCAAACTCGGGCGAAGGGGCACCGGGGGCAGGGGCCGTCCCGCCCCTCGCCTGGCGCGATGAAGAACTGCCCCTTGACGATGCGCTGGTAGAGTCCCCCGATGTTCTTCAAAACCGCTTCGCGGAGCGCGGCCCAGGCCTGGGAGGAGAATTCGTGCATCCACTTTTCCCCCGCCTCCACGTCCGCCTCGATGACGTAATAAGCGGCCCCGACGGGCTCCGACCGGGACGTTGAAAAAGGGGCGGAGTTCGAGGTGATTTCCAAGTACAAAGGCAATTGGTGGGCCTTTCCCTCCAAGGCCAAGTCTTCCAGGGACTTGCCGCGCCAGCGGGTCTTGTAGTCAACCACGCGGTATTTTTTCCTTTGCGGATCCCAGTCCAGGCGGTCGGGCCGGCCGGTGAACCGCAAACCCTCGACCCCCAGGGGGGCGGGCGCCGAGTAGGTCTGCTCGAAATACACGGGGAGGAGTCCGTTCTGCCGGATGACGGCGATGTCCCGGTCCACGAAGCGCCTCAGGGCCTCCGTCATGCGCTGCTTGGCGGCATACCAAACGAGAGGATAGACCCCCATCTCGGACCACGTCGTTTGGTCGAACACCTCATCCACCGCGTGGTCGAGTAGGACGTTCCAGAGGGGCGGAGCGGAGTTGGACCAATAGCGGGTGTCCCACAACTCCTTGTAGAAGCGGCTAAGGACGCGGTGGTAGATGTCGCCCTGGGCCATGGGAGTGAGCGCTCCCCTGTTCGCCGCCGGCTCGGATGGATCCAGACCGACGACGTAGCGGAGATAAAACTGGAAGGGACACGCCGCCAACCGGTCCAGCGCGCGGGGCGAGAGTCCCCGCCTCATGAGGGATTCCAGATAATCGGCCGGATGGCCGATAAAACCGTCCATGGGGCCCGGGTCCCCGAAGCGGTTCAACTCCGTCGTGCGCCGGAGGGCCTCCTTGAGCGAGATGGAATCCAGGCCCAGGGGATCGAAGAAGAGCATCGGCTCCTCGCGGTCCCGCGCCAAGATCAGCGACACTTCCTTGGGCGACAGGACCTCGGGGGCAACGCTTTCCAGCTTGGCGTAAGGGGGACGGGGAACCCGCTCCGCGTCAGCCGACTCCAAGTCGAGGCCCGCCGCGCGGCAGAGCTCCCGCAAATAGGCCGAGGGAACCTCCGTCCGCCCGTTTTCGTCGGACCGCGGGTAGAGGCAATAGACCCTTTCCGAGGCCGACGAAACCAGCGTCGTGAAAAGCAGGCGCTCTTCCTCGTAACCGGCGGCCTTCGGGAGGATCCAATAGCCGGCGGGATCTTGGAGTTGCATCCGCACCGAGTCGCGCAGGAGCGGGTCCTCGCGGATGGGGCGGGGGAAGAGCCCTTCTTTCAACCCGATGAGGAAAAGGACCTTGAAGGATTCCCCGCGGGCGTCCATGGCGTCGAGCACGCGGACGCCGGAAACGTCTTCGCCCGGGTCCAGGACCGTCCGGCGAAGTTTCTCCTCCAACACATCGAGGAACTCGCCCCAGGAAGCCGCCGGGTTCAGCCGGTCGAAAACCTTGAGGGACTCCAGCGCCTCCAGAGTCTTGACCCAAGCTTCGGCGTCCGCCCCCTGCAGGGGAACATCGAAGTACTCCTGGAGGGTTGTCCGCGCGTGCTCGACCATGGGGAGCCAGCCGCGGCGCTCGCGGGACGGATCCAGGCGGCGCTGGGTCTCTTCCAGGAAGAGCCACAACGCGGCGACGTCTTCTTTGGGGATGAGGCCGTCGCCTCCGCCGGCGTCCCCGTCCCGGCCGTAGGAAAAATCCCTCTTCGTCCAAGGGGCCAGTTTGCCACGCCATTGGGCCCAACCACCCTGGATCCCCAGACGGTGGACGAGCGTCTTCCAATGACCGACGAGCTGGGCCCCGACGGAAAGCCCCTGGAACCCGTAGGAACGAAAATAGGGCGATTCGATGACGTCCAGGACGGACCGGACGGGATAATCACGCTTGCGCAACGTGAGGAATTCCCAGCACACTTCGGCCACGGGATAGCGAAGCAGCGGTTCCCCGGCCCCCAGGAAGTGCGGGATGGCGTTTTCTTGGAAAATCTCCCCGATGAGGGCGCGATAGGGCTCCAGAGTCCGCGCCACGACTCCGATGTCCCCGACGTCCAAACCATCGGAACCGGACGTCAAGGACAGGATCGTCTTGGCGACTTTCCATACCTCGTCCCGGGCGCCCGAAACATTGACGACCTTCAGCCGGGAGGAGGGGCGCCCAATCGGCGCCTCCGCGGCCTCCTTCTCCGCCATGAGTTCCGACATTTCGTGGCGGATGATCTCGGGCTTGCCCGCGGCTTCATTGGGCAGGGAAAAGGACTTGGACGGGTCGAAGAGAGCGTCCAGGACGACGTTCAGCGCCCGATCATCGACGGAAGCGGGGAGATGCGCCGGCGAGGCGCCGGAACTGTGCAGCTTGAGCTGGAAGAACCGGTCCATGAACCGGTAGCCGGGGTGGTCTTTGCGATAGGGATAGAGCAGCGTGACCGGGAATGCCTGAGCCACAGCCTGGAAAAAATCCGCCTGAACCCCGTTCAGGTCGTAGAACCCGTAGTAGAAGATCTCGGCGTACCGGGAGAGACGGCAAGGCTTCCCTTCTTCAATGTGGCGCGCCACCCGCTGGACCAGGCCCGTGAGCGGAAGGACGCCGAGCTCCTCGAGCCTCGAGAGGTACCGCTCCTGCATGTCCAGGAGACGGCCGAAGACGGCCCGGTCGGATTCGTCCTTCAAGAGGTCCGGGAAATGCTCCCGGAAATGGCCGGGATCGATCCCGGCTTCCATGAGATCCTTTAAGGACGAGCGGAAAGCGGAGGCGAGGTTCCGGAACGTGTGGACGGAAGGCGCCCCTTCGTCGGTCTCCTCGAGAAGCTGGTCCACGACTTTGTCGTGAAAGAGCTCGTCGGAAACGAGGGTGTAGTCGCTCCAGTCCACGTCTTCGGCCACTTCGAGGGCCAGGCTGTGGAACGTATGGAAGCGGATGTTCAAGAGGGAGAGATTTCCCTCGCGCACGGCGAGTTTTTGGAGGCGATTCCAGAGGCGTCCGGAGGGAGCCACGATGGCCACCCGGCGTTCCAGGGACGGCGGTTTCGTCGTCAACCTGTCCAGGAACGCCTTCTCAAGGGAAGGCTGGAAGGGGCCGCAAAGGATCGTAAGAGGCATGAGTCAAGTTGTCCTTCGTCCCGGCCTCCGCGGCGGCCGGAACGTCCTCTCAAATCTATGCGGTATTTGCGGAAAAGTCCAGCGGATTTTTCGTTTGTTGCCTTTTGGAATTAACCGGCCTGGAACCCCGGCCAGGAGCATCTCATAAGGAAATAGCTTGTGGGCGGGGCGGGACTTGAACCCGCACGGACCAGAGGTCCTTGGGATTTTAAGTCCCATGTGTCTGCCAATTCCACCACCCGCCCAATACCACAATCTCGCATCTCTGATCGGGGCTTGAACGATGGTCCCGTCGCCCGCTCTTCAGAGAGTTAGAAGCCGCTTCAAAGCCGCGATGAAATCCTCGATCTCGAACGGCTTGAAGATCCATTCCGTTCCGGGAACCTCCGGCGTGGATGGAACGGAGGGAGGCATCTCCAAAGAACCGGTGACGATGAGAACCTTTGATTCAGGGAATCTCCTGTGGAATTCTCCCAGGATTTCCGTCCCCCGCCCGTCCGGAAGACGGAGGTCCGTCACCAGTAAGTCGTAATGATCGGTATCGGCCATCCGGCGGCGGGCGTCTTTCAACGTGGCGACCATGTCGTAATGGAGGGGCATGCGGTCCAGCAGCCGTTTGTAAAGAATTCGGGCGACGTCCTCGTCCTCAACGATCAAAATTCGCCGCTCACCCACGTTTCCTCCTCCCTCGATAAACCTAGAATCCGCGCCGATTTTATTTGCCGTCGATAATTTTATTCGGAAGCGTCAGCACGTCACGGATCGTGCTCAAGAGCGATTCCAAGCGGATGGGTTTTCCCAGGACCTCCTTGGCGCCCGCCTCCATCAAGTCCTTTCGAAGAAGCGGCTGGCTCATGGCGGTCACGACGATGACCTTGGCCGAGGGGTCGAGAGCGAGGATCTCCTTCAAAGCCTCCCGGCCGTTCATCACAGGCATGTTGAGGTCGAGGGTCACCAAGTCCGGCCGCGTCTTGGCGAACATCTCGACGGCCTGCTTGCCCGTCCTTGCCACGCCGGCCACCTCGAGGCCCGCCGAAAGCAGGGCCTCCTGCATGAACCCTTCCACCATCGGCGCATCATCCGCAACAAGCACTCGGGGCATGGAGAATCTCCTGGTCCGTTTATCCCTCGGGAAAAAATCCTTTCCAGTTCGTCGCGAGAAAAATCCTTACGGGAGCGGGGCGGCCCAGAACCAATCGCCGGCTTTGAGTCCCAGCTTCCGGGCCGCCTCCCCCTCAAGGGAAGCCTGCACGCCTTGAAACCTCACGGGGGCCACGAGCGCCCGCACGCCCGACCCGTCCTCCGAAAGAACGAGGAATGAGGTCCCGGAAGGTCGGGCGTCCGTCGATTGGCATTGGAGCTGTCGGGCCGCGCGAATGAGTCCCACCTCCCGCGTCAGGGTCCCGTAACACGGCCCCCCGTCAAAAGGCTCCAGTTGATGGAGATACCGAAACCCCATTCCCGCCAGAAGGCGCTCGAGGGCCCGCATTGAATCCGCCGGACGGCCCAGGCCGGCGACGACCTTCTCCGGAAGGAACTCCTGGTAAATCGTCCCTTGGGGGATGAGCGACAACAGAAACTCCTTGTTGGCGCCGCTCAACTTCTCGGCGCGCCCGCGGTCAAGAAGAGAAA
>Ga0182011_10004773_pt1 | contig 10796 bp, 9 predicted proteins | sample 711E1DmetaG_FD_120481 | JGI IMG/M metagenome (GOLD analysis project Ga0182011, IMG submission 120481) | Permafrost microbial communities from Stordalen Mire, Sweden - 711E1D metaG | ecosystem: Environmental > Terrestrial > Soil > Wetlands > Permafrost | place: Sweden: Stordalen | collected...
GGATGCCCTGGAGCTCAGGACAACGGTCAGGCTTGTTGAGCCGGGATCGCTCCCGCGGTTTGAAGGAAAAGCCAGACGCGTCATCGACAGGAGGGAGAAAGAATAATGGTGTGCTGGGATCCGCGCATTGAAGAGATGCCAAAGGACGAGCTCCAGAGAATGCAGTACAAGCTCTTAAAGAGCCTCGTCTACAGGCTGTACAGTTTTTCACCGTTTTACCATGACCGGATGAAGGAGCAGAAGGTCCACCCGGACGATATCCGGGAACTGGCCGATGTCAGAAAACTCCCGTTCATGTTCAAGCGGGACCTGCGGGACGGTTACCCGGATAAGATCTTCACCGCACCGCAGGAAGAACTGGTCCGTTACCATGTCTCATCGGGTACTACCGGAAAACCGACCGTGGTCGGCTACACCCAGAACGATATCGACCTCTGGACTACCTCGCTTGCCCGGGCCCTGACCTCGTGCGGCCTCGGGCGCGGCGACGTGATCCAGGTAAGCTACGGGTACGGCCTCTTCACCGGCGGCCTCGGCATGCACTACGGTGCCGAACGGATCGGCGCAACCGTGCTCCCCACAAGCGTCGGCAACACCGAGCGCCAGATCGAACTGATGCAGGACCTCGGGTCGACCGCGATCGCCTGCACCCCGTCCTACCTCCTGCACATGGGGGAGGTTGCCGAGAAGATGGGGGTCAGCATCAAAAAGGACACCAAGCTCCGCACCGGCGTCCTCGGTGCAGAACCCTGGACAGAAGGAATGCGGAACCGGATGCAGGACTGGCTCGGCATCAAGGCATACGACATCTTCGGGACGAGCGAGCTGTCCGGCCCGATGTTCACGGACTGTGCCGAGCAGAAAGGGATCCATATCTGGGGGGACATCGCCCTGACTGAGATCATCGATCCCAAAACCGAGGAACCGGTCGCGCCCGGTGAGAAAGGCGAACTGACCGTCACCATCCTCAGGAAGGAGGCGCTCCCCATGATCCGGTACAGGGTTGGCGACATCACCTCCATGGACGAGAGTGTCTGTCCCTGTGGGAGGACACATCCCCGCATCCAGCGGATCACGGGCAGGGTTGACGACATGCTGATCATCCGGGGCATCAACGTCTTCCCCTCGCAGGTGGAGTACGCCCTGATGGGGATTCCGGAGGTAGGCCAGCACTTCCAGATCGTGGTCGAACGCAAGGGGGCGCTTGACGACATGCTCGTCCGGGTTGAGCTGAACCGGGAGTCCTTCTCCGACAAGATCACAGACATCATGGCGATCCGGCAGAAGATCGAGCACCGGCTGCGCAACTCGCTGAACGTGGTGGCCGGCGTTGAACTGGTCGAACCGGGGTCACTGCCGCGGTTCGAAGGGAAATCGAAGAAGGTTATTGACAAGAGGTCGTTGTAAATGGACACAAAGAATTTCGTCATCAGGCAGATCTCGATATTTTCCGAGAACCGCCCGGGCAGGCTTGCAGCGATTGCCCATGCGCTGGGGGAGGAGAATATCAACATCCTTGCCTTCAGTATTGCCGAAGCAAACGGTTTTGGCGTGGTCAGGGCGCTCGTCGACCACCCGGAGAAAGCACACGACAAGCTGCAGTCGCTCGGCTTCAATATCGCGTTCACCGATGTCATTGCCGTCAAGATGAAGGACCATCCCGGCGGGCTGTATGAAGTCGCGAAGATCCTCGGTGATGCGGGGATTAATATCGAGTATTCCTATGCATATTCCGGCAAGGACGGGGCGGTACTCATCCTCCGCGTTGACCAGGTCGAGGATGCGATAAAAAAGATCAAAAACTCCGGCGCCACCCTGCTCGAGCGCTCGGTGTTCCATTAAAGGTTTTTTACCAGACCACAAGGACGCTCTTGGGGGTGCTTCATCCTGCACGGATGAAGCAGAGGGAGTTTTGAAAAACTCCCTCTTGTTGAATCTCTTCAGAGATGAGGCTGGAGAAGAACGCATCAGCGTTCTTCGACAATTATTCTTCGCGGTCGAAGAATCCTGACGGATTCTTCTCCTCTTCGAGGTTCTTATGAATCCGATATCTTCATCAGAAGGTTGAGGAAGAGAAGATTTCAAAAGAAATCTTCGAACCTCTCAGACCCCACCGCTGTGGCATCCCCATATTGCGATAGCCCCTCTGAAGGTTAATGGGAAATATCGGGGAAAAGAGATACTGCGGCATCGTAATGCGCCCCGGGCTCGAAGAACGCTTCGCGTTCAGGAGAAGGACTCTGTCCTTCTCCTGCCGCAAGTCTTATAACTTGCGGCATTCTCTTGCTTCGGGTTCGGAGAGGTCATCGCGACCTCTCCGAATCGAAGGTGGCTTCAGCCAACCTTCGAGTCTGAAGACCCTCAGCATCCCCCAACGGGGATGCTTCATTCCGAAGGAATGAAGCAGAGGGATTTGAAAAATCCCTCTTGTCGAATCTCATCAGAGATGAGACAGGAGAAGAGCCGAAGGCTCTTCGACTTGTCGAACCTTGCAATGGTGAGACAGTTGAGGAGCATTGCTCCTTAACTCTGGTGGCGCAAGAGGGGGGCATCATGTCGTTTGCACAAGATTTTTTTCAGAGCTATTTTACTTTTTTTCCCACTTTATCAGTTCTGCCACTTCAGAGAGGGTGCTCCCCCGCCGGATTTCCTCGCGGATCCGCTCCTCGTTCTTCCGCACTTCCAGTGCTCTCCGGGCGATCTCGTACGCCCGCTCCTGCGGCACGACCACAACACCGCTCTCATCGCCGATGATCCAGTCACCGGGCCGGACATACTGTCCTGCACACCGGATCTCCGCATTGATCTCCCCGAATCCCTTGGGCTCGCCGGCATTGGGTACGATCGCCCTGGCAAAGAGGGGGAAATTCATTGCCCGTATATCATCGACGTCACGCACAGCCCCGTCGATAACAACACCACTGATCCCCTTTCGTTTGCAGCTCAGGGTCGCAAGCTCCCCCCACGGGGCAACATCCGTAACCCCGTCATTATTAATGACAATAACCTCGTTTTTCTTCGCAACATCGATGGCTTCTACCGGTTTTGCCCAGTCACCGGCAATGGTATGGACGGTGACGGCCCTTCCAGCCATCTTCACGTTCCCGCACACGGAGAATATCCCGGCCATTGCCCCCTTGCGGTGCATTGCATCCGTGATATTCGGGCCGGATACCTGCAAAAAGATGGCCCGGGTCTCGTCATCACCGCTCTTTTTTACCCGGGATTTTCCGGAGGGCTTGTCCATCGCGGCCCGTATCTTCCGGGTCGATCCGGTCACATCCGCGGAGCGGATGATCCAGCCGCCGACGATCACGATGCCGGCACCGCGCCGGACTGCATCCCCCGCCCCCTCCGCATCGATGCCTCCGGCAACTGCAACCGGAATATGCACGGTTCCTGCCAGCGTGGAGAGGAGGGCGAGCGAGTCCTTGCCGGTCATCTGCTGGTCGATACCCGCGTGGGCGCAGATGATATCGACCCCCATCGATTCCAGCCGGAGCGCCCGGGCCTTCGGGTCAGCGGTATTGATCAGGTCCGCCATCAGCCGGATTCCATAGAGCCGTGAAGCCCGGACGGCCTCGGCCACGACAGCATCGTCAGCATCGGCAAGGATACAGACAATATCCGCTCCCGCCTTTGCAGCCATCTCCACCTCGATTGCCCCGGTGTCGGCAACTTTCATATCTGCAACGATCGTTGCCTGCGGGAAATGGTCACGGAACGAGCGGACGGCCTGTATCCCTTCGCTTTTTATCAAGGGTGTGCCGACTTCAATCCAGTCAGCCCCTCCGTCAACCGATTCCTGTGCTATCTGCAATGCCCGTTTCAGCTCGAGAAGATCGAGCGCTACCTGCAGAATCGCCTTCTTCATGATCACTGATAAGACGCACCGGATGTTTAATCATTACCAGAGCCCTCTGGCGTGTCTTTTTGAAAAGGAACGTGGATCTTCGGCAGGATACGGTATAATTATTCAGCCGGTATCACGGTCCCGTTACTTGCACGGTTACCTGCCAGAACACCCGGCATATTTTTTTTTTATTTTGCCCGCAAAAACCGGAATGGAAGCAGAATATTCTTTAAAAACGGTATTGCAATTAGTGTTAAGATGAGATATTTTAATATATAGCTATATGAGAATGAATAGGATATAAGGTACATGCGAAGCGCGTATTATCCGGTGAGAAAGAATATGAAAAAACAGTATAACAATTCCCGCGGGATCTCTGAAACCGTTTCAGTAATTCTCGTGATTGCCTTAGTCCTTGTCCTCGCAATGGTCATATACGCCCTGGTTTCCGGTGCTGTGAACCCGAAGTATATGCAGAAATCCGTATATATAGCGGGGAATACGGCAATTCTTCCCCTTGGTCCGGGAAGTTCACCGGATTTCGTCCTGACCTATCTCCCCCATGCTGGTGATGATTTCTACCTTGTCGGCCAGAACCAGGGGAGGGGAACACCGGTAACGATGAATGTTATCAGCCCGGACGGACGGAACGTGACTTTGGACACAAGCAGCCTGACCGGCAGTCTGTATGGGAAGACCCTGTATATTTACCAGAAGAGTACGTCAAACGCCTGCCAATTTATTGTTTCAGATACCATACCAAAGCCCGGACTCCCGGTCATGACGAACGGCATCTGGAAAATCCAGCTGACTGATGATAAGATCCACGTCCTTGCCGATACCTATTCCTCGCTCTTCACCAGGGGGACAACCTCCCTCCCGGTCACGATTCTTTCCGGGGTGGGTTCAAGCGGACAATCCTACCGGGCGGACTGTTCCATAGCAGCCGGGAGCTGCATCGGCGGCTCGTGCCCCCAGTACAACACCAGTCCCTGCAACATGACCTATTCGACCTTCACCGGGAGCAACTATCTCACCTTCCCGGATGACCCGACCCTGAAATATACCGGCGATATGTCCATTGCCGTATCAATCCGGCCGACTGCTACCGGGGATTCAGGTAATTCCGGAAACTGGCACCAGATCATCGGAAAAGGGGTAACCGTTGGCGTCGACGATGAGAACGATAATTACCAGTTCTTCCAGATGGGCGACCGGCTCTATTTCGAATGGAATGATGCCAATACCGGTATTCACTACCATGCCATGACCCCGACCGGTATTATCAATGCAGGCCAGTGGAATAATCTCGATGTGGTTGTGCAGAATGGTAACCTTGCGATTTACGATAATGGCGTATCGCAGCCACTCAGTTATTACCAGAGTAATGTCCCGGGGGTTAACCCGATTGCGGCTCCCACGGTCAACCTGCAGAACAATAGTAATGCTGTTACCATCGGAAAACAGAACGGCGATGCAGCCGATCTGTTCTATTTCAATGGGGATATCGGGAGCATCTCCCTGTATAACCGCGGCCTTTCCCAGCAGGATATCACGGATTTAACCTGCCCCGGATAATTTTTTTTACTATCAGATACCCGCCACCGGTTACCCGGTCGCTGTCGGCAGCCAGAACGGCCTGTATCCCCCTTCAGCGGCGGTGCCGGGGGAATAGCACTCTGTCATAATCCGGATCCGATGAAAAACCCCTCAAGAATTCTGCCATGAACCGGGGCCCGATCTCCATTTTTTATAAAAAAATGCTCTGGAGAAATCCATGTTTCATAACCATGATCGCCCCCCTTGCGCCTCCGACTGGTTCATCAGAACCAGGATGATGAGAAGATTTCCCGCAGGGAAATCTTCGAAAACACCATGTATTAAAGAGCATGACCTGCTCTTCGACCCGGGGGCGCATTGCGATATTCCCAAAGTAGGTTAAAGGTAATACGTCGTTATCGCAACGGGGGGAAGCCCATATCTGCAGAAAGCAATGAGGGCCCGGGAAGGTGCAAAGCACCTTCGCCGGGCGACGGAGGAACTCAAGAAGATGGCCATCAGGCCGTCTTCGCCGTGCCCCGGTGGCGGGGTCCGAGAGGTTCGAAGATTTCTTTTGAAATCTTCTCTTCCTCAACCTTCTGATGAAGATATCGGATTCATAAGAACCTCGAGGAGGAGAAGAATTGCGCAGCACTTCTTCGACGCGAGAATCGAAGAGCCTGATGGCTCTTCTCCTGCCTCATCTCTGATGAGATTCGACAAGAGGGATTTTTCAAATCCCTCTGCTTCATTCCTCCGGAATGAAGCACCCCCGAGAACGTCAAAGATTTTGAAATGATTTCTCTAGAGCATAAAAAAAGGTTATTCTGTTGTAAACGTGTCAGTAAAGGTGATCTTTTTCATCTCCTTTTTCTGCGTGATGGTAATGTCCACCGGGCTCCCGGCCGCTACCAGCGATACGAGGACATATCCATCCGGGACCTTCAGGAGTTTCCGTATTTCTTCACCATAGGGTTTCTTGTCCCCTGCAACCCAGCAGGAGCAGACGCCATGGGCCTGTAGACCGAGGATCAGGTTTTCCGTTGCCGCAGAACAGTCCTCGAGGTAATAGGTCTGCTTCTTCTCCCCGAAAACGGCAAAACAGAGCGGACTGTCCGCGATAAATTTCCCGTGGTCTGCAAGTTTCGCGATCGCACTTAAGGTTTTCCTGTCTTTAATTATCCCGAAGAGCCAGGGCTGGATATTCATGGCGGTCGGTGCCCGTGCAGCGCATTCGAGGGCATCGGCAATGACGAGGTCCCCGACCGGTTCCGGCTTGAATTTCCGGACACTATGGCGTGATTTTATCAGCGTGGTTATAACGTTCATACTCCGTAATGGGAGAATGAGGTAAATAAAATCTTGGAAATCCGAGCGGTCCATCAGGACCACGAGGAGGAGAAGAGTGCATCAGCGCTCTTCGACTTCCGCACGGTTCTTTGAATGAAAATTAATAACTGATCGCCTTTGAGAAAAAAGGGATGTGTTATTCTTTCCGGACAGACCACGCCAGCGCAAGGAGGAGGGCGGCGCCTGCCAGGACCGGTTCAAAGCCCACGGATTTTGTCGGGGCCGCAGTTACCGGGACGGTCGGGGGTAAGGTCGGGGGAACTGCCGGGGGTGTTGTCAGCGTTGTTGCCGGGGTTGTAACCGTGGTCTGTACCGTTGTGGCAACGGTGGTCGGCACGGATGTCGGCACACTCGTTACGGCAGCCGTGGGTACGGTTGTACCGGTATTTGCACTGATGAGCGGGTTCTGTTCCTGGTCGAGCAGGCCGGCAGTGCCGGTGTAGGTCTTGCCGCTATAGCCGTAATTGTCCTTCATGGAATTGACATTGCATTCCGCCCAGATCTTATACGTGCCGTACGGATAGGTATCAGCCCGGCCGGTATCCCAGATCGGGCCTGTTGAATAGGGTGTGGAAGTGACCGGGACAGCCATGATGGACGTCGTTGTCCCGGCGTGGTTGATCAGCGATGAATACGTGGCCCCGTCCGGTGCCTGGACATAGATCCTGATCGGGACCGCAGTAACGCCGGCACGCTGGGAGATCTGGTAGAGGTTGGTCGTGATCTGGAACGAGACTTCGTCACCCGTGGTGATCCAGCCGTTTGCTGTTGCGTCAACGCCCACGGTTGCATCATACACCTTGATGTCAAGGTTCGGGTCTGCTACGTTAAATGCAAGACCATCGGGTGTCCTGCCGTCGCTTTTAAGACGATACCAGTTTCCCAGATAGCCGGAGAACTCTGATGGAGATACGGTAAATGACGCCTCCCTTGCAGCTACTGATATTGTTTTACTTGGCGATGTTGTCCCGATATCCGCTGCTGATGCCCACCAGCCGATATCGGTATACGAGCCCATGGCGCCGGTGATATCCAGTCCCCCTTCACCCAGGAATACCGTGTTGCCCTGGGCGATAGTGCTTATCGGGTCTGCAGCCATCGCACCCACGGGGAGCGCGAGGAGTGAGAGCACCAGCACCGTACAGATTTTTCCCATGCTGTTCATCATAAGGAACCATAACATCTCCCATTATATATACTTGTCAAATCCTCCTGTTCTTTCTCCTGAAAAGAGTGGCAGGGCAGAGAGAGAAACAGGGTTACCCGGAAGAGTATCAGGATTCCCTTATGATCCGGTCGAAGTTTTCGAATACCCGGTTCCCTTCAAAGGTGTGGCTGACTTCCGGATGCCACTGGAGCCCGTAGAGGTGCTGGTCCGGCCGCGCTATTGCTTCCGCACTGCAGATGCCGGAGCGGGCAAGGAGGACAAAACCGTCCGGGACGCTTGTCACTTCGTCTGCATGGGATGCCCAGACATTCACGGTCCCGGGGTATCCCCTGAGGATATCGTCCTGTTCGCAGATCTTGACTTCGACCGGGCCATAACCGCCGCTGTGCCCGGGGTGCACGCTCCCCCCGTATTTCGTTGCAATGATATGGAGGCCAAGGCAGATGCCGAGCACGGGGAGACCGAGGTCCAGGTACTCCGCACAGTTGCCTGCCCGCGCGATATCCGGCCCGCCGCCCAGGATGATCCCGCGGCACTCCTCCCCGACCCGTGCCGCCGGCGTGGAATTGGGGACAAGGGCCACATCGATGTCCAGGTCCCGCAGCGCCCGGTGGATGAGATGGTTGAACTGCCCGAAATTGTTGATAACGTAGATGGGAAGCATTGATCACCAGATGTGCTCTGTAATCCTATAAGATTGTTCAACTGCAGGAGGTTACGGCAGAGAGGATCGCCTCGCGGATCATGGCAGGCGTATATCCCATGAGGCTCGCGAGGTACATCGCCCCGCCGGCTCCCATCCCCTCCTTCACTTCCCCGATGCAGTACCGGGCAAGCCCGGCATGGCCGAGGTCCTCAAAGCCAGGGTCCACATAGGTGACATGGACCCCGATCTTTCCTGCGAGCGCCTCTACGTTCGCGCTTGGGTCGTCCCGCACGTAGGAGGTCGTCACGACCGAGGGGAGCGGCTGGCCCAGCGCTCTGATAAGCGCACTGACTGCCAGCATCTGGGTGCCCCCGGCAAGGACGAGGGTGCCGGTATAGGTCTTTGCAATCCCGGCGGCAACCGGCATCATGGGGTCGCCAAGAGCGCGGACAAGGTCAAGGGGAGCCCGTGCGCCTCCCGCCTTCGCCCGCTCCAGCGCCTGCCGGCAGACCTCCTCCTTTTTCGTCACAGGATTGCTGGCAAAACTGCTGCTCACCGAGGCGTCATACCCCAGCGCCCGCAACAGGCAGAGCGCGGTCGTGGTCCCTCCCGGAACACATTCGCCGAGCACAAGGAGATCGCTCCGGGAGGACAGGAACGAACCCATCCGTTCTCCCTGCGTAAACAGGCGGGCCGCTGATGGCAGGGCATCCCCTTTCCGCGGGTCTCCCGCCACTTCCCCGTACGCGTCAAGGCAGGGGACTGACGGGGTATGCCGGAGCCCGGCATTGATAAAGAGAGGGTGTAACCCCGTCATTACCATCATCGCCCGCGTGATCGTTGCCGGCGTCGGGCAGCCGGTCGGGGTATTCGAGTTGGCCGGCATGCTCGTGATCACGCCGTCCGTGATCAGCTCCGCATCGAGGTTGGGGGTGAGCAGCGTTTTTTCGGGGCTCGGCCCGGCCCCGGATATTCCCGGGACGGTGGAGAGCAGGGTGTTTGCCAGGATACCGGCAAAGAGGGGCGACCTGAAGGTGATGTCCGGTTTTTCCGAGAGGAATGCCATAGCAGTCAGTGCGTACAGCTTTGCATCTTGTCCAGTTTTAAGATATCGATCGCAACCGTTCCGCAATGGTAAATACTGCCCTGCACCCAACTACCTGAGTATATGTTTGAGATAGAGAAGCGGCTCGGTGACCGGGGGATCACGCTCGATGATATGGTCACCGCTGCGATGGGGCTCTATGTCTCCCACGGGATGCCCGACGAGGAGGCCGCGGTCGAGATCAAAAAGAAGATCCGGAAGTACCTTGACGACCCCAATGTTGCCTCGCTCCTCCTCGGGGCGATCCTGCTCGAGGACGAACTCTTTACAAATCGGAAGGACTCCGAGATCGCCGATGACCCGGTCTTCCTCTTAAGCGACGAGATCATCGGGATGGCAATCGCCGAATGCATCGGCGGTACCTACGCCCGCTTCGAGTTCACGCGGTATGACCAGAAGAAGCCCGGCATCCTTGCCCGCCTCGGGCCGTTCCTCGATGACGCGGTCGCGGGCCTGATCGCCGGCTGCACCTCGCGCCTGTACAGCGAATGCCTATGAGCGCCGTTCTCTCGCTCCTGCAGTTCACGACCATCCTGCCGCTGGGAAAACCGCAGGACTTTGAGAAGTTCGCCCGCCACTCCTGGCTCTACCCGCTGGCAGGGTACGTGATCGGGTGCCTTGCCGCCATCCCCGTCCTTTTTATTGCAGACCGCCTGCTGGCCGCGGCGGCGGCAGTCGCTGTTGTCCTCCTCATCTCCGGGGCCCACCACTTTGACGGCCTCCTCGACCTTAGCGACGGCCTGATGGCGCACGGGGACCGGGAAAAACGGGTCCGGGCACTCACTGACCGGCAGGTCGGGGCCGGGGGGGTCGCCGCCGGTATCGTCACGACCCTGCTCCTGGTTGCCGGCCTGCAGGCCTCTGCCTCCATTGCCGCAACGATCATCGCCGGCGAGGTCTGCGCGAAATTCTCCATGGCCTTCCTCACGGCGTACGGTGAGCCGTTCCGTGAGGGAATCCACAGCTACCTCCACCAGTTTGCAAAACCCTATTTCCCCTTCCTCTCCCTCCTGCTCTGCCTCCCCCTTTTCCTCCTGCCGCTTGCACCGGTGAAGATCGCCGGCGCGCTGGTCGTGATGGTCCTCTGCCCAATCGTCCTGCTCGTCCTTGCACGGCGCCTCTTTGGCGGGGTCAA
>Ga0182011_10004774_pt1 | contig 10796 bp, 7 predicted proteins | sample 711E1DmetaG_FD_120481 | JGI IMG/M metagenome (GOLD analysis project Ga0182011, IMG submission 120481) | Permafrost microbial communities from Stordalen Mire, Sweden - 711E1D metaG | ecosystem: Environmental > Terrestrial > Soil > Wetlands > Permafrost | place: Sweden: Stordalen | collected...
ATGGCAATGATGATTATGATTTCAACGTTCGGATGCAACAACGGATTGATACTAGCCGGAGCGCGTGTGTATTATGCAATGGCAATAGACGGATTATTTTTTAAAAAAGCAGGAGTACTCAACAATAAATCTGTCCCGGGGGCGGCCCTTATAGTGCAGGGTGTCTGGACATGTATTCTATGCCTCTCCGGTACTTATGGTGATCTCCTCGACTATGTTGTCTTCGCTGTGCTGCTTTTTTATATTCTCACGGTAGTCGGAATTTTTATTCTAAGGAAGAAACAACCAAATGCAGAACGGCCATATAAAGCGTTTGGTTATCCTGTCGTACCTGCTCTTTATATTTTTCTTGCCTCCGCGATCTCGATTGATCTGCTTATCTTCAAACCTCAGTACACCTGGCCCGGTTTGGGAATAGTTCTATTAGGAATTCCAGTCTTCTTTGTTTGGAAGAAACGCGTCTTATAGATTGTAAAAGGCACTTTCTTCACTATCGTGGTGACCGGAAGCACATAAGCACAGAGTTTTCTCATTCTTCCATGATAGTGACTCCTCCAAACTTTAATTTATTTTATCAGCAGGCGGGAAAGAAATCATTTCTCCTTTTTGCATCAAGAGATAGTTTCATGTATTCAATTCAGGCATCTATTAAAAATATGAGACTGATTTTACTTCCTATATGTAGTATTCTTGTGACTGTACAATTATATCCGCGGGCTGTGAATTTCACAGTAACGATAAATGCATCACCAGCTCCAATCAGTCCATACAGTTATAGAGCAAACCCCAACCCAACCCCTTCAATTTATTCAGTAAAATAGAATATGCCTTGCCGGATAATTCAGGAATATACCGCATGGAAATTATAGATGTCATGGGCCGGGTAATAAAAACCTATTGAAAGCTTTCCAGGATCGGATATATTTTGTGGGAGGGAACAAACGAGAACAATCAGGTCGTCACGACCGGTGTATATTGCGTCATCGTTCATGGAGACGGCCACCGGTTTGTATCAAAGAGAATTGTACTCATGAAGTAACCTTTGCATTTTTGTACATAAGATCTTCCTTGACATTATTATGAGCTATCCGTACTATAGTAAAGTATTGTTCTGTGCCCATCGCTGGAAGCTTTTCCTTTCTTTTGGACATGTTCTCTTTGTCCAGTACTGGGGTTTTGAAAGCTATTCCATTGCAACAATTGAACTGTTCGGTGAACGATGAGGAAATGGAGCGGAGAGAAAAGCCGTTTATATCAAAAATAAATATGTTTTTATCGACAATCAATTATGTATTCAATACAGTAAATTCCTTTCATGATTCGGCCACTAATTAAAAAAGGATGCATCCCATGTCAGATTCCATGATTAAATTTGCCAGCGGAGAGTATGTTCCATTGGAAATGCATAAGGTCAGGGTTGTTCAAAAGTTAAATTTGCTGCCTGTCGAAGAGCGATTAAAATCAATTGAAGGAGCGGGTTTCAATACATTTTTACTCCAGAACAGAGACGTATTTCTCGATATGCTTACCGACAGCGGCACAAACGCTATGAGCGACCAGCAAATTGCTTCGATGATGGTTGCTGACGATGCGTATGCAGGTTCGGCATCATACGAAAGGTTGTACGAAGCAATTGTCGAAGTATTCGGCACAAAATATTTTCTACCGGTTCACCAGGGACGCGCCGCCGAACATATCATTTCGCAGGTCTTCATAAAAAAAGACCAGACCGTGCCGATGAATTATCATTTCACGACAACGAAAGCGCATATTGAACTTGCAGGCGGAAAAGTATCGGAACTCTACACCGACGATGCACTCCAAATAAAGAGCAGCGCTGCATTTAAAGGAAACATGGATATAAATAAGTTACGCGCACTCATCAAAGCAAAAGGAAAGGAACAGGTTCCGTATATCCGTCTGGAAGCCGGGACCAACCTCATCGGCGGCCAGCCGTTCTCCATTCAAAATATGCGCGAGGTGCGCAAAGTCGCAGATGAAAACGGGATTCTCATTGTCATTGACGTAAGCCTGGCGTGTGAAAACATCTATTTTAACAAAATCCGCGAAGAGGAATTCAAAAATAAAAGCGTCAAGGAAATCCTGCTTACGATGTGCAATCTTGCGGATATTATTTATTTCTCCGGCCGTAAAATCAGCTGCACACGCGGAGGCGGCATTGCAACGAACAATCATAAGCTGTATTTAGCCATGCGGGATTTGGTGCCTCTCTTTGAAGGATTTTTAACGTACGGCGGTATGTCTGTCCGTGAAATCGAAGCGATGGCGGTAGGGCTGCGGGAATCGGTGGATATGAATGTGATCAGCCATTCACCGCAGTTTATCAAATACCTGGTGGAACGTCTCGATGCAAAGGGAATTCCTGTGGTAACCCCTGCCGGCGGACTTGGATGTCACCTCGACGCGAAAGGATTTTTATCGCACGTTCCGCAATTACAATATCCGGCCGGAGCATTGGCAGGCGCTCTCTTTATTATATCCGGAATTCGCGGAATGGAACGCGGTACCATCTCGATGGACCGCGATGAAAATGGAAACGATGTCCCGGCAGAAGTCGAGTTACTGCGTCTTGCATTGCCGCGGCGCGTGTTTACGTTGTCGCAAATTAAATTCGTCGAAGATCGCGTCACATGGCTGTATGAAAACCGCAACCTCGTCGGCGGGCTCAAGTTTGTCGACGAGCCGAAAGTCCTGCGCTTCTTTGTCGGCCGTCTTGCTCCGACAAGCGATTGGACAAGTAAACTCGTGGCAAAGTTCAAAAAGGATTTCGGTACAAGTCTGTAACAAAGATATATCCCTCCGAAAACAACAACGCCCTCGTTCGAGGGCGTTGGCATTTTATGCATCCTGCTTTGCAAAGCTTGAGTTACCGGGTTGAGCGTTTATTACGAAATGCCGCTGCTCTCGAGCGGGGAACATCTAATTCGCCGGCACGCAATCTCTTATTCAAATTCAAAACTATGCGCTATTTTTTCAAATGTACTTATGGTTCGGGCGTAGGAGTCAGGAGCAGCAGAACATGTAATGACATAACCTCGTTTGTTTTGAATCATGTAATATTGCTTACATTTCAGATTGATCGTTCCCATTCTTCCCGAGTACATGAGCCATTGAACTTCATGGTCGTTGATCGTCGTAGTACCTTTTTCATTTACCTGAAAATCCGTAATAACCTTTGCTATGTTCGGAATGCTTTTTTCCATATAGTCATGAAGATTCATTTCTCCAGGTAACTGTTCAACGGCAACATTAACATTCTCGCGAAATTGGTCAGCATCATTTTCTTTTGGACTCAGCGATATAACAGCACATCTCATAAAGTTCTCTTTATTTTCCCACTCCTTAGGAAACTCGATAGAGAAATCATCTTTCGTATTATAATATCTATCAGGATCTTTCGATGAACATCCGATGAAGAGAAAGGTTAAAAATATTAAAGATATCATAATAGAGTGTTTTCTCAACATTGTATTTTCTCCTTTATTGTGAGAAATAAAAACGAATAATTTTGCAGTCTTTATCTTCTTTAAAAAAAGCGCTGAAGGCGGACTGTTTTCCGATAACTTTTCATCAGGTAATCAATTTGTACAAACCATGAACAGCACTATGCACCTACCCGCATGATTCCCGCTAGATCTCGTATCGGACCGGCAGGCGGGAACACTTGATTAACTGCTGAATGCACTCTACTTGTCAAATACTTCTTGTGTCTTTTTCCATACGTAACCGCGCTTTTTATAGAATGCTAGTGTTTCCACTCGCACTTTGTTTGTTCGAACGCGAACCCGCCCGCAGCCCTTCTTGATTGCCCAGGCTTCTGCAGTAACAGCGAGTTGTGTTCCTATTCCCATACCTCGATACGGCTCTGACACCACGAGGCCTCGTATTTCTGCAAACAGTTCATTTTCGAGAGATTCAATAACAGATATCTGAATCCACCCGACGATGATGCCAAGTTCGGCAACAAAAATTCCATGAAGGGAGTTAGAATATAATGTATCGAACCTGCTCTTCATCTCTGCCGGTGTTGCCGGATATCCAAGATCTGCAGATAGCGATGCGAGCGCTTTCGCATCGGATAATTCCGCATTTCGAATAATGATGTTCTGATTCTTACCTACACCTGATCCTTTGGCGCCAAACGATTGGCGGTTACAGTGTCGCGTAGATGTCGTTTAAGATTCTGATCCACCTCTGCACACTATGAAATTTACAGGAGGTATGCCCGCTGTCTTTTTGGCGGGCCCTTATACTCTCTGTCCCGAAACTTTTTGTCAGGAAACGATGGGCCTGGTGCTCATGACCCCTTCTTCCATTTCGCATCCAGGATTATGGAGACGAACAATCTCAATATTTCCAGGACAAGTACTGCAATTGTCAGTGTGTGATAGAAACTTTGACTCTGAACGAAATAATTCAGCCTAAGAAGAAAACCAAAGGAAGTGGTAAAAAGAATAACCCGGATAATGAACTCAAAATAATATAATCTGAGAGCAATTCTTTTTTGCCGAAAATAGAGAACAATGGAAACAATAATCAATAAAAACAGAACTATCTGCGAACAATACGATGAGAGGAAAGGAGTATTCGACTGATCAAATATGTTCACATGAGCGGCAAGCTGCGGCGCCAAACGAAAGTAATACGGCATAATATTAATCAGAGATAGTACTTGAAGGCTGCCGATGAGAATGAATATTTTATTCCTTGTCATTTTATCCTCCTCAATTTAGTTTGTGTCCGATTGCACCGCGGTGAAGCCCGCACACACCGAGCTGCGGCACTGTTAATTTTTATATAAGATCCGTTGGCTTATAAAATATACTAAACCTATACAAATCATGCTTCACCCAGTGAATTCCTTAATAACTAGAGTGTCTTTAAAAAGTTGTGTTGCGCTTCGCGCAATATATTCTTAGGCCTCCGGTTGTAATTCAATCATCTGGACAAGCCGCGTGAGCGCCGAAGGCGCCATCCCGCTATGTTATAATTAATATTGAAAGCGGGACTTGTTTACATGCTGTCTTGTTGGGCTGGCCTGCTCCGCTGCTTTTAGTACGTTTCGATATTCATATCGAAATGCGATCTCGACGAAGTCGGACGGGAAACGCCTCGGTCAGGCCGCAACGTACTAAAACCTATTCAGGCTCGATTTCAGACATGAACCTTATAAGAACAGTATAAAGCCAAACCAGACGGTGTTAATTCTTGTATCAACTTTTATTCTAATATGCCATAAGTCGAGTTTGGAATGTCTATTCAGAAAAGCTGTAGTAAGGTCGTTGGGCTAAATATCATTTTTCTTCCCCAGTTAGTCAAGTGAGAGTTTTCAAGTTATAATAGCCTCTATTTTTTCCTTTATCCTTTTCACTTTATATCTTATACTTGAATCATTATGGGACCAATAAAGACAGATGTAATCGTCATTGGCGAAGGCATTACCGGACTTGGCATCGCGTACTGGCTGAAGAAACGCGGCGTCGATGTTACGGTACTCGCAAAAGACAGCGAAGTGGGCGGAACAATGAAGTCCGTGCAGGAGCAGGGTTTCCTGCATGAGTCCGGCGCAAACACCGCGCTGGAAACAACGCCTCTCTTCAAAGAACTCGTGTCCGACTTGAAGCTGGAATCGGAATTTATCTACGCCAACCCGGAAGGCAAGAATCGTTATATCCTCCGCGATGGCGTTTTATTTTCCATGCCGCTGGGACCCGGTTCTTTTGTATTCACTAAACTCTTTTCCACCGCTGCAAAATTCCGGGTAATGAGAGAACCGTTCATCGGGCGTGCCGAGAAAGAAGAAAGTATTGCAGAGTTTGTTGAACGAAGGTTGGGACGCGAATTTCTCGACTACGCTATCGATCCGTTTGTTGCAGGTGTTTTTGCCGGAAAGCCGGAACAGTTAAGCGTACGCTCTGCATTTCCCAAACTGTATGCGCTGGAAGAAAAGTACGGCGGATTGGTCAAAGGCATGATCAAAGGCGCGCAAGAAAGAAAACAGCGGGCTGAGAAAGCGAAAGACCGCGCAGAAACATTTTCATTCGTCAGCGGAATGCAGACATTACCGCAGGCTATCGGCAATTCTCTTGGCAGAGCGGTTCTTCTGAACGCAAAAGTTACCGGCATCCGCAACCTGGCCACCACACGCGATGAGCCTTCGGATGACCCCGATGCACGGCGCTACCTTGTTGAGTATCTCCGCAATGGTAAAGAGGAAGAACGAGAAGCGGATGTTGTCGTATTTGCTATTCCTGCATATGATGCTGCACCCATTATTAAATCCCTGTCGGCAACAACAGCGAACGTGCTGTTGTCCATTTATTACTCGCCGGTCATATCGATTTTCATGGGTGTGAAAAGAGAGGATATCGGGCACGCATTAGACGGGTTCGGATTTCTCATTCCATCGAAGGAAAAACGAAAAATACTCGGTTGTTTGTGGAACTCATGTTTGTTCGGCAATCGTGCACCAGCCGGAATGACTGCGCTGAATGCTTTCATCGGCGGCGCCCGGCAACCGGAATTAACCGGTTTGAACGATGAACAAATTATTCAGATAACGCTTGATGAATTAAAATCTATTATGCAATTTTCAGGAAAACCTGTATATTTGAATATAACGCGCTGGCAGAAATCCATTCCACAGTACGAAATAGGTTACCAGCAGAAGATGGATATGCTTGCACAGTTTGAAGAATCCAGCCCGGGCATCCTGCTGGCTGGAAACTATCGCGGCGGTATATCGGTCGGCGACTGTGTGAAAAATGCATACGAGATTGCAGAGGACGTTTCCTCGCAGATACTCTCAAAACGTTAGACGTTATTTGATGTTCTCTTTGAAAGGATTAACTATGAAAAAGAATATTGCACTTTTTGTTTCATTGTTCAGTTTGCTTACGACCGGGACACTGCTGGCACAAGTGCAGCAGGCTGTGTATCAAGATGAAGATACGCCGCCCGAGTCATTTACCATCCTGCTGAAAGACGAATGGGCCTACCTGCGCGATGCCGTCGCACAGCTGAAAAAAGAAACTGAAAATAAGGACGAGTTTGAGACAACTTCGGAATTTCAGGCACGTGCAGTGCGTGCACGTGATTCCCTTCAAAGTAAATTGAATGCACACCTCAAAGAGACAAAATTGGATCGCAGGGTTTTTGGCTTGTGTTTCAAAGCAACACTCGACTCATACAATGCTGACGCGCAAATATATTCTGTGAAATGTAGTACGACTATCGAGGCGCCGTACAGTATTCCCACCGTGGACTGTCTAGTTCCGGCTAATCCTTATATTCAATTAACGGACAGCATTCAGGGCGGCTATCGGACATCGAGTATCTTTATGAAATTCAATCCTGACTTTCAGTGGAAGGTCGGAAAAAGCGAAGCACGGTCGGCAAAAGCAACCGAATCCAATGTATTTTTCAAAGTTCATTTTACTGTGGACTTGACAGAGGTAAGATCCGCCAACCATGGATTATTGAAAATAATCCCGAAAGATATTGCGCTGATAAACCGAAGCAATAATTACGAATATTGGAAAGAAGAAATAAGGTAAAGGGGAAGAAAAGAATTGAGTAAAATCAGATGGGCAGCTTTAAGCCGCCCGTTGTGTTTTAAAAAGAAAATGGGTAAAAATCTATAAGCGAACAGGGGTAATTTTTTTAGATAATATTCTGTTTTGATCGCCTTACCATCGTTAAGATCAAACCGCCAGGAATCATCGCAGAAACAATCCATACGAATCTTATCAACGGCTTCACATTAATCTCACCAATAAGAGTTTCAGGTTTTTATATTCCTCCGTGCTGTTTCCCATCGATGCCTGCAGCATAAATCTGCACAAACTATTTCCTTGATCCGGAAACACTTCATTCATAATTCAATAGAAGCAGGCTCAAAATAGAAATCACAGGACCAGGAACTTCAATAGTTTAGGTTCCGCATGAAGAAGTTATAGTACGTGCGTTCGAACATGAACGATATATGTATATCATGTTGTCGTTTCGTACGGCCATTATTAGGTGTTTTGCTTTAATATCTCTTGCTACTGATATTACTATAATCGTCAATTCTTATACTCTTTGGCTTTATATTTCGACGAGGTTCGCCTTAATTCACTCTTTTTTAGCGTATCTACGGTCACTTTTATTTTATTTAAAGGCACTTTTTATGAATAATTTTGATTCAATAATGGCTTCTTATATCTTGGAATCAAAGGTCGTAATTTATTACTATTGCAAAATTAAACAATTTTACCATCCAAATGTATTGAAAATTCAACAATTTCGTTAATCCATAGTCATATATTCAACAATTCCGTCGGTACGCAAGTTGTCTTGTATAGCATAATGTGATTTAGTGAGCCATAATTAATTAAATGGAGATAGTATGAATAAGAGATACTTTGTGAAATATTTCCTTACTGTATGCGTATCGTTATTTCTGATCGGAATGTTTTCGCAGATTATGCTTGGACAGGCGGTAGTCATAAAACGCACCGCAATGTCGCCCGGGAAACGAAAAATAACGACCTCGGGTACTAATCAGATTTACAGCGGGTTACGCACAGTTGGTAAAGGTATGCAGGTCTGCCTGCGTGCCGATACTACGGGATCCGGTACAAATGTCGCCACATCGTTCATGTGGACGTTCGTTTCAAAACCAATCAGCTCGACAGCAGCATTCACGTATAGCACACATCAGGATACGGTATGGTTCATTGCAGACTCGGGCGGACAGTACATCGTTCAGGTCGATGTAAATGGCGGTGCAAGCCATAGAGACACATTGTTTGCAAGTACGTATGTTGGTGCTATGGCAGGTCTCCCTGGCTGTTCTGCCGGCTGCCATGCCGCTATCGTTACAGATTGGCAGGCAACAGGACATGCGAACTGGTTTAAGAATGGAGTCACAGGCAATCTGGAAAATAGCTCGGATCCAGCGGGGCTTAACCGCGGCACGTATGGACCAAACTGTATTAAATGCCATACCACCGGGTGGGAACCAACTGTTAACAACGGGAATTTTGGATTTCTTGCACATCAAGGATCACCGGCATGGGATACAAGCTGGTATAAGGGTCTTCCCGGCAGCTATTTCATAACCAAAGATACCATGGATATTTGGAATCAATTATCAGCATCTCAACAGGCAGTCGCAAACATTGGCTGTGAAAGCTGTCACGGACCCGGTGGAAATCATAATACCGAAGACCGTTACGGAGATGTTACTAAAATAAGCAAGAGCCTTGATGCAGGCGTTTGCAATCAATGCCACGATGCTCCGACGCATCATAATATCGGAGGCAACTTTAATGCATCTGCCCACGCGACATTAAAAGTCAGCAGCGCGGAAGCAAGCAATAGCGGATGCTGGCCATGCCATAACGGTTCTGCATTCGTTGTTGACTCATGGAGACACAATTGGAGTAAAAAACCATCGCAAGCAGATACTCTTGCCGGCGATCCTAAATTTGCATCAATCTCATGCGCATCTTGTCATGACCCTCATAGCACTGCGAATCCGAATCAATTGCGATACGTCAGCGTTGACAGTTTGTACAACGGATACAAAATTACGAAAGGCGGAAAAGGCCAGCTCTGTATGAACTGTCACCGTTCCCGGAGCAGCGTTGCAAAATCGGTCACCACGAAAGCTCCGAAATATGGTTACGCCGGAAGGTTTGGCGGTCATCATAGTGTTCAGGCAGATCTCTTGTTCGGGCAAAATGGTTATAACTATGGTGGAATAGTTACGAGTACACCCAGTATCCATGTGAATGTGACAGAAAACGCATGCGTTACCTGCCATATGCAGGACAGAAACGGGCAGCCCAATCATGAATTTGCAATGGATTCTGCGGGTGTAAAAGACTTCGTGGGCATTTGCAATCAATGCCATAGCGAGGTAACATCATCCTTTGAACAAAAAATGGCAAGCCAGGACTACGATGGCAACGGAAAAATTGAACCTTTTATAACAGAGATCAACGGACTTATGGCAAAGCTTAAGGCCAAATTACCTCAGGATTCCTTCGGAAATGTCATTAGCTCCGCAGCCGACACCATGAAGATTTACAATCGTCCTGATTTAGTACAAGGAATCTGGAATTATAATCTTATTTCAGAAGATCGCAGCAACGGTATCCATAATCCTGCATATACCGTGGCATTGCTTCAAGCTTCCATCGGTTCAATTACCACCAGCGTTGAACAGACAGATGCAGCTGTTCCAAGTGCATTTAAACTTAACCAAAATTATCCTAATCCGTTCAATCCTACAACAATGATTTCCTTCTCATTGCCGCAGCGTGCAGCGGTACGGCTCGATGTGTATGACATGCTTGGAAAACTGGTTACGACGTTATTCAACGGATCGAGGGAAGCAGGAAATTGGAATGTTGAATGGAATGGGACCGACAAGAATGGCCAGCATATTTCCAGCGGTGTCTACTTCTACCGCTTGCAAGCGGGCAGCTTTAACGCTGTGAAGAAAATGATTATGCTGAAGTAAAACACCTCCTATGAGAATATCCTCCGTATTTTCATTAGGCAGATGGTTGAAGAAAAGCCCGGTTTCGAATTAACGAAACCGGGCTTTTGTTTATTCGGATACTGCCGGACAATTCCATGGCAATTTCGATCCATATGCTTTTGACCTGCCCCCCAAAAAGTGATCCAATTTAAACTTAGTAAAAAGTATATTATGGATCAAAGGAGACAGGTCAAATGGGTAAAAAACGACACACAGTAGAAGCGATCGTAGCGAAACTGCG
>Ga0182011_10004775_pt1 | contig 10794 bp, 8 predicted proteins | sample 711E1DmetaG_FD_120481 | JGI IMG/M metagenome (GOLD analysis project Ga0182011, IMG submission 120481) | Permafrost microbial communities from Stordalen Mire, Sweden - 711E1D metaG | ecosystem: Environmental > Terrestrial > Soil > Wetlands > Permafrost | place: Sweden: Stordalen | collected...
AAAGTCCAAGGACTGGCGGAGGAAATACGTCAGGACATTGGTGTAAACGAGGACGCAGTAGCGGTCGGGGGAAGTCTTGTAGGTATTGCAGAGCCAGCGAGCCCGGTGAAGCAACACCTGGGTCTTGCCGGAGCCGGGCGGACCCATGACGAGGTGATGGCGGTCAGGGCGCAACTCGACAATGGCGCGCTGGTTGCGAGTCAACTGGCTGTCATGGAGAACGGAGGGCATGGCATCTGGGGCGGTCAGGATTGGGATACAACGGGCAATTCATTTTCGCCCGCCTTGCTGCCTTTGGGTTGGACGCCTTTTCGTTCGCGTTGCAGCCGGGCCGCTTTGACATCGGCTTCGCGTCCGAGGGTGGCCGCACCGTTTTCATACCAGCCCAAGTGCCACGGACTTTGGGCGGACAGCGGTGGAAAATGCCCGATGCCCTGCTGGGCCGCCTCCCTGGCCGCGACCGGCTGGCCCATGTCATCGAGAATCCGGGCGCGCAAGATACGGCAACTCGAACTTCTCGAACTCGGACGAGCCAGCCAATTCCCGGATGAACCTGGGGTCTGCATCCTTGAATGCATATAGTGCTTGGTCGTCGTCGCCAACAATCAACACGGGGCTTTTGGTGCTGAGGAGCCGAATAAATTCAACTTCGAGCCGGTTGAAATCCTGGTACTCATCCACAACTATCAACGGGTACGCTGGCACGACCGCATGGCAATTGTGAAAATGCTGCTGAACGCGAAATACTGAATCAGAATGGCCGACGGAATCATAATAGCTACCCAATTTCAATGTTGTTGAAATCACACCCCCGCTATCATCCATCCTGTGGAATAAGTGCTCAATTTCTTCAGGCGTGCATTGACTTGGCCCCGTAATTTTGAGGTCTTCAGAGAGCAGGACGAAAAGAGGGGGATAATACTCGAATCCCTTTGTCAGCCCGGGGACATTGATTCGATGCAGCAGGTATTTGCAGAACCCGTGGAATGTAAAGACATCCGCCACATCCGCCAGTTTGTCTTCCAAGTCCTCAACCAAGCTATTGATGAACGTCAATGCAAGCCCGCGCCCCCCGCAAACCGCCAAAGCGCGTTTGAAGGTCGTTGTCTTACCTGTACCAGGTCCGGCAGATATGAGCTTCTTCGGTGCCCTGGATTCGACAATCAATTTGGTACGCCTTTCGCGATCAGCCCGAAAGTCCACCACAGGCGTCCCATCGTCATTTGCTGCGGCGGTTCTCATTCTTTTTCGGCCTTCGGCGCTTGTTCGATGATTTTTCTGATGTGCGCAGCATCCATCCAATCGTTCGACATAAATCATTCCTTTGACTGATTGACGCTCCAAACAGCATGAACTTTGTGAAGTTCTTCGACGAAACATTCCGTTCTGTTCGTGACATACCTGCCGAGTTCCTTCGCTAGATCGTAAAATCCAAAACCCGGTTCCATATCGCCATACTTGTGGACCACTACGACCGACAGCATCCCTCGCTTCGCGGCATCCTCGTTACGCGAGACATCGCCAATGATGTACCACAAAACCATATCGTGAGGCTCGACCTGAATTGTAGTCATGCGACCTGCCAAATCCCCGTACGTAATCATCCCGCGTTGGCGTGCTATTTCAATCAGGATTTCTCGCGCTTCTGCTTTGAAAACATCCCACTGTTTTTCAGTGAAACCAAAGCGTTCGTGGTGAGGTTTCATTTGTTCACTCCGTTCCCGCCCAAACGAATTCACCATCCTCCGTCTGCCGAAACCGCTCCCTCGGCACGTTCAACTTGCCGCACACGGCTTGGGCTTTCTTGAGCTGCGCGGTTGTCCGCATGGGAATGACGGCCAGCATCACGCCTGCAACTTCCAACGCGATCTGAACACGATAATTGCATGGTCATACCATCGCCTCACTGCATACGATTTTGGGAACAGGCCGCGTTGTGGTGTGGAGGCCGCGCCGGTCAACCCATTCACGCAGATTATGCTGGTCGTAAATGCGCGAGAGGGCCTTCAAGAGCGGTTCGCCACTCACTCCATTCCGGCGCAAAAGCACCACCTCCCGATTGACGGCGCGTGTTATCGGCCCCCGGAAAGATTTTTCAAGCAAGTTAATCATCGCCTTCTGATCTTCGTCTGTGCTGGCCCCAAACAGCACACGCAACTCGCGCAAGATGTAGTTCTGCCCGTGACTCAATGATAGGGTGTGCGTCCGCTCGGCTTGCCGGTGTTTCACTTCCTCGGCGAACTGGCGTTGCACCCGCATGACGGCTGCGTTGTAATCCTTCGGCAATGGCTGGCTTTTCAGTTCCGGCCCGCATTTGATGGCACCGAGAATTCTTGGAACCTCTTTTGATACCACCGCTCCGCTCGCATCGAGCAGAAATAATTGCTGGAAGCTCTTGGCGCTGGCCCCGTCGGGATACGATGCCTCGCAAAAAACAAACTGTCCCTTGAGCGTGGACGTTTTGGCGGCGCGTATGCCGTCGCGCAAATCGGCAATCCTGTTGTATTCAGCCGGGTTCTCCTTCCGCAACTGACGCAAAATCTCCTCGGCTTCGTTCAGATCAAGGAACTCATCCTCCTCATCTTCAAACAAGCTCAACTGGCCGCCTTTCTTCTCGTAAATGGCGTACATCGCTTCTTCGTTGAGTTTTTCTGTGCGGTCGAGAATTTCAGAATCCTCGCCGATGGTGTCGTGGATTTCCTGAATGCGATTATGCAGCTTGTCCTTCAAATCCAGGTGCTTGTCGAGTGCTGTTTCTGGCAGAAAATTAAAACCGTGAACGACATCGTGGTCGCTGCCAATACGGTCAATGCGGCCAAAGCGCTGGATGAGCCGGACGGGATTCCAATGCAGATCGTAGTTGATGATATTGTCGCAGTCCTGAAGGTTTAAACCTTCGGCCAGCACGTCCGTCGCAACCACCGTGAACAATTCCTTCTCACCCGCTGTAAATTGGTATTCAGGATTTGCCTTCGGCGCGAAGCGCCCGACGATGCGCGCTTTGCTCTTATCACCGCTGAAAATCACGTCAATGTCATCCCGCTTGCCGCCGGGGTTCAAATTGTCATGGAGATATTTGGCCGTGTCCGCGTATTGGGTGAAGATGAGCCGCTTGCCATCTTTCAATGGCTTCTTCGCCAGCTCACTTTTTAGTTTCTGCAATTTCGCGTCCTGCTCCGGCGAGATGGGCATGACGAGTTCCAAAATCGTTCTCAGCAGTTTCAAATCATGATCAATGTCCGATTTCAATTTATCCGAATCGAAATCTTTTATGTCGTAACGATTTGAGACCTGGCGCAACGCATCCATGAATGCCTGTTCTTCCGATGCTTTCGGTATATTCGGGTCGTAAAGAATTGCCTGTGCGTCTTCGCCGGCGGGAACAACGCCTTGCGCCAGCGCTTTCTGAAAACGCTCGTGAACCAGAATCAGGCGGCGAATGGTTTCCTTGAAGGCATAAACGCTTGACTCGAAACGCTTGAACAACAGGATACGCATCAACCCGCGCAAGGTGTAACCCGCGCGATGCAGGCTGGCATACGGCTCGCGTTTTTGTTTTTCCTTCTGGACGTAGTTGTGCAAACCGTAGCGGGCATATTTCAATTCATCGCCGGTTGTGCTGGCCGACGCATCTTTTTTTGATTTGCCCTTTTTCGATTTTCCGAGATAACCGCGTAGTTGCTGGTAAAGACCCTGATATGTGTCTTCGATGCTGTATTCAATCGTGTCCAATGTGCGTTTCGGGAAAAACTGATGGCGTCCGCCGACAATGACATAGGCGCGTTTCCTGCCGTCGAGATAATCCCGGAATTGAGATGGGTCAACTTGCTGGTGCGTCACGGAATCAAAACCATACCAGCGCAAGATGTGGTTGCGCGTGCGGCGAATGAGGATGTTCGCCAGCAAGTCGGGCAAATTTCGTTCGCCGTTCTCAATCAGCTTGAAGTATTGCTTCAAGTCCGGCGGGTCAATCGGCAAATCCGTCTTGTCGTCCTGATGAAACAACTTGATTTGGGAATAAACATCCCACGCGCTTTTGTTGCGCGGCGTGGCGGTCAGCAGACAGCACCGCCGGCCAGTGCTTAAAAACGCCTCCACCACCTTGTATCGCTGCGTGTCCCGATGGCGAAGATTGTGGCTCTCGTCAATTAGCACGAAATCACGGTCTTTGTAGAGGACGTTATCCAGAAGAAAGTTCACCGCGCCAGCGTCCTCCTCTCGCAGAAAACCCATCGAAAGTACCCGCGCGTTGAGTTGATATACCTCGTTGTATCGCTCCCACATCTCCACCAGCGGAGCGGGGCAGATGATGAGCGCACGCGTGTGATCCGTGCGCTCGAAGTGCTTGACGATGGCCGCACCGATGTAGCTCTTGCCCAAACCAACCACGTCTGCCACGAACGCCCCGCCGTAATCCTTCAACATCTGCACCGCCTGACGCACCGCCACTTTCTGAAAATCAGCCAGCCGCTTGGTGATTTCATCATCCCACAAAATATCCTTGTCATCCTCGCCTTCGAGCCGGTCGCGCACCAGTGCGTAGATCGTTTTCATATAGACGTCATACGGACTGACGCCCGCCACCGCCCAGGACTGTTTCATTTCCGCCATCAACGCCTCGTCGAAGTCCTGCGACTCGTCCCAAAGCTCATCAAACCATTTGCCAAGTTCCGCGTGATTGTCGTTGCCCTGCACCAGCACGTTCAACTCCGTGTTGTGCGTGACGCCGGACAACGTGAGATTTGACGAGCCAATGATGGCAAGTCCGTTCTCGTGCCGCTCCACCGGCTTGCCGCTTTTATCAAATACCTTGCCGTAATCAAAAATGTAAGCCTTCGCGTGCAACCGGCCTTTGGTATAAATTTTCACCTTTAGCCGCTTTTCTTCCACCATCCGCACCAGCGTCGTCACCACCGCCTGCGCTGCATCCGTCTGATCCATCAACTCGATGGCGGACTGGACGTTCTTTGCCGTCTTTTTGGTTATGTCTTTGGTGTCCGTGCGCTTCGGATACGCTTCCGCCTCCACCGCCTCCGCCACCAATTCCAGCCGCAGGTAGCCCTCGGCCAGTTGCTCCACCGTCTCGCGGTTCGTCGTGTTGCCAATGAGCAGCCGCAACTCTTTCACGTCCGCCAGCCGGTGCGCGATGCTCTCCAGCCCGGACAGAAAAAAATAACCGACCGCAAACCGCGCTGACGCCGTGGACGACAGAATACGGTTGATGTGGTCAACCAGTTTTTCCTTGCGATTATCTATGATGTCGTGAGTAGGCATGTAATCACTTCCTTTTCATAATACTTATCCCAGATTGCTGCTATCGGCAGTATCGGTTTCGTCCTCGTTCGCGGACGGAATATGATCCCACTTCGGCCTTCTCAGTGGTGGACTTGACTCGCGGCTTGACCGTGCTTGTATTTCGACTCGTTCAAGGAATTGCCGGCATTTTCCCAAATCTGCCTTCTTCGTGATCAAAAAAAACGGTCGCACAGCATAACGGATAGTCGCCAACAGTGTTTGGCCTGAAGAGATGATCACCCATGATTTCACCTCGGCATCGGTAAGAGGTTGAATATCCTGTGCCAAACAGAACCAGGTATTGACTTGAGGTTCTTTCCGATAATAGGCCGGTATTAGAGTTGATTTGGGCCGCGCATTCCGTGCTTCAGAGATGGGTGCAGAGTGGTACTTTGGCCGATTATCGCTTTTCGGCTGATTCGACCGTAGAAGTATCAACGTTGCTTGCACGGTAGGCTCACTTAGTGCCTTGAGGATTCCTGTTCCTATAGGAACGCCAAACTTGCCGAGCCATACTTTGCCGGATTTGTGAATTATCTTATTATGTTCATCGACGGTTGTTGTTGTCCTGTCGAGCAAGTCATCTTTGTATCTTAATGCGATTCCAATGTTGATTGGCATATTATTTATTCATTAGGTGTCGTCACTCGGCGATCGCTTTGGTCATCCAGCTTGCCGCCCCTTTTGGGTTGTTTCACGTTTGGCTTTGTGAATCCGCCCGGCAACATAGGCTTTGATCGCCTCGTGCATGGCGGTTAAGTCTTCCTCGCCAAGACCGATCTGTTTGAGCGCAATTAGATCCAGACGCTTCCGGTCTTCGTTGTTGAGTTCATCGGCACAAAGCTCGGTCTCTCGGTTCGCAATCCTGTCATAAACGCGGGTAATAGATGAATCGGAAAGAGCGATAACTGGCAGATTGCCAAGCCATTCGGTAGTCACGAAAATGCCGCCGTGATTGAGTTGGTATCCCTCGACTTCAACGAACAGTGAAACGATTGAGCTGTTCAAGTATGCCCTCAACGCGGTGGGAACGTCACCGCTGATTGTATAGAAGACTTTGTCCCCCACATAACCTTCCGGGCATTCGTAAACGATATGGCGCTCAAAGAATGCCGACGGCCAAAGAAGCGAGGGCTTCTCCGGCCCTTTTAGAGAATACCAATTTCGGCGACTGGCGCAGCTCGGAGTATTTTGAAAGCCCTGTTCCTCACCCCATTCGATGTAGTCTAGTGCCTTTGTTCCTTTGAGTTTTGCTCTATCTTCCTGACACCAGAAAAGCAACACCTCGCTGCCCGCGATGCGGATTGAATAATAGTCTCGTGGCGTCTTTATTAACGGGCGAAGAAATCTCCGTTCAATGCCCCATCTTTGCACGGTTTCCCGGTCAAGATGGAAGAACTCATTTGCGCCCGACTTTATACCAAACTTTACTTCTGCAAGTTGGTTTAACCGCTTATAGCCCACCCCCAACTTATCGACGATTGTCCAGTAAATATCTGGTGCGCGTAGATATTTACCGCCCCATTTGTCACCTCCATACTCGCGTTCGCGGAGAAGTGCCTTACCGGGATCGGGAAGACGTTGAGCCGGCTTCTTTTCTTCGTTCTCCTCTTCCTCCTCAGGCACACAACCAGCCTCAAACAACTTGCCTTGGTTTTCTGCGTAAAGTCGGTACTCAGATGTCACTTTGCGCTGCTGTGCAGATTCAATCTCTTGGAATAATATCGGCGACAAGGTGTGTTCAAACATGACTCGGAACATGACAAAGCGCGCTGTCTTGGAGAAACACGCATTCATTTCGGTCGAGGGAGCTGACAGCAGAACAACTACCGTGTTAACTTCTGCGGAATCAAATGAACGCTCCACGCTGTTGTCCAAGACATATTTTAAGTGGCACTGCCGAAGTATAAATTCCTGCAAGTCCGCTCCGTAACCAACATCCAACCATGAATTTGAGCAGATGAATGAGAAAGCGCCATTTCGGTTCAGCAGCGAAAGTCCGACGAAATGGAAGTAAATATAGAGGTCGCTCTTGCCATTAAGTTTCTTTGCGGCGGTATCGGTCGCCCACTTGTAACCAAAAAATCGAGGGAATGATTGATAGATAGCCCGGGCGAGTTTAGTTTTGTATGCTTTTTTGTTTTCTGTTGTTACTTCATCGCGCGCCAGTCGTGGGTCGGAAATGTTTTCTTGCCGCACATACGGCGGATTGCCGATGACGATGTCGAAGCCGTCCTTCTCATCTTGAAAAACCTCAACGAACGCTATGTCCCAGACAAATGGCACGTCATTGGCCGATTTCAATGCCACCCGCGCCTGTGCGATGCGCTCAAGTTCAATTTTTAGCGATTCGATTTTCTTCTGCTGCTCGATGTCGTCTAAACCTGTCTGATGTGTGCGAGATTCAACCTGCCGATCCAACAAACCGATTTGCCGCGCCTGCGGGCCTTCAATCTGCCGTTTCAGTGATTTGATTTCTTCCTCAATGCTTTTGTGGCGAGTGTCGAGAATTTCACGGAACACACGCAACTCTTCAAGCTTTGCCTGGTCAGCGGTGCGAAACTGGCAATCGGGTTCGTTGTTGTAGAACTTGAGCTTCTCGTTTTTCAGTCTGGTAATGCGCGCCTTGAGCGCCGCCGGAATTTCGCGCGCGCTGTGTAGGTGCGCCAAGTTGATGCCACCGACCTCCTCAACAAGACTGTCGCCACACCGAATCTTGAAAGTGAAGTGAGGTAGTAAAGGCTCGCGACGGACATGCAATTCTTCGCGGGTGAACTCGGCGTCAATAACGAGTGCCAGCCAAAGGCGGAGTTCAGCAACGTGGCAGGCCCAATCCATTACGTCCACGCCGTAGAGACTTTGGCCGATAATGCGTTTCTTCCGGTCAAACGCGCTCTCCTTCCTGCCGAGCTGTCGGTTGGCGCGTTCCTGAAGGTCGTCCAGAACATGCAACATGCCGACCACAAAAGAGCCGGAGCCGCAGGCGAGATCGACAGCCGTTATGGCTCGTAACAATGCGTCCAATTGAGGCCACAGTTTTGCCAGCGCGACCGCTTTATCAGCCGCAATCTTCTCATCGACCTCGAAAGCGAACACCATCTCGTACAGCAGACTTTTGCGTTCGTTGCCCAGGTGATTCGCTAGGTAGTCAACTACGGCCAACCTGCACATCAGGTCAATTTCTGTGCGCGGCGTGTAGAATATGCCCGCGTCACCGCGTTCGTCTGCCTCGGTAGAGACGTTTACCAAACTTTCGTACACCTTGCCGATCATTTCGGGGTCAACGGCGACTTCCTGGTCCAGCGGGCTGTCCTCGGCAATGGTGAAGTTGTAACGTTCGAGGAACGTAAAGACTTGTTTGAAGCGAGCATCTGTGAACGCGAACTCGTGTTTGTTGTCGAGCGCGTTGTCTGCGAAAAGACCACCGTTCAGATACGGCGCAATGGCCAGCGCACTCTTGATGTTGTCCGGGAAATGACGATGCCCGCCGTGAAACTTGTTGTTAAACGCCTCGAAGAAAAGCACCCGCAACCATTTCTCAAAAAATGAATCTTTGGGTTGTCCGGTGCGTTGGTAGGCTTCCCAAAACGAGCGTAGAAATTCCGTGTCGTCTCCAAGCCAGCGTTTGCGCTGGATGAAATGTAGGAACATACAGCGGTTGAGCAACTGCAACGCGTAATCGTGTGCCCACTCGTTGTCCTTCGTCTGCCTTCTGAATTCATCTTGCAAGCTGACGAACAGCGCTCTGTATTCCTTGAAAAACTCGTCGGTCACTGCCTCGACATCGAACGCTTCATCATGGCGCTGCTGAATCGTCAGCGGTGCGATGCTAAATAATTCAGGGCTGATGGCATCAAGGCTTAAAAGCGAAATCCGCTCGGACGCCGTGCGGAGTCGTTCCTCCGGCCCGACAGTGATGCGGCGAAAGAGGCGGCGCTTGTCGGTCGTCTCGTCATATTTAACGTTGAGAAAATGCCAGCGGTCTTGTTCGGCATTGGAAAAAACAAAAAGCGTGTAGGGATGATCATTTAGCAACCGCGAAACGACGGGGCGCTCGCCGCCAAGCAAAAGTTTGTCAGACGCAAGCCGGGCATAAATGACGTGGAAATCGTTATTCTCACCACCGCCGGCGAACAATATGGGGTCGTCTGCCAGCGCCTTGCTCGCCGATTCCGTCCAACCACGCCGGGAAAGTGGTTGGTTGACACGTTGGTAATTCAATTCCTCCCAAAACAATTTCTTCAGCGGCTCGATACCACGCAGCCCTTTCAGCAAACCCAGCACCTGTTGTTGTCGATCCGGTTTAGCCATGAAGATTGACTTGCATCGTACGCCGGGCATGGCTTTAGGCAAGGATTTAGCAGCGGAGCGTACGGTGCGGTAGGCCGCGTAAAAGGCTTACACCTCACGCGGTTGAAAAAGTTATTCTGCGAGCGGTTCCTGGGCGGCGATCGGTCATAAAAAATCAAGTTTGTTGTCGGGTGGGGATTGCACGACAGCCGGGGCGGGTTTTGATGTGCCATGCTGTTCTCCGCGTCGGACGGTGAGTTGGTGGGTTTGTTCCAACGGGAGGAGCTTTTGGAGGAGTGGGAGCGAGTCGTCCACGGTTGTACTGAAGTGGGCCTACAGGACCGTGAAGAGCCGGAGCGACGACACCAACTTCAGACGGAAGCAGCCGTTCTTGCGGTAGATGTGGGCGGATGCTCGCTCGTGACGAGCGCGCGATTTGCGCAGCGGAACGGGCGCGGTCGAGAGGGGAAAAGGGCAGATCGGCAGACCGTGCACCGGAGCAAATCGCGCGTTGGTCACGGCGGCAAAGAAATCGAAGTAGCCGGCGTCTGTCTTTCAGATCACCTGGCGCCATATCGGAAACCATTTTGGGATTTCACCGTCGGCTTCCAATGGTGGCAACGTGATACGCTGGAAACCCTTTTCGCAGTGGACCAGCACACATTCATGATCACGCAGGCTGCGGAGCAGATGCGGTTTGATTTTGTGCTCCTCGATTTCGGAATAATTCACAGTGCGCTTTCCCGCACTTGAACCCCAGGAGCGCTTCACAACCTGTTTCTTGCCGAGAAAATCGGCGGCTTGGACGGCGTCCGCTTCATCGGCAGAACGGAAAATTATCCGGTTGCGCAGATTCAACGTCAGCACTTTTGATTTGTCATTGCCAAGCGGCGGGATAAGCGACGTAGTGGATTGGGCGGCGGCAACGATGGTTGCGCCCGCTTCGCGGATCACGTCCACGCAATTGTAATCGCTCGTGCCGTCCTCGCTGGCGGTCATAAATCGCTGCGCCTCGTCCGCCCACAGGATGAGCAAATTGTCGTCGGCGCGTTCGGCCTTCGTCTTGTCAAAACGGCGCAGCGCGTGATTGTAGAAAAGCAGTTTCAGGAACGTGTTCACATACCGCCGCTCGGTCTGGAACTTCTGCGGCATGGTCACGAGGATGATTTTGCCATCATCAATCGCCGAGAAATCGAACGTGTTTTCCTT
>Ga0182011_10004776_pt1 | contig 10793 bp, 12 predicted proteins | sample 711E1DmetaG_FD_120481 | JGI IMG/M metagenome (GOLD analysis project Ga0182011, IMG submission 120481) | Permafrost microbial communities from Stordalen Mire, Sweden - 711E1D metaG | ecosystem: Environmental > Terrestrial > Soil > Wetlands > Permafrost | place: Sweden: Stordalen | collected...
AACTTCGGAGCCTCCTCCGGAGTCCACATGAATATTCTGTACCCCCGCCTGATCTCCTCAGTCCGCGGGGAGCTCCCGAGTGTTGAATCCTTCAGAGGATCCCTCGGGATATCCCAGGCGGTGGTCATTGTCGTCCGGGCCGGGACAAGCCGCCCGGGGAGAGGACTTTCCGTCTGTTGGCTTTTTGATTCCTGATTTGTATCTCCAGATATGAGACGGCATAACACGAGGGAGCATATGGGAGCCATGCTGAACGCGAGTTTCATTCTCATTCCGTCCCTTTCTCCTGTCCTCCAGATAACAATATGAATTTCCAGACCGTTCCTGAGATATCTCCTCTCCTCCTGCTATTCTCCCCGCTTCTCATTTTTAGAAATCGGCAACCCCGGTTTCCGATTCCTGGAAACATCCGGAGTGTCGTCCCGACTCTCCCCCATCTTGTTTGAAAAAAAATCTGTCAGTTTCCAAAGTACCCGGTCATAACCAATAAGCTCTCATTTGGCATGAAATTTGGGAACAGAAACACCAAAAATTTCCGGGAATTTCCTGATGATGCAGCTTTCGATGACAGGCGAATACGCCGTTCGAACAATGATACATCTAGCTGCTGTCCCCTCTGGAGAGCTTGTTCAGATCTGCGATATTTCCAAAGAGTGGGGAATCCCGGAGGGGTTTCTGCGCAAGATTGTCGCTCAATTGTCAAAGGACGGCCTCATCCGGTCTCAGCGTGGAGCCGGCGGGGGGATACAGCTCTCAAGGCCTGCGGCGACGCTGACGCTCCTCGAAGTGATCGAGGCCGTTGAGGGAAAAGTCTTCCTGAACAAGTGTCTCATTGCGCCGGGGACCTGCCACCTCGACCTGACCTGCGCGGTCCACACGGTCTGGTGCGACGCGCAGCAGGCCCTCCGGACAATATTGAACAGAAAATCTTTGGCCGAGCTTGCCTCCGGTGTCATCAACAACCGGTCCCGGGAATCCGTCCGGACCCTCGCCTGAAAGATCCCATGCCTCACCGCCAATTTCGCGTAGAGATTCCCGACATCGAATACTGGCAGCGTCAGGTTAAGTGCCAGTGGGGATGTCCGGTCCGCACAGATGCGCGCGGGTACGTCATAGCGATCGCCGAGGGGAGATACCTTGACGCCTACAGGATGGCGCGCGCTCCGAACCCGTTTGCATCGATCTGCGGCCGCGTCTGCGGCGCGCCGTGCGAGGTCGACTGCCGCCGGGGGAGCATCGATGAACCCGTGACGATCCGGGCCCTGAAGAGATTTGTCACCGAGAAGTACGGTGTCGAATCGGGCGATCCCGGCGCCACGATCGCATTCTCGACCGCACGCCGTGATCCCGCCAATCCCCGTGCCGGCACCAGAGTGGCAATCATCGGCGCCGGCGTCGCCGGATTGACGGCTGCGCACGACCTCGCTCTCCTCGGTTACCGCGTCACGGTCTTCGAGCGTGACGCTGTCGCCGGAGGCATGCTGATGACCGGGGTTCCGGTGTACAGGCTCCCCAGGGATCTCGTCCGGATGGAGATTGACGCGATACTCTCGCTGGGGGTCGAGCTCAGACTCAACGTCGCCGTCGGCACGGACACGACGATCCCGCGGATGCGGCAGGAGGGTTTCGAGGCGATCCTGATAGCCTCGGGGCTCCAGAAAGGGCGCGCTCTCACAATCGAAGGGGGAGATGCGGCCGGTGTCATACACGGGATCGATTTTCTCAAAGCCGTCAACACAGGCAAGCCGGCGAATATCGGCGAGCGTGTCGTGGTGATCGGAGGAGGGAATGTCGCCTTCGATGTCGCCCGTTCTGCCGTCCGCCGCCCGGGCCGGTCGGAAGCCCAGGATTTTTACGAAGCGACTGACAGCTCCCGCATGGCGCTCCGCACGGGTGCGAAAGAAGTCCACCTCGTCTGCCTTGAATCCCGGGAGGAGATGCCCGCCGACGAGCTTGAAATCAAGGAAGGAACGGAAGAAGGGGTCACGCTCCACACCTCGCGTGGTCCTCTGCGGATAATAACGGAAAACGGGAAGGTCGCGGGTCTCGCGACGCGCCGTGTGAAATCGGTGTTCGATGCTTCCGGCCGGTTCAATCCCGCGTTCGAGGAGGAACCCGGTGAGATAATCCCCGCCGACACGGTCATGCTCTCCATCGGTCAGAGCGCGGACGTCGGCTTCCTGAAGGATGTGCCGGAGCTGAAGATGAGCCGCGGGCTCGTTGAAATCGATCCCGTGACCAAGCGTACAAGTATCCCCTACATCTTTGCCAGCGGCGACGTCGCAGAGGGGGCGCGTCTGTTCATCAACGCCGTGGCGTCCGGTCAGCGCGCGGCCGTTTCCATCGACGAGTACCTCCGGGGATCAACTCTCCATGAGGAGAGGACAGGGACTTTCACGTTGCCGCCGGCTCACGGGATGGTCGAGGGCTACCTCCAGTTCGACCGTGTCAATCCCCCGGTCATCGAGCCCCCCGAGCGTGTCTCCGGCACGAAGATCATCGAGCTGAATTTTGAAGAACCGGTGGCACGGGAGCAGGGAGAGCGCTGCCTCAAGTGTCACATCAACACGATATTCAACGGGGAGGAATGCATTCTCTGCAACGGGTGCGTCGACGTCTGCCCCACGTACTGCCTCGCCCTCGTGCCGCTCACGCAGATTGCGGCAGATCCCCGCCTGGAAAAGGTCCTGGTCCGTCGCTATGGACTCGACGTCGCCCGGCTCGGGGCTGAGGAGGGACCCGCCGCCGTGCGGGCCACAGGGTCGGCGATGCTTAAGGATGAAGAGCTCTGCATCCGGTGCGGGTACTGTGCGAAGCGCTGTCCCACCGGCGCCGTCACGATGGAGCATTTCGGCTATCAGCAGCAGTTTGAGCTTCACTAATCCCGGAAGGAATCACGTATGGTTATCTCAGTCTACTTCCTCATCTTCCTCAGCATCGTTCTCGGCGCGCTCTTCGCGCTCGGATTCGTCTGGGCAGCGAAGACAAACCAGTTCAAAGACATCGAAGAGCCCAAGTACCGCATGCTTCGTGATGAAGACTAGCCCCGCCATAACAGGAGCACAGGTGTGAAAAAGACGAACGTCCGAATGCAGCAGCCTGAGATGGACAGGAGGACATTCCTGACCGCGCTCGGACTGGGAGGGGTTGGGTTTTCTGCGTTGATCGCCGCCGTGGGAAATCTCCTGTACCTCAAGCCTGCCGTGGATTACGGCCCGCCCACCGTCATCCGTGCCGGCAAGCCGGACGAATACAAGGAGGGGATCAAGGAGGTCATGGAGGACCAGCGCGTTGTGATCGTCCGGGACAAAAGAGGATTCGCCGCCATCTCCATCACGTGCACGCACCTGGGATGCACGGTTCGCACCTCCGACGCGGGGTTCGAATGCCCGTGTCACGGGAGCCAGTATGACAATGACGGGTTTGTGACGGGGGGGCCGGCCCCGCGGCCGCTGGACTGGTATCAGGTCAGCATAGCGCCGAACGGCGAACTGGAGATTGACAAATCGGTTAACGTTCCGCCCGGCACATACTTCAAAGCATGACCCTTCCAACGCCACCGGGGACTTCCATGACCAACTCGACCGTTACCACGCCGCCTTCGCCGGCCCCCCGAAACCGGTTTGCCGAATTCGGGAGGAACATCTACCGCTCGCTGTTCCGCTACGGCAGAGTGCCGCAGGACGCCGAAGGGCAATCGTATGCCGTTTTCAACAGTCTTTTCCTTCACATCCATCCCGTGAAGGTGTCGCGCCATTCTCTCCGGTTCAGCTACACACTGGGACTCGGGGTGATCGCGACAGCCCTCTTCCTTGTCCTCACATTCACCGGCGTCTGGTTGATGTTTTATTATTTTCCTTCCGCCAGCGAGGCATATAACAGGATGCTCGACCTCCGGTCCGCGGTCGATTTCGGCTTCGTCCTCCGCAATGTCCATAAGTGGGGGGCCGAGCTGATGGTGCTCGTCGTCATTCTCCATATGGCACGTGTCTTCTTCACGGGCGCGTATAAACCCCCCCGGGAGTTCAACTGGCTCATCGGGATACTCCTCCTCCTCCTGACGTTCGGTCTCTCGTTCACCGGCTACCTGCTCCCCTGGGACCAGCTTGCATTCTGGGCGATTACCGTCGGGACGTCGATCGCAGGGTATGCCCCGATCCTCGGCCCTCCGCTCAGGAAGTTTCTTCTGGGAGGGGAGGTGGTCGGACAGGAGGCCCTGGTCCGGTTCTACGTGCTTCATGTCGTGATACTCCCGGGACTTCTTTCGATTTTCCTCGCCATTCATTTCTGGAGAATCCGCAAGGACGGAGGACTCTCTCATCCGAATGACAACGATATCCCGCCGGAAGGAGGCGGACAATGAACGAGGTCAATACAAAGCATGTCTATCCGGAAGATCCGTCCAAAACATACGGGCTGATGGAGCTTGTGAAAGGGACGAAGCCCACGGTCGGACTCCCGCCCGATGACATGGTCTTCACATGGCCCCATCTCCTGGTGCGCGAGCTGACGATTTTCGTTGTGGTCGTCGCCGCACTCCTGGTGCTGGCATTTCTCTTCAACGCCCCCCTCGAGGAGGTGGCGAACCCGAACCACCCGCCGAACCCCGCCAAAGCTCCCTGGTATTTCCTGGGACTCCAGGAGCTCGTGAGCTATTCGGCGATCATCGGCGGCGTTATGATCCCCACGCTCATCATTGCGGGGCTGGCGCTCGTCCCGTTTGTCGACAGGAAGAAGGCCGGGATCGGCGTCTGGTTCGCGAAGGAGAGGTCGCTTGCAAACGGACTTTTTCTGACGTTTCTCATCGTCATGCTGATACTGATCATTGTCGGTATGTACTTCCGCGGACCCAACTGGGGCTTCGTGACCCCCTGGGACGGATAAACCCCTGTTATTGCTAGTTGCTGTCATTACCGAGTTGCTGTCATTGCGAGCGGAGCGAAGTCCCGCTCTGTGGGACCCCGCTCATGAGCGGGACCCAGGAGCGGGGCAATCTGCGCCACGAAGCAACCCGTTAGCATAGTATATCGGAGTCCTCATGCAGATCAGCCTGTCAATGAAGATCGCCCTGGTTGCCGGGGTGGTGCTCCTCCTCCTGGGGAACGGGTTTATCGTCTACAAGAATTTCGAAACCGAGTGGCGCGGGTACCAGAAGGAATACCTGGCGATGGTCCACGAGAAGACCACCGATCCGCAGATGAAGGAGATCATCGCCGCCCGGTCCCCCCGCATCGAGCAGCTTGTCGTCACCGGGTTCGGGAAGGAGCGGGTTGACAGGTGCGTTACCTGCCATATGGGGATCGACGACGCGCGGTTTGCCGATGCTCCACAGCCGTTCCGCACGCACCCGAAGATGCCGGGGAACCATCCGTACAGGACGTTCGGGTGCACGACGTGCCACGCCGGGAACGGAAGGGGACTGTCGGTAATCGACGGGCACGGTACGGGCAAATACTGGACCGAACCCCTTCTCAAGGGGGTGCAGATCGAGATCGGCTGTGCCAAATGCCATCCGTCTCCCTATCTTCCCGAGACCCCTGTCATCCGGAAGGGGGCGGCTCTCTTCCACGCTTCGGCATGCTACGGGTGCCACCGGATTGAAGGGGTCTCGAACGGCAAGCTCGGCCCTGAGCTGACGCGCGTGGGGGCGAAGTGGCCGATCGAGTATATCCGCGAATCGATCGTTTATCCGAAAGCGAATTCACCTCTCACGATCATGCCCACGTTCAATCTGAAAGAGGAGGATGTCGAGGCGCTCACGGTCTACCTGAAAAGCCAGACGGGGGAAAACCTCGTTCGTGGCCCTGTGACGCAGTACGACAGCCTGAAGGAATGGAAGTCGAAGAAGCCTCTGGACGTCCCCGTCACGGTTCAGGCGGGGGAGACCCTGTTCCGTGAAATGGCCTGCAACGCGTGCCACACAATCAACGGTATCGGGGGAAAGATCGGTCCCGACCTGAGCGTCTACGGACTGCAGCGGACAAAGGAATACATGATCCAGCACCACATCAATCCCCGCTCGCTGATCGCGGGGTCGATCATGCCCGACTTCGACTACTCCGTCTCTGAGCTGGAAGCTCTCTCTCTCTACCTCTCTTCCCTGAAGAAGCTGACGGTGGATAACGCCCTTGTGTACGCCCCCCTGAAAGAGCAATGATCGAATACGGCGTCATATTCCTTACCGGCGCTCTGGCGGGTCTCCATTGCATCGGCATGTGCGGGGCGGTCGTCCTCGCCTATTCACTCCAGGTTCAGACAGGGGCGGCGGCGGCGCGGAACCGCCTCACGGCCTCTCTCCTCCGCCACGGGACGTACAACGGCGGACGGGTCCTGTCGTACGCGGCACTGGGGGCTCTCCTGAGCGCTGCGGGGCTCCGGCTTGTCTGGGTGAGGAGCGCCGGAGACTATCTGTCGATCGCCGCCGGGGCGGTCATGGTCCTCGCCGGAGTTGCGATGCTGGGCTTGGTGAGAATACCGTCGCGCATATCGCTCGGCGGGAGCGGCGGAGTGGTGACCCGGCTGCATGCACGGCTGTTGCGCGGGGCATCCCCTGTGAACACGCTGGCGCTCGGCTTGCTGACGCCTCTCCTTCCGTGCGGCATGCTCTACGGGATGCTTGCGAAAGCCGCGGCCGCGGAAACGGTCGGCGGCGGAGCCCTCACGATGGCGGTGTTCGCTCTCGGTATGACCCCCTCGTTGACTGCACTCGGCTGGTTCTCCTCGCTCTTCACGCCCCGGATGCGAAAGGGGGCGGAGCGGCTTGCGGCGGCGTCGATCATACTGATGGGGATCGTACTCCTGTTGCGCGGCCTGCACATCCCCTTCCTGGGCCTCGTGGAGCCGCAGGGAGCGGCGTGCTGCGTGCCTGCAGCCTGAACATCCCCCCGCGGAGGGAGCGATATGAAAGACAAGATCACAGCGACAGGGAGCAGACGAATGACCCGATTGCAACGATGTATCCGCTGCGGAGCCGCGCTTGGCGCGCTCGCGCTGGCAATTGCCCTGGAAGGAAGCAGACTCGATGCCGGTGACAACGGTGCTCCGGTCTCTCCCCCTGTGACCCCGGAATCAATCAGGGCGGGCGAATCTGTTTTCTTTGAATACTGTTCCGGCTGCCACGGCAGGCGTGCCGACGGGCGGGGGCCGGAGTCTCTCAACCTCGACCCGAAACCCCAGAACCTCCGCAATGCGCAGTTCGTGAAGCACATGACCGACGAGCGGATCTACACCTCCGTCAGCGGCGGCGTGCGGGGGACGGCGATGCCGGCATGGGAACTGGCTCTCTCGTCGGAGCGGCGCTGGAACGTCATTCACTTTATCAGGTCTCTGACCGCGGACGACACGATTGCGCTCCCGAACAGCATCGCCCGTCAGGCGGTCGACCCGGGGGCGAAGAACCCGCTGCCGGTCGATGAACACTCCTCCGCGGCCGGACGGAAGATCTTTCTGAGCTATTGCGCGAGCTGTCACGGGCAGAAGGCGGATGGGAAGGGGATACTCGCCCCGAACCTGGTCCCTGCGCCGCGAAACCTCGTCGCCATCACCTCGTGGGGTGAGAAGCCGTTCATCGAGTACCTGGCTGATGCGCGTGTGTACGACTCGGTCACCAACGGCGTCCCGGGAACCTCCATGCAGCCATGGATCGGCGTTCTCGACGACGTCCAGAGGTGGCAGGCGATCTGCTTCCTCCGGTTCGAAGGCGCGCGGGAAACAAAGGCCCGGTCAGGGGATGGGACGGTGACCAAATGACAGTTGAGACTTGAGAATTGAAAACACAGACACATTTCCATCTTCACGTTAACCCACACTCCCAGAAGTCTGCACGACAACGAAAGGACTACCTATGAACGACACCGCAGTCATCCATGAGGACACAAGCGCCCGGTGGTTCATATACACCGCCGTGACGTTTTTCCTCGTGACAATTCTGATCGGTATCCTCATGGCCACCAGATTTGTCTTCCCTGAATTTCTCGGAGGGATCGCCGCGATAAGCAACGGGCGCATCCGTCCCATCCACACGAACGGCGTCCTGTTCGGCTGGCTTCTTGCCGCGAACATGGGGCTGGCGTACTTTGTCGTTCCGCGGCTGTGCGGGACGAAGCTTTTCAGCGAAAAGCTCGGACTTGCGACGCTTGGGCTCTGGGTGGTCATCATCCTGGGGGCCGTGGTCACCCTTGCGTCGGGCGACACACAGGCGAAGGAATACCTCGAGCTGGACACGACGCTGGACATACTCGTGACGATCGCGTGGGTGATGTTCTCGGTCAACATGTTCGTGACGATAGCGAGGCGCTCGAAAGAGCGGCAACAGATGTACGTGAGCCTCTGGTACCTTATGGGCACGCTGATCTGGACCGCCGTTCTTTGGATCGTCGGCAACCTCCCGGTGTATTCCGGCGTCAACGACGCCAACGTCAACTGGTGGTTCGGGCACAACGCCGTCGGACTCATATTCACGCCGATGGGGCTGGCAATGGCCTATTACTACATTCCGAAATCGACCGGGAACCCCCTCTACAGCCACAAGCTCTCTATCGTCGGGTTCTGGACGATCGCGTTCCTGTACATCTGGAACGGCGCCCATCATATCATCTTCGGCCCGATACCGACATGGCTGCAGACCGTGGCGATTCTCTTCAGCATCTCCCTCCTGATCCCGGTCTGGACCGCGGTCTCGAACTTCTACGGCACTCTCCGCGGCAAGTGGACGCAGGGGAACTATGTCGTGAAGTTCCTTGTCGCGGGGACGACTTTTTATCTCCTCACCTGTTTCCAGGGACCGATGCACTCGCTCCGCACCGTGAACCAGATCGTCAGCAAAACCGACTGGATCATCGGGCACGCACATATGGCGCTCTTCGGGGCGTTCTCGTTTTTCGCGATGGCGGGGATCTATTATACGCTTCCCAGAATACTCAAACGCCCGATGTATTCCGACAGGCTCGGGGAATGGCATTTCTGGCTGTCGTTCGTCGGGTTCCTGGGCTTCGCTGTCAGCCTGTGGATCGGCGGGTTCGTGCAGGGACTCCAGTGGATGAACTACACGATCTCATTCCTGGACACCGTCAAAGCGATGTACCCGTACTACCTGGTGCGGCTCCTTTCAGCCGTCATCATGATCGCCGCCCAGTTGTTGTTCGCTTTCAATATCCTGAAGACCGCGCGCGGCGGCGCGCAACTGAAACCGGCCATGGTCTAACCGAAGGGAGAACACACAATGAAATTCGAGGCCAAAGCGTTTCTTCTCGTCATCGGGGTCGTGGCGTTCATGTTCCTCGGGACGTATTTCACGATGATCGTCCCGCTCACAGACCCTGCGCTCTACACCCCCACGAAGGACGCAAAACCGTATACCACTCTTGAAGCGAAAGGGAAGAAAATCTACGAGAGGGAAGGTTGCGTCTATTGCCACACACAGCAGGTGCGGAACCTGCTGGAGGAGACCCAGCGGTATGGCATGGGGGAGGAAGAGACGTTCAAGCGGTTTGGCATCCGCACGCTCATACAGGCCCCCCCCTCCCAGCCCGGTGAGTACGTGTACGATCAGCCGCACCTCCTCGGCACTCGCCGTGTCGGTCCCGATCTCGCCAGGGTGGGGGGGAAGTACGACAACACCTGGCACCTGAACCATTTCCGTGATCCGCGGAGCACCTCGCCGGGCTCCCTGATGCCCGCCTACACGTGGCTGTACGACAAAGCCGGGCAGCCGACGGGTGAGGCGGTCGCGCTTGTCGCGTATATCCAGAAGCTGGGGACGAACTACCGGTGGCGCGAGGAAGGCGTCGAGCAGGCGCGTGCTCTCCAGTCGAAGCGCGCCCCCGCAGTTCCCGCGCAGCAGGCTGTTCCGCCGACGACGACACAGGAGGGTGCACAATGAGCCAGCCGACAATCGAGTACACCGACGATCCAATCCCGCAGAACAATGAGCGGGGGCCCGGGTGGTTCCTGAAGATCGCTTACGTCGTCATCGCGCTCACCTGCGTGTATTATCTGTTTGCGAACTGGAACTGGAAATCCAGCTACCAGGAGCAGCAGGAGAAGATCAAGTCCGAGCTCGCGAAGTGATCCGGACTCTGGAGACGTATCACCGGAAACGGCGTCTCGTGGAGGCGTGCAGCACCGTCGCCATCATCGTGATGCCGTTTCTGAATATCTTCCGGCTCGACGTCCCCACGCTCCGGTTCTATTTCTTCAACAGCGTCCTCTGGCTCGACGAATTCTATATTCTCTTTCTGGCCCTCATGCTGTTCCTCTGGGTTTTCGTGATGTTCGCGATGCTCTACGGGAGGGTATGGTGTGGATGGATGTGTCCGCAGACGGTTGTGAGCGAGCTTGTCCGCTGGTGGGAGGGGAAGACGCGGCGGATGTTCAGGGTTCCCCGCTCGGGGGGGGCGTTCTGGCGGCGCGGGGGGTCGTTTGCCCTCGTGGCGGCTGGGACGGCGGCGGTGTCGCTCCTAATCGGATTCAATCTCGTTGCCTTCTTCGTTGACCCCGTTTCGATGATCCGGGACATCGCGGCCGGGAGGCTCGGCGTCGTCACCGGGGGGATCATCGCGGGGATTGCCGCGCTTGTCCTCGTCGACGGACTGTACTGGAGAGAGAAATTCTGCGCAAAGGCGTGCCCCTACGGGATGATGCAGATGCTTGTGACCGACAGCAGGACACAGATCGTTCAGTACAGGACGGAACGGGACGAAGAATGCATCGAGTGCAAGGCCTGCCTCCGCGTCTGCTCCATGGGGATCGACATCCGGGAATCCCCCTACCAGAGTGAGTGCATCCAGTGCGGA
>Ga0182011_10004777_pt1 | contig 10792 bp, 10 predicted proteins | sample 711E1DmetaG_FD_120481 | JGI IMG/M metagenome (GOLD analysis project Ga0182011, IMG submission 120481) | Permafrost microbial communities from Stordalen Mire, Sweden - 711E1D metaG | ecosystem: Environmental > Terrestrial > Soil > Wetlands > Permafrost | place: Sweden: Stordalen | collected...
AAGGGAAGAAAGAACCGGTCGACGAGATCCGGCACGAAAATCGCACCGACACACTTTTCCAATTAGATTGATTGATCGGATGAAGAACATTCTTGTCACAGGCGGTGCCGGGTTTATCGGAAGTAATTTCATACGCTATCTTCTGCAGCAGCATCCCACGTATCGCGCCGTCAATTTTGACCTGCTGACCTACGCCGGCAATCTCGAAAACTTAGCAGGAGTTGATGTAAGCCCCCGCTATTTTTTTGTGAGAGCAGATATTTGTGATAAGGAGAGTGTCGACAAGGTATTTCGTGAGCATGCTATTGATGCGGTTGTCCACTTTGCCGCAGAGTCGCACGTTGACCGGAGTATCCTGGGGCCTTCTGTTTTTGTACAAACCAATGTTCTGGGGACGAGTATCCTTCTCGATGCGGCGAGGCAATCTGGCGTCGAACGGTTCGTCCACGTCTCGACCGACGAAGTCTACGGCTCATTGGGCGCGGCAGGGAAATTCATTGAAACAACGCCGTTGCATCCGAACAGCCCGTATTCTGCAAGCAAGGCTTCGTCCGATTTGCTGGCCCTGGCTTACTTTCATACCTTTCACACTCCGGTAATTGTCACTCGATGCTCGAACAATTACGGTCCGTACCAATTTCCAGAGAAATTGATTCCCCTCATGATCGCCAACGCATTGAACGATAAACCTCTTCCTGTCTACGGCGACGGACTCAACGTGCGTGATTGGTTGTATGTGGAGGATCATTGTTCTGCCCTTGATACTGTCTTGCACAAGGGAAAAGAGGGAGAAATCTACAATATCGGCGGCAACAACGAAAAGAAGAATATCGAGATTGTGAAGCTGATCTTGCAGGAGTTGGAAAAACCTGAATCATTGATCACTTTTGTACAAGACAGGCTTGGGCATGATCGCCGGTATGCGATCGACGCCTCAAAAATTAAGAATGAGCTGGGATGGGAACCGACGCATACATTTGAAATAGGAATTCGCGAAACAATTCACTGGTATCTCAGCCATAAAGAATGGTGGCAAAGGATACTGTCCGGGGAATATCAGCAGTACTACTCAAAGCAATATGGTGAACGGCTGAAAAAGGAAGTGAACTGAATTGACCAAAGCCATCCATTCGGGAAGAGTAATGAGCGTTGTCGGCGCGCGTCCGAATTTTATGAAAATTGCCCCGCTGCATAAGGCGTTTCAAAAGTATCCGTCGATTTCGCATCGAATCGTGCACACCGGACAGCATTACGATGCGAACATGTCGAAAGTTTTTTTTGACGATTTGGAACTGCCGCATCCCGATGTGTATCTTGGCATCGGTTCGGGTTCGCATGCAGTCCAGACTGCCAGGATTATGGTTGACTTTGAAAAAATCGTCCTTGCAGAAGAACCAAACATGGTGATTGTCGTGGGGGATGTGAATTCCACTCTTGCGTGTTCGCTCGTGTGCTCGAAGTTCCTTATTCCGGTGGTTCACGTCGAAGCTGGACTTCGCAGTTTTGACCGGACGATGCCCGAAGAGATCAACCGGATCATTACGGATTCGATCGCGGATCTTCTTTTTGTTTCAGAACGAAGCGGTCTTACAAATTTGCGCAATGAAGGTATTCCCGACTCAAAGGTCTTTTTTGTCGGCAATGTCATGATTGATTCCCTTGTCCACTTCAAAGAAAAAGCAGCCCGTTCAACGATAAGAAAAGCTCTCGGCGTGGAGGGGAAACAATACGCTATTGTTACGTTGCATCGGCCGAGCAACGTCGACGTCCGGGATAACCTTGCAAGCATCCTCTCAATGCTGGACAAAATTTCACAGCGACAAACGGTTATCTTTCCCGTTCACCCGCGGACTCGTAAAATGATCAGTGAATTCAAGCTGAGTGAAAGACTGCTGTCGAATACAAACTTAATTCTCTGCGACCCACTTGGCTATTTGGAATTCCTTTGCTTGCTGGAATCGGCTTCCCTTGCCATTACAGATTCCGGCGGTATTCAAGAAGAGACGACGTACCTTGGCATTCCATGTTTTACCATGCGTGAAAACACTGAACGCCCGGTGACCGTCTCCGAGGGGACGAACACATTGATGGGTTTCGATTACGAGAAGACTGCGGTCGAAGCTGAAACAGTGTTCCAGGGCAATTACAAAAAGGGAAAAATCCCTGAGTTGTGGGACGGCAAAACTGCGGAACGGATAGCGGAAATCATCTACGAAAATATTTCAAAGAACTGAGTTTATCGACATGACGCCAAAAACACTGCGATTTATTTTCCTATGTGCCATTGTCGCCGGCGAATCTGCCGTTGCACAAAGTCTCGACAAAGACGAGACTCAGAGCAATCGAAATGGAACATATCAGACCCAAGGGCAGCAAAAGATTTCTCCTAGAAGCTTCGTTCCCGAGGGAACCAGGGAACAACCCCTGGCTGTCCCAATTCTGGACGGCCCCGTCGATCCGAAAGAGTACACTGTGGGGCCGGGAGACATATACAGTGTGAACATTTGGATCAGTCCGGCGTTCACACTTCAACTTCCGGTAACTCCAGAAGGGTCCATCATCATTCCAACGGTAGGTGAAGTTTTTGTCTCGGGATTACATCTTGACGAGGCAAAAAAGAAAGTAGTAGCAGAAATTCAAAAAAAATATATCAGCGGGAATATATCATTCACACTTTTAACTCCTAGGATTTTTGCGGTGAGAGTGACGGGCCTCGGTTTTATAGAAAATACCGTCTATGTGCAATCCACTGAGAGAGCACAAGATGCAATCTCCTTGGCTAAGAGCCAAACGGACGAATTATTGAAGGCTATGAGCCAAACCGGGACTATAAAGCTTTCGAATGAAGAAACTCAGAAGTTGTCGGTTCAAGGCTCATTGCGAAAAATAAAAATTCGTCATAAAGACGGAACGGAGTCAGCGGCGGATATTGAAAGATTCGTCGCAACGGGAGAAAGCAAGTGTAACCCGCTTCTCCAAGACGGCGATGTTGTCATTGTGCCTCCAAGAAATATCATGAAAGATTTTGTCGGAGTGTATGGAGCGGTAAATGGCGAGGGCACTTACGAGTTCGTCGAGGGGGACAGTTTGATGTCAATGATACAGATCGCACGCGGTTGCTCTCCGTTGGCAGACAGCAGTCAAGTGAAGATATTGCGGACGGATGCAGGGGGGAATACCATGCAGACCATTTCGATTGATATGAGGGCAATTGCTGCGGGCGCGTCACCGAACATTCCCTTGCAGCGAGGAGACCGCATTGTCGTTAGAGAAAAAATGGAATTGCGGCGCGATTACAAAGTACGTGTAGAGGGTGAAGTCTTATATCCGGGAAATTATCCAATTACAAAAGATTCAACAAAGCTCACCGATCTTATCAAAGTAGCGGGGGGCTTTACTGATTTTGCCTCTCTTAGTATGTCAAAACTGTTTCGACGATCAGTGACAGAAAAGGAAATCTCGTCGGAACGTTTAGAGAGTGCGCGCGGGGGTGTTACACCCGAAGACAGCGCGTATTTCTATTTGGAGACAAACGTTCGCCTCAACAGAGAATTAGTCGTCGTCGATTTTGTTTCTTTGTTTTCAGGCCACGATGAATCGAAAGACGTATACGTGCGCGACGAGGATGAAATTTTCATCGCTTCACAGCAGAAGACAATTTATGTGTTTGGCCAAGTTGTTCATCCCGGGCATGTCGCCTACGTTAGTGGCAAGAGCTATGATTTCTACGTGAGTTTGGCGGGCGGTTTTACCGAATATGCGCGCTCAAGTGACACGCGAATCATCAAGGCGACTACAAAACAATGGCTCAAACCCGATGAAACGACAATCCAAGATGGAGACTATGTATGGGTTCCGAAAGAGCCGTACAGACCGTTTGGCTACTACATGCAGATCTACGGTGAGTTGTTTAGCATAATCGGAACTCTAGCGACCTTGGTGGTGCTGGCTGTACAACTTAAGAAGTGACCTATTGAATTGAAGAAGTAATTCTTTGGAATCGATGAACGTGTGCCTTTTGTTACACGCGAGAGTTGTAAGTACTAAACAATGGTTATTTTCCATCGAGGAAGGCGACTACGTATGGGTACCGGTAGAGCCCTACCGCCCCGCCTTGTACTATCTCCAAACCTACAGTCAGATATTCAGCATCGTAGGAACTGTGGCGACGTTAGCAATCTTAGCGATCCAACTCAAAAAATGATAAAGAATCCAGAATCCTTATGAGTACACTTGAACATCAAGAACCCGAAGCAGGATCTTCGCTTCCCAACGTAACCGTGAAACCCGTCGCTGAAGTGTTTATCGAATTCCTTTCCGTGATTGCGAAAAGGAAAAGGCCGTTTGTCATGTTTGTGATTGGGGCTACGCTCTTGACGAGCGTCGTTACTTTTTTCATGCCGAAATGGTATAAATCAACCGCCTCGGTTTTTCCCGCGGAGAACACCGATCTTTTTTCGGGATTGAGCGGCCTCTCCTCGATCGTCAGCTCAATCTCTCCAGCGAAGAAGCTTTCTGCGTTAACAGGCAATTCCGATCTGGACCGCTACGTCGCAATTCTTAAGAGCGAACGTGCGCTGACGGCAGTGATCGAGAAGTTCGACCTTGTGAAAGTCTATGACATAACACGCTATCAACGGGAAAAATCGATGAAGGAACTCCTTTCCAATACCGATTTCGAGCAATCGGAAGAAGGAAGCCTTGAAATATCCGTCTATGACAAAGATCCTCAGCGCGCGGCTGATATGGCAAATTACTTCGTCAAGATGTTGAACGACATAAATTCCGAGATGCATGTGCAGAACGCAAAGGGTAACAGAGAATTCATCGAACAGCGGTACAGAAAAAACCTCGGCGATATTGAGGCCGCTCAGGATTCATTCAAAACATTTCAGCTGCGGACCGGGGTTGTTGCCGTTCCGGAACAGGTTGAAGCCTCAATAAAAGTCGCTTCGGATCTCTATGCTCAACTCAACATGAAAGAAATTGAGCTTGCGATTTTGGAGAGAACGGTGAGCACGAAACATCCGTCGTATGACGAGAAACTTTTGGAGGTTCAAGAGTTGCAGAAGAAGCTCCACGCGATGAATGAAGGATCGTCGTCGCAGGGAGGCGATATGAAAATTCTTCTCCCTTTCAAAGATACGCCCGAACTCGGTGCGGAATACCTCCGGCGGTACAGAGACGTGGAAATTCAGTATAAGATTCTGCAGTTCATCGCTCCTCTCTATGAGCAGGCAAAAGTCGAAGAGAACCGGAGCACACCCTCAGTCGTAGTTCTCGATCATGCGTCTGTGCCGGAGTTGAAGGCGAAACCGAAAATTTTACTTTATGGATTACTCGCATTCGTGACATCGTCGCTGCTGGGTCTCCTTGGTATTTTTCTTGTCGAGTCTCGCGAGCGCATGCAATTAACCTTTCCGGATCAGTACTCTGCTTTGGCCGCAGCGCTTCGCTCCGGGTGGTTCAAGAGTTCGCAGAAACAATGATAAAAGTTAACTTCATGGAAAAATCCTCATCCCATGCGCACGATCAAGGATTTTTTTTACAGTCAGGACAGCTACCCTCGGGTCATTAGACAATTATATAGACGGGTTAGCGACTCACCGCTGGGATATCGACTGGCGAGTGGATCTCTTTGGTCTGTTTATGGCGGAGGGGCGACGCGGATATTGGGTTTAATCAGTGCCATTGTTGTCGCACGAACGATGGGGAAAAAAGAATTCGGTGAATTAGGAATCATTCAGAGCACGGTCGGAGTCTTTGGATTGGTCGCCGCATTCGGGATGGACACAACGACCATGAAGTATGTTGCCCAGTTCCGCATGAAGGATCCAGCGAAGACCGGCCGTATCATCAAATTGGCGGAGCTTGTTTCGGGGATTGCCGGCCTTTTGGTTACCATTCTGTCGGTGGTAATCTCTCCGTGGATCTGTCAGAATATCCTCGCAGCTCCTCAACTGTCCTCTCTGCTTCAAATCGGGTCTGTGTTGCTCTTCTGCGGAGCGGTCAACAGTTCGCAAATAGGATCGCTTGCAGGCTTCGAGGCCTTTAAGGTGATCATGGTTATTAATTTTTTGACATCGATTTTTTCATTTTGTGCTTCTCTCATCGGCGTCTACGTGCTCGGTCTGACGGGTGTTGTGTACGCGATGGTAGCTACGATGGTTGTAACGTTACTCTGCAACCATTTTCTCCTTAAAAAAGTTGCCAAAAGGGAAAATGTCGAACTTACATACCGCGGATGCTTTCAAGAGCGATCTATTATTACTCAATTCAGTTTCCCTGCGATGTTGAGCGGCATTATGGCTCTCTCCGCAACTTGGGTGAGTTCCGCGATCCTTGTGAACACCCATCGCGGATACGAGGAAATGGGAATCTATAATGCGGCCACCGTTTGGAAAGCGCCAATTCTATTCTTGCCTTCTATTTTTGGGCCCATATTTCTTTCCGTACTCTCAAACCTTCGAAGTGAGGGGAGGTCTGCTTCGTTTGACAAGGTACTGCGCTATTATCTTCTACTGGATTTTATCGTAGCGGCCTTGATCGCAGTTGTTATTTCATTATTGGCTCATACTATTACGTCTTTCTATGGCAGTGATTATTCTAGCAGCGAAGGGGTTCTGATACTTCTCGCTTTCGCTTCAGTTCCGATTGCCGTTGCAAACGCCATTGATCACGCCATATCGAGTCACGGCAAGGCTTGGGCCTCATTTACAATAAATCTTCTCTGGGCCTGTTTTCTGACCGGCTTGACGTGGGCTCTTCGTGGTCTAGGAGCACGGGGATTGGTCATTGCAATGGGACTATCGTATCTGGCTCTTTTTGCAGCGCGAGGTACATACCTATATAGGCGATTATTGAGGTAGACAAGACGACCGTAGTGCTATTGCACTGAGGGAATTTGTTTGTAGCTCGGGTTCTCCTCGAGTGATTTTAATCATCGTGGTGGGAAAATAACAATTTATTTTCGGATCAACAACACAAGGGATATTAAATCAAGGGATATTAAATCATGAGCATAAGAGAACAATTGCCTCCCGAAATTAAATCGAAGCTGCGATATTTGTACTATCTCCCGATCGATACCATCGACTATCTTTTGGGAAAACGAGATGAACTTACTCCTCCACGAATACTGAAACTGGCGGGCGACGGAGATTTCAAAGAAAAAGGGAGAGAAGTCTTCAGGAATTTCGTCGATCTTTGTGACATTACTTCAAATGATCTTGTCCTTGATGTCGGCTGCGGGATTGGCCGGATGGCTGTTCCGCTGACGAGCTACCTGACGACGGGGAAATATGAGGACTCGACATTATCCCGCAGGAAATTGAATAGTGCAAAAAGAAAATCGAAACACGATATCGACAATTCCATTTTCAATGTGCGGACGTTTACAATAAGTCATACAACCCAAATGGTAGATTCAAGGCGTTGGATACAAATTTCCCTATGGCGATGAGCCCTTCACGTTTCTCTTTATGTCGTCGGTATTTACGCACATGATTCCCGTAGAAATGGAGAACTATCTCTCGGAAGTATCGCGGGTGCTCAAGAAAAAAGGGAAATGCCTGATTACTTACCTTCTACTTAATTGTGAATCATCAGACCTGATAGAACAGCGTAGGAGCAAACTTGACTTTAGGTTCGAAGGGAAAGGGCTTTCGTACGATCTCTGAATCGACACCGGAGTCGGCGATCGCCTTCGATGAAGAATACGTACGGAGTCTCTTCAGGAAAAATGGGTTTGCAATAACATCCCCAATTCGCTACGGGTCTTGGTGTGGAAGAACTTCTTTTCTAAGTTTCCAAGATATTATCATTGCTGAGAAGAAGTGACGGATGCCGCCGATATGGGCGGACCAATGATGTGTGTCAGATTACTTCGACGATTTTTAAAACATTGCTATTGGAGTTCAACAAACTCTCTGTGTAATGAGGGATCCCGATCTTGAGTATCTTTTGTTTTCTCATATCCTTTCTCATCCTCCTGTCCTGTTTCTTTAAGGATGCAGATGTTTTCTCGCCCGCCCGCGTATTCGGATTCGTTTGGTTCTCCTCGATCGGATTAACCGACCTGAAGCTTAGCAGACTCCAACACCAATGGTCAGCGTATTCATGGTTTGTAATTTCACTGGCGGTTGGCTCATTCCTTATCGGGGCCTTCGTGATCTTTGTGGTAGCTAACCGCCGAGAGCACCTATCGATTCGTGAAATCCGACTCAGAGCGGGCTCGATAAGAATTCTGGAAGACAGATTTTTTCTTGCTATTTTGGTATTGTCGTTTCTTTATTTTGTTTCGTTGATGATTGAGACGTATGCAGCTGGCGGACTTCCCATTTTCAGTTCTACCCCCGAGAAAGCGAGAATCGCTTTCGGCGTTTTTGGTTTCCACCTTTTCGTGGGAGGCATCCCCGCTGTGCTGTTTCTCATTATGGAGTATTACATATTGGTGCCGGGGAATCGTATGAAAAAGGCTTTTCTTGCCATCCTCTTTGCTGCGCTGGCGGGGAGTTTTTTCTTTCTCCTCGTTCGATTCACGTACGTTATGACTATCGCCCTGATGTTTGGAGCTGCTTATTACATGAGCAATGGTCTGCGGGTAAAAAATGTCATCGTTGTTTTAGTCATAGTGGGAGCAATGTTTACTATAGCTCTGCAGGTCCGCGAAGCGAAATATGTGGAAAATTATCTGTACGTCATTTCGCAGATGAGATATTCCAAAACATTTGCGTCATTGACGGGCCCGTACATGTATGTGGTGATGAACCTAGAGAATGTCACCCGGGTCGTTGACAGAATCGATAGCTTTACATTCGGCTACTATACGTTTGATTTCATCCTCGCATTGACAGGTCTCAAGCACTGGCTCGCGGATTACTTCCGTATTTCATCAAACATATATTTGACAAGCGGCTATAATACATTTCCATTCTTTTTCTACTACTTGCAGGATTTTGGTATCCTTGGGGTGACGCTTTTCCCCTTTGGGCTGGGGGTTGCGAGCTGGGTCATTTATCATAGAATGCGGACTATGCCCACATTGAATGCGATCGCACTCTACGCATTCTGTTTTTACGCAATGGTAATTTCTTTCTTTACGAATCCGCTGACAATGCTGAATTTTGCGTTTGTTGTGGCGGCGGTTCTCTTTGTTCATCTTTTGATAACTCCGAAGGCAACGCGATTTGAACAATCTCATGGCTAAAGCCGTAGGACAGCGCCCGATGACGGAATCCCCGCTGGTCATAGTGGCTATGCTTAACTATAACCGTGCATCCGACACGATAGAGTGTGTCCGTTCGCTCCGAGAATGTACGTATCAACCGCTGGAAATTGTAATTGTAGATAATGGTTCGACGGATAATTCGCTGAATATTTTGCAAACGGAATTTGTGGACATCACGGTGATCTCTACCGGCTCGAATCTCGGGTATACTGGAGGTATCAACTTTTCCCTTGAGGTTGTCCGTAGGAAAAATCCGACGTATGTTCTTGTCATCAACAATGATACGATTGTCCAGCCTTCCTTCTTAAACCTTCTCGTGGAAGCGATGGAAAGGAACACAACAGCAGCGGCTGCTGGAGGCACAATCTACTGTTTTCATGATAAGACCAAGGTATGGTACGGCGGAGGGCGTCTTGTCCGGTGGCGTGGGCTTGCAGTTCATGACAAAAGGGGTAGTCACGTTTCAGTCGCTGAATCAGCAGACGTGAAGCGCGTTTCATTTATTAGCGGTTGCCTCATTCTCTTCCGCGTATCATCGTTAGAAATGATAGGAAAAGAAGATGAACGGTTTTTTATGTATTTGGATGACATTGAACTTTCCTCTAGGATACTCTCGAAAGGTTTCGATCTTTTATATGTTCCGAAGTCAATAGTTTATCATAAGGTTCTCGGAGAGACTGAAAGCCCGTTTAAACTTTATTACTCGGTAAGGAACCGTTTATTGCTGATTTCGCTGATGAATTCGGGAGTCAGCGAACTCATTGCCCGCCTGTACTTCCTAACGGCGATCGCCGTAAAGCTCGTTGTTTGGAAATTTCATAAACCACTTTTTTACAAAGCAGCCCTTTTGGGTTTGAAGGACTACTTTCGGGGGGATTTTTACAGGGGGAAGGGATTTGATTTTGTCTAAGCAGACATTTGACGGGAACGTGAAACGAGGAAGCGTATTCACTGTTATCCTCAATTGGAACGGTCTTGAGGACACGCAGCGTTGCGTGTGCTCACTATTGCCGGTCCAATATGAACACTTGAGCATCATTATCGTTTTTCAATAACTCTGCATCGTACCTTAACTTCAATTTTACTTGGGTCTCGCTTGCTATGGTCAATATCCTGATACAGCGTAACGCTAAGAAAAGTGCGGACTTTTAAACAATTGAATAGAACCGTCTTTATGAAAGCTAGAATCGAAACCAGACAGCTTGACAAGAAATCATATACTTCGATCTTCGCTCTAATGCTCAATTGGAATGAATTCGATTTTACCGTCCCGTGTATTGATTCTTTGAAAAAGAGCAAATTGCCGTTGGAGAAAATTGTTGTGCTTGATCAAGCATCGGAAGACGGTTCTTATGAAAAACTTCGAAGCTTGTATGAAGGCGACGATCAGGTACATGTGGTGCGCAATGAAAGGAACTACGGATTTGCTCTCGGAATGAATAAGGGAGTGCAAAAGTCCATTGAAATGGGGGCAAAAATGGTTTTTCTCGTTAACAACGATACCGTTGTCGATGAAGACTGTCTTCAACATCTGTATGATGTCGTTGTGACCAAGCCATTGGC
>Ga0182011_10004779_pt1 | contig 10791 bp, 20 predicted proteins | sample 711E1DmetaG_FD_120481 | JGI IMG/M metagenome (GOLD analysis project Ga0182011, IMG submission 120481) | Permafrost microbial communities from Stordalen Mire, Sweden - 711E1D metaG | ecosystem: Environmental > Terrestrial > Soil > Wetlands > Permafrost | place: Sweden: Stordalen | collected...
CAGGAGTGCTTAAACAGTACCTCATCACCGGTGATCTTCGACAGATCCTTGAAGATATTGAAACTATCATGGCAGGTGATAAGGAATGAATGGTTTATTTTATTGCTGTCATTTCCTTAAGAGGTGATTTGAGATGTTAAAATTCCTTAAACGTCTTTATATTCTTTTAAGTTATGTGAATTGGAAGCCTGAGGTGATTTATGATGAGGACTGAAGAGGAAATTAGAGATCGGAAACATGAACTTCAGAATATGTTTTTAGGCAATAAAGTTGCTAAAGATAAGAAAAAAATTGTTGTAGCTGGTGTTAGGGAATTAGATTGGGTTTTAGGTGGTTCTGATGGATCTTAAATTCAAAATTTGGAAATTAAATTTACATTTTTTCAGGAATTTCAGCCAGGATAGAAATGAGAGATTACATCCAAGTGACTTCAAAGAAGTCGGAGTTTTCATTAACGGCTGGAAAATTGCAGTTGCGAAGTGGTAAGATGGTGGATCATATAGCTGAACAAGAAGCTGATAATATGGCAGCATGCATCCATACCATGCATGAATGTGGAATACATCTCGATGAGCCTGATAAAGATTGTCTAAGTATGGAATGTCGATTTGTATGTCCTCTTATTTCGGATGAAGAAAGAGAGAAGGTGGTTTAAAAATGAGTAAAACAACCCAAAGAAAAGCCAATCTTTTACGCCATAGAGAAAAGGACCCCTACAAACAGGCTTATGACTGGCTAACCGCCCGGTCTGCTATTATAATCATTGCAGCTGTGATTTTATCCTGGGCTTTGATTATATGGTTTACATTATCCTTGATGACATTAGCCACAATCGGAGCTGGTTATTAAAATATTTTTTTCATAAATGGCTGCCAGTGAAGGGATTTCATAATACACCCCCCCCAAAAGGTTTTTTATTTAAGTCTTCCTTCGTCTTTTAGCAGACTGGCAGCCGCTTAAAATCATTGCCTGTATAGCATAGTATGGTTAATGCGCCTGGCTTGTGACTAGGAGATCCTCGGTTCGATGCCGAGTACAGGCTTCATATAATTAAAAAATGTTTATGGTGGAATAGAATTTGAATAAATGGAGTAAAAAACAAGTAGAAAAGTTGTTAGAATACGTTGAATCCAATGCTTCCTGGAAAACAATATCTACTGCCATTGGAAAACCCATCCCACAATGTAAAGGTAAGCTTTATAATATGGGGCTTAGGAAAAATCCTGTGAACTATTGGGAACCATTAGAAGACTGGAAAGTCTGGTACTATAAAAAATATGAGAACATGAACGGTAGTGAGATTGGTAAAATATTAAATCGAAACAGCGATTCAGTAAATAGCAGGTGTAACTCCACCAACACCCAATATACCTGATGTCGATGTTTCGGGTAAAGTGATGAGTGTAACCCAAAAAGTCTTCGCAGATATGAGTACCCGGGTAGATGCATTTATCAAAGCACACGGCGGAAATCCAGACGATATATATGCAGGTAAATCCACTACAGGGATACCACCAATTGTCTATTTAAATCCTGGTAGTGCTGGAGAGTTTGTTGTATGGAGTAAATGGGTGGATATGCGAAACCGTTACTGGATATATTATCAAACCCATAATAACACGGCTCCAGCTATAATCTGGATAAATCAAGTTAGTCCAAATCCCATACCTCAAACGGGGCAGATACAAACAGCTTTAGAAAAAGTGGTCGGTTCATTTAACACATTCACAGAATTCTATAACAGAATAAATGCACATTACAAGTATGGATACTATTTTGATGACCAATTAAACTTACAGCAAGAAGAATCAGGAGCTCAACCCGAAAATTGCGTGGATCTCGCCGAACTTCTCCACGCATTAGGTCATGAAATGGGTTATACTGTCCGATTTGTTGGTATTTACTGTGTAACTGACCAGATAAATCATGCTTACATAGAAATCCAAGGTAAAGAATTCGGTAACTCATGGGTTGCCGGTGATGGTGCAGCTGCTGCAAGTGATAATTATTCATTAGGTACTCATTGGTGTAATGGAAGTATAACCTATAACCCAACATGGATTCCTTCAGAAGATTTATAATTTAATTTTTTTTAGAGTTGGATGTGGTGGGTGTAAGACCAAGACGCTGAACATTATGGTAAAATAGTCTTGGCTGATGGGTTGAAAAGGATATAACTTTTTTTAGAATTTTTTATTTGAACTTATCAATAAAAGGAGAAAAATAAAATGAAAATAGAATTTAAAGATGGTAAAACACCTAAAGTTGAAAAAACAAATATTTTAAAACATAATAAATATACTCCAAAAGAAGGAATAACCTTACCAGCTTTCCCATTTGGATATATTAATTTAGTTAAAAATCCTTGGGGTATGATGGCTAATGGTCCCGATAATAGTATATCTCCTGGTTTTTTGGGTGTTGGTGATTGTGAATGTGCAAGTGAATATCATAAAAGGATGGTAATTGCCGCTATGGGCGGAAACCCCAAAGTATTTACCTCTCAAGATGCTTTAACTCTCTATGAAAAAGCTTGCGGATACAACCCCGATGATCCTAATTCGGATCAAGGATGTGAAATACAGGCTGTTTTAGAATATTTAAAACAACAGGGTATAATTGATTCATATTTAGAACTTGATAATAACAATATTACAGAAGTTTACGAGGCAATATACTTATTTGGTGGTGCATCATTAGGTATTCAGATGCCACAAATCTTTATGGATGCAGTAAATAACGCTCAAGAAGGTCAGGAAATAGTTTGGGATACTGCCAAAAATGATGGAGGTATCCTTGGTGGTCATGCAATACCAGCCCTTGAAGCTGCTGGAAGTGATACAACTAAAAGGAATGTCTTAGTTGTTGGTGTAGCAGCTAATGGGGATCTAATTATTATTACTTATGGAATGGTAGTTAGAATGACTATAGCAGCATATAATAAGTATTGTGATGAGGGATGGGTTTCATTCAGTAAAGAAGAATTAAATGCAGCGGGAGTTTCACCGGTTGGTTTTGATTTTGCAACACTTGAAGCGGATGAACAGGCTATTATAGGACAATCACCAGTTCCTGTAAATAATTTAATTCCTACATATGTTTTAGTGGATCCACAATCTGGAAAAACTGGAGATAATATAAATCTAACCGCTGAGATTTATGATACTCAAAACAAAGCATATCTCCCTAATTTAACCGTTACGTTCTCAGTGGGTGATGTAACTGTTGGTAATGGTGTGAGTGATGCTAATGGAAAAGCAAAAGTACCTTACACAATAAAAGAAGACGCGGGAACTTATTCTATTGATGTTGTTTTTAATGAGGATAGTCAATATGCAGGATCTAAGGGGACTAATAATTTAGTTGTAAGTGGTGGTGTCCAACCAAATCCCTTTCCTGACCCTACTAAAGCGATTGTGGATATTAATCAAGCATTGGTTCTCCTAAAACCTTTAAGAAATGCGAATGTTAAAGAAGCTAGAACTAAATTAAAGGATGCTTTGAAACAGTTACAAGAAAATTAAGAAAATTTAAATCAGAAACTTTTAGGATCTGTAGCTACATTGTAGTTATGGATCCTCTTTTTTTTTATCAACAAATTCCTAAAAAAAGTTATTTAGGAGAATATTCAACAATTCTCCTTTCAATAATTCCTATTTCTCCGTTTTCAAGTTTAATAGTTTCTGTATTTCTTCCGATTTCTTTGAATGGAAATATTTTTTCAGCCATGGTTTTACAACTCCTTAATTATTGTATTATAAATAATACTATATAAAGGTTTAGTATTATTGATTCTGTTAGTTAAGTATGATAAAATAAAAAATAATAAAAATAATAGAAATTTAATTGTTAATCTGTAGTTACTTCACAGGTTAATATTAACCTATTCTTAAGTTTATAGATGAATATTCACCTATACTAATTTTTCAAATTAATATTAACATTATTCAACATTTTAAGTTAATATTAACCTTTTTTAAGATTTTTTGTAAGTATAGGTTTTGTATCACAGTCGGATACATTAGGAAGAAAAAAGTGTCATATTAGTTACACTTGAAATTGACGACTGAAAATCTATACAAATCTATTTTTTAGAGTTGATTATTTATGCCAATAACAATAACAGATCTGGAATATATTAGCGGCAGCCAGGCCCTTATCAAAGAAAAAATAGTTGTTTTTAAATCTTGACTAGAAAAAGTGGTTTGGGTATTACCCTTCACGCTGTACCATTTGAATTCTGTGATAGTTGCGTATGTGTTCAATGTAAAGATTTAAGGAACGGATGTTATCATTATCAATTAATTACACGTCAACTAGTCAGTACAGTGATTAATGATTTATAATAAGAATAAATCAAAAATTTACCATGAGAGAATAGTGGGTATCTATTAAAAAAAATAATTACCATAAAAATTTATATAGTAGAATTCATAATTATTTTGTTGGTAAATATTATAATATCTATTTCTGTTTAAGGGGGGAAGGAGCTTGGAGATTGGAGAACCTGAAGCCGTTCAAGTTGTGATTGACAAGGCTAATATTAAAAAATTTATTGACTCGGAATTTTTAGGGCTTTTTGATAAAGAATTCAAAGATATAATGGTAGTAAATCTTACCATTGTTGCCAAAACTGATGAAAATAAAGAAGATATGATAACATTTGCTCATCCCTTTCGAGAATTGGCAAAAAATGATAAATTAGTAATTGATGCTGATGAATCAAAAACTATTAAAACTTTATTAAACATCTTAAAAGCTTATAGGGAAAAAAAACCAGAGTGATTATATGGTAATGGGTTTAGCATCTCGATTTGGCGGGTTTTATCACGATCCAAATGTAGATCAAGAAAAAATATTACTAGAAAGGAAACAAAAAATAAGAGAAAAAGGAAATTATTTAAAACCAATGGATTTCCCTATTATCAACGATTACAAAGAATCCAAACACATGCATCAAGATATGATTAGAAAAGAGATTATGAATACTACACCATTTACAGGATTGGTAGAAAAATTCCTTGAAGGACCCAGTGGAACTGAATTTTTTAAAAAATTTTTGAATGGGCCAGAGGGTAAAAAAATAATAGACAATGAAATAGAAAGTAAATTCAAAGAAATAGAATCGTCTTTTGTTTGTGACATGTCTAGAGAAATAAATGATTTTGATGCTGAATCTGAAATAAAAACATTTTTGAGAGGACTTAAAGAACAAGGATTGGTTAGTGCTAATCTATTGGATATTATCATGGCCACCAATCTGCCTTCAGAACAAATTGAGAGAATAATGGACAGATTGAAAAGGGATTAAATGCCTGAAGAAAATAATCCAAAAATAAATGACTCTGATTTAAATAATAATGAAAACATTAAACTTCCCGTAATGAATGTTAATGGTGAAGAATTCATCCTATTACACACATTAGACAGAGTATGGAATTTTAAAGCAAGTGCTATTGAAAATAAACAAAGTGGCATAAAAGACGTTTTGGGAAATATGGAGGAAGTAAGAGGAGAAGGAAGTGTTAAATGTACACCAAAAAATGAAAACAATTTATCAGTCAACTTTTCTTTCATAGAAATTCCTGTCATAAAATTAAAAAATAATAAAAAATATATACATCTGTCTCATATTACTGATGCCTGGAAGTTTAGGGCAGAAAAAATAGATATGTCTCGTGCAAAGAAACCTAAAACTCCTGATCCTTCCCAACATAGATTAATGGAAGTACAAGCCAAAAAAAATGTTAAATGCAGGCCTCAAAAAACTTTCGATTTTGATAATTATAAAATTTAATTTACAACTTATAGACGAATAACATTAAATTATTGGAGAGTTCAATAATTAAAATTCAACGTTCTCTAAAAAGTTAACAATATCTTCAGTAATATCTCCTAATATAATTTTACCGTTAAACTCTTTTTTAATTCTATTTTCACGTTGTGTGTTCAACATATAAGCTGTTCCGAAAACTTTTTTTTCTTCGATTGTTGTGAATCTTTAAGATCCGTTTTGAAGCTAGAGATTAGTTCATTAGAAAATCCTAACTCCATTAGTTCTTGTATTTTCTTACTTTGATCCAAATAATCAAATTTCTTAATTCTTCTCCAGATCGATATCTATAAGGCATACTTGCCCCAGCACCTAAAATAAAAACAGTTGGTGTCACACTAATTTTCAAGACTGGCTCCCTCTTCCAAAATTTTTTCTAAGAAATACTGTATTATTGTAACATAATTGTTGCAGATCCTGTTTTTTTTTATGACTTTTTTTAATAAATCAATTTATTCCGGTCTTTCAGTCGGCAAATCCAAGGTTTTCAGAGTATTTTTCCGATTTGAAACTCTTTGATTTCTTTTATCATATTCATCTTCAATAAATTTTTGTAAAGAATTATTATACGGTTCAATTTCTTTATCCACATAATCCTTTTGGGTTTTTATATTTTCAAAAATCTGTTTACTTTCTCTTTCCACATAATTAGGATCATTTTTCCTTTCGATAACTTCAAAACATAAATCATGGTTGATTATGTATACTTCTTTTGACCAATTAAGTTTCGATCCTGGTGAAAATTTAAAGTATTCAGTATTTTCTCCATCAAAAGGTATTTTAAAAATATAATAATCAGTATCTCCTACCTCTTCTGTATTAACATACCTTTTACCAAAATTAATAGTAGGAATTTCAATCAAATATTTACTCTTAAGTTCTTTTATATAATCATCCTTAGTTTTATCTAAAAAATCTTCTTCTGACATATTTTTAAATAAATTTTCAATTTCACGTTTTTTGGACTCTTTCTCATTATCCAATTGATTTGTCTCAAATATCTTAAATTTACAATAGGATTTTTTTAACATTTTTTTTACCCCTATTATTAAAAAATATTATGCTTATACTACTAAAACATTTCTTATATTCAAAAATTATATAATTTGTTTTACATTTGTTCTCGGAAGTTCGCAACTGCAAACCGTACCTACGTAATGGGTGCGGTATTTTTTTTATCTAAGAATAATAAAAAAAGTTATTTAGGAGTGTATTTAACACTCCTCCTTTCAATAATTCCTATTTCTCCGTTTTCAAGTTTAATAATCTCCGTATTTTTCCCGGTTATTTTGTATCCTGTTTTTTTTTATGCTATAAATTCCCAAATGTAATAAATTAATTCACCTGAAATCTAAAACATTATAAAAAAATTTCATTCTTCTAATCTCCTTAACTCTTCGAAAGCTTCTAAATGTTCTTTAACCTTAGATTCATATTCCTCTTCAGTTATTATCCCTTTTTCAACCAATAAATCAACTAAAGAAGTCAACATATCTTCTAATATTTCAATGTCTTCTGAAACCATTTAGTTCACCTTTTTTAATATAATATTTTTATCTTTTATCATTAGTTCAAATTTATCGTGGTTTCTGTATCCCAATGATTCTACTATTTCTCGTTTTTTTGATTTAGGAGTAACAATAAGTGTTACACCTTTTTCAGTTATTTCCATAGTCCAAACTAGTTTATCTTCTGGTTCTAGGTTAAATGAGATTTGGAATGTCAGCAGATCCTCTTCTCTTGGAATTCGCGTATGATGTGGGCCTTGGGGAGAAGACAGGTATGGGCTTTGGAATGATAAATAATTGAATCCGATATCAATTGTTAAATATTAATAAAGACTAAAATTAATAATCTTTACCCAATATATGTTTAACAAATTCTTCAGTGGTAGTTACAGCCCATAATGCCTTATTTGCATTAAGTTCTTTTGCCAAATCACGCTCTCTAACACTTTGGTGATCCGGCTCATTATGCACTATCGCATTCCTAAATTTAACTAGTTTGTCTACTTCAGGGAAATCATCTTCTAATTTATTTTGCTTCAAAACTTCATATTTTGGAGCTATTCCTTTGCGAGAAAAATGTTTTTCATTATAAATTGTTTTTTCATTGTGATATGCATATTCAAAAAGTGATGCTTCAATAGTAGCTCCACACATTACAATTGAAGACATGGCATAACATTGGCTGTTTACCGCCTTTTCTTCAAATATTTTTGCAATATTTGCTAAATTACGGGCGCATGGTAAGAGAGAACCAGTTCTAAATCTACTAATTTTAATTTCATCATCCACTTGACCTTCATCTTCAACACTCACAAACTTTTTAACGCTTACTCCATCAGTGCCGTGACCTTCATCTTTATTTTTTACTGATCTACCAATATTTGTTTTATCATTTACATTTATTTTTTCTTTAACCATTATTCAAGTCCCCTAATGTTAATTGTTCCCTTTTTTCTTTTCAACTTCTCTTTGAATTAAATCAAAATACCAATCCATATCTACATTCTCTTGTGCATTATAATCATTGATTATTTGTTTACTTATTTTTTCACAGAATTTGCGGACCCTCAACCATTTCTGATATATTTTATAAGCAGCTGTTTCCTTGTTAATATCTAGTCCTAATTCTTCCATTTTGGAGTAATAAGCGTGAGCTGCTTCTAATTCTGTATAATAATTTTCAAGATATTCTTCTTTCCCTTCGATTTTTACTTTAGTATACCATATTTTTTTTCCATGAGCTTTAGTGGGATTCGATTTATACCAGCTCGTCAACCCCACACCGGGGAATATGCTTTCCTTACCACTTCGGGATTGGATTTCACATCTTTTGGATACTTCACGAAGTTTTTTCATCCTGAGATCCAATGTATCTCCAAGGTGCAGGATTACATTTTCTGGATGTTTTTTGAGGAAATATTCGAAATGACGAGCTCGTCCATCAAATCGTTTAGTACTACAAACATATTCCCGCTTAGTTCCGTCCTTAAGAGTTGCAGTATCAGGACCCCATTCACCCCGTTTAAGCACATCCACATTTCCTTTACAATAATGGAATTTAAAGAGTTCTCCTTTCCGGTTACCGTGATGGATAGTACGTTGATATGTGAATTCCTCGCATATATCACATTGTTTGCATAAAGTTTTTTCAATAGGAATATCAGTCATTATTTCTCACATTTTATGTTTTTCATCCCAGAAATCCAGCAGAATCCCTAGGGCGTTTTCATAATCAGAGCCAATTTCTTTCAATCGGTTCTTTTTCTCCCGGCTGATGCGGATCGGACTTTTCTCAACACGATAAGTTCGTAATATACGCTCAATGAGGTTGGTCATATTTACGATTTTTGAATCGTTAGGATCTTCATTATTTCTACCTAGTAATTCATCGAGCATTAGTTTATCATATTCAAGTTGATCCAAACTTTTAGAACTTGGAATTTTATTTGGATTTTTGAGTATTTCTTCCAGGATAATATTAAGGTCATCCTGGACTGATTCGATTGTGATTTTTTCTCCACCTTCAATTATCATGATTCATCACATACTATTAAGTCCATTTTAAAAAAAATAAGTAATTATTCTAATTCTGATAATTCCCATTCTTTATTCCTTATATCTTCATCTAATAGTTCCACTTGATTTAAAATAGGTTTTGCTTTTATCCATCCAGCATCTGTGTTGAAATTAATAGGTATCAATTTTTCTTCTGCTCTTGCTTTCTGTCCTTTTAAAAGTTTTAATTCATTTTTTAATTCATTTTTGTATGCTTCTTTTGCTGACATTTTTTAATCCGCCTAGTTTTTTTTTAATTTAATTTTCTCTATATTGTAGTATTAAAACTACATACATATAAATGTTTGTGTTATATCTAATTTTTTACTTCTCATATGCTCCCTGGGAAAATCATCGTAATAGTTAAAGTCTATAGTGATCCACCTGGGAGAAAGATATTATGAAAACTATAGAAAACAACGATTTAAGCAATAATAAGAAGCTAAAACATAAAGAATTACTCATAATTCCAAAGAAAGATTTTTTAAATTGGTATGAATTCACTAGAAAACAACTTAAGCAAATTGAAATGAAAAGAAAGGAGGTGGGACTGGATTTTATGGAATGCCCCAACTGTAGGAATGTGATGGAGGATTATTATCTTAAAGAACCACCTCAACAGGAACTCTGGCATTTGTGTCCTCACTGTGACTTAACATTCTCACATAACCAATATAACCGTTTGAAATCCATAATAATGCGTGCGATAGACATGAAAACTGCTGAAATTTCAGAAGGAGAAATTTAAATGTATAAACGTTGTTTAGCTTGCGGTGAACCTAAAACTGACTATCGAACATTATTTACTGGCATGTTTGTTGCGGGTGCTTGGATATTTGCAGCTGCCCTAATCGTGCTGATATTGCAAAACAGATTAATAATCTAAAAAAAAAGAGTTTATGGCATTTCTGCCCCTAAGTGTGAACTTAACATTTCTCACATAAAAAAGCGTGATTATTATTAACATCACTGATTTTATGAGAGTTGCAAGTAGCAAATAGGGTGTATTCATGTTTTTAAACAGATTTATAGAAGGAAAATTGGAATATGCGAATGAGCGAGGCAATACCCCATGGTAGGACTGCAGAACTTTATAATCCTGAAATGTTCCGTAACTACGATGAGGTAATTGTATTTACAAGGGAAGAATTTAACCGGACTTACAGGTCTATGACTGAACAGATTGATTATATTCAAAAAGTAGAAATGCATCTTGATAGAAGTGAAGAATGGAAGTTAATAGGCTATTGGACCATAATCTTAGAGAGGATACACATCTTAGACTTAAATATTAATTTAATGCTCAAAAAAGAACCTATACAATGCTACCTTGATGCATACCTATATAATACAATTAAAAGTTCAAAGAATAAGGTGGCAGCATCCCCTAGGAAA
>Ga0182011_10004782_pt1 | contig 10787 bp, 7 predicted proteins | sample 711E1DmetaG_FD_120481 | JGI IMG/M metagenome (GOLD analysis project Ga0182011, IMG submission 120481) | Permafrost microbial communities from Stordalen Mire, Sweden - 711E1D metaG | ecosystem: Environmental > Terrestrial > Soil > Wetlands > Permafrost | place: Sweden: Stordalen | collected...
AAGCCGTGGAAAGCCTCGGCGTAGCGCGGGTAGCGCCACGCCCACGGCGTGCTCTGCACGCCGATGACGTACGTGGCCGCCAAGCCGACGACGAAGATGTAGAGACGCGTGACGGCGGCTGTGAGCAGCGAGCGCCGCAGCTGACCAGGCTTGCCGAGCCCTGCCGCCAGGCGCTGGCGCAGGCCTGCCTCGCCGGCCGCCTCAGACGCCCGACGGCGAAGCACCCGGCTCCGGCAGGAACTGCTGGGGCTGCAGGTCGCTGCGCACGTCGTAGAGCATCTTGCCGCTTCGGTAGTCGAACATCGCCACGATCACGCGGCCGGAACTGCCGGCCGTGTCGGTCTGGCCCTCGACCTGCCAGACGAACCAGTAGGTGGGCGTGATGGTGGAGGTGACGGTGCGGCCGGCGACCGTGTGAGTGAACGTGTAGGGCTCGTGCGGGTGCACGTAGAGCAGCTGCACCTCCTGCGGGTCCACGCCGGTGCCGCGAAACAGCCACTGCGCCTTGCGCAGCACGGCGCCCGAAGTCTTGAGCTGCGAGTTGCCGGGCACGCGGATCGCGGCCCACGCGAACGACCAGCCGCGCCACGGATGAGTGATGAACTGGTCCCGTTGCCCCGCGGCGGTGTAGCGAAAGGCGAGCAGCGCCGGCGTGATGAAGATGAGCGCTGCCACGACGATGGCGACGATCGCCCAGAACCGCTTGCCGTGACTTTTGAACACCGGTACCGCCTCCCTCTCGCAAATACTCGTCGCCTCTCCTGGGGCTGTCAAACGGCCAGATCGCGGGCGTGCAGGTCGGGTCTGACGGCGGCGCCGCCGAAGAGGGCGCGCGCCGACTGCTCCATCTGGGCGTAGTAGCCCTCGTCGAAAAGCGGGTTGAGGTGGATGAGGTAGAGCTCGTCGACGCCGGCCTGCATGGCCAGAGCGGCCGCCTGGCGGGCCGAGGTGTGGGCGGCGTAGGCGGTGCGCACCAGTCCGGCCTTGGCCGGGTCGCTCTCCTCCGCGCCGTCGATCCATGCCTCATGCAGCAAGAGCTCGACCCCGGCGGCGAAGCGCGCCGTCTCGGGATCGGTCACCGTGTCGGTGATGAAGGCGAAGGCGTCGTCTACTCGGTAGCCCACGGTCGGGTCGGCGTGCTTCTGGCGGCGCACACGGACCTCGTGGCCGGCCACCTCGTTGACGCCTTCGCGCAGCGTCTGCGTGACCAGCTCCATGCCTCGCTGCTCGCCCCAGCGGCCTGGGTTGAACGGCCTGCCGATGAGGGTGGCCAAGCCGTGTTCGACGTCGATGCCGTTGACGGCCGCCTCGGGCACGTGCACGGTCAGGCGGCGGCCGGCGAAGATGCCCGGCAGGTAGGCCAGGCCGCAGACGTGGTCCAAGTGGTAGTGGCTCAAGAAGAGGTGCACGTCGCGGGCCGCCGCCAGCATCGTCGAGCCGGGCGGCTCGAGCAGCCGTCGCAGCCCGGTGCCCGCGTCGAAGAGCAGCAGGCTTGAGCCATCCTCGAGGGCCAGGCAGGTGGTCTCGCGCCGACCGGTCGGTATCCAGCCCTGCGTGCCCAGCAACGTCAGACGCATCGCCATGCCTCCTCGCTCATGTGGACGGGGTACGCGTGTAAACTCCCACGGCGAAGGACTATAGTAACGAATGGTCCGCCTGCGTGCGGAGCTCCCGCCCGAGGGAGGTCGGATGCATACAGTACTCGGCGACGCATATGCGTCGTTGTCGTTGGACGAGAAGGTACGTCGCATCTGGGAGCCGCTCTCCGCTCACCTGGACGACGCCGTGGCCGGCGCTCACCCGGCGCCGCTACTCGACTTGGTCGAGTCGGAGTCATACGTGATCGCCCTCGACGCGACTCTCACCCACCCCGAGCTCATGAGCGCCTTCTCGGCGGGTTGCCTGGCGCTGCGCGAGGCCGTGCTGGCCGGCGGCGCCGATGAGGCGACCAAGCTCTGCCGCCGGCTGCAGACCCTGGAGCGTGATGGGCTCGTGCGCTTGGGCGTCGGCTACTGCGCCGGGCTTGAGGAGCACATCGAACAGCTCCGGCAGAAGGTAGAGCACCACTCGGTCTGCGAGGTGGTCACCGGAGCCCTCAAGGCGGACGAGATCCTCTGCAAGCTGGCAGAGGAGGTCACTCGCTGCCAGCGCATGGACCTGCCGCTAGGCGTGGTGGCTCTGTCGCTGCACGTCGACTCTCAGGAGGTGGCCGAGGAGACGCTACGCCGCATCGGCGAGCACTTGACGGCCGCCACGCGACCGTACGACAGCTTCGGCCGCATCGGCGAAGGTCTGTACTTGCTGCTGTTCCCCGACGTGACCCGTGCCGGCCTGATGAGCGCCGTGGAACGCTTGCGCCACGAGCTCTCCGACCAGGGCCGCACGGGTGAGCAGCCGTTCCTGCTCTTCTCGTTGGCCCACTTCGCCTACGTGGACGTGGGCCCGGCCGAGATGGTCAAGCTGCTCGACCAGGGCATGGAGCGCCTGCGCGCCGGTAGCGACTACCTGAACTGGTCCTAGGAAGGGCGGCGCTCCGTGCGGTGCTGCCGCGCACGCTCTTTCTGTAGCAGTGCCGTGGCCTTGCGCACGACGTCGCGCTCGTTGGGGTAGGTCATCTTGTCGAGGGCGCGCCGCACGCTGAACCAGCGCGCCTCGCTGACCTCATGATCGTGCCAGGCTGTGTCGCCGCCGGTGGCTTCGACGACGAAGAAGTGCACCGTCTTGTGCACACGCCGCTGCTCCTCGCGCGAGTAGAACCAGTAGTCGATGGAGCCCAGCGAGGCGATGATGTGGCCTTCGATGCCGGTCTCCTCGCGGATCTCCCTGAGGGCGGCAGCGGTGGGGTGTTCGCCGGTCTCGATGCCACCCTTGGGTAGGGCCCACACCCTGCGGCCGACGGGGTTGATGAGGCAGATCTGGAGCTCGCCGTCGTAGCGAAAGACGACGCCCCCGGAAGAGGTCTGGCGCTTAGTCTCCACACGTCCTCCTGCTCGCCCCGACCGCGTGCATGCCGCGAGTGCCAGCCGCTCTGCTGTAGGGTGCAGGCACTCGATAGTATATCGTGTGGCGGGCGCCCTCATGGCGGGCTCGAGGCAGTGGGAGGGACAGTGTTCGCCGCCATCGGCAGATTCGCATACCGCCGCCGCCGGCCCATCGTTGCCATATGGGCAGTGCTCTTCGTCCTGGGGCTGGCCGGCGCCTTTGGGGTCGCCGACGTGCTCAAGGGCGGCGGTTTCACGAGTCCCAGCGACCCCTCCGAGCAGACGCTCACGATCGCTTGGCAGCGCCTCAGGGCCGGTCTCTCCACGGTGACGGTCGTCTTCACGAGCGACACGCTCAAAGCCACCAGCCCTGAGTTCATCAAGCTCGAGAATCAGGCGCTGGCGGGCATGACGCCCAAGACGGTCCCCTACCTGAACGCTATCGAGACCTACGCCGTCTCTAGGGACCCGGGACTGATATCCAGAGACGGTCACGCCTCGATCGCGACCATGGTCTTCAATCAGCGCTTCGACGAAGTGCAGGCCGTGATGGGCAAGGTCAGGGCGGCTCTGCGGCCGACGCCGCTCAAGGTGTACTTCACCGGCGAGCCGGCCGTGTTCGACGACATCCAGCACGTCACGGTCCACGACGTGCGCGCGGCGGAGACGTACACTCTCCCCATCGCCCTCGTCGTACTCCTGCTGGTGTTCGGCACCCTGGTCGCCGCCGGAGTCCCGCTCGTCGGCGGCGGCGTGGCCGTGTGCGTCACACTGGGCATCGTGTACCTGCTGGCCCACGTCTTCAGCATGTCCGTGTACACGCTGAGCACCACGACCATGCTGGGCTTAGCCGTGGGCATCGACTACTCGCTGCTCATGGTCGGGCGTTTTCGCGAAGAGCTGGCGGCCGGCGACACGGTGGCCCGTGCCGTGGAGACCACCGTCGCTCGTGCCGGCCGCTCGATCTTCTTCTCCGGTGTCGCCGTGATCGTCGGCCTCGCCGGCCTGATGATGATGCAGTTCATGGCCTTGCGCTCCATCGGCATCGGCGGCTCGCTGGTGGTGCTCGTCTCGGTGGCGGCGGCCCTGACGCTCTTGCCGGCCATGCTGGGCATGCTGGGGCCGCGTATCAACGCCCTGCGCGTGTACCGGCAGCGCGGCCCCGAGGGCCGCTTCTGGGAGGCCTGGTCGAAGTGGGTCATGCGCCACCCGGTGACGCTGTTCGTCTCGGTGATCATCGTCATCCTCGTGCTCGCCAGCCCCGTCGTGAAGATCAAGACCGGCGTGTCCGGGGCCGAGATCCTGCCCGCTGGGGCGGAGTCAAAGGTGGGCCAGCAGATCGTCCAAGACCGCTTCGACCCGGCCGAGAACGCGCCCATCTACCTGCTGCTCACCTGGGACAACGGCTCGAGTCCGTTCGCGCCCGGCAACATCCTGCAGCTCTACGCCTACGGCAAGCGCCTGGAGCAGACCCCCGGCGTAGCCGCGGTGGTGAGCATCGTCAACCAGCCGGCGCTCGAGAACGCGGGTCCGTCGGCACTGCTCAGCTTGGGAGCTCTGGCTTCGGGGACCGGCAACCAGGGCGACAAGAACGTGCAGAAGCTGAATGGATCGCTCTCGCCGGCGGACCTCAAGACGGCGCTCGCGTTGATCACGACCTCCGCCAAGCCGGGCGTCACCGTGTTCCAAGTCGTGCCCAAGGCGGCCGCCAACTCGCAGGCCGCCCAGGATCTGTCGACGACGCTCGGCAAGGTGCTCACGCCGCCCGGCATGACGGCGCACGTCACCGGCATCGCGGCCGGCATCCGCGACTTCCGTCACGGCCTGTACGGGCGTCTGCCGTGGGTGATCGTCTTCGTCATCTGCGTGACCTACGTCGTCCTGCTGTTCCTGTTTCGCAGCGTCCTGTTGCCGCTAAAGGCAGTGCTCGTCAACAGCATCTCGATCATCGCCAGCTACGGCGCCATGGTGTTCATCTTCCAGGACGGCCACTTCCAGGGCCTGCTCGGGTTCAAGAGCGTGGGCTACGTGGAAGCGGTGCTACCGGTCATATTGTTCTGCGTGCTCTTCGGCATCTCCATGGACTACGAGGTGTTCATGCTCACGCGTATGCGCGAGGAGTGGCTGCTCACCGGCGACAACACCAAGTCGGTGGCCTACGGCCTGGCGCACACCGGACGCGTCATCACCAGCGCGGCGCTCATCATCGTCGTGGTGGCGGGCAGCTTCGCCTTCACGAGCATCATCATCACCAAGGCGCTGGGCATAGGTCTGGCCATGGCCGTGGCGCTGGACGCCAGCATCATCCGCATCCTGCTGGTGCCGGCCACCATGCGTCTTCTGGGCGGGCTCAACTGGTGGCTGCCCGCCTGGCTCGACCGCTTGCTGCCCAACATCGGCGAGCGCTGAGGTGCCGGCTGCAGGCTGACTGAGGAGGCACGGGCGCGTGTTTTCCGCCATCGGCAGGTTCTCGTACCGGTTCCGCTGGTGGGTGCTGGCCGTGTGGGCGGCGACCTTCGTCGTCGCCCTGGTGGCCAGCACCCGCGTCGCCGGCGAGCTCAAAGGCGGCGGCTTCTCCAACTCCCACGCGCCCGCTCAGCAGGCGCTCCGCCTCATGCAGCAGCGCCTCGACACGGGCCTCTCGCAGCTCGTGGTCGTGTTCACGAGTGACACGATGCTGGCACGCAGCGCCGCCTTCGAGAGGCTCGAAGCCGAGGCGTTGGCCGGCCTGAAGCCGCGCACAGTGCCGGGTCTGCTGCGCGTGCAGACCTACGCCGGCACCGGCGACTCCCTGTTCGTCTCCAAGGACGGCAAGGCGTCGCTGGCGGTGCTCGTGTTCAAGGTGCCCATGGACACGGTGCAGGAGGAGATACCGGCCATTCGTGCTGCCGTGCGACAGACCTTGCTCAAGACCTATGTGAGCGGCGACGCCGCCGTGTACGCCGACATGGAGCGTGTCTCGGCCAGCGACCTGCGCAAGGCGGAGGCATACACGCTCCCCGTCGCGCTGCTCGTGCTGCTCCTCGTGTTCGGGACGCTGGTGGCCGCCGCCTTGCCCGTGGTCGGCGGCGGCATGGCCGTGACCGTCACGCTGGGTGTGCTCTACGTGTTCGCGCAGCTCTTCGACGTCTCCATCTTCGCCCTCAACACGACGACCTTGCTCGGCTTAGCCGTGGGCATCGACTATGCCCTCTTCATGGTGGGCCGTTTCCGAGAGGAGCTGCGCGAGGGGGCGACGGTAGCCGACGCCGTCGAGACCACCGTCGCCCACGCCGGACGCTCCATCTTCTTCAGCGGCCTCGCCGTCATCGTCGGCATGCTCGGCCTGCTCACCTTCAGGTACATGGCCCTGCGATCCATCGGTTTGGGCGGCTCGCTTGTGGTGCTGTTCTCCGTGGCCGCGGCGCTGACGCTGCTGCCGGCACTGATGGGGATCCTCGGGCCGCGGGTCAACTCAGTGCGTGTGTTCGGCCGCGCCGGGCACGAAGGCCGCTTCTGGCGCCGCTGGTCGGACTGGGTGATGGCCCACCCGGTGAGCGTGCTGGTGGTCACCGTGGCCGTTGTGCTCGCCTTCGCCTGGCCGGTGGCCAAGATCCACGTCGACGTGCCCAGCGCCGCCTCGCTGCCGACGAGCACCGAGTCGCGCCAGGGCTACGACATCATCCAGCAGCGCTTCGACTCGTCGGCGCTCTCGCCGGTGGACGTGCTGGTCACCTGGAGCGGAGAGGCGACGTCCTTCCTGGCGAAGCTGGACGAGCTGTACGCGTTCGGCCGGCAGTTGCAGGGGCTGCCGAATGTGGCCACCGTGACGAGTGTGGTGACGCTCCCCCGGCTGGACTCTCCGGCGCTGCTGGCTCGGTTCTGGCCGATCGTGCTTTCGCGGGACCGGATGCTCATCCCGCCGGGCGACGCGATCGCGGCGGCCATCGAGCGGCAGCTAACGGCGCCGCAGCTCCAGGCCGCCTTGCAGCTTGCCCAGGCGACCTCGGCGCCGGGTACGGTACTCTTCAAGGTGGCGCCGTCATGGCCGCCGGGTTCGCAGCAGGCGCAGCAGGTGGCCGCTCGCATCCGCGCGCTCGCGCCGCCGGTCGGCATGCGGGTGCACGTGGCCGGCCTCTCGGCCGGCATCCACGACTACGTCCACGATCTCTACGACCGCTTCCCCTGGATCATCGGCTTCGTCGTCGTGGTCACCTATCTGGTGCTGCTCATGTTGCTGCGCAGTGTGCTGCTGCCGCTCAAGGCCGTGGTCGTCAACACGCTCTCGCTGCTGGCAAGCTTCGGCGCCGTGGTGTGGGTGTTCCAGTTCGGGCACCTCGACTGGCTGCTGCACTTCCACGGCATCGGCACCGTGGACGCCGACCTGCCGGTGATCTTGTTCTGCACCGTGTTCGGCGTCTCCATGGACTATGAGGTGTTCCTGCTCTCGCGCATGCGCGAGGCGTGGGAGGAGACGCACGACAACCAGGCCGCCGTGAGCTTCGGCCTCACCAGCACCGGGCGCATCGTCACCAGCGCCGCGCTGATCATCGTCGTGGTCGCCGGCTCGTTCGCCTTCACCAGCATCATCATCACCAAGGCCATCGGCGTCGGCTTGGCAGTGGCCGTAGCCTTGGACGCGAGCATCGTCCGCATCCTCATGGTGCCGGCCATCATGCGCTTGCTCGGTCGTCTCAACTGGTGGTGCCCGGGATGGCTGGAGCGCTGGCTGCCGCGTCTGGGCGAGTGAGACGCGCGGCTCCTGGCGGCGCCAGCGCGGCGTCGCGTGGCGCCGGCGGCTGCCCGGACTGCCGGGCGGCCGCCTGGACCGCTAGACGGTCTGCCCTGTCTCCTCCCACTCGCGGTAGAGCCGGGCGTAGCGGCCGCCGGCGGCCATGAGCTCGTCGTGCGTGCCGCGGTCGGCGATGCGGCCGCCCTCGACCACCAGGATCTCGTCGGCGTAGCGCACCGTGCTCAGACGGTGAGCGACGATGACGCTGGTGCGGCCGCTCAGTAGCACCTGCATGGCGCGCTCGATACGCCGCTCGCTCTCGGCGTCTACGCTCGAGGTGGCCTCGTCGAGGATGAGGATGCGCGGGTCGGCCAGCAGGGCGCGCGCGAAGCTCACGAGCTGCCGCTGGCCGGTGGAGAGACCGCTGCCGCCTTCTTGCACGTCGGTCTCGTAGCCGTCCGGCAGGCTCTCGATGAACTCGTGCGCGCCGACGATGCGCGCCACACGCCTCACCTCGTCGAGCGAGGCGTCGGGGCGCGGGAAGCGGATGTTGTCGAGCACCGAGCCCGAGAAGAGGAAGGCCTCCTGAGGCACCACGGCGAGCTGCTCGCGCAGCGACTTCATGGTCACGTGGCGCAGGTCGTGGCCGTCGATGGTCACGCTGCCCTGGTCGGGGTCGTAGAAGCGGGCAAGCAGCTTGACCATGGTCGACTTGCCCGCCCCCGTGGCGCCCACCAGGGCGACGGTGCTGCCGGCGGCCATGAGCACGTCCACGTCGTGCAGCACGTCGGTCTGCTGGTCGTAGGCGAAGGTGACGTGGTCGAAGCGCACCTCACCGTGCACCTCGGGCAGGGGCGCGGCGTCGTGCGCGTCGACGAGGTCGGGCTCGGTGTCGAGCACCGTGAAGATCTTCTTCACGGCCGCCATCGAGGCTTGGAAGGTGTTGTAGAGCTGCGAGAGCTGCTGGATAGGGTCGAAGAAGCTGGAGAGGTAGCCGATGAAGGCCACGAGCGTGCCCACCTGGAGCGCGTGCACAGTCACCAGGTGGCCGCCGTACCAGAGCACGACCAGCACGCCCAATGCCGAGAGCAGCTCCACGATGGGGAAGTAGAAGCCGGCCTGCACCACCGTCTGCATGTTCACGTCGCGGTAGTCGCGGTTGACGAGCATGAGCTTGTCCATGTCGGCCTGCTCATGCCTGAAGGCGAAAATCACGCGGATGCCCGAGATGGACTCCTGAAGGTGGGCGCTCACGTCGCCGATCTTGTTGCGCACCAGGGCATAGGAGCGCGCCGAACGCGTGCGGTAGACGAGCGTCGCAGCCACGAGCGGCGGCATCACGGCCAGGGTGGCGAGCGCCAGGCGGGGGTCGAGGACGAAGAGGAACACGACCGCCCCCACGACCATGAGGCCGTTGGTGACCAGGCTGGTGACGCCGTCGGTGACCAGCTCGTCCAGAGCGTCGATGTCGTTGGTGAGCCGGCTGACGATCCAGCCGGTCTTCTGCCGTCCGAAGAAGTCCAGCGAGAGCTTCTGGATGTGCGCGAACAAGGCCCGGCGCAGGTCGAGGATCACGCGCTCACCGACCCAGCTCACGAGGTAGGTCTGCAGGTAGCTGGCACCGAGGTTGACGACGCTCAGGATGAGGAAGACGAGGATGACCAGATCCAGCACATGCAGGTCGCGCTTGCCGATGCCGGAGTCGATGCCGACCTTGATGAGGTAGGGCACGGCCAGGCTGGTGAGCGTGACGACGATCATCGCCGCTACACTGAGCAGGGCGCGGCGACGGTAGGGATAGGCGTAGCGAGCCAGGCGCGCGAGCTTGAGCTCGCGCGCCAGATGGACGAACACGCTCCAGCCGCGCAGCTCCTCCAGGTCGGCGCCTTTGCCGTGCGGTCCGCTGGGCCTACCTGCCATGCGCCTCACCCCCGTTCGGGTGCGCCGCGCTCCGGCCGGGCGCCGCGCTCGCCTCGGGCGGTTCGCACTCGACCACGTCGAGCGCCTTGCCCTCGGCCTCGGCGCGCCCGAACATGCGCGCGTAGAGCGTGTCGCCGGCGATGAGCTCGTCGTGGCGGCCCTGCTCCACGATGCGGCCGTGGTCGAGCACCACGATCTCCTCAGCCAGCGAGATCGTCGAGGGCCGGTGGGCGATGATGAAGGTGGTGCGTTCGCGCATCACCTCGGTGAGCGCTTGGCGGATCTTGTACTCCGTCTCCACGTCCACGCTCGAGGTAGCGTCGTCGAGGATGAGGATGCGCGGGTCGGCCACCAGGGCGCGGGCGATGGCTATGCGCTGCCGCTGCCCGCCCGAGAGCGAAAGCCCGCGCTCACCGATGACCGTCTCGTAGCCCTCCGGCAGGGCGCCGATGAACGAGTGCGCCTGGGCCCGCTGCGCCGCCTGGCGCACCTCCTCGTCGCTCGCCTCCGGCCGGCCGAAGCGGATGTTCTCGGCGATCGTGGTCGAGAAGAGCAGCGGGTCCTGCGTGACCACGCCGATCTGCGACCGCAGGCTGGCAAACTCGAGGTCGCGCACGTCCTGACCGTCGACGAGCACACGGCCGCCGCTGACGTCGTAGAAGCGCGGGATGAGGTTGGTGAGCGTGGTCTTGCCGCAGCCGGTGTGACCGACCAAGGCGATCGTCTTGCCGGCCGGCACGTGCAGGTCCACGTCCATGAGCACGGGGCGGTCGACGTAGCTGAAGCTGACCTTCTCGAAGCTCACTTCTCCTTGCGGCCGCGCGAGCGGCCGCGCCGCGTGGCTCTGCGTCATCTCCAGCGGCGCGTCGACGATCTGGTAGACACGCTCGCCGGAGGCGATGGCCCGTTGCGCCAGCCCGGTGAGCCAGCCCAGCACCTGGGCCGGATAGACGAGCATCATCAGGTACGTGTAGAAGGCCACCAGGGAGCCCAGTGACATGGAGCCGTTCACCACCTGGCGGCCGCCGTACCAGAGGAGCACGCCCACGGCCAGGTTGGGCAGGAAGCCGATGAGCGGCACGTAGACGGCGCGCAAGCGGGCGGCGCTGATGCTGGCCTCGAACACCGCCGTGCTGCGCTCGCTGAACTTGGCCAGCTCGTCGTCCTCGCGGGCG
>Ga0182011_10004783_pt1 | contig 10787 bp, 9 predicted proteins | sample 711E1DmetaG_FD_120481 | JGI IMG/M metagenome (GOLD analysis project Ga0182011, IMG submission 120481) | Permafrost microbial communities from Stordalen Mire, Sweden - 711E1D metaG | ecosystem: Environmental > Terrestrial > Soil > Wetlands > Permafrost | place: Sweden: Stordalen | collected...
CGGGACAATCGCATCGATCAGGCTCAGGAATGAGATCTTTTTGTTGCGGCAATACAGCCACAGCGCCAACGCACCGCCGATGATGGCACCGGGGATGCCCAATCCGCCGTTGCGGATGTTAATCATGTCCAACGGGTGCGACAGGTACCAACCTGTCGTGATACCCTGCGCCACCATCGAAGGCGGCGGGCTGAAAATATGCCAGATGCGCGCTCCCACGATCCCGGCCAGAACGATCCAAAAAAGTGAATCCCAAATGTAATCCGGGTTGAGGCCGCGCCGCCTGGCCTCGGCCTGTCCCAGGAATGCCGCTGCGACCACCCCCAGCATGATCAGGATGCCATAGAAGTAAATATGAAAGCTTGTATTTAAGAACGGCAGAGGAATATCAAATCCATTTGGCAAGGGTTGCATGAACTACTCCTGGGAGTGGGATAATTGGCGTAACGCATCGCGCCGCACGCGGAAAATCCTTTGCAAGGCCGTGAAATTGGCGAAGACGGCGATGACGATCAAGGCGATCAACGCCAGGGGCGGGTACAGGCCGCTAAAAATCAAACCGGGGATAAGCACAAGGTAGCGCTCGACGCGTGTCAACAGTCCGACGTTCGCGTCCAGTTTCGAGGCATCCGCGCGTGCCTTGACGTAGGATACCAGCACCGATCCGGCTGCAGCCAGGTAGGCAAACAGGATGCCAAGTGTGCTGCTGAGCGGGCCGGGATGCGCCATGTAATACATCAGGAAGCCCAGGAATAGAAACAATTCGGAATAACGATCGGTCACCGCGTCCACGAACGCGCCCCAGGCGCTGGCTTCATTGCGCATGCGCGCCAGCGCGCCGTCCATGGCATCCACCGGTCCCATGATGAGCAGCAGGAAGCCTGCCCAGGTCATATGGCCAAATCCAATCAACAGAGCACAACCGACCGTCCCGGCCAAGCCGATCAGGGTGACCGTGTTGGGCCGGATGCCGATGCGGTTCAAAAATGAGGCGATCGGATAATAATACCAGCGGAACCAAACCCGCATTTTATCGGTGAATGAGGCTTTCTTTTCTTCAGTCGGTTGAGTCAAAGTATTTCCTTTCCTGGCAAAGTGCCCGAGCAGGAGTTATGATACCACAGGGGCATCAGAGCTCTTCCGGGGCGTCTCCGCTCTCTTCTTCCGGGTCAAGCAGCACATCCCGGTCGCGACCGCCCCCCATGGAAGGCCCCACCACCCCCATTTCTTCCAATTGATCCAGCAAGCGCGCCGCCCGTGGATACCCGATCCGCAAACGTCGTTGCAGCATGGAAGCGCTGGCGCGCTGATCTTTTCTTAAGATGGTGATGGCCTGCTCCACCAGCACATCATCACTGCCATCCGCCTCTTCTTCGGATAACATGGTTTCCCAGGGTGGTTTGAGGTCTTTTTCAGGCGTCATCTTTTGCCAATGGGCGATCACGCGCTCGATCTCCTGGTCGGTCACGATCACGCCCTGTGCGCGCGTCGGATTGCCTACTTCCGGGTTCAGGAACAGTAAATCGCCGCGCCCAAGCAAAGTCTCCGCGCCGGGCAGATCCAGGATGACACGTGAGTCCACACCTGAAGCCACGGCAAAGGCCAAGCGGGCCGGAAAATTAGCTTTGATCAGGCCGGTGACCACATCGGTACTAGGACGCTGGGTTGCCACCACCAGATGGATCCCGGTGGCGCGCGCCATCTGTGCCAGGCGTACCAGGGCATGCTCGGTTTGATCCGGCGCGGACATCATCAGATCGGCCAGTTCGTCGATCAGAACGATGATCCGGGGCAGGGTTGGCGTATCTTTCCGGCGCTGCAAGTGGCGGTTGTAGGCATCGATATCGCGCACTTTGGCAGCTTCCAGCAATTTATAGCGATGCTCCATCTCAACCACCACCCAGCGTAACACGCCCAGGATACGGGTGACGTTTGTTTCCACTTTGCCAAAAAGATGCGGCAGGCCGTTGAAACGGATCAATTCGACCATTTTCGAATCGATCATAACCATGCGCAGGTCTTCAGGGGCATTGTTCATCGCCAGGCAGGTTGCCAGGGCGGCAATGCACACCGACTTGCCAGAGCCGGTTGTTCCGGCAATCAGCAAGTGCGGCATCCTGGCCAGGTCAGCCACCAGGGGCCCACCGGAGACATCCCGCCCCAGTGCGATCGCCAGCGGGGATCCCAGCTTGTAAAAAGCCTCTGTTTCCAACAACGGGCGCAAACGCACCAAAGCCGAGCGCAAGTTCGGCACTTCGATCCCCACATAGGCACGTCCCGGCACCGGAGCTTCGATACGCAGGCGTTCCGCCGACAGCGCCAGGGCCAGATCTCTCTGCAGGCTGGCAATCTGTGCCACCCGCACTTTCATCTGCTGGGCATCTTCTTCGGTACCCTTTCGGATAAAACCAGGTTGGACGGCGAATTGTGTCACGGTGGGTCCGATGCGAAATCCGACCACCTTGGCCGGGATGCCAAATTCGGAAAGAGATTTTTCGATCAGCCCGGCTGTCTGGTTGATGGTGCGTTCATCCGGTCGAACGGATTGCTCACCCAGCAATACATTTAATGGCGGCAGCCGTTCACTGCGCGGTTCAGGCGCAGCCGGGCGGCTGTCTTGTCGCTCCTCCACCTTGAACGACTTGCGAAATTCGGGTGGCAATTTCTGGGCAGGTTTTTTGGCAGTCCCGCTGTTGGAATCTGCCAAGGTGTCTGACGGGAGTGGTGACACGACCGGGTTCTCTGACTGACCCATGGCCTGATTTCCGGCCATGGCAGGACTGAGCTCTTCCACGGCTTCAACTCCGGCTTCCCGCAGCAACCAGGTTTCCAGCGGCTTCCAGAATCCAAAACCGGTCAGGAGGAAAAATCCCCACAGAACCAGAATAACCAGCCCGCCCCAGGTGGGACCAATATACTTGGCCAACACCATCGCAAGACCCCAGCCAACCTGGCCACCCCACATGGCTTCTTCCGACAACTGGTTTCCGTTGAGGGATGACAACAACGCCAGTGTTAGGAAGAATGCAAGTTCGAGCGCAATGATACGGTGCCACTGAATGGAAACCGGCTTCACGCTGCGGCGGAATGCCAGGATGCCTGCGGTCCCGAAAATGAGCACGATCAGTACATCTCCCCATCCGAACCAGACATGCAAAAACGCCACCCACGCTTCCAGCAGGCTGCCTTTTGAAAGCCCAAATATTCCCAAAAGGGTCATCAAGCCGAGCGCGCACAGGAAAACCCCCAGAAAATCCCAGAGAAAACGTCCAAAATGTGTCTGGAGTCGCGCCAGACGATCCACCCAATCGGAAGAATGGGTTGTCTTGGGAACAGCACGCGAAGGAGGGGAAGCGTTTTTACCCGTAGGCGGCAGCGGCATGTCAATCCAATTTCATGCTCAGGCCAAGGCGTTGGCGCAGGGCATCCACCTGCAAAACCCGCACTTGCACACTCTGGCCCGGGGTAAGAATATCTTTAATAATCCGATTGGGAGGCAGGGGAATTTCCGAGGTATGAATCAACCCTTCCAGACCTTCTTCGAGACGGGCAAAAGCGCCGTACGCCACCAGGGTCGTAACAACCGCTGGAACAACCGCGTTGATCGGGTACTTCGCCTGAACGGTTTCCCATGGATTGGAAGTCAGACGCTTCAGGCTGAGAGCTATCCGGCAGCGCTCCGGTGCAACTTCCATCACTTGCACTTCAACCCGCTGTCCAACTTTGCAGATCTGGTTGGGATGGGATACGCGTCCCCAGGAAAGTTCGGAAATGTGAATGAGACCTTCCACGCCGCCCAGGTCTACGAAAACCCCAAATTCAGTTACATTGGTCACCTCCCCCGATAGGTGTTGACCGGTTTGAATCGTATTAAAGAGTTCCGGCCTTTTGCCTGCCTTGGCTTGAGCTGCACGCTCCGAAAAGACCAGGCGGCTTTCTTCCGGTATGCATTCGATGATTTTTAAGCGCAGGAGGCGCCCCACGTAAGCTGTAAGATATTCTTCGCGGCAATCTTCGTCAGCCTGGGATGGCAAATCCACCAGATGTGAGCAGGGCACAAACCCATTCAAACCTTCCCCCTCGACCAGCAATCCACCCCGATTGAAACTCGTGACATGCAATGAAATAATTTCGTCCTGATGAAAAAGCCGGCCCGCCTTTTCCCAATCGGTTGAAGGTTTTCCGGTCTCTTCTGTTCTTTGGGGTTTACCAGTCGAAACAGGCTTCCGGCTTTCTTCTTCTGCCAGAACAGAAGCCCACCAGCCATCATCCTGTACCGGCATTTCCGGTTCGGAATACTGAGTATGAACCATAAGATTTATCCAACCTCCTTCCCATTAATATTTGCCTGCGTTTGGCGTTCCATTTCAAGAATGATTCGGGCGACTTCCTCGATGGCAACCCGCTGTTTGCGGTACAGGTCCGCCTCCGACATTGCCAAACGAGTGGCAACTTCGCGTACTTTTCTTCCCTCAACAAACTTCATTTCAAGAATATTAAAAAGAATCCATTCGCCGGTAAATCGCCGCTCTCCTTCCGGGCGGACATGGTCCATTGCCTGGCGCAAAATCGATCGCAATGCATTGGCAGGGTTGTCATTATGTTCTTTAAAGGCCTGTTGGACGATCTGCAGGTTGAGCAGGGGATTCTGAGTCAGTTTCGGGCCTCCCCAGTAATGTGCCAGAGCATCCCGAACCCATTCCGCCATATCCGATCCGGGCGGCAAAGTCTCCTCCAGCAGGCTGACCTTGCTGTCATGTTGTGCGACCGCGCGCAGGCGCTGGAACATATCTACCTGAGGCCGCAGGTCTTCGAGCGACCGGAAAACCGTTCTTTGCAAGCGACGATCCTGCAACGCCACCTGGGCCCGCTGAAGCAGGACTGCCAGGGACTGGCGTTGGTCGCTTACAATAACCTGGTCGGCTTGATGGACGACGCCCAGGAGGCCTAGTAAAATAGGCGAACCTTCATCGGTTTCAGGCGGCTGGTGCAGGGGGAACAGCCAGTAATCGCCCCATGCGTATTCCTCGCCATCCCCATTGCCTGGGCGATCTATTACGTTTAATGCCTCTGAAAGATTGGATTCTTTCAAAAGGGGCGAACTACCTGTGGCAACAACCAGTGATAATTCCTCTCCATCCAACGCAGCGACAAACGCAGACGGCGATTGTAAATGGTCCCGGACTGCCGCCAACACAGCCTCCAGGAACTGGGTCAGATCGTTCTGCGTGATCAATCGTTCTTCCAAATTCTGCAATAAGGCCAGGTCGGTCCGGTCGCCGCCAAAGAAGATAAATCGCTCCCATAGAGGCGCGGCCAACGTGATTGTATGTTCCAAAATAAGCACGGTTGCGACCATCGCTGCCGGTACAGCAACAGAATAGGTGGTCCCGAAATGTTCGCCTCCGCGCCGGATGATCGTCATCACACCCAGTGCAACCGAAGCGACGACCGGGCCGCGCATGATCCATTTAAATAAACGGCTTTTGACCACCCGGTCAGGCCAGGAAACGCCAAAGAACGCCACTGCATAGGCCATCAGAATGATCAGTCCGCCCACAAGGAAATTACTGAGGGTCGCCACCCCCCAGAACAGGAAGGGAAAATTGGCTGCCAGGCCGGAACCATATAACAGATATGGGAAACTGCCGAGCGCCGGTGCAGCCGCCCCTGCCAGCAAATACAGCATACGGCGGCGGCCTGAGCGCGTCAGCGTCCTGCGAAACGCCCTCCCAAAATTGATCCAGGCCAGCACCATGACCAGAACGTAATAAGCCGTAAAAATTTCTGTCCAGAGCGTACGCTGGAGGTACGGAGCGGGATTTCCGTCCATCACCAAAGGACCAAGAAGGTAACCAAGTGCCAGCATTAGGATGAAAATGGCAGAGATGGAATACGTCAGCGTGACGGCCAGGCGCCTTCGTCCGCGACTGGGCTGGCCCGTCGTTACCAGGATGGCATCTGAAAGGTGCAGGTAAGCAGCCGGAAGGAAGATGATCCCTAGCCATTCCAGCCGCAGAAACAGATCAATTACAAGGGGTGTAGTGGAAGCGCTCTCCAGGGCTTCTGAAGTAAAAACCGTTACCACGCATAAAAGGATGATGGCAAAAGAACGCGCCACGCGATCACGCAAATTGAAAGACAATGCATAGAGGAATAGGGAAAAGGCCGTGATGGCGATCCCGGCTGTGAATATCTGGTTAACGGTAATTATCCCCGTTAGTAAATCCTGCGTCCAACCGCTAAGCATGCAACCCTTTCGTACCGTTACCGAATTGAACGACCAAAGAACAAAGCAATATCCTGCTTTTCGTAATACAAGTCATTATACCCGCAGAACTCATAACCAAGTTTCCGCGCCAGGCATACCATCGGGTTGTTTTTCGAAGGCATCTCCAGCCAAGCCCGGTTATTTTTCCGGTCCACCGCCCAGGATTGTGCAGCCAGAATGAGTGCCATGGCCACTCCCTGCCGTCTGAAGGAAGGCGTGACTACGATATCGGTCAACCAGGCAATTTGGGGTACCATCATATCGCTCATCCGGATATAACCGACTATTTCGCCGCCAATGATTCCCACCAACATGCCCGACCGCCGGTTCCACGTGTCAGCTAGGTTGTTTAGCGGTCGCGGATAAGGCACGCTTACAGAACGCGGCAGGCGGATCTCCCGGAAAATGGCCCCGATTTGACCGGTCTCCCGGTCGACTTCCATCTGCCAAACATAATCTGTCTGGACAGAATGGTCAATCGCCATCAGGATCGGTATATCGGATGCAACGGCACGGCGGATCTCTACATCTGGCATGCTGCACCTCACGGAGCTAATATATGCACCGGGACTACACAAGCAGGCAAATTATTGCCGGCATTGTCGCTGACCACCAGTCGAAGCTGATAATCTCCCGGTGTAATCGCGGATGTATCCCACTTTCCTAGCTTGCCATCCTGGACGACTTTATTATCAGCCAGGATGGTGGCCCAGGTATCTGATCCCGCCGGCGCAAACTCATATTTATAAAATCCGAAGTTGGGAATATTGGCGGTTCCGTCCAATTCTATCGAACCTTTCAAGGTATCGCCCGGTTTGGGTGTAGTTATATCGATCTGGCCCGGTATGCATCCGGTCGCCTGGATATTTACCGTGGGCCCTCCGGGTGTCACAACCCCGAGGGTTTCCATGAATTCCAAGGGAAAAGTACCGGTTGGCGTCAGGAGCGGATTCATGGTGGGCGTGGCAAGTTGTGTCAAATATGGAATGTTGGGGGCCACGAAAACCACCAGGGCGAATTCCGCCAGGGCCAGCAAAGTGACCAGGGACAGGGTCGCGGAGGCCTGGCGCATGTGGTGTTGGGCAATTTCACGTTCCAATCCGAAAACTGCGTCACGCTCCTCCTTCCGCGCACGCATTATCTGCCGCAGACCAAATATCAATCCAAGTGCCAGCAGAGCAAAGATAGCCGGGGCCAGGGAAACAAAAAAACTGACGATAGCAGTCATTCCACCCCTGGCTAGAGCGCCTGTAGAACGCCCCGGATGAGCGTCTCCAGTTTTGGTACGATTACTGCTCCTGAAGCCAGCACTTCTTCATGTGAGGTGACCGTATTTCCATCCAGGTTGGCTTTATTGCTGATCCCGGAAAAGCCCAGTACGCGTGTCCCGCCATGGCGCGCCACAATTACTTCCGGTACGGTAGACATTCCAACCGAGTCTGCCCCGGCCAGACACAGGAAGCGCAGGTCTGCCGGGGATTCGAAAGACGGCCCGCTCAACCCAACATAAACCCCTTCATGTAATATCAGCTTGTTATCTCTTGCGACCTTGCGGGCAAGTTCACATAACCCGCGGTCATAAGCCTGGCTCATATCCGGAAAACGCGGTCCCAATTCATCCAGGTTTAGTCCGATCAAAGGATTGAGACCGGTCATCCCTACCAGATTCAAGTGGTCGGTAATCAGCATGACGTCGCCTGGCATAAAATCCGGGTTAATGGCGCCGGCCGCATTGGTCACAATCAAAATTTCAATTCCCAGTCGCTGCATCACCCGTACCGGCAGCGTTACCTGGGCCATATCGTACCCTTCATAATAATGAATACGCCCCTGCATCACCATTAAACGCTGCCCATCCAGTTCACCCAACACCAGACGTCCGGTATGGCCTTGAACAGTGGATACCGGCCAGCCGGGCAGTTCAGAATAGGGAATGATGACTGGCTGTTGGATCGCTTCTGCCAACCCACCCAGACCCGTGCCCAAAATCAAGCCAATGCGCGGCTGGATTTTTATCTTCGTTCGAATGACAGCGGCAACACGATCAATCATCTCCAAGGTTAATTGCATCACCCTTCCTCCCGGTTCCCAATAAAACAACTTTAAGCATATAAATTATATCTTAACCAACCACTCTTCGAAATGCTTCTATGGCTTCTTCAACGCAGGCATCATCGATCCAATAATGAGTCACCAGGCGGTACTGCCGCTCCCCGGTTGCCCCGATCAGCACGCCACGTTCTTTTAGTTTTTCGATCAATTCATCGCTGGTGCAGTGCACCTCGGGGCGCAGGGATAGAAAGACCATATTCGTCGCAGGTGTTCCCGAATCCAACTGCAGCCCCGGAACCATCCGCAGACCCTCCGCCAGCTTCTTCGCCCTGACATGGTCTTCTCCCAAACGGTTTACCATCATATCCAAAGCAACCAGACCGGCTGCCGCCAGAATCCCGGCCTGGCGCATTCCGCCGCCCAACATCTTGCGCAGGCGGCGGGCCTTGGCGATGAATGGCTGCGAGCCGCACAACACCGACCCGACCGGGGCGCACAGCCCTTTACTCAGGCAGAAAGTAACCGAATCCACCGGCCCGGCCAGCTGGCTGACTGGCACTCCTTGCGCAATCGAGGCGTTGAAAATGCGCGCTCCATCCAAATGAACAGACAAACCCCGGGAATGCGCCCAACCTGCCATTTGACGCGTGTATTCCGGCGTCTGATAAACTCCTCCGCAACCGTTATGTGTATTCTCAAGACAGACCAGTCTGGTGACCGGTTCATGTAAATCGTCCGGGCGGACGGCCGCCGCCACATCTTCCAATAACAGCGATCCATCCGGCTGGTTGGGCAACTGACAGGAATGCACCCCGCCCAAAGCAGACATCCCACCGGCTTCATGCACGAACACATGGTTTTTCTTCCCGACAATTACTTCATCCCCACGCTGGCAATGCGACAGGACTGCGATCAGGTTGCCCATGGTCCCAGAGGCAACAAATAACCCGGCCTGCTTGCCCATCTTTTCCGCTGCCAGCTCCTGCAAATGGTTGATCGTGGGGTCTTCGCCATACACATCGTCGCCCACCTCGGCTTTCGCCATGGCTTCCCGCATTTCAGGTGTGGGCTGGGTGACGGTATCGGAACGCAGGTCAATATAGGGCATATGTTGACTCCAGTCTACTTTTTATTTCTCAATTCTTCCAATGCTCTTTCCAGCTCCTCCGGCAGCCCAGCCTCAAATACCTGCGGCTCCTGCGCGCCTGGAAGAATGATCTTTAATTTAATTGCGTGCAGAAAGTGCCTGCCCAACTTTAAAGTGGCGGTCTTCTTTCCGTAAATGGTATCCCCCACTACCGGACAACCCAGGAAGGCCATGTGCACGCGGATCTGGTGTGTCCGCCCGGTTAAAGGGTGAACCTCCAACAAGGTGTGATCCGGGAAGCTTTCCAAGGTGCGGTATTCGCTGATTGCTGCACGCCCCTTTTCCGGCGGCACCACTGACATCAATTTGCGGTGGGTGCTGTTTCGTCCAATCGGAGCCTCCACCCGCCCGCTTGGGGTGGGCGGTTTTCCATCGACCAATGCCAGGTATTTCTTCTCCACAGTACGATTGCGGAACTGATCCTGCAGCCAGCGGTGGGCGCGTTCGTTCTTGGCTACCATGATCAGGCCGGAGGTCTCTTTATCCAACCGGTGGACGATGCCCGGGCGTTCCTCTCCGCCGATCCCCTCCAAATCGGGAACATGTCCGAGTACGGCATGCACCAACGTCCCGCTGTTATGGCCCGGCGAGGGATGCACCACCATCCCGGCGGGTTTATTTACCACAAGCAGGTCATCGTTCTCGAAAATGATGTCGAGATGGATGTTCTCCGGGACCAATCCGCTCGGAACCGGCGCAGGAATGCGAATCTCAACCCTTTCACCGCTTTCCAGGTTCCGGCCTGTTTTTGTAACCGGTTCACCGTCCACACAAACGGAACCGTCTCTTATCAATCCCTGTATCCGGCTGCGCGAAAAATCCGGCAGGTATGCTGTTAGGAATACATCCAGCCGTTCTTTCTCATCTTTTTCGAAGAGGAAGGTCTCAAGCCGGTCACTCACTCTTGCCCTCGCCTTCGTCCGGGGCAGGAGCGATGACTTTCTGTGCAGCTGCGCGGCGTTTTTCGGCCATCTCAGTGATCCAAACTCCCAGGATCAGCACCGCCACCCCCACTGTAATGCTTGCATCCGCAATATTGAAAATCGCAAAATTTCCAACCGAAATGAAATCCGTCACGTGCCCGAACTGGATGCGGTCGGTCAGGTTGCCAACCGCCCCGCTGAATTGCAGCATTAACGCCAAACGCAGCCACCAATCTTTGCGGGCCACGCGCGGAAAATAATACAGGATCGCTCCAGCAACAATGATCGCCAATATCATGAAAAGGTCATTCCCGTTCGCAAAAAACCCAAAGGCAGCTCCGGAGTTATACCAAAAACGGATACGCGCAAAAGGCATCAACCAGGTCAGCTGGGA
>Ga0182011_10004790_pt1 | contig 10784 bp, 7 predicted proteins | sample 711E1DmetaG_FD_120481 | JGI IMG/M metagenome (GOLD analysis project Ga0182011, IMG submission 120481) | Permafrost microbial communities from Stordalen Mire, Sweden - 711E1D metaG | ecosystem: Environmental > Terrestrial > Soil > Wetlands > Permafrost | place: Sweden: Stordalen | collected...
CGGCCATCAGCGGGCCCCAGAGCTTGATGTAGTCGCCCGCCATGCGGATCAACTGCACCATCACCGGCAGGCGCGCGTGGTCGCGCATCACGATCAGCGGCATCAGGAAATCGTTCCACGAGCCCATGAACAGTTGTACGCCCACCATGCCGAGCACCGGACCCGAGAGCGGGATCACGATCATCTTCATCTGCTGGAAATGATTCGCGCCGTCGATTTCGGCGGCCTCGAACAGGTCCTGCGGCACGTCGGCCACGAAATTCCGGAGCACGAAGATGGCGTAGACCTGTCCGCCGGACGCGCCGACCACGATGAGCGCGGTGAGCGTATTGAGGAGATTGATGTCGCGCAGGAGCGTGAACAGCGGGACGAGGTTGGCGATCGGCGGTATCATCATCAGGATGAGCAGCGCGTTCCAGAGGAAGCCGGAGCCGGGCACGCGGAGGCGGGCGAAGAAATACGCGCCGCTCAGGGCCAGCGCGAGGCTGATCACCGACATGCTGGTCGAGATGAAGAGGCTGTTTGCGACGGTCGGCGTGACCATGGCCCACGCGATCTTCCAGTTCGACCAGAAAACCGGGTGGGTGAGCGTCGCGGGGGCGAGGTAGAACTGCTCGTTGTTCTTCAGGCTGACGATCACCATGAGGTAGAGCGGCAGGAACGCAAAAGCCAGGACGACCAGGATGAAAAGGTGCTTTGCGGCGCGCAAGGACCACTCTCCGGCCTTGCTGAAGATCCGGTAGACCGGGTTGGCTTCCCGCTTGAACATGCGCTCGGCGATCAGGTCGGCGTGGCTGCGCTGGCCGGTGCGCAGCGGCTGGGCGAGGTTGGGCCGGGCGAGGCGGCGGGCGAGGGAGTCCGCGATCCAGCCGTAGGGCACGGACATCAGGATCATGACGACGGCGACGGCGTTGAGGTCCACGGCCGGGTTGTACTGGCGCCAGACCATGAGCCCGGTGCCCAGCAGGAAGAGGGTCACGCGGGTCGCGGTCCGGCTCTCGGACGCGCCGGCCTCGCCGCCCATCAGCCGCGTGCTGATTTTCTGAAGCAGCATCACGACGAGCGTCAGGATGATGCTGACGGCGCATGCGTAGCCCATCTGCTGCTCGAGGAAGGATTTACGGAGCATGAAGAGCGCGGGGACAGTCGCCTTGCCGCCGGGGCCGCCGCCGATGCCGGCGAGGGCGAAGATCATGCCCGCGTCCGTCACCGTGCCGATGATCACGAACACCAGGAGAAGGTAGATCGAGCCCATGATCAGCGGCAATTCCACCTTTGTGAACTTGGTCCACCAGTTGATGCCGTCGATCTCGGCGGCCTCGTAGATGTCCTTCGGAATATTCTGCAGCTTGGCGAGGTGCGTGAGGACCGCGATCGAGCCGACCCACGGGAAGCCCCACAGGATGCAGGACGGGATGATCAGCTTGGGATCGCCCAGCCACGCCGGCATCCGGCCCGGCACGAACACGCCGCCCCAGTCGAAGAACTTGTCCATGCGGACCAGCACATCGAACAGGCCGGTCTTATACAAAAACTGGTTGAGGTAGCCGGAGGTTGCCTCGAAGAAGAACGAACGCCAGATCAGCACGATGACCAGGCCGGGGACGACCATCTGGATGACGAACAGCGTCCGGTAGAGGAACTGCAGCCGTTCGTTGCGGCAGCGGTGGATGCACACGGCCACGAACAGCGCCGGAAGCATCTTGATGACGTTCCAGCCGCCGAGGGTGAAGGCCAGCTTGAAAGAGTTCCAGAACTCCGTGTTCTTCATCAGGTCGAAGTAGTTCTGGCAGCCCACGTACTCGGAGATGTCGGCGCCGTTCCAGCGGAAGAAGCTGTGGAAAATGCAGTTGCTGGTCGGGTAATACTGGAAAAGCGCGACCAGGAGGATCGTCGGGATGATGAAGAGGTAGATCTCCCAGTGGTACTTGATGTCCTTCAGTTTGACGAGTTTCGGGGTCATCGTTCGTCCTCGAACTCGTCCTCGAACTCGTCCTTGGATGTTCTCTTTCGAGCCCGAGGACGACGACGAGAACGATCTAGTTCTTCTTCTCCTTCTTCAGCCGTTCCTTGATCTTCGCCAGAACCTGCGGGCCGTATTCATACGGTCCCACGGCGCCGGTGTCCGGGCCCTGGTCGATCAGCTTCATCTGCCGGCTGTGGCCGAGCTCGGCCCAGATCTGCCGGTCCTTGGTCAGCGCGCGGTACTTGACCCAGGCCGAGGTGGCTTCGTCGCCCTTCGCGGCCAGCGCCCGCGCGCGGATGCTGGCGAGGAACTGCTCGTTCCGCTGCATGCCGCGCCGCCAATCACGCTGCTGCTCCATGAAATCCTTCAGCCCCTCTTCCTTATAGAAAGGCTCAAACTGGGCGATCATCTCGTCGTAGGACATCTGGCGGACCTGGTACGACGGATACAGCTGTGACCATTTCACCATCGTTTCGCCGCCCAGGTTGATGTTCATCGCGCCGTAGACGCCCCGGAGGTGCGGCTCGAAGGCCTTGAGCATGGGATCCATCTGCGTGCCGAGGATGCACGGAATCCAGCCGATGATCTTGTTCAGTTCCTCGTTCTGCTTCTGGCCGGCGAGAAACAGCAGGAAGTCGAGCGCGATTTCCGGGTGTTTGCAGGTCCGTGCGATGGAGAACGCGAAACCGCCGAATAGCCGTTCGTAGACCGGACCTTCAATGATCGGTCCATAGTACGGGTCGTCCCTTTTTGGAAGCGGGAAATCCATGACGCCCACTTCAAACTGCCCCTCGGCCTGTTTTTGGAGGCTGCGCGCATCCCACGTTCCGGTCGTCATGAAAACGGCTTTCTGCTGGGCGAAAAGAAACACGGCTTCGTCCCTCGTGAGGCCGGTGTAGCCAGTCTGGAAGTAGTCGGTGACCTCGCGCAGCATCTTGAACTTCGCCTCGAACGGCGGGAAATGGAAGTTCAGCAGGCCTGTCCTCACGGCCACGAAGAGCTCATCGTTGCCCACAGATCCGTCCCGGTTGAAATCGGCCTTATGGACGGCGCCATAGGTGACCGGGTCGAACATCATCCCGTCCCACATGCCGAAATGGTAGGCGGAGCCGGCGATGGGAACATAGGCTTTGCCGAACTGGTTCGTCTGCGAAGCGATCTTCTTGCAGACCTCCAGGAACGCGCGGTACTCCGTGGGCGCGGTGTCGAGGCCCGTCAGTTTCCTGAGCAGCGTCCGGTTGTAGAAGATCCGGACGCCGAACTGCGACAGCGGGATGCTCATATACTCCTGCATCTCATCGATATACGACGTGCGCATGCCGTCTTTGTACGTGTTCCGGAGCGGCGTGCGTTCCAGGTCGGTGCCCTTGTTGTAAGGATTGGGGCGGTTCACCTCGTGGCTGAGGGGTACGAAGTAGCGGTTGTAGTAGGACAGCCAGATGTTCCAGGGCACGCTGCCGTGTCCGACCTCGACCATGTCGGGCGACGTCCCGCCCATGAGCTGGGTGCTGATCCACTGGCTGTACACGCTTTCCGGGATGGCGTCCTGGACGATGTACACGTTCGGATGCGTCTCGCGGTACCGCTGCGCCATCACGTTGAGCGCATCGCGGACGCTTGCCTCCAGCTGCCAGTGGCCGATGCGGAGCGTGATGGAACCGATCGGCGCCTCCTTCGTGCGGTAGAGCACAATCAGCGCGGCCGACCAGAAGAAGGTGGCGGCCACGACGATCATCGCGAAATAAGAGCGGATGAATGTAAAGAGGCTCTTCATGTTCACAACTCGCGCCTGATCTTCGCCTCCAGATCGTCCATCCGTTTCAGCGCCTGCTCCGCCGCATAATCCCGCATGTCGTTCGGATACTCCTTGAGCAGCTTGTTGTAATACTTCCGCGCCGTGTTGAAATCGCCGACTTCGAATTCCGCGATGGTCGCGATGTTCCAGTACTGCCATGCGAACTCCGTGAACGGATTGGTGGGATCGACCTCGGTCTTGTCCAGCGATTGGATCTCCGCCCAGAGCCGCTTGTCCTGCATGTTCAACGTCGTGTAGCAGACGGCCATCAGCGAGTACGCCGGGCCGACGAATTCGTTGGACTCGTTCTGGACGAACTTCTCCAGCATCGCGAGCGCGCGGCGGGTCTCGCGCTCCTTCAGCGAGGAGACCAGGACCGAGTTGAGGTAGATGAACGCTTCCTTGCCGGCCAGGTGGTTTGGGAATCGATCGATCACTTCCTGGTAGGCTTTCATCACCTCGTCGTAATTCGGCTCGTCGCCGACCGGCACGAGGTGCTTCATCCGCGCGAGCCCCAGCAAACTCCACGCCGCCAGGTCGCTCTTCGGCGCGGCATCGAGAATCTGCTGATAGAGCGCTATGGCTTTCTGCGAATTCTCGCCGGGCCGGCGGAGGTTCCACGTGGTCGCCAGGCCGTAGAGCGCCTGGAGCTGATCGTCGCTGCCCTTCGGCGCGCCGGTCAGCGCGGCATCGAACTTGGCGATCGCGCGATCCCATTCACCGAGCGTGTAATCGGTCCAAGCCGCGGAAATCGGGTTGGCGGAAGTTTCGGCGGCCTGTTTCCGGGAGCAGGCGGGGAAGATAAGGGCCAGGAGCGCGACGAAGAGCCACGTAAAAGGATTTACCTGCTTTCGCGTCATCATCGTTCAGCCGCAGAAAGGAGTATGCCTATACCGCAACGGCACTTAGCAAACACTGCCAGAATCCGAATGTTAATGGCCAGTCCAAAATTCCGATTGATAGAATTTATCATGGGCGGAACCGGCCGGATGATCACCTGCGCGATTGCCGTGGCGCGGCCGTCTTCTCGATGACCGCCACGTAAGCCGCTCTTCTGGAGCCGATGACCCGGCGGATTTCCCATCCGGTACCGCGCAGGATTTCCCGGAGCTCGTCCCGCGAAACGAAGAGGTAATCAAACCACGGTGTCGCGCGATCCTGGTATCGGATGCGAATCCTGAGCTGCCCGCCCATGCGGCCCCGTCTCCGGTTCCTCCGGTGATAGGCGAGGTGCAGCGGGAAATCAGTCGCATAAGGATCCACACACTCGGCAACGATGCGGGCCTTGTCGGACGTGAATGAGAGGAAGCGCCGAAGCAGCGACTTCGCCCGCCGGCAATTGCCGAACAGCCCGAAATTGTTGCCCATCATGATGATCGTATCGAAGCCGCCTGCCTTCCGGTCCAGTTCTGCGATCGCGATCCGCCGGCCGTCCTTGAGTCCCCGCCGCTTCGCCACCTTGATGACGAATGCCGACTGGTCAACGCCGGTCACCCGGAACCCTTTCCGTTGAAGGTAAATGGCGTGCCGGCCTGCGCCGCACCCGATGTCCAGCACGCGGCCGCGGACCAGCTTCATCGCTTTCTTCTGGTGGGGCGGCCAATCCTTGTAGGACGAAAAGTAGGTTTTGAGCGCCCAGGATGAATCGATGTAGCCGTCGTCGCGTTCGACGATTTCGCTGTCCGCGCGACCGTGAAGCCCATCCCACAGCTCGCGCCCGAAGGTTTCCTTGTCGATCTTCATGATTCGCCTCCAACGCCGGCACCTTAGCCGGGCCTTTCATGTCCGTCTATTTCATTCACGACGTTGGCGGCGGACTCCGTGCTGGGAGGTTGTATGTTTCGCCGCCGTTCGCTAAATTGGGCACCTGTTTTCGTGCGTTCACTCACGCGGGGAGGATATGAAAGTACTCATCATCGGCAGCGGGGGCCGCGAACATGCGCTGGCATGGAAGATCGTGAACGACAGCCGGAGGCCGCAGGTTTTCTGCGCGCCTGGCAACGCGGGGACCGCCTCGCTCGGCACGAACCTCGATATTCCGGCGACGGATGTCGATGCGCTCACCGCTTGGGCGAAAAGCAACCGGCCCGAGCTGACAGTCGTGGGCCCGGAGGCGCCTCTCTGCGCCGGGCTCGTGGATCGCTTCCGCATCGAAGGACTCCGGGTATTTGGCCCGACCCAGGCGGCGGCCCGGCTCGAAGGCTCCAAGGATTTTGCCAAGGAAGTCATGATGGCCGGCCGCGTTCCTACCGCCAAAGCCGCCACGTTCACCGACGCCGAAAAAGCCCGCTCGTACGTCCGCAAGGAAGGCGCGCCGATCGTCGTAAAGGCCGACGGCCTTGCGGCGGGGAAGGGCGTCACGGTCTGCACGTCGGTCGAACAGGCGGAGGCCGCTATCGACGAGGCGCTCGTGAAGAAGATTTTTGGCGACGCCGGCACCAAGGTCGTCATCGAGGAGTGCCTGGTGGGCGAGGAGGCGTCCATCCTCGCGCTGATCGACGGCAGGAATATCGTCATGCTCGCCTCGTCGCAGGACCACAAGCGCGTTTTCGACAACGACGAAGGCCCGAACACCGGCGGCATGGGGGCGTATTCGCCGGCGCCGGTGGTGAAGGAGAACATGTGGCCGGTCATCCGCGATCAAGTCGTGGCGCGCACGTTGAAAGAGCTGAACCGGCGCGGCATCAAGTACCAGGGCGTTCTTTACGCGGGGTTGATGATGACCGCCAGCGGGCCGAAGGTGCTCGAGTTCAACTGCCGCTTCGGCGATCCCGAGACCCAGGCGATCCTGCCGCGCTGGGACGGCGACATCCTTCCCGCGCTCGAAGCGTGTGTCGACGGCACGTTGACGCCCAGCATGGTTCGCTGGAGGCACGAGGTATGCGTGTGCGTGGTCATGGCGGCCGGCGGTTATCCGGGTCCCTACCATTCCGGCGACGCGATTGAGGGGCTCGAGGCGGCGGGCAAAATGAAGGATGTGGTCGTCTTCCACGCCGGTACGAAGATGTCCGGCGGCAAGGTGGTGACCTCCGGCGGCCGCGTGCTGGGCGTCACCGCTCTCGGCAAGGATCTGCCGGCGGCGGTGAAGACGGCGTACGAGGCGGCAGCTCAGATTCGGTTTGCAAACGCGCACTGCCGGCATGATATTGCCGGACTCGCATTGCGAGCGCGGAATGACTAATGACGAAATTCGAATGTCTAATGAATGACGAATGTCAGGATTCGTTATTTGGCCATCAGGCATTCATTCGGCATTAGGGTTTAGACATTCGTCATTTAGGAAAAAGAGGGACAATATGAGCGAGAAGACGAAACAGACACCCTCCGTCGCCGTCCTGATGGGCAGCGACTCGGACTGGGAAGTCGTCGCCGAGGCAGTGAAGACGCTCGAGCAGTTTGGTGTGCCGACAGAAGTGCAGGTGATCTCTGCGCACCGCACGCCGGAACGCGCCTCGGCGTTTGCCGGCAAGGCGGCCGCGCGCGGAATCAAGGTGATCATCGCCGCAGCCGGTGGTGCGGCACACCTCGCGGGCGTTCTCGCGGCGCATACGACGCTGCCGGTGATCGGCATCCCGATCAGGGGCGGTGCGCTCGACGGCCTGGACGCGCTGCTCTCGACGGTGCAGATGCCGGCGGGCATTCCGGTCGCCACCGTCGCGCTCGGCAAATCCGGCGCGATCAACGCGGCCCTGCTGGCGGTGCAGATGCTCGCCCTGAGCCACCAGCCGCTTCAGAGGAAACTCCTTCAGCACAAGCGGAACCTGAAGAAGAAAGTGGACGAGGGGAACAAGCGGATTCGGGCTCAGAAGGAGAAGAAATCATGAAGACCCTCTTCGGCATAGTGGCGGTGGGATTCCTCTCGGTCGGCGTCGCCTGCGGGCAGATCGCGGCGTCCACCAATCCGGTGGTCAAGGCCGTGGAGGAAGCGGTGACGGCCATCCAGTCAAACAGCATACCGCTGGATGTTGCCGCGGCGAAAAAGGCGGCCGTGGAAGCGGTGGTGAAAGTCGCCGACCCCCAGGCGCGGTTCCTCTCCGAGCAGGACCTGGCGCGGATGAAAGAGGAACAGCGGGGGATGTTCTACGAAGTGGGCCTGAGCGTAGCCATCAGCAACGGCCAGGCGATCGTCAAGGAGGTCAAGAAGGGGACGGACGCCGAGAAGGCAGGCCTGAAGGCCGGTGAAGTGATCGATGAAATGGACAAGGGGAACATCTCCGCGCTTGCGCCGTCCGAGGTGGCCGAATTGCTTCGCGGGCCGAGCGACGAAACGGTCCTCTTCAAGCTTCACGACGGCACGAACGCGGCGCACGACGTGAAGGTCAAGCGGGACAAGACCGAGGCCTCGGCCGTCCAATCCGTCGAGATGCTGCCGGCCGGCATCGGTTACATCCGGATCAACGGTCTGTACGCGGGCTCGACGGCGAGCATTGTGCCGACCTTGCGCGGCTGGTCGGAGACGAACAAGGCCGGCGTCGTGATCGATCTGCGCGGCGCCGACGGGGCGGACCTGACGGCCGCGTATGACGTCGCCAGCGTTTTCGCCGACCCCGGCGCCATGTTGTTCGCCCTGCGGGATGCCACCGATCAGGAGCTCGAGGTGCATAAGGCCGGTAAGGCGAAGCCGGTGGACATGCCCGCCATGGTACTTGTGGACGAGCGCACGACGGCGGCCGCGGAGGTGCTGGCCGCCGCGCTCGCCGACAGCGTGCGCGGGGTCATGCTGCTCGGAACGGCGACCAGCGGCGACCCGATGATCCGCGACCCCGTCAAGCTGCCGGATGGCGGCTACCTGTACATTGTGACCAAGAGGTTGGTGACGGCGGACGGAAAGAAGTACGACGGCAAGGAAGGAGTCCGGCCCGACCTCGAAGTCAATTCGACGGTCACGGACGAGAGCCAGTACGAACCGGAGCCGGTACCGAACGAGAAGCAGGAAGTTTCGAAAGAGGAAAAAGAGAACAGGAAGCTGCGCGACCGCGTGCGGGGCGATCCCGCGTTGCGACGCGCCGTGGATATCCTGCTCGGACTGAAAGCGTTGAACGTCCGTGGCACCGGGCAATCCGAAAATTCTGAGCCTTGATCCCGGGCGGTCGGCCCCGAGGGTCATTGACGAAGTCGTCGCCGCACTGTCCCGCGGCGAACTGGTGGTGATTCCTACCGAAACGGTCTACGGAGTCGCCGCCGATCCGCGAGTTCCCGGCGCGGTCGAGCGCATTTATCTGGCCAAGAGCCGTTCGGCGCGGAAGCCCATCACCCTCATGGCGGCTGATGTGTCCCAGGTGCGCGATCGCGGGGTCGATGTGCCGCCGGCCGCGGCGCGACTGGCCGCGCGGTACTGGCCGGGCCCGTTGACGCTGGTGCTCAAGGAGGGGCGGAAGTCCGGCGTCGCGGAGATCCGTCCTCCAATGGAAGAAATGGAGGGTCGAGCTCTGCGAGACCGGAAGCATGTGGCGTCGCGGGAGCTCCGCCCTCCAGAGGGAAAAATGGAGGGTCGAGCTCCGGCGAGACCGGAAGCATGTGGCGTCGCGGGAGCTTCGCCCTCCACGGTTGAGGATGGTTTGCTGGAGGGTCGAGCTCCGCGAGACCGCTTCATTGGATTTCGCGTGCCGGATCATCCCGTTACGCAGGCGGTACTCCGGGCCGCCGGCTCCCTGCTCGCCGTAACGAGCGCGAACCGCAGCGGGGATGACGCAGCCGTGACGGCACAGGATGCCGCGGCTGCGCTGGGCGACCGGGTGTCGTTGATCCTGGATGCGGGACGGTCGCCGGGCGGAGTGGCGAGCACGGTGGTGAAGGTGGACGGAGAACAGGTTGAAGTCTTGCGGGAAGGGGCGATCCCGAAAATGGAGATCCTGAAAGTGGCAGGAGTCGCCTGAGAGAAGTTCGAGTACGAGGCGATATGACGGGTGCGGGACAACCTAAGAAAATCCTGATCGTCTGCACGGGCAACGTCTGCCGAAGCCCGATGGCGGAGTACATCCTCCGTCGGCGGCTGTCGGGTCAGATGGAGGTTGTGGTGCAGTCGGCCGGCGTGTTTGCACCGTACGGCGCTCCGGCCAGCGATGAGGCGGTGCGGGTGCTCCGGGAGTGGGACATCGAGCTCACGCCGCACCGCAGCCAGCCGCTGACGGCCGAGCTGGTGAACGACGCCGACATCATTCTCGTCATGACCCAACAGCATCTGCGGGAGATCGCCCGGAACTATCCCCAGGCATCCCAGCGCGTCTTTTTGTTGAAATCGTTCGGCACCTCAGGGCAAAGTGAGGACATTCCGGACCCCATCGGCCTTCCGGTTCATGTGTACCGGCAGGTGCGCGACCGGATTGATGGGGCGATATCGGACTTTATTCTGTATATGATGGAGCGCGACCGGCGTGCGGCCGCAGCTCCGGAAAGGCCATTTGAAATGAAAATTGCGATTGGTTCGGATCACGCGGGTTTCGACATGAAAGAGGAGGTCAAGAAACTCCTCGCCCGCAAGAACATCGATATCGAAGACGTCGGCACGTTCAGCAAGGAATCGTGCGACTATCCGGATTTTGCCGCCGAAGTGGCGCGTCGCGTTGCGGAAGGGACTGCGGACCAGGGCATCGTCATCTGCACGACCGGCATTGGCGTGTCCATCGTCGCCAACAAGTTTCCCCGCGTTCGGGCCGCCCTCTGCGTCAACCCGCACATGGCGCAGATGGCCCGCAAGCATAACAACGCCAACGTCCTTGCCCTCGGCAGCGCCGAAATCTCCGGCGCCGACCTGCCCGCGATCGTTGACACGTGGCTGACGACGGACTTCGAGTCCGGCGGCCGGCACGAGCGGCGCGTGAACAAGATCCAGGCGCTGACCGTGAACGCAGCGGAGCCGGTGGCGGTGTTCGACGACGATCCCGATATCTATCGCGCGCTCAAGGACGAAGCCCGCCGCCAGAAGGAAAACATCGAGCTGATCGCTTCCGAGAATTACGTCAGCCAATCCGTGCGCGAGGCGCAGGGCTCGGTGATGACGAACAAGTACGCCGAGGGTTACCC
>Ga0182011_10004795_pt1 | contig 10780 bp, 6 predicted proteins | sample 711E1DmetaG_FD_120481 | JGI IMG/M metagenome (GOLD analysis project Ga0182011, IMG submission 120481) | Permafrost microbial communities from Stordalen Mire, Sweden - 711E1D metaG | ecosystem: Environmental > Terrestrial > Soil > Wetlands > Permafrost | place: Sweden: Stordalen | collected...
CGGCGCCCGGATTGGGCAATTCCTGTCTCCCGTAAAGCGGCGGATGCTCGACGCCGGAAGAAAGCTCTGGCCAGGCGCCGCCATCGGCGTGACGGCCGGATGGGCGATTTTTGCAGCCGTGCTAGGCTCAGTCCTCTCTACCGGATTTGGTACCGGAGCGGAGGGGGAGAAGACGGACCGTAACCCCTGCCGGCGGTCCATTCCCCGCGGCCATCACTACGCCGTAAAGAAATTCTTACTACATTACGCCATGATCTCCCGACTGATACTCCGATCGTTTCTTGTCCTGATCTCCGCTGCGTCCACCGCGCCCGCCCGGCCGGACGGAGGAGGAGGCGATGCACACCCTACACTTAAGACAAACGCGGAGTCGCTCAGGAGGTGGCAGGACATGCGATTCGGGATGTTCATACACTGGGGTCCGGTCACACTGCGCGGCACGGAAATCGGATGGTCCCGAGGGGTGCAGGTCCCGGCAGCGGAATACGACGGTCTGTACCACGAGTTCAATCCGGCGCTTTTCGACGCCGGGCGATGGATCGGCGCGGCGAAGAGGGGAGGCATGCAATACGTCGTCATCGTCTCAAAGCACCATGACGGGTTCTGTCTGTGGGACACAAAATACACCGACTACAAGATCACAGCGACCCCCCTTGGCCGGGACGTACTCAGGGAGCTGTCGGATGAATGCGGGCGCCAGGGGATGATGTTCTGCACGTACTATTCCATACTCGACTGGCACCACCCTGACTATACGACGCGGCACGGAGCGGACGACAGGCCCGTGATCGAGTCCGGCATGGACCGTTACCGGATCTATCTGAAAAATCAGATCCGTGAACTCGTCAACGACTATCATTCACATCTTCTCTGGTTCGACGGACAATGGGAGAAGTCCTGGACGCACAGGGACGGGATGGATCTCTACGCATATGCGAGAAGCCTCAACGACTCCCTTCTCATCAACAACCGCGTCGACAAGGGACGGGGGAACCCGGCGCGGGCCGGCGACACGGTGGCCTTTGCAGGTGACTTCGGCACTCCGGAGCAGGAAATAGGAACCCTCGACAACGAGCACCCGTGGGAGTCATGCATCACCATAGGGACCCAGTGGTCATGGAAGCCCAACGACTCGCTGAAAACGCTCAAGGAGTGCATCCAGATACTGGCAAAGACCGCCGGAGGCGGAGGAAACCTGCTTCTCAATATCAGCCCGATGCCGGATGGAAGGTTCGAACAGAGGCAGATCGACCGGCTGGCCGGGATAGGCCTCTGGCTCGGGCGATACGGAGAGAGCATCTACGGCACGCGCGGGGGACCGTACGCGACCACGTCCCGTGTCGCATCGACATGCAGAGGCAACCTTGTCTACGTGCACATGCTGACTCCGCCGGCAGGGCCGCTCCGTCTTCCCGTCATCCCCGGCAGGACGGTCAGAGGCGCGCGCGTGCTCGGAGGCGGCGGGCTTGGTGTGCGGACGAAAGGCGAGAACATCGTCATTGACGTGCCGTCCGCGCCGGCGGACCTCAACGACAGCGTTATCGTCCTGGAACTGGATGGTTCGGCCGAGACGGTCAGGCCGGTCGTCATCCCTGCGGGAGGGGTGCAATGACGGCAGCCGCCGCCGGGGCGGGGCACACACACACTGTCCGGCGCTCCGGTGTCAGGGAGAAATAACGAATCAGGAGAGAAGGCACATGCAGGTAACAGGCAACACGATACTCATCACCGGGGGCGGGACGGGAATAGGGCTCGGCCTCGCCGGCAAGTTCATCGAGGACGGGAATACCGTCATCATCTGCGGACGCCGCCAGGATGCGCTCAGGAAGGCGAAGGAGAAATACCCCGGCCTCATACTCCGTACGTGCGATGTCGCCGACGTGAATCAGCGGACGGATCTCCATCGCTGGGCCACGGAAACATATCCCGGGTTGAACGTGCTTGTCAATAACGCGGGGATACAGCGGAGGTTCGACCTCCTGAATGAGCAACCCTGGACCAACATCCACGATGAGATCGCGGTCAACCTCGAGGCCCCGATCCACCTTTCATGCCTGTTTGCCGGTCACCTCAGGACCGTCCCAGAGCCGGCGATCATCAATATCGGTTCCGGCCTCGCGTTTGTCGCCATGGCATCTGCACCGGTGTACTGCGCGACAAAAGCGGCGCTCCATTCATTCACACTTTCGCTCCGGCATCAGCTCTCGAAAACACCCGTCCGGGTCATCGAAATACTCCCCCCCGCTGTCAACACGGACCTCGGCGGCGCGGGCATTCACAGCAGGGGGACACCTCTCGAAGAATTCACGACAGCGGCGTACGAGCGGCTGAAGTCAGGAGACCTGGAATTCGGGTACGGGTTTTCAGAAAAGAGCCGTAACGCTTCACGCGCCGAGCTGGACGAGACCTACCGGAGGATGAATCCCCTGTAGCGCGGGCCGCGGCGGCTCCGGGAGAACCGAAGTGGAGAGCATGATGTGCGTCAGGCCGGGGCCGAGGTTTTCCCCCTGTACTGCAGTGCAAGCATTGTAATGTCATCGGCCTGAGGAGCACCCGCGGCAAACTCCATCAAGTCCGCATTGATGCCGTCAAGCATTTCCTTCAACGGCGATCCGTTTAGCCGGCGCAGGGAAGCTTCGAGGCGTGACTCCTCGAAGAGCTCCGCATTGCCGTTCATGGCTTCGGTCACCCCGTCTGTGTACAGGAGGATCGTGTCCCCCGGGCGGAGGGTGATCTTGTGGACATCATATTCCATTTCATCAAGCATGCCGAGGAGAAATCCGGACTCGTTGTTAATCCTCTCAATTGCCCCCTCCTTCCTCTTGATATACGGGGGATTGTGTCCTCCAAAACTGAACTGCACTTCGCCCGTCTTTGTGTTCAGCACTCCGTAGAATATCGTCACGAACATGCGCCCGTTGCTCTCCGGGATCAGCATCGTGTTGATCCGCCTGAGGCTCTCGCCGGGATTGACGACCTGCGTGGCGATCGCCTTCAGAAGCGTGCGGCTGACCGCCATGAAGATCGCCGCCGGGACCCCTTTTCCCGAAACGTCGCCGATGACGAATGCCAGCCTGTCGTGATCGATGAAGAAGAAATCGTAGAAGTCCCCCCCCACCTCCTTGGCCGGCGTCATCTTCGCGAATATATCAAACTCCGTTCGCTCGGGGAAGGGGGGAAACGTCTGCGGGAGTATCGACTGCTGAATCCGGGCCGCCGTGTTCAGGTCGTTTCTGACGGACAGGAGCTGTTCCCGGTCCAGTGTCGCCTGGCGGAGTACGGTGAGCTGTTCCAACGTCTTGGCGATCGTGGTTTCCAGATCGTTGAAGTCGATCGGCTTGGTCAGAAAGTCGAACGCCCCCCTGTTCATGGCGATGCGGATATTGTCCATGTCGCCGTACGCGGAGACGATGATGGCTTTCAGCGCCGGATTCTTCAGCTCATTGAGCCGGTGCAGGAGCGTCAGGCCGTCCATCTCCGGCATGTTGATATCGGAAAGCACGAGGCCGATCTCCGGATTGACGGCGATCTTCATCAGCGCCTCCACCCCGTTCTGAGCGAACGTGAAATCGTATTCGTTTTCCCGGATCTGCTTCCGGAACTTCTGCCGGATCAGGACTTCGAGATCTGCTTCGTCGTCGACAACCAGAATCTTGTGTGACATTACGCGTTCCCCGAAGAGTCATTTCATGTGGACGTACCGGCGTACGGTCAGCTGAAATTCAGCATGTCCTTCTTTATCTGGACGAAATCAATAGGTTTTGTGAAGTAGTGCTCCGCGCCTGTCGACATCGCCGCTTTGAAATTGTGCTCATCCCCGTACGCCGTGATCATCGACACCCGGATCTGCGGGTACTTTTCCTTGACGGCCTTCAGAAGCTCCAGACCGTTGATGCCCGGCATGTTGATGTCCGACAGGATGCAGACCACATCCGGCGGGGTCAGGGATCCGAGATATTCCAGCGCCTCCTCGCCCGAGAAGGCGTAGCAGAGATCGATGAGCCCATCCCTGACTTCCTTCCTGAACTGCTGGCGGAAGAGCAGCTCGACGTCCTTTTCATCATCGACAATCATGATCTTCATGCCGGTGTTCCCCCCTCTTTCCCCGGAGCCCGGGGTATCGTGATGATGAACTCGGTAAACTCACCTTCCTTCGAGTCCACTTTGATCTGCCCCTTGTGCTCCTGTGTTATGATATCGTAGGAGAGGGACAACCCGAGCCCTGTACCGGCGCCCGCCGGCTTTGTCGTGAAGAACGGGTTGAATATCTTCTCACGGATGGCAAGCGGGATCCCCGCCCCGTTGTCCCGCACCCGGATCTCGACGTTCTCCCGAACGTTTCGCGCGCTGACCTTCACTACCGGGCTGAATCCGTTCTTTGCAGTTTTCCTCCTGTCGTTCGCCGCATAGCAGGCATTGTTCACGATGTTCAGGAACGCGCGGCTGAGGTCCTGCGGCACCACGCTGACATTACCTATCGAGGGATCGAATTCGGTTTCGAGCTTGACGTTAAACGTGTGATCCTGCGCGCGCATGCCGTGGTAGGCCAGGTTCGTGTATTCGGCCAGGAGCGCGTTCAGATCGGTGTCCTGGCGCTCCCCCGCCTTCCCGCGGGAATGGAGGAGCATCCCCCTGACGATGCTGTCCGCGCGTTTTCCATGCTCGTTGATCTTGCCGACGTTCGTTTCAAGGTCCTTGAGGATCCCATCGATCTCGCCCGCCCGCGCCTCGTCGACGCGGCCGCGCTCGGCGGCCAGCTCCTGGCGAAGGTCCCGGGTAAGGTCCCCGGAAAGGGCGGCAAAATTGGTTATGAAGTTCAACGGATTCTTTATTTCGTGAGCGATACCGGCGGTAAGCTGTCCCAGCGACGCCATCTTTTCCGAGAGGACGAGCTGGTTCTGGGTCTCTTTCAGGTTGTCGAGAGCACCGCTCAGCTCTTTCGTCCTGGCATCAACGAGCCGGGCCAGTTCATGCTCGCGGAGCTTGAGCTGTCTGATACGCATGAGATAGACGGTGGGCCCGCCGAATAAGAGCCCGATGAGGACGAGTGCATAGAACCACCTCGACTCGTAGAAATGAGGGGTAACGGAAAACGACGCCGACGCGCCTGTTGAATCCCATACCCCGTCGGCGTTCGCCGCGATCACGCGGAACGTGTAGCTCCCCGGGCCGAGACTCGTATAGTACGCCACATTCCGTGTGCCCGGGTTCACCCAATCCCTGTCGACGCCGTCAAGCCTGTACCTGTACTGCACCCGGTCTGCACCGATAAACGTGATCCCGACATACTGAAATTCCAGATTGCCTGTCCCCGGAGGAAGCGTAACGGCCGCTCTCAGGTCGCGGGGGGCATTGTCTGCCGAGAACCTCTCCAGGACAACGCGAGGAGGAACAGTGTTGATCCGGATCTTCGCCGGATCGACGACTGCCGCCCCCGCGACGGTGCAAAACATGATCTTCCCGTCTCTCGTTTTCCAGACGCTCGGCTGACCGATCACGTTTGTCTCCTGCGATTTCATCCCGTCGGCGGTCCCGTACCGGTCGAACGAGTATTCATGTGACGTCCCTGCGGCAAAATCCAGGAGGGACTGTTTCCTGATTCGATACGCTCCCTTGTTCCCTGCAAACCACATAGAGCCAATGTCGTCCTCGGTAATGCTGCCGACACCGTATTCGAAAAACCCCGTCTCGGGAGTAAACTGGGTGAATTTTCCCTGCCTGTAAAGATATACGCCGTCGTCCGCAGTGCCGACCCAGACATTCCCATCCCGATCCGGGTAGAGCGCATATACGCGGGACCCGGTATATCCCTGATCCGCAGTAAAATGTGTAAGTGAATCGTTCGCGTAACGATACAGGCCGGCGCCGTACGATCCTATCCAGAGGTTGTTTTCCGCATCTTCAACAACGGTACTGATGCCTCCGGGGATAAGCCCCGGAAACAACCTCTCCCACCGCTTGTCCTTCATGTGGAAAACCGAACGCACGTCGGCGACGGTGAATTCGCCCGAACGTCGGAACAGGAACGCCCGCAGCTGCGTGCTGTCGGCCTCAGGGCCCATTGAATACTTTGCGATTTTTCCGTTTCGCAGCGTATGAAGACCGTCGTCCGCAGCGAACCAGATCGTGCCGTCTGGAGCCTCGCAGATCCCCCTGACGTTCCGGGAGAGGCCGTTCTTCTGGTCGAAGACAGTCGTCGTTCCCCCGGAAAGCCTTGCGATTCCTCCGGTCGGTGAGCCGAACCAGAGATCTCCCCTGCTGTCCTCAAACACGCAGGCAATCACCGCGTCCTGTAGCCCCCATTCCTTTCCGTACGTCACGAATTTGCCTTCCCTGAGACGGTGAAGGCCGTCAGCTTCAGTCCCGAACCAGACGCTTCCCTCCGCGTCGACGAGCACGCTGAGGATCCCCTCATCGGTCATTCCATTATCATGCCCGAAACTGTCAAACGTACCGTTCCGGAAGCGCCACAGGCCGCGCGCGGTCGCAAGCCAGAGTGTGTTGTCCGGCTCCGCGAAATGCCCGTTGACCACTCCAAACGACCGGGGCGATTTATACGAGACCATCCTCCCGCCGGACAGAGTGTTTATCCCGCTCGTCGTTACGAACCAGAGAGTCCCTTCTTTGTCCTCTATGATTTCACTCACCCTGTTTTCGAGAAGTCCATCCACTTTCGTAAACGTCCGCATAGTCCCATCGCGATAGCAGACAAGTCCGGCGTTCGTCGACATCCAGATGTTGTTCCTGCTGTCCTCGAATATGCAGCTGCCGTTCCCGTTGATCCCCCAGACTCGATTCTGCGGGAGTCCGTTTTGAGTCGAGAAGAGGGCAAAACTCGTTCCGTCGTACCGGGCTATCCCATCCGGCGTTGCAAACCAGAAATTACCTTTCGAGTCCTCGCTCACGGCATAGACGGTATCAGAGGGAAGGCCTTCAGCGTGACCGAACGCCGTGATGGATCCGTTTCTGAGCCTCGAAATTCCCCATCGTCCATGGATGAACCATTTGCTCGAATCGCGGGTCTCGTACACAAACGAGACGTTGTCATTCCGCAATCCGTCTTTCGTGCTGAATGCCCGCGTGACGCCGTCTTTGTACAGAGCGGCGCCTTTCCCCGGCGCCGCATACGAAATCCACATTCCCCCTTCTTCATCCACATGGAGAAACCTGATCCAGGCGCTTGTGAGAGCCTTCGTATTGTTCCTGTCGAGTACGGTGAACCGGACCCCGTCGAAACGGACGAGCCCCTCCTCCGTACCGAACCAGAGATAACCGTCCCGACCCCGTGTCATGCTGTATGCGCCGTTCTGCGGCAGGCCGTCTTTCTCCGTCCAGTGATCATGGACGTACTGGCTGAGCGGACGCCTAAGGTTCGCATCCTGCGCGAAGAGCGTCGTGGACATCAGTGCGATCAGTAAGAGGAGCGCAAGGAGACGAAACGAGTGCGTATGAAAAGTCCTCATGTTCAGATCTCTTTACCTTGTAGTGAGTCGATTGACATCCATTGAAATACAGGGTCTGACTTCCGGGGAAGAACGGCGTGGGAGTGGGGGTTGAACGGCACGAAACGGCGCACCGGGACATCCGGGGGCTGTGTGAGAGTATCTTGATAGCTGGAGGGAAATACGGAGAAGGGGGAGGAAGAGGCGACGGAATCCTCATTGCAGGTACACGCAAGAAGTGGGGTGAGGCCTGGCATTGCGTCGCACTCGGGTGATAAAAAAGAACAGGGAACATCAACACATCTCATAGTATAGCCACAAACCTCGAGAATGTCAATCTGCTTTGTCCGGCGGCATGGGAGTCGTCTATGAGGCAGAAGACCTCAAACTGCACCGCATCGTAGCTCTCAAGTTCCTCCCCGAGGAATTTAACACTTCCACGGATGATATCACCCGGTTCGAACAGGAAGCCGAGGCGATCTAAGCCCTGAACCATCCCCATATCGCCACAATCTACGACATCGACGAAGCCGAGTGGAGAAGGCCTTCGAGTGGCTTGAGAAAGCGTACCGGGAACGCGATGTCTACATGAGAAGCCTGCGCGCCGATCCGGTCTGGGACGAGGTCCGGTCGGATCCCCGGTATCTCAAGTTCGTCGAAGGGATGGCTGCCGGAGGATAGCCGGAACAGGCCCGGTAGCTCCACCCGGGGTTTACTTCGCCGGCTCCCAGATGTATTTTCCCGTCGCGTCGATGTACCCCCGCGCACGGGCAATCTCGACTGCAGCGATCCCGTGTTCAAACGGCAGCGCGTAGTCAAACTGCGGTTGAATCCGGAACACTCCCGTCGTGTCGATGTATCCCCACTTCTCGCCCGACTGAGCGGCGGAGAACCCCTCCTGAAACCCGGAGACGTCAGCGAAGCGGGGAGTGACTGCAGTCTCACCCGATCTCCGCACAAACCCCCACATCCCCGAAGATCTCACTGCGGCAAGACCCCCCACGAACACACGGGCGTCCTCGTACACCGGAGGGATCACAAGCGTTCCCAGCGTATCGACATATCCCCACTTGTCGCCCACGCGCACAGCGGCAAGGCCAGTGGAAAATGAACCGGCGGCATCGAACCGGGGAGCAATGACGATCTCTCCCCTGCGATCAATGTAGCCTCTTTTCCCTCCCAGTGTGACGTTGGCAAGCCCCTCAGAGAAGTTTCCGGCCTTTTCAAACCTCGTCGGGATTACGAGTGATCCGCCCGTGTCGATGTAACCGTACGTATCGGATTTCACAAAGAAAAGAAAGTGGATCTTCTCCTCCACCCAGGCCAGCCCTTCGGAGAAATCCCCCACGGTCTCATAGTTCGTCCGGATCACGACGGCGCCGACGGAATCGATGTAGCACCAGTGCACCGCTGAAAATATCTTCACCCCGGGAAATCGGGCGGAGGCGAGTCCCTCGTGAAAATCCTCCAGCCTGTCCGCCCCGGGAATTGCGCGGAACCCCCCCTGCCTGTCGATATATCCGATCCGGCTGTCCCCCGGATGGCGGTCATCGGCCAGTCTGACGAGCGCCCTGCCGCTGGAAAACTGGTGCCATTCCACGTACGCGGGGGGTATGACAATCCGGCCGGATTCATTGATAAACCCGGTTCTCCCGCCGACGGACACCGGGAGGAGCTGCTCCTGCGAATCAGATCTCCCCGGTGCCAGGAGAATAAGGACGAGTATCAGTGATAACGACGATGATCTGTTCACGGTATCCGCACCTGGGCTTTTCTGCAAGATAACAGATGGCGGGGTGCGGTTCAACGCAGAGACTCCGTCACCCCGCAACCTCCAGGGGACTCAAACCCGGCGTCAACGGCGGACTGACGTTTTCCGCGTCCCGGAGGCAACTATCTCACGGCCGCCTCCTCGAGGCAACGGCGACGGTCGTCCGGAATATTTTCTCGTCGCTTATCATCGTTTCACGTTCAAGAACCCGTGACACGGGGAGGGGGATGTCGAGAGACGTTACACGCGTCACGGGGGCGTCCAGGTACTCGAAGAACCGTTCCATGATCGACGCGGAAATTGTCGAGCCGATGGACTGGCTGGCCGGCGCCTCTTCCGCGATGACGAGCGCGCCCGTCTTTTCCAGCGACGCGCCGATCGTCCCGTAGTCAATCCCCGGGAGATCGAGCGTCCGCAGATCGATGAGCTCGACGGAGACGCCCGCTTCTGCGAATTTCCGGATGAGCTCGCCGCACCTCCCAGCGAGGGCGCCGTAAGCAAGGAGCGTCACGTCGGTTCCTTCGGAAACGACGCGCGCCTTTCCGAACGGGATGCAGTAATCCAGATTGCCGTCAGGAACGGGGAATTCGCGGCCGTAGAGGGAATGATGCTCGATGACGAGGACAGGATCGTTTGACCGCATCGCCGAATTGATAAGGCCTATGTAGTCGAAACTGTCCGAAGGGGCGACGACGCGCCAACCGGGGAAGAGGCTGTAGAGCCCCACGGGATCCATCGAATGCTGTCCGCCGTACCCGCATCCGATCGCCACCCGAGTGCGGACGACGAGAGGGAGATCTGTGGAGTTGCCGTACATGTGACGCGCCTTCCCGATCTGATTGAACATCTGATCGGCCGCCACGAGTGAGAAATCGGGGAACATGATCTCGACGACGGGCCGCATGCCGGACATCGCGGCCCCGAGCGCGAGGCCCGTAAACCCTGCCTCGGCGATCGGCGTGTTGAGGACGCGCCCCGGAAATTTCGCCGCGAGATCTTTTGTCGCGCCGTACGCTCCGCCGCCGAAGTTCGCAACGTCCTCCCCGAGGACGATCGTCTCCGCGTTCTTCTCGAGCCAGCGGCCGGTCACAGCCGCAATCGCATTTGAATACCGCATCGGCGTGAATTTGCCAAAGTCGCTCCTCTCCGAAAACTTCACCCCCTTCCACTCCGATCCATCGCTCCGGAGCCCTTTCTCAACCGAGTCAAGCTTCGGCCAGAGTCCCACACGCACCCTGCGCGGCGTACCCGGCTCGGTGCATGCATCGACGGCGCGCCCGACGGCATCGCGGGCAAGACCGGCAATCCGCGTGATCTCCGGCGCGGTGAGGAGGCCCGCCCCCTCCAGGGCGCGGGGAAAGGCAGTCGTCACTTCCCGTTCTCTCGAGCGGGCTTCCTCCTCCTTTGTCCTGTACCCGAACGCGCTCCCCGGCTGGTCCCCCGCATGATGGTAGCGCCTGTAACAGAGCGCCTCGATCAGGCAGGGGCCGCCCCCGGCGCGCATGCCGGCCGCCACGGATGAGATGAGACCGTGGATGCCGAGGACGTCGCTCCCGTCGACCCTGTA
>Ga0182011_10004796_pt1 | contig 10779 bp, 7 predicted proteins | sample 711E1DmetaG_FD_120481 | JGI IMG/M metagenome (GOLD analysis project Ga0182011, IMG submission 120481) | Permafrost microbial communities from Stordalen Mire, Sweden - 711E1D metaG | ecosystem: Environmental > Terrestrial > Soil > Wetlands > Permafrost | place: Sweden: Stordalen | collected...
AAATGGTGGGGTTTGCTCGGTGGGCCCGAAAATAGAAGATGCCCCCGACCTGAACCCGCAAATTTGGGTAACTTTCCCGAATATAGCACATAAATTTTGGGACGCCTACCGTCAGGGCGGGGGAGTCCACCTACGACGTTCCAGGGCCCGAATATTGGCAATGTGACCTCCGGAATGACAAGGGGGAGTGGCCAAAGGCAAAGCGCCTTGAATGGCGCTTTGGGCACTTTGGCCAAGGGACGGACCGGCGCGAGTTCGTGAGCGCCGCGGCCCAGAGCGGCCTTCCTTTAGTACCTTGGTGCCGCGTAGGGATACTCTAACCCACCTTTCAGCTTCATCCCCTCGCCCCCAACGGGGGAGAGGCCGGGAGAGGGGGGCCGCCCTGAATTTTTTGGGATTGAGTTAGTGCCCCCCATGCTTCCGATGTCGTCCAGCGCGGGGGGCACTTTGTTGCCCGCTATAGACAGCCACGCGCAGAGACAGAGAGACAGACAGGAGAAGAGAGAGACAGACGACGCGCTGTCATCGTCATCACGACGACGGATCGTCCTGTTTGGCATCGGAAGGAAGCGGACCGCGTCCGTCGTTCTGGACGCCAGAGCTGCGTCGTCGTCCAGGATCGGACGACCGCCGCCGCGTCCGGGATCGGTCCGGTCCGCGTCGTCCCGGCCGGGATGGAAAGGACGGGAGCCGCCGGGAGATCCGTCAGGATGGAACCTCCGGCGCTGATCCGTCGTCCGGCGGATGGGCTGGATGCCGCCGCGCGCGGGAATGATCCGGGCCGTCGTCCGTTCGGGATGGGAAAGAAGCGGGCCGCGTCCGTTGTCCGGGAATGGATGGACGCCGCCAGGATCGCAGCCAGAAGGACCGGACGCCGTCCGTCCGGGGCAACCGGATCGAGCCGCCGGAAGGAAAGAGGCCGGACGCGTTGGGATGGAACCCCCGGCGCTGATCCGTCGTCCGGCGGATGGGATGGAGACCGCCGCGTGCGGGAATGATCCGGGCCGCTGTCCGACCGGGACGGGAAAGAAGCGGGCCGCGCCGCGATTGGAAAACCCCGGAGCCGTGGCGTCGTCCCTGAGATTCGGATGACGCCGCCGGGGAAAAACCGGAAGGCGTTACGCGCGGAAGGAAAGAAGCCGGACGCGTTGGGATGGAACCCCGGCGCTGATCCGTCGTCCGGCGGATGGGATGGAGACCGCCGCGCTCGGGAATGATCCGGGCCGCCGTCCGTCCGGGATGGGAAAGAAGCGGGCCGCGCCGCGATTGGAAGACCCCGGAGCCGTGGCGTCGTCCCTGAAATTCGGATGACGCCGCCGGGAAAAACCGGAAGACGTCCCGCGTGGAAAGAAAGAAGCTGGCCCCGCGCCTGGAAAACCCCGGCGCCATGTCGTTTGGATGGGATGGAAAAACCGGCCGCTCGGGCGCTCGGGGATGCCCCCGCCCTGTGTCGTCCGGGGGAAAGACAAGGCCGCCGCCCGGCCCGGCACGAAAATCATGCGCCGGTCCAGGCGGCTCGTTTTTCGCTGGCGGTGGAGTCGTCCGGTGCGCGGAGTGAGGCGGGCGGCTGCGGCTTTCGGGAGAACCCCGCCATCGAACGCGCGGCGTGCCGCACGAAAAACTTGCGCGGCCCGCCTTTTCCGCGACCGTGACGTTGCCGCTTCGGTCGCCGGGGAGAGCCGCGCGTTCGGCCCGGCCAACCTCTGGCCGACCCGGCCGCGCCCCGCTTGCGCGAGGTGGAGCCCGTCCCGCGAAAGGAAACCAGGTTCCGAGAGTGTGCCCGCTCCACGGCCGGCCCCTCACGGCTTCGCCGTGTCCGCTGTCCGTGCCGGTGGTCCGTGCCTTGTGCCCTCACGGGGGGGCGCGCGCAAATGGGCCTTACCCTTCCTCTTTCCTTTCATTCAAATCGAGTCCGCCCTTGGGGGGCTTGGGCTCACCTCGCGGGAGCCAGGCCCCCCGCCTTTGGACATCCTTCAAAGGCGGTCTTGCGTGGCCAGGAGGCTCGGCCGCCAAGTCCGCCGGGTTTCGCCGCTTGCGCTAGCAAGCGGCCGCCGTGCCTTCTCCGGTCAATGATTTAGAATGATTTGGGATAACAACAAATTTGACCCTCGGTTTCCCCCGCCGCGAATCCTTACAAGGTCGCGGATGATTATGCCGAGCGACCCTTGGGGAGGAACGAGCTAAATTCTGCAGTCGGATCGAGTGAACAGCCGTGGCCGGGTTTCGCGAGCGCCGGAAGCGTTCCTAGCCATGAAAATCTATAATTCTTTGGATCATTCCAAATATGGCAATAAGGGATTTCATGAAATTAACCATCGCCTCTATTTTCGATGATAAATCTGTGGGTATGCGGCTTCCGCTTTTTTCTGAGCCGGAAATCCAATCCATTGAGAAATTGCTTTTTGATAAAAATGGCAAGCCTTACTTAAAATGCCTGGCTTCCGGCAAGGATCGTCCGGCCAAGCCAGAGGAGATCGTCCGGCAACTTTGGATTCAATCCCTTCTGACAAAATATGGCTATAAAAAGGAACGCTTGGCGGTGGAGTTCCCAATCACCTTTGGGCGGGATACAAGTAAACGCGCGGATGTGGTCGTTTTGGATAAAGACCGGCCCACGGTCCCCTACATCATCATTGAGGTCAAGAAAACAAATCTCAAAGACGGCAAGGAACAGTTGAAATCCTACTGTCACGCCACCGGCGCGCCTATCGGAGTTTGGAGTAACGGCGCGCAAGTGAGCGTTTACCACCGGCGGGACCCGAATCATTTTACCGAGCTTCCCGAAATCCCCACATCCGACGAAACGATTGAGGAGCTTGTCGCCCAGCCGTGGACGCTGGAAACTCTCATAGAAATGGAGAAAAAACGGGAGCGCGGGAAATCCCTGAAAGACATCATCTTGGAAATGGAGGATGAAGTCCTCGCTAACGCCGGGGTGGATGTTTTCGAGGAGGTTTTTAAGCTCATCTTTACGAAGCTTTACGACGAACTTGCCTGTTTTCAGGGGAAGTATAAGCATCTCCGCTTCCGAAACACTAACACGGAGACGGACGTCAAAAATCGGATCAACGAGCTTTTCAAAGAGGCGCGCGAAAAATGGGAAGGGGTATTCTCAACGGACGACAAGATTAAGTTGACCGGCTCCCACCTGGTAATCTGCGTTTCTTATTTGGAAGAGTTCAAGCTTTTCAATTCCAACCTAGACATCGTGGACGAAGCATTTGAATACCTCATCAACCAGAGCAGTAAGGGCGAGAAGGGACAATACTTCACGCCCCGTTGGGTCATTGATATGTGCGTGAAGATGCTCAACCCAAAGGAAAACGAAACGCTCATTGACACGGCGTGCGGCTCGGCCGGATTTACCGTCCACAGCATTTTTAAGGTTTGGCAGGACATCATCCGGGACGAAGGGCACGACATCAGCCATCTTTTTACGATGGAGAAAAAACCTGAGCGATGCTACGAATACGTCCGCAATAACATATTTGCCATCGACTTCGACGAAAAAGCCGTCCGGGTGGCCCGATGCTTGAACCTGATCGCCGGGGACGGGCAAACCAACGTATTGCACTTGAATACCCTGGACTGGAAACGGTGGGACGACACCATGAAGGGGCAGGAATGGAACGACACCTATAACGAGGGCTGGAAGAAACTCCGAAAGCTCCTTCGGAAGTCGGGAGAGAATCGGGAGTTTGGATTCGATGTCCTGATGGCAAATCCGCCCTTCGCCGGGGACATTAAACAAGGGGACATGCTTGCTCTCTATGAAATGGGTCGCAAGTCCAACGGTCGGGCGGAAAATGCTGTGGGGCGCGACCTTCTTTTTATAGAGCGAAATTTGGACTTCTTGCGGCCCGGCGGGCGGATGGCCGTGGTTTTGCCGCAAGGACGCTTCAATAATTCTGGTGACAAGCGGGTTCGGGAATTTATTGCCGAGCGGTGCCGGATTTTGGCCGTGGTGGGCCTGGAAGGAAGCACGTTTAAACCCCATACAGGGACGAAGACTAGTGTCCTTTTCGTCCAGAAGTGGAACGACGACGCTAAGGCCGGGCCTTTGTGTCGCAAGGTGAAGGATTACAACATCTTCTTTGCCACTCAGCGGGTTCCGGCGAAGGATAGCTCCGGTGAAAAACTAATCGCCAAGGACAAGGACGGCGCGCCCCTCAAAGACAAGCATGGTCATTGGGTGGTGCAGCATGATCTTTTTAATCATGACGGGCTGACAGAGGATGGGATTGCCGAAGCGTTCACTTCGTTCGCCAAGAAAGAAGGGCTCGGTTTCTTCAAATGAGTACTCTTGGTGGGGTGGTGGATACAGCAGAAATAAAACTCTCTTCCCTCGAAAGGACGCTGAGGATCGATTCCGAGTTTTTTCAGAAAACACATTTGACCTGCCAGTCCAGATTGATCAAGTTGAAGGCAGAACCGCTAAACAAGGTCGGAGTCGTTTCTGATGGGAATCATTTTTCCATTAGCGAATATTTTCAAGATGACGGGGTTCCGTATTACCGAGGGCAAGATATCACCGGGCATTTCTTTGTTGAGCAATCTTCTCCTGCATTCATCAACGAAAATGTTTTCAATCTCCCACATTTGATCCGGTCACATCTAAAGAAGGGGGATGTTCTTCTTTCAATCGTTGGGACAATCGGAGAATCCAGCCTTGTCACGACGGATCGAAAGGCGACGTGTAGTTGCAAATTGGCAATCCTTCGTCCAAGATCGATCCCGGCTGAGTATCTTGCGACCTTCCTGAAATGTAGTTATGGGCGAAGCCAAATAGATCGCTTTACGCGTGGGGCTGTTCAAATGGGGCTTCTCTTGGAAGATTTCGACCAAATCCTGGTCGCCCGGTTTTCTGGCAGATTTGAGAGTGCTACTTCTGAAATCGTAAATCAAGCCAGAATATTGATTGAGAAAAGTCGCCTCGCATACCAACAGGCTGTAATGGAATTACTTTCGGCTCTTGGGTTGTCTGATTGGCAACCTGTTGACCCTATCGGTTACTTGCGGAAGGCAAGCGAGGCTATGAAAGCCGAGCGGCTGGATGCGGAATATTTTCATCCCAAATATGATTCTGTGATAACCGCAATGAATCAAAAGTTGGGGAAGTATAAGCTGATTCCGATCAAGGAATTTTCGCAACCACTCAAATATGGCTGTTCTGAAGAATTGACATACACAGCGAGCGGCCGCCCATTTCTACGAATTGCCGATTTGGAAAATAAACGTTTTGAGATGGGATCGACCCTGCATGTTTCTAGTGAACACGTATTTCGGGAATCCGAGTTAGTAAAAAAAGGAGACGTGCTTGTATCAAGGAGCGGGACTTTAGGTGTTGGTGTCCCAATAACAGAAGAATTCGAAGGCGCCTCATACGGTAGTTATTTCATTCGTGTAAGATCGAATAACGACATCCACCCTGAATATCTTTCTCTTTTTATCAATAGCCTCGGTGGGCAATTACAGGTTGAACAAAAAAATACAGGCGGGGTTCAAACCAACCTGACAATTCCTGCAATCGAAAGCATTTGTGTCCCGGTAGGTGACTATAAATGGCAAATGAAATTCGTCAATCTTGTTGAGCCGTCTCTTGCCGCCCGAAAACAGGCTAAAGCCCTTTTAGAAAAAGCCAAACGTGCCGTCGAGATTGCGATTGAACAAAATGAAAAGACGGCTTTGGTATTTCTTGCAAACGGGAAGCATTCATGATTATCAAATCTGTTCACGTGAAAAACTTTCGATCCATATTGGATGAAACCCTTCATTGTGATGCTCTTACCGCATTGGTGGGAGCCAATGGGTCGGGGAAATCAACTTTTTTAAGGGCCTTGGATTTATTTTACAGCTTGTCCCCGAAAGTGGATGCCGAAGATTTTCATGCCAACGATACCAGCGAACCAATAACGATCACCGTAAATTACTCCGGTCTAAATCAAAAGGCGAAAGAGAGGTTTGAAAAATACATCCAGGACGACACTTTGACCGTCGAACGAGTATTCATGTGGAACAACGGGAAACCCACCAGCGTCTATCATGGCGCAAGCCTTCAAAATGAGGCTTTTTCATCAGTCAGGAACGCCGGTTCTGCAAAAGAAAAAAAAGAGGCTTACGAAGCTTTGCGCTCAAAAGAATTTACTGATTTGCCTGCCTGGAAGAAGGAGGCCGAAGGAATGGCGGCCTTGAAAACATGGGAGGCTCAACATTTAGACAAATGCGTCCGCATCCCGGATGATGGGCAATTTTTTGGGTTTAGAGAAGTGGGGGGAGGATACCTTGGGGAATTCACGAAGTTCTTGTTTGTCCCTGCTGTCCGGGAAGCCTCGGAAGACGCGGCAGAAGGAAAAGGATCGGTATTAACCGAGCTCATGGATTTGGTAGTCCGAAGCGTTGTTGCCAACAAAGAGGTTGTAAAAAAACTTAAGGCGGAAACTCAAAGCAAATACGAAGAAATCATGAAGCCGGAGAACTTGGCTGAACTTTCCGGATTGTCGGACCGTCTTTCAAAGACCCTCCAAACCTTCGTGCCCAACGCCTCCGTTGACTTGAAATGGTTGCCGTTGGAAGAAATCAAAATCGAAATGCCGAAGGCCAATATTAAGCTGGTTGAAGATCGTTATGGGACTTCTGTTCACAGAACGGGACACGGCTTACAACGAGCATTTATTTTGACGATGCTCCAACACTTGGTGATAGCGAAGGCCCTAAAACCGGAAGAAGAACAAGAAAACTCAACGGACGGCGAAAAACCGGAGGCGAGAGGTTCCGAAATCCAGTTGCCAAGCCTTGTCCTCGCGGTGGAGGAGCCGGAACTGTATCAACATCCGAATCGCCAGAGACATTTGGCAAAGATATTCAGCGAATTAGCCCATGGCTCGACCCCCGGCGTTGCAGAGAGGACCCAAGTCATTTACGCCACACATTCACCCCTCTTTGTCGGCTTGGACCGGTTTGATCAAATCAGGCTATTAAAGAAATCCGACAATGGGAACGGGAAGCCAAAAACATCAAAGATTATTGGGACTACCCTGGATAAGGTTGCTGAGAGGCTGTGGGAGGCAGATGGGCGACAAGGGAATAAATTTACAAAAGAAACCTTGCTCCATCGTCTTCAGACGATAATGACCCCCTGGGTCAATGAAGGTTTCTTCGCCCGGGTGATTGTTCTTGTTGAAGGTGAAGATGATTGCGCCGCGATTCATGGGATTGCAAGGTCGCTTTCGTTGGATTTTGATGGTTGCGGTATTTCTGTCATCCCTGTTCAGGGCAAAAGAAGCTTGGACAGGCCCGCGATTATTTTTCAGGAATTTGGCATCCCGGTATTTGTTGTATGGGATTCGGACGAGGGCAAAGGCGCAACTTCCGGCACGTGTTCTCTATGTCAACGACAATTAGACGGGAAAGCAGACCCGGCCGACAACCGGAGACTCCTTCGGATAACGGGTGGGCCTGAATCGGATTGGCCGTCAGGTGTGGGAGCTAATTATTGTTGTTTTAAAAACGATTTGGAACATGTTTTGAAAGAGGAAATTGGGGATTCACTATTCGAGGATTCATTGGCCACGTGTCAGTCTGAATTCGGAATAAAAACAAGAAAACATGCTCTGAAAAATCCTTCCATTGTCAGGGCCATTATTGAAAACGCAAAGAAGGCGGGAAAAACACCGACCACATTGAATTCATTGGTCGAAAAAATCGGCGCTTTGGGAAAATCATCGGGGATGGGATAAGTATGAGCAATCTTAGACATAATCGGAAATTGGGATGGTGATTGTTTTGATGGTTTTGGAAGTGCTGATCCTGGCATTCCTCGTTTTTCTGTGGAGGAGAGGCCTCCATACCGATTTCACCCCGATTCAATTAAAAGTTGAAGGGGTGGAGAAAACCTTGGACAGAATTGAACGCGCCATGCGGGAGGAAATGGCCAAAAACCGAGAGGAAACGGGGAACGTCTTAAAGGGATTCGGCGATTCTTTGCAGGCTCGGATGGCCGAGATCACCGTTCTTCAAAAAAGCCAGTTGGATGGATTCGCCGGACAATTGGAAGCTCTTTCTAAGAAGATGGAACAGGGATTGGAAAAGGCCGGGAAGACCGTTGAAGGCCGTTTAGATGCCATGAGAGAAGAATCCACTCGGCAATTATCCGGGGTCAGGGAGGATGGGGCCACCAATGCAAAATCTCTGCGTGGTGAGGTTGGCCTTGCTCTCAAGAACTTTGGTGATTCCTTAACAAAGAGCATGGGAGAGATGTCCACTCTCCTGAAAAACCAGCTGAGCGTTTTTTCTGAGCAGTTGGCAAAAATGACGGAAAGCAACGATCAGCGGATGGAGGCCTTAAGGGTCGCTGTGGATGGTCGTCTAAAACTAATCCAAGAAGACAACTCGAAGCAATTGGATTTGATGCGATCCACGGTTGATGAGAAGTTGCAAGGCACCTTGGAAAAAAGATTGGGCGAATCGTTCAAGCAGGTTTCGGAACGTTTGGAACAGGTTCATAAAGGTTTGGGTGAAATGCAGAATCTCGCTACGGGCGTCGGCGACCTTAAGCGCGTGTTGACGAACGTAAAGACAAGAGGCAATTGGGGGGAGATCCAGTTGGGGGTTTTGCTGGAACAGATTTTGACGCCTGACCAATATAGCCAGAACGTGCGGACAAAAGAAGGTAGTAGGGAGTCGGTCGAGTTTGCCATCAAGTTGCCGGGCCGGGGAGATGATCCGAACGGGGTCATTTGGCTGCCGGTTGACGCAAAATTTCCGATAGAGGATTACCAACGGCTTCAAGATGCTTACGAAAAGGCTGACGTCGTTGCGGCGGATGAGGCGTCCAAATTATTGGCGGCAAAGATTAAATCATGCGCCAAAGATATTCGAGAAAAATATATCAACCCTCCGCAAACGGTTGATTTTGGAATCATGTTTCTTCCAATGGAAGGGTTGTATGCTGAGATCGCGCGAAGAACCGACCTCCTGGATACCATTCGACGGGAACATAATGTGGTCATTGCCGGACCTTCTACGTTTGCGGCGCTTTTGAACAGCCTTCAGATGGGATTTCGAACATTGGCAATTCAGAAACGTTCAAGCGAGGTGTGGACTGTCCTCGGGACCGTGAAGAACGAATTTGGGAAATTCAGCTTGATTTTAGACGGCGTGAAAAAGAAACTGGAACAGGCAACCAATACCATGGACGATGCCGCGAAAAAATCCCGAACCATCGAAAGGAAACTGCAGGGAGTTCAGGAATTGCCTGTTGGGATAACCCCGGAATTGTTGCCTATATCCTCCCCCGTCTCAGATGACAATCCGGGCGAAGAATCCTGAATGATGGAACTGAAATCCTTGGTTGAAATTGAGAGGGCACGCCAATGCAAACTATTGGATCGATGACCGAACAAACGGAACCAAAGAAATATCACGTCACCACTTGGATAAGTGGCGGCATGCTCATCGTGGGTGTGTGTACTTTCCTGGGTTCAAAAATGAAAACGCCCTTGATGGTCTGGCTTATGGGGTTTTATCTCGTTTCATTTCTGTTTTCAATTTCATTCGGTTGGTGGAAAAAACTTTTCAAGACGATCTCTGTAGGTCGATCTTGGCACCATGTTCGATGCAAGTATGGGCATGATATTAAGTTGACTTTGGGTTCCCTCAGAGATGCGCTTAGCGATAAATCCGACACATTCAGAAGGCTCTTTATGGACGTTGCGGGATGGACGGAGCTTTCACCGCAAAATCGGTTTCACACTGAGCACCTGGATACCATTCAATCTTGGTTGATTCGATTGTCGGAGCGTCTTGTTTGGGTGAAGGGCCAAAATGCTTTTTCGGACTGGGTATCGGAATTGGATTGGATTATTTATCAATGCAATCGTTATTGGGTGGAAAAACATCGTTGCTTTGAAACCGCCATGAGAGAGAAGCCTTGGCCTGATAATAGATTGCAGCAATTCAAACGTGAATGGAATCAAAGGCGGGAAAAATGGGTGAGGTTTGTAGCTGAATGGGAGACTCTCCGTTCCCGAATTAATGAGGAAGTGGGTAAGCGGACCTGTTCCTCGTATTTTGAAATGATCTCAATGTTTTGATCTGTAGTCATCAACTGACTCGGTTGGTTGGCCAATATAGGTTTCGTGAGCAGAGTAGGTTGACTTGCCAAAAAATGATTATCCCCCGGCGATTCGGATAGACGTCAAAAAAAGGGCGGGCCTCCCGATAACCTGGGAGACCCGCCCGGTTGCTGCTAATCTTCATCAGGTTCCATTACGGTTATGCAGGGCTCCATGTTGTCCCCCGGGCCATAAACCGCCTTAAGTTTGACCAAAGGTGGAGTGCCTTCGCGGTTATCGTTGCGGACGTGGAGGCTGAACAGGATTTGGGTGCCGCGCGCCCCGCTGAGAGCAGCCGAGCGGAGCATCCAAGCCACATCCCAAAGCCTACCCGCCTGATCTTGGCCGGTGACACCCTTCGGAACCTCAACGTATTTATCCCATACCGCCCTGGTGAGAGCGACGGAACATTTGAACCCGAGTTGCTTACATTCCAAGGACTCCGACACGTCAACCAGGACGCCGTCCTCGATGGCCTGGGCGCGAGTGTATATGCTGATGATCGGCACATCCCCGAAGTAACCCTGCTTTTGTAGGTGCATGTGTTTCCTCCTTGAAGTAACCGCTTTCCGCGGTTTTGGAGGAAAAAGAAACAACGAGCCTGGGAGGGCCGTCACGCCGGAAGGTTTTGGATCGAAGGAAGGGTCCGGGCCTCATCTTAGGACCC